>Ga0247784_1000345_pt1 | contig 13025 bp, 14 predicted proteins | sample UWRJL169409R5_FD_179909 | JGI IMG/M metagenome (GOLD analysis project Ga0247784, IMG submission 179909) | Plant litter microbial communities from Arlington Agricultural Research Station in Wisconsin, United States - UWRJ-L169-409R-5 | ecosystem: Environmental > Terrestrial > Plant litter >...
TCGGCCATCGCATGCAGCTGCTCGATCAGGTCTTCGTCGGTGCCCTCAGGCTCGGTCTCGGTCGCTTCCAGCCCGGCCAGGATCTCCTTGATGCGGTCGATCGAGGACAGGATCAGCGTCACGGCCTCGGCCTTGACCGGCATACCGTCGCGGAATTTGCCCATCAGGGTCTCGCCGGCGTGGGCGAGCGCCTCGAGCCGCGGCAATCCCAGGAAGCCGCAGGTGCCCTTGATGGTGTGGACCAGGCGGAAAATGTTATCCAGAATCTTCGCGTCGCTCGGATCCTGCTCGAATCGCACCAACTGATTGTCGACCGTGTCCAGGCTCTCATTGGTCTCCGTCAGGAATTCCCGCAAAAGATCATCCATATGAGTGCGCCTTCCAAAAAATCAGATGCTGGCCTGCTGTAAAAATAGCCTTCCGGGTTTCACGCCTGCGTTAATTTCGATGTCCGTGCTAATACGGATATGGTGAATATTCTGCCAGCTTCCGTTCTCGGCGCGGCAGCGAGCAAGCTGCGGCGCAGACATGCTGAAGCGCCGGCCGAGATGGCCGGCAGCTGAAATGATGAGTTGAGAGGATCGCAGTCGGCGGGAATTGCGCCGCTCAGGCGGCGAGAAGCTCGTCTTCGCGCTTCACGAGCTTGCGGATTTCCTTGAGCGCCTTGTAGAGCGCGCCAGCCGTCACATGGGCATTGGCGGCATCGATCGTGACGCGGGCGCCTGGATTGGTCTCGCGCAGTTCGCGCAGGAAACCCTGATAGGCGGTACGGTAACGCGGAATGTCGTTCTTCAAGTACATGGTTTGAATGCAGAGGTAGAGCCGTTTGGCCGGCGTGTTGGCGGTCTCGGCGTTGATCGTGTCCCGCTCGCGCAGTATCGGCGCATCGCCATCGATCAGGAATGAGGTTCGGGTCCCGGAATTGACGAGCACGGTTTCGCCGATCACGATCCGTTCAAATGGCTTCAGTTCAACACGTAGCGGCACAATCGTCCCCCGTTCGAAGACGCGCGAGCGCTGTGGCCCACGACGTTTACGAAACATCGTTCGTGCAAATGCGCGGCGAAAATGCCGCCACATCGGTTTCAGGAATTTTGGATCGATGGTGGCGGCGGGGTCTCCCCCGCCGCCTTGATCGTTGAGGTCGCCGTCCCGCTTAGCGGAGCAGCTGCAGCACGCTCTGCTGGCTCTGGTTGGCCAGCGCCAGCGCGGACACCGCAATCGACTGGCGGGTCGACAGCGCCTGGCTGTTCGCCGCTTCCTCGTTGGTGTCGGCCAGCGTCAGGTTCGACGAACCGGTCTGCAGCACGTTGATCAGGTTCTTCGAGAAGTCCTGACGGATCTGCACGATCGAAAGGTTCGAACCGAAGGCTGAAGCCTGAGCGCGCAGCGTGGACGACGCGCCGTTCAGCGACGTCACGATGTCGTTGATCGCAGCGTTGTCCTTGAAGGCGCCCGTGCTCAGGACGTCGAGGCCAAGGCCCGCCGGGTTGAAATTCACGCCCTGGATGTTCAGCGTGGACTTGCCGGTTTCGTTGAACGTCAGCTTCAAGGTGTCACCGCCGAGCAGGTTGATGCCGTTGAAGGACGAGTCCTGCGAGGTGGTGGTGATCTGATTGATGATGTTGTTGTACTGGGTGACCAGATTGTCACGGGCCAGCTTGGCACCTGCGTCTACAACCGGAGCCGGAGCCGTGGTACCCGCAGCGAACGCCTGGCTGGCGCCAACCGCAGAACCGGTGATCGCACCGATCGTGGCCGAAGCCGCTTCGTTCGTGGTGGTGATCGTCAGCTTGCCGGACACGAAAGTGGCCTGCAGGTTGTTGGCGGCAAGTGCATCGTTCAACTGGTTGAGCGAGGAGACGCGGCCGGGACCCACACCAAACACGATGTCGGTGGCAGTGCCTCCGCCAGTCGCAGCGATCTTCAGGGTCTTGCCTTCCAGCACGCCCGGGACTTCCGTGCGAGCCTGTGTCACGCCGCCTGGCAAACCAATTGCGCTGAGTGCTGCAGCGTTGCTGCTGGACAGCGTCAGGTCGCTCAGGGAGCCGGTGTTCAGCGTAATCTTGCCGCCGGTGATCGTTGAGGCCGTCGACGAGCCGGTCAGACCGTCGATTTTCGCCAGCAGGCCGGTAACGTCGCTGTCGATCTTGATTTCGTTCGGATCGTTGCCGGTCGCGGTCGCGGCCACAAAGGTCAGCGTCTTGCCGTTGACAGTGAGGGTGTCACCCACCGCGAAGCCGTTCGACAGCGAAGCAGCAGTGCCGTCGCCGACGTTCAGCTTGGTGGAGCCAGCCAGAGCTCCAGCCGTCACGGCGCCGCCGGTACGATTACCGGTGTTGGCGGCGGCAGCACTGAGGCCGAGCGCGGTCAGCACGCCGGTGGAGCCGGACACAGCGAGGTTAGATGCCGTACCGGTCTTCAGCGTGATAATGCCGCCCGTTACCGCCGAGGCGTTGGCCGGGGTTGCATTGCCCGACAAAGTGTCGATCGCAGCGACCAAATTGTCGAGCGTGGTGCCGATACCCAGCGTATAGGCGTTGCCCGAACCGACGAGGCCATTCGAGCCGGCTTCGAAGGTGATGGTCTTGCCGTTGACAGTCAGCGTATCAGCAGCAGCGATCGCCTGGGCAACGTTGCCGGTGGTGGTCAGGGCGGACAGCAGCGTCGAACCGGTCGCGTTGGTGGCCGTGCCCGAAAACAGCTGGCTACCGGCGGTCAGCGTCGTGCTGGTATACGCAGCGCGCTGCGGAGATGCTGCACCGGTGAACGCGGCATTGATCGGATCCTGATCGGCGACGAGATTATCAGCCGTTGCGCCATCGATCACGACGGACGTAAACGACGACTTCGTCGAGAAGCCGACCGTGGTCTGCAACGCCTGATTGGCGACGGACTTGGCGGAGTCAACGAGCTTCTGCAGCGAGGTGATGCCGGTGTTGGCAGCCTGCAGGACCTGCACGCCGTTGCCGATGCCGTCGAGGAGATTGTTGATGTCACCGGCGCGCGCATCGAGCGAAGACGCCGTGAAGAAGTTGGTCGGATTGTCGAGGGCCGAGTTGACCTTCTTGCCGGTCGCAAGGCGGTTCTGCGTGGTGGCGAGCAGATCGGCGGTCGACTGCAGCGAGAGGAGGTTCTGACGAACCGACGAGGAGAGAACAATACCTGACATAACTCATATCCTTCTGGATGAACACAATTGACGCAACGCCGCAACTTCGTTGGGCGTCCGTGCCACACTGGTCCCCAGGAGCTACCTACTCGTTAACGCGGCCATCCGCATGAATGCGAATGGCCAAGAAAACTTCCGCAACGTCATTTATGGTAAACAGAATCTTATCGACGCGGGCGCCCGATCCTTCGCGCGGCAACAACGCGCTGACGGAAGCCATGGGCGCATCGAACCGTCGATCGCCGGCGGGCGGATTATCGAGGAACCGCTGGCTCTACTGGACGGCGCCGCCGAGCCGCAAGCGGGCCTCGGCAAGGCAGTCGTTAACGACCGCCAGCAACGCTCCCGGCGTGAACGGCTTGCGCAAGCAGCGCGCGGCGCCGAGTTCGAGCGCCATGCGCAGGAAGTCCGGCGCCGGCGAGTCGAGGTTGGCAAAGGCATATCCCGACATCGCGACCAGCGGAACCGTTGGCGCGCGCTCGTGGAATATCCGGATCGATTCGAAGCCCCGCATGTGCGGCATGAAGATGTCGACGAGCATCAGGTCAAAGCCGGTGTCTTCCAACGCACGAAGCCCGGGTTCTCCGCCATCAGCTACTGTCACGTCAAAACCGTGCCGCTCAAGATAGATCTCGATGGCCGCGCAGATCATGGGATCGTCGTCGACAATGAGAACGCGTGTCATCTCAGCCCCGGGAACAGGTATTTACTTTCAACTAATGATTCCTCGGTCGCAATCGTAGCGGGTCTGTCTGGATTTTTTCGGTGTGACGGAGTGCGTCGATAATTTCCGCGCTGTTCAGCTTCCGACAGGCACTCGTCGATCACCGCCAGCAGCGTCGCCCGCCGGGACCGCTTGGGCGGAGACCGCGTCGCGACGAGGCCGGGCGCCAGCCATATGCTTACGGCACGCCGGGTGCGCATGTCGTCATCGACCACCAAGATGCGACGCATAACTGTCCCCCTTGCGGCGCCGGATGCGGTGTGTCGGCGGCCCCTGCAAAAAAGGGACGGCCCTTCCCTCGATCGCCCGGAGGCTTTGCCTTGCGACTCAGTACACTGGCGCATTTCCTCCGCAAATTGCCGCCCTGTCTGCCCTCCAGGGTGTATAAGGTCGGTTCCACCAACTGACGCTGTCCGGCCAACAGCGGAGTTCGCATCGCTTCGGCGACATTTCGAAAAGCTACGGCGTTCGGAAACGGCCGGCCGCGTACCCATGCGAGCATCGTGGCGCCGGATTTTCGGGCTCCCGAGCGACGTAACGGATTTCGCCGACACATGACACGGCATGAGCCGCCACCGCTGGTACAGGCCCGGCACTCTGCTGCATGCGCAGGTCTCGTCGGCCAAGCCGCACCGATCGCCGCCGCGCTGCACGCGCGGGCTTGTCTGACAGCAAGGTTCGCTGCCGACCGGGCAATTTCTCGCACGCAATGATCGGCGAAGAGTTGCCATCTGCAGCGCGCCTATCCAAGACGCTCGCGTCCTGAAGGCCGACGCGGCGCCGACGGGCGTGCGTCTATTTGCCGTTTCTCCTTGCCAATAAGATGTGGGAGGATCATCCTGTATTTTTGGGTTGCAGCATAAAAGCTAAAGCCCGGCTTGGCCCGCAAGACAGGAGGCTGCATTGAATTCAGCCCCTCGTTCTCAGAATGGATTTCTATCATCGCTGACCGCGGACGATTTCGAATTGATTCGTCCGCATCTGCGCGCCGCAGATCTCAACCAGGACATGGTGCTGGTGGAAGTCGACGAAACGCTTCAGCGGGCGTACCTGCCGCACAAAGGCGTCATCTCGCTGGTCGTCAAGCTGGCGCGCGGCGAGCACGTCCAGATCGCGATGATCGGCCGCGACAGCATCTTCGGCGCCTTCGCTGCGCTGGGCGACGCGACTGCGCTGAACTCCGCCGTGGTGATGGTACCCGGCGCCGCCTCGACGATCGATCTCGACCAGCTTCGTAATGCCGCAGACCATAGCGCCACGTTGCGCACCGCCCTGGTGCGGCACGGCCTCGCCGTCTACGCCCAAATCCAGCAAACCGCGGGCTGCAACGCTGCGCATACGGTGGAGTCCCGCCTGGCGCGGTGCCTGCTGCACACGCGCGACCTCTCCGGCAGCGACAAGATGGTCCTGACCCAGGAAGCGATGGCCGAGATGATCGGCGCGCGCCGCAACAGCGTCTCGCTTGTGGCCAACACGTTGCAGCAGGCAAACTTCATCCACTACAGCCGCGGACATATCGAAATCACCAACGTGGACGGCCTGATCAAGACGTCCTGCGAGTGCTACGCAACGGTCAAGTCGCAGTACACCAGGCTGCTGCATCCGCGCTTCCACTGCGCGGCCGCATGACCCCTCGCCCGATCGGCGGCGGCGCAGACGGTCTGCGACGGGCATCGCGCCATTGTTGCGGGAGAATTCCGGTTCCTTAAAACCTTACCGTATTATTACGGCCAATCCCGACCTTTCCGGCGTTTCGACCGGCGCCCGAGTTAACGCGCTGTTCAATGAGCCCTGTTAGTTGTCACGGTGCTGACGGGTGCGGGTTCGAGAAAAGACAATCGGGGCTCTTTTCGCGCGCAACGCACATTCACCTGTGTTCGGCGGCTTGCTGTTTTCGCGGAGTTAGGGACATGGCTTTTGATTTGTCGATGCCGATCCTGGTGGTCGATGACTACAGCACCATGATCCGCATCATCCGCAACCTTCTGAAGCAGATTGGCTTCGAGAACGTCGACGAGGCCAGCGACGGATCGGCCGCGCTCGCCAAGATGCAGACCAAGCGGTACGGCCTCGTGATCTCGGACTGGAACATGGAGCCGATGACCGGCTACGACCTGCTCAAGGAAGTCCGCGCCAGCCCGGAATTCTCCAAGACGCCCTTCATCATGATCACGGCTGAATCGAAAACCGAAAACGTCATTGCCGCGAAGAAGGCAGGCGTCAACAATTATATCGTCAAGCCGTTCAATGCCGCAACGCTGAAGACCAAGATGGAAGCGGTGTTTCCCGGTTGAGCCGACTGACACCGGCGGAGCGCATCGTGGTCCCAAGACAAGCGCGGCATCCGCCGCCACTTGCTGCTTGCTGCCGCGACTTGCAAGGCGGCCCCACAGCCCATCATACCTTTTAAAAGGTCGCTTTGCGCCACCGACGCGGGCCAGCCGTACTTCTACGGTTGAAGATTTTCACCTTAGGATAACGTTGCCCGAGGATAGTTGCCGGGACCAACGGAGTCCCTTCATGTTCACGTTTGAAACGAGCGATCAGAAAGAAGTACGGCGTTTCCGTATCGCCCAGTTCAATGGCAGGACCGCAACCGTGCGTTCGGCCGAATCGGCGATTACAGGCCACGTTCGTTCGATCGTGGAAAACAAGTCGAGCGTTCCGGCGGCGTGGAGCATCACGATCATTCCCGAAGAGCCCAAGCCGGCGCGACCGTTGCGGCCTGCGACGCGCGCGCGATCCTACATGGAAGACCTCTGCTGAAACACGACGCGCGAGCCGGAGCTTCGCCGTTTCGATGAAATCGAAAGGCGATCTCGGTTCTCGATTTGCCGCGCTTTCTCGACGCAAACCGGCTGCCACGCCCGAATTACATCCGGGGGCATGCTTCGCCCGAACGCCGTGGCACCGGCATGCCGATAGCAGCCATCATGCCCGGCAGCGTCATCTTTCGGGGAAAAATCAGGCCGGCTGCAACAGCGCCTTGCGAACCAGATCCGCGGTGTTGCGGGCGCCAAGCTTGCGCATGGCCTCGGCGCGATGGCTCTCGAATGTCCTTGGGCTGATATTCATCCGCAAGGCACCTTGCTTGTTGGAGCAGCCTTCGCTGATCAGGTTCAGCACCTCGCGCTCACGCTTGGTCAGCGGCTTCTGGCCTGCCTCCGGGGAGAAGATCAGGCCCGGCTTGCGGGCGCCGTCCGCGCTGCGGAGGGCCTGGCCCTCGCTGGCCTGCCTGCAGGTGGCATCGGAAGTCTGCGCCAGATAATTGTCCGACATCTGCTTCACCAAAGCGCAGACGCGTTCGGTTTGCTGAAGTGCGTTTTCCACGACCTGCTGCAGGTAGAGCCGGTTGCCGGAGGCCTGCGAAAACTGGTGGCTGTGCTGCTTGATCTCATTCATGTAGAGCAGCAAGGCCGTCAGGGGCCCGTTCAATTGCCGGGCAATCGCAGCCCCCGCCTCTTCCGCGGCACGGGTGCGCGCGGCAGACAGCTGGACCGTCTCAGGGCTCTCTTCGCGCGGCGTGATGCTTTCCATCCACTTCGTGAAGTGCGAATCAGCTGTATGGCGATCTTGGCCTGACATATAACTATTTTGTCAGTTCCAGGCTCCTTGCACGGTTAATTTCTGAGCCAGTAAGAATACGGGGAAATCCAACAAAAGCAGCCCGTTACCGGTATTTTGGCCTTTAAAGTCGGCTTAAAAGGGCATTTTGGATCGAAACGTATGAATCAAAGGTAACCGCCATCGCACCCCTGCGGTCCTGTCGCCTGGCTTCTCATTTACTTTGTTAATGGCCTCAACCGGTCTTAAGTCCGCACCCTCGCTCTTTCGGGATCGACGCCGGCTACGACCGGGTGCGCCGACGCATGGCAACGACCAAATCGGTTGCGTTTCCGCCCAAAGGCGTCGAGGTCGTGAGCGGATATGTGATGATGGGAACAGGAAGATGATGACGCTGCGGCTGCCGGCTTGGGGCAGCTACCGCACCGGTTTTTATCCGGCGTACGACTTCAAGGCGATCGGCAGCGCTGCGCACGAGAAGGCGCAGTACGCAGCGCGGCACGATTCCGATCGGACCCCTCCGAGGGATCAGCCGAGCCTGGAGATCTGCTCCTCGGTCACGACGCGCTCGACATTCTCGGTCTTACTCTTGATGCGATAGCGCGGGCGGCCGTCGGCCTCGATCGGCAGGCAGGTAACGATGGTATAGATGCTGCGTTCCTTCGCCGTGGCGCGGCCCTGGGGGCCCTGCTGCTGGTGGTGAACGTCGTCGTTAATCGCGAAGTTGTGGGCCATCGCCGGTCTTTCCATGGGAAAAAAGGCTTGTAGTCTCAATGGCCTTGCAAGGCAACCGATCGTTCGGCGGTTTTCACTGAAACGCTCTCGGGTTCCAGCGGTCACGCCATCAAGAGCGCTTTTCGCTTGGCCACCCGCGCGATCGACTTCTCTACTGCCGAACCGGACAGGATGTTGTCGCGCAGGCTGCGCTCGACGTATTCGGCTATGGCGGCCATTTCATGTTCCTGATCGAACAGGTTATTGCCGATGCAAAGCATGTCCATGCCCGCTTTCAGCGATTGCAGGCTGGCCTCCCGGGTGCCCAGGGCCTTCTGCAACCCCTGCATCTGCATATCGTCGGTGATGAGGAGCGTGTCCGGAAGGCGCTGGCGCAAACGGCCGAGCCCCGCCGCGGACAGCGTCATCGGGCGATCCTTGTCCCATTGCCGGACGATGGCATGGCTGACCAGCACCGCATCGCCGAACAACTTTGGCGCGAGCGAATAGAACAGCTCTTCCTGTTCCGGAACAAACCCATCGGAAATATCCATGAATTCCTGATGCGAATCCACCGCCGCACCGCCGATGCCGGGGAAATGCTTCAGGCAAAGCCCGACGCGCTGCGCCCGCGCCACCTCGCTTGCCAGCAGCGCATTGGCTTCCACCTCGGCGATGTCACCGGAAAAGGAACGCTTGATCCTGCCGATATTGGGATTGTCGGGGTTGTAGTCGACATCGATCACCGGCGCGAAATCATAGTGGATGCCGAGCCGCCGCATCTCGGCAAAGCTCGCAGTCAGGATCGCGCGCTTGACGTCCGGCGCGAGCCGGTTGAACTCCTTTGCGCTCGGCAGCGGCGCAAAGCCGCGGCTTTCCTTCAGCCGCCGCACCAGGCCACCCTCCTGGTCAATGAACACCATCGGGCCGGACGGCAACGCGGCAATCTCCCTGCACAGCCGGAGCACCTGTTCGGGCGATTCGATGTTGTTGTCGTATTGCTGCGTCCGACAGGAATAGTCGAACAGGATCACGCCGCCCAGGCCGTAGCGGGCCGCGAATTGCTCCAGCCACGCCGGTACGGTCTTGCCGAAGAAGCCGAGGATGAAGAGTTCGCCGATGGGCATGCGATCGCCTTGAAGCTTGGCGCCTGGAGTGCGGTCCGGCCAGGTTTCAGCGCATCACCCGCACCGCGCCCGCGGAAGATACCCCACTCCCCGGACCGTACCAATTCGGCGATCCTGCCAATTCGGTGACCCTGCCACTGTGTGACTCTGATCACATCGGACAGCGTCCGGCATCTCCTAGGGATGGACCATCGCAGAGCGACCCCAGCTCTGCCCAACCAAGGAGACGTCCCATGACGAAGATCAAGAAGATCATGACCGCCGCGATCGCTGCCCTGGCGTTGACGACCGCCTCTCTGGCCATCTCGGGCCAGGCCGTCGCGGGAGGTCGGGGTCATGGTGGGCATGGCGGAGGCCATGGCCATCACGGACATCACGGGTTTGGCCATGGTCATTTCGGGCATGGTCATCATCATCACCATCGCCATTTCTTCGCGTATAACAGCTGCTGGAAGTGGAGCCCTTACGGCCCGGTCAACGTCTGCCACCGCTATTATTGATCCGAGATCAGAACACCAACTCGCCCGGGCCGAACGGTCCGGGCGAGCTTTCGATTCCGTGATGAGCGCCGGGAATACCCGTCCGGGGTCGTGGCAACCGGGCTTGTTGCACGCCCCCATCGGGCCTGAAGGAGCCGCAAGCGCCACCCTCCGAGCATATTCAACGGGGCTTCGCGCGCGAGAGCGCCGAACGAAACCTGCAGAGATTACCGGGCTCCAGCCACAGCGAAATGGATATGTGATGCCCCGCACATTTATCCGTGCGCAGCTGGGTTAGGCTTCAATTCGCAAGAGGTGCTGTGGGGAAACTACGCCCGCGTCAGCGCGGCTCAGACGCCTCTTCCGGCACGAACGAACCAACCTGAAAGCCTGTACCATGTGGCGCATCCCGAATTTCCGATCGATCGATCCGATCTCAAGCCGATCAGTGCAGCCGGCTCGTCGTCACGCCATTTCTTCGGTCATGAAGCGAGCCGTTGTCGTCATTGCCTGCTGCTCCACGACGCTGATCGCTCCCTCTACGGCCTTCGCCGACGCCGCGTCCGACCAGAAAATGGCCAGTCACTACGAGCAGGCGGCGCAGGCCGGCGATGATGATGCCCAGTTCTATCTCGGGGCGCTTCACTCAGCCGGCGTCGGCCGTACGCGGAGCGACGCGGAGGCCTTTCGCTGGATTTCGCGCGCGGCCGATCAGGGACATGCCCACGCCATGTTGATCGTTGCCGGCCTCTACGCCAGCGGGCGCGGCGTGACGAAGGACAACGTCAAGGCCTACAGCTGGGCCTACATCGTCACGTCCGCAAGCAAGCTCGACGAGGACCGCAACGGTGCGCGGCAACTGATGTCGCTGCTCATGAAGAAAATGACCAGCGATGAGATCGGCCGCGCCGTGGTTGCTGCGAGGGCCTGGCGCGCGGTTCGCACGGCCGGCGCGGGCAAGGCTTCGAATATCGAAAGATCCATCGAACAGGAGCAGACCACGCCGGCGGCGGCCCCAGCTGCGCCCGCGGTCGTACAGCCGGCGCCCACGGTGGTCGCGGCGCCCGCGGTCTCGCCACCGGCTTCATCCAATGTCACGGCAGTGGCGGCATATCCCAAGGCGACGACGTCGGCAGCGCCGATGAAGAATGCAAAACGCGATGATGCCCGCGAACTGCTCGACCAGGTTCCACCGAACCTGCGCAAGCGATTTGGTTTTTGATTTTAAGGGGACGTACCATGAAATTGCAGCATCTCGTCGTAACCGGCATTCTGGCCATCGCCGCGGCAGGGGCCGGCTATTACGCCTATTCCAATTTGCTTCGTCCACCGTTGGTGACCACGAGCTATGCCAGCCTGGCGCCGGTGTCCGAAGCGGTTTACGGAACGGGAATCGTCGAGCCCGAACGCTGGGCCAAGGTCGTGCCGCTGCAGCGCCGCCGGCTGGTCGAGCTTTGCCGATGCGAGGGACAGGTGGTCAAGGTCAACCAGATCCTCGGCCGCCAGGACGACGCCGAGGAGCGCAGCGCGCTGGAGCAGATGGAGATCAATCGCGGCCAGCTCGAGCGCGATCTGGCGCGCGCCGAGAAGGAACGCGACAAGAACGACGCCGCGCGCACCGAGTACGAGCAGCGCTGGACCAAGCTCGAGGAAGCCAAGTCGCGGATCGCCGCGCAGAAGGTGCGGCTCGACTCGCTGATCTTGCGAGCGCCGCTCGACGGCATGGTGCTGCGGCGCGACAGCGAGGTCGGGGAGATCGCCGGTCCCACCGATGTGCTGTTCTGGGTCGGACCGCCTGCCCCGATGCAGGTCGTCGCCGAAATCAACGAGGAAGAAATCAACCGCATCGCGGCCGGCCAGAAGGCTTTTCTGCGCAGCGAGGCTTTCCCGGGAAGGGCGCTGCGCGCCACGGTTTCGCAGATCACCCCCAAGGGCGACCCGACCCGCAAGACCTTCCGCGTCTATCTGCGGCTGCCGCAGGATACGCCGCTGCGGATCGGCATGTCGGTCGAAACCAACATCATCTTCCGCGAGAAGCCGGCGGCCATCGTCGTACCGGCCGAGGCCGTTGCCGGCGATGCCATTCAGATCGTCGACGACGGCCGGATCAAGCGCGTGCCGATCACCGTCGGCATCCGCGGCAGCCGCAACCTCGAGATCATCGGCGACGTCGCCAAGGGCACCACCATTCTTTCACCGGCGCGCCGGGATCTTGCCGACGGCGCCAGGATCCGCATCGACAACAGCCTGGCCCGGGCCGCGGAGCCCGCGGCCGTGAGCGAGCCGACCGATCCCTCGTTCACGACACCTGTCGCTACACCGGAGGCCGCCGTGGTAGCCTCGGCCGCCCCGGTGACTTCGGATCCCGATGACGCGGTGATTTCGGCAGCCATTACCGCGCACATCGATTCCGTCGTCAGCGACGCGCGTCGCAACTTCATCAGCAACAGCCGGTAACCGCCGTGAAACTTCTGTTCAGCATTGCATGGCTTCACGTCAGCTCCCGGGTGCGGCAGACCCTTGTCGGCATGGCCGGCGTGTCCATGGGGGTCGGTTTCACCATCATGATGGCGGGCCTGATGCAGGGTTCGCAGATCGACTTCCTGCGCCAGCTCGTCGACACCATGCCGCATATCACCGTCGAGGATGAGCGGCGCTCGGTGCCGACGCAGCCGGCAGAGCAGGAATACGCGGCCGTCCAGATGCCTGATATCGCCAATGTCGGCAAACGTCCCGGCATCAAATATCCGGAATCGGTGATGGGCGCGCTGCGCTCCTGGATACCCGGCGAGGTGGCGCCCTCGGTGAAGACCACCGCGATCATCAATCACGGCGGCGCGCGCATCGGCATCACCTTGAGTGGCATCGACCCGCGCCGCGAGATCTATGTCTCGAAACTCGCCGCGCAAATGCGCGAGGGCAAGATCGACGACCTGACCCGCGCGCCGAACGGCATCATCATGGGCGAGGCGCTGGCCGAAAAGCTCGGCGTCAAGACCGGCAACACCGTGCTTTTGATCGGCGGCCAGGGCGTGCAGCTGAATTCGACCGTAGCCGGGCTGTATCGCTCCGGCTTGAAGCGCCTCGACGAGAGCCAGATCTATTCGCTGATGGGGCCGGCACAGGTCATGATGGGCCAAAGTGGCGTCGTCAACCAGCTGCGGCTGCGGCTGACCGACCCGATGTCGGCGCAGAAGGTCGCGGCCCAGGTCGAAGCGCAGACCGGCTACAAGGCGGTTTCCTGG
>Ga0247784_1000348_pt1 | contig 12970 bp, 10 predicted proteins | sample UWRJL169409R5_FD_179909 | JGI IMG/M metagenome (GOLD analysis project Ga0247784, IMG submission 179909) | Plant litter microbial communities from Arlington Agricultural Research Station in Wisconsin, United States - UWRJ-L169-409R-5 | ecosystem: Environmental > Terrestrial > Plant litter >...
CGCGGCGACCTCGCCCATGCTGTGGCCGACCACCGCATCGGGCTCGACACCGTGCGAGCGCCACAGCGCCGCATAGGCCCACGCGAGCGCGACCAGCACCGGCTGGATCACGTCGATCTGGTCGAGGCGGTACGCGGGGTTGCCGGGCTCGGCGGCGAGCTGCTCGACGATCGACCAATCAGCGAACGGCCGCGCAGCGTCATCGCAGGCCTCGAGCGCGGCGCGGAACACCGGCTCGCGCGCCATCAGCTCGCGCGCCATGCCGGTCCATTGCGCGCCCTGGCCGGGGCAGATGAAAGCCATCTTTGGCCGCTCGGACGGCGCGACACCCTCGGCCGCCGCCGCCTCGCCATCGGCATACCGCTTCAGCGCGGCGGCCATCGCCAGCGCGTCGTCGGCAACGAAGGCGGCGCGGCGCTCCAGCGCGGTGCGGCGCGTCGCGGCGCTCCAGCAGACATCGGCGAGCGGGGCGCCGCCGGTCAGCAGCGCGGCGTAGCGCAGCGCGAGCGCGCGCAACGCGGCATCGCTGCGTGCCGACAGCACCAGCAACGGCACGGTGTGATCGGCGCCGGTCGTCTCGACCTGCGGCGCCCCCTCCAGCACGACGTGCGCATTGGTCCCCGCGATGCCGAACGCGCTGACACCCGCCAGCGGCGCATCAACCGGCCACGGCCGCGATTCGCGGGCGACTTCCACCGGCATCTGCGCCCACGGGATCGCCGGATTGGGTTCACGGCAGTGCAGGCTCGCCGGGATCTGCCGGTGCTGCAGCGCGAGCGCCGCCTTGATGAACCCGGCCACGCCGGCCGCGCCTTCGGTGTGGCCGAAGTTGGTCTTCACCGAGCCGACCGCGGCGCGCGCGCCGGCCGCACGGCCCTCGCCCAGCACATCGGACAGCGCCCCCAGCTCCACCGGATCGCCTGCCCGCGTGCCGGTGCCGTGCGCCTCGACGTAGCCGACCTCGGCGGCAGGGCGCCCCGCATCGCGGTACGCGCTGCGCAGCAAGGCCTGCTGGCCGCTGCGGCTCGGCGTGCCCATCGAGCCGCTGCTGCGACCGTCGTTGTTGACCGCGCTGCCGCGGATCAGCGCGTAGATGCGGTCGCCGTCGGCCTGCGCCTGCGCGAGCGTCTTCAGCACGACGAGGCCCGCGCCTTCGCTGCGCACGTAGCCGTCGCCGCGCGCATCGCCGAACTTGCAGCGGCCGTCGGGCGCCATCATGCGGCTCTGCGAGTACGCGATGCTGATGTGCGGTTGCAGGATGACGTTGACGCCGCCGGCGATCGCCAGCGTGCATTCGCCGTGCCGCACCGCGCGCGCCGCGAGGTGGATGGCCGCGAGCGACGACGAGCAGGCGGTGTCGAGCGTCAGGCTCGGGCCGCGCAGGCCGAGCGCATACGACAGCCGGCCCGACGACGCATAGCGCCCGCTCCCGGTGGTCATGTAGAAATCGACCGCCTCGGGGTCGCTGAAGAGCCGCGCCTCGAAATCGCCGAGCCACTGGCCGACGTAGACGCCGGCGCGGTCGGCATCGATGCGCGAGAGGTCCTGGCCGGCGTCTTCGAGCGCCTCCCAGGCGGTCTCGAGCAGCAGCCGCTGCTGCGGGTCGAGCCGCTCGGCCTCGCGCGGCGAGATGCCGAAGAACTCGGCGTCGAAGTCCTCGATGCCGTCCAGGAAGCCGCCCCAGCGCGTCATGATGCGGCCCGGCGTCGCGGGGCGCGGGTCGTGGTAGTGGCCGAGGTCGATGCGGCTCGCGGGGATCTCGGCGATCGCGTCGCGGCCTTCGCTCAGCAGCGACCAGAAGCTCGCCGGGTCGCTGACGCCGCCGGGGAAGCGGCAGCCTATCCCGACGACAGCGACATCAGCAACACCAGCGGCGACAACGGCAGCGGCAGCGTGGGCTGGCGTGTCGTGGTCGGTGTCGCTCATCGAAGTCTCTCGTCAGGCGAAGCTGGGGGACTTCACCGACGCGGTCGCCGGAGGCAGCGTCAACAACGGCGCCAGCGTGACCGACAGGTCGGCCAGCAGCGCATCGCGCCGGCCGGTCAGGTAGAAGTGATCGCCGGGGAACACGCGCACGCGGAACGGGCCGCGTGTCTCGCTGCGCCAACCGTCGAGGTGCTCACGCGGCGTCAGCGGGTCGTCGCTGCCGCCGAACACCGACAGCGCGCAGTCGAGCGGTGCGCGGCCGGCCGGCGGCTGGTGCGTCTCGAGCGCCGCGATGTCGGCGCGCAGGCTGGGCAGCAGCAGTGCCATCACGTCGGCATGCTGCAGCAGCTCGGCCGGGATGCCGCCGTAGCGGCGCTGGATCTCGGCGACGAAGGCATCGTCCGGCAGGCGGTGCAGCGCCGGCTCGCTCGACGGCCAGTGCGGCGGGCGGCGGCCCGACACGATCAGCTGCTGCGGCCCCGGCGCGCCGGCGTCGCGCAGCGCACGCGCCAGCTCGGCGGCCAGCACCGCGCCCATGCTGTGGCCGAAGAACGCGAACGGCTTGCCGTCGAACTCGGCGCGCAGCGCCGGCAGCAGCGCATCGACCAGCGCGCCCAGGCGGTCGACCGGCGCTTCATCCAGCCGGTTCGCGCGGCCCGGCAGTTGCACCGCGACCAGTTCCAGCTCGGCCGGCAGGCCGGCCAGCCACGGGCGGTACACGGCCGCGCCCACACCGGCATGGTGGAAGCAGTACAACCGGGCTCGCGCCGAGGGGCGCGGGGTGAAGCGTTGCAACCAGGGATTTGCGCTCATCGAACGACGCCGTCGACAAGGGAGTCGAGCCCGCCCAAGTGCGGCCTGTGATCCTCCGTGTCTTTCCAGTGAAGCAATGTAAAGTCAAAAGGCCTCGCGACAGCCTCGGGAGGACCCCCCATCTGAGTGAAGCGGCGCCCCCTGGAATGCGTGTCAGCGTGAGCTTTGCAACGCTTCGTCGAGCGCCTGCTGCGCCTGGGCCTGCCAGCGGTCCTGCAACGCGAGCGCGGACCGCGCGGCCTGCACCGCATCGTCGCGGCGGCCGAGCGCGAGCAGCGTGTCGGCCAGGTTGATCCACGCCGCGGCGCTGCGGTGCTGTTCGGCCGCGGCGCGGAACACCTCGGCCGCGCGCGCGGGCTCGCCGGCGGCGCGCAGGCTGTTGCCCCAACCGACCTGCAGGCTGAGCGAGCCCGGCCAGCGCTGCAGCGCCGAGGCATACACGCCGGCCGCGACCGCCGGTGGCGCGCTGCGCTCGAAGCCGATGGCCGCCTCGATGGCCGTTTCTGCGCGCGCGGTGGCCGGCCACTGGCCGGGCGGCAACGCGACGAAGGCCCAGAAGCCGGAGCGGCCCCAGGTGTGCTCGAAGGTCGACAGGGGCATGCGCTCGCGCTCGTGGCGGCCCGAGCGCAGCAGCAGCTCGCCGCGTGGCAGGTCGTGGCCGACGACGACCGCGTAGTGCCACAGCGGCACGAACGACAGGCCGAGGTTCTGCAGCACGACGACCGGGTGGCCGGCCGCCAGTTCGCGCAGCAGCGCGTCAAGCTCGCCCGGGATGCGCGTCGCGACCGCGCCGTGGCGTCGGGCGCCGGCCAGCATCTCGGCCTGCAGGCTGCCGGCGCGCGCGGGCACGAAGACTTCGTCGGCGAGCACGGTCGGGTCGACTGCGATGCCGGCCGCGCCGAGCGCGGTGGCGAGCGCGGCCGGGCCGCACTGGTGATCGGTCTGCGGGAAGAACGGCGTCGCGCGCAGTTCGACGACCGGCGGCAGGTCGGCGGGCGGATGCGCACGCAGCGCGGCGGTCTGCACCGCGCAGCCGGTGAGAACGATGCTCAGCGCCAGCAGCGCGGCGCGCCACATGTCAACGGATCGGCCGCGTGAACGGGAACACCTTCGTGTAGCCGAGGATGTCGGTGATCAGCAGCAGCACCAGCACGAAGATCAGCGAGCCGATCACGTCGTTGGCCCCGGCCGGCGCGCGATCGATCTCGGCGCCCAGCCGCGCCGCCTCGGCATCGCTCAGCGCGGCGACGCGCAGGCGCGCCTGGTCGAGGTCGACGCCGCGTTCGGCGAGCGCGCGGGCGACGTCGTCGCGCTCGAGCGCCGCCAGCAGGCGCTCGCGCTGCGCGGCGCCGCTGACGATGCCCTCGCTCTCGGCCACCTGCTCGGTGCCGATCGTCAGCGCATGCGCCGGTGCGCCGGCCAGCGCGAGGCTCGCGGACAGGACGGTGGACAGCACGAAGGACGGAACGCGGGAAGCGGGGCGCATGCGGGGATCTCCGGCGGGGCAGGACGGCGCCGGTGGGCGCGACGGGCCATCGTAGCAAGCCGGCCCGGCGTGCGCGAATCCACGGCGCGAGCCTGATAGGCTCCGGGTCTGCGCCGCTGCGCGTCGTGCCGCGCGCCCATCTCCTTCATCCTGCCCCGTGACCACTCCCCGTCATTCGATGAGCCCCGCCGTCGTGGTGCTCTCGCTGATCCTGCTGCTCGGGATCCAGCCGGTCACGACCGACCTGTACCTGCCGGCCTTGCCGATGCTGACGCGCGCGCTCGACGCGCCGGTGTCGGCGGCGCAGCTGACGCTGTCGGCGCTGATCATCTGCTTCGGCGTCGCGCAGCTGGTCTGCGGGCCGCTGGCCGACCGCTTCGGCCGCCGGCCGGTGCTGCTGGCGGGCCTGGCGCTGTACACCGTGGCCAGCGTGCTGAGCGCACTGGCGCCGTCGATCGGCTGGCTGGTGTGGTGGCGCGCGCTGCAGGGCGCGGCGATGGCGGCCGCCGTGACCTGCGGTCGCTCGATCATCCGCGACCTCTATGCGCCGCACGAAGGCGCCCGCGTGATGTCGCGCGCACTGACCGGCCTGGGCGTGATCGCGATGGCGAGCCCGGTGATCGGCGGGCTGCTCGCGCAGCACCTGGGCTGGCATGCGGCATTGATGGCGCCGGCGGTGTTCGGCGCGCTGACGCTCGCCTTCATCGCGTCGCGCTTCGAGGAGACGGTGCCGGCGCTGAATGCCGGCGCGACGCGGCTCGGCCCGCTGCTGCGCAATTGGGGCAGCGTGCTGCGCCACCCGACCTTCCAGGCCTGGGCGGCGCTGTCGGCGTTCACCTACGGCGGGCTGTTCTTCCTGCTGGCCGGCTCGTCGTTCGTGTTCATCGAGGTGCTGGGCACCTCGCGCGTGGGCTATGGCGTGATCATGCTGAGCAACTCGCTCGCGTACACGCTGGGCACGCTGCTGTGCCGGCGCCTGCTGGCCTCGCACGGGCTGAGGCGCGCGGTCGCGGTGGGCGGCGGCTTCACGCTCGGCGGCGGCCTGGCGATGGCGGCGCTCAGCCTCGCCGGCGTGCACGAGGTGTGGGCGATCGTGCTGCCGCAGTGGCTGTATGCGCTCGGCCACGGCATCCACCAGCCCTGCGGGCAGGCCGGCGCGGTCGGCCCGTTCCCCGAGAAAGCCGGCACCGCGGCGTCGCTGTCGGGCTTCGGCATGACGCTCAGCGCGCTGGCGGTCGGGCTGTGGCTCGGCAAGCACCTCGACGGCACCGTGTACCCGCTGACGCTCGGCATCGGCGTGTGCAGCGTCGGCGTGGCGGCGGTTGCGTGGACGCTGGTGCAGCGGCACGGCGAGCCACCCCGCGCTGCCGCCGCCACGCAAGCCGCCTGAACCACTTCAAGACAAAGCTTTCCGATGACCGCATCCCTGAACTACCTCTGCCTCGCCGGCCCCACCGCTTCCGGCAAGACCGCCGCCTCGCTCGCGATCGCGCAGGCGCTGGCCGAGCACGGCAAGCCGGTCGAGATCATCAGCGTCGACTCGGCGCTGGTCTACCGCGGCATGGACATCGGCACCGCGAAACCCAGCGCTGCCGAGCGCGCCGTGGTGCCGCACCACCTGATCGACATCATCGAGCCGAGCGAGGCCTACTCGGCGGCACGCTTCGTCGTCGACGCGCAGCGGCTGATCGCCGAGATCCACGCGCGCGGCCACCTGCCGCTGCTGGTGGGCGGCACGATGCTGTACTTCAAGGCGCTGTTCGAGGGGCTGGACGCGATGCCCGCCGCCGACCGCGCGGTGCGGGCCGCGCTCGAGGCGCAGTGCGAGCGCGAGGGCCTGGTGTCGCTGTACCGCGAGTTGAAGCGCGTCGACCCGGTGACCGCCGCGCGGCTGAAGCCGGGCGACCAGCAGCGCATCCAGCGGGCGCTGGAGGTGTACCGCGTCAGCGGCCAGCCGATCTCGTCGTTCCACAGCGAGAAGCCGGCGCGCGAGCTGCCGCCGCTGATCTCGCTGGAGCCGACCGACCGCGCCTGGCTGCACCAGCGCATCGAGACGCGCTTCCACCAGATGCTGGAAGACGGCCTGGTCGACGAGGTGCGCACGCTGGAGGCGCGCGGCGATCTCGATGCCGACATGCCGTCGATGCGCTGCGTCGGCTACCGGCAGACCTGGGAGGCGCTGGTCGAGGACGATCTCAGCGAGCTGCCGGAACGCGGCATCGCCGCGACGCGCCAGCTCGCGAAACGGCAGATCACCTGGCTGCGCGGCATGCCGCAGCGGCAGGTGATCGCCTGCGATGCGCCGGACGCGCTGGTGCGCGCGGTGGAATGCGCGGTCGAGTGCACGGGGCGGCTGGCGGCATGACGACGCTGCTCGAGGTGCGGGGCCTCGCGAAGCGCTATGGCGACACGCCGGTCTTCGCCGGGGTCGACCTGGCGCTCGAGGCCGGCGAGTTCGTCGCGGTGCTCGGCGAATCGGGCGTCGGCAAATCGAGCTTCCTGAACTGCCTGGCCGGCCTCGACACGGTGGACGCCGGCTCGGTGCACATCGCCGGCACCGAGATCACCGCGCTCGACGACACGCAGCAGGCGCTGTTCCGCCGCGCCCACCTCGGCTTCGTGTTCCAGGCCTTCCATGTGCTGCCGCACCTCAGCGTCGCGCAGAACGTCGGGCTGCCGCTGCTGCTGCAGCACCGGCCCGATGAAGCCCGGGTCGAGGCGCTGCTGAACGCGGTCGGCCTGGACGGGCTCGGGCCGCGGTTGCCGCAGACCTTGTCGGGCGGGCAGTTGCAGCGCGTCGCGATCGCGCGCGCGCTGGTGCACCGGCCGCAGCTGATCCTGGCCGACGAGCCGACCGGCAACCTCGACCCGGCCACCGCGGAGCGGGTGATGGACCTGCTGTCGGCGCAGGTGCGCGAACAAGGCGCCGCCTGCGTGCTGGTGACGCACTCGCGCACCGCAGCGGCACGCGCCGACCGCGTGCTGACGTTGACGCCCACCGGGATGAGTCCGCAGGGCCGTCAGGCACTGCCGTAGGGAACCGACCGTGCTGTCGCTGCTGCGCCACCTGTCCTGGCCCGAACTGCGGCACCACCCGTGGCGCAACCTGGCCGCGCTGCTCGCGGTGATGCTCGGGGTCGCGCTCGCCTTCTCGGTGCAGCTGATCAACCAGTCGGCGCTCGGCGAGTTCAGCTCGGCGGTGCGGGCCGTCAACGGCGAACCGGATTTCGAACTGCGCAGCCAGCGCGGCGGCTTCGACGAAGCGCTGTACGGCCGCGTCGCGACCTGGCCGCAGGTGGCGATCGCCAGCCCGATCGTCGAACTCGACACCTACGCTTTCGACGCGCAGGGGCAGCGCGTGCCGCTGCATGTGGTCGGCGTCGATGCGCTGGTGGCCGCGCCGCTGTCGCCGGCGTTGATGCCGCGGCCCGAGGCGCGGGCGGATGCCGGTGCGGACGGGGATGCGGACCGCTTCGCGGTGCTGGCGGCCGACTCGATCTTCCTGAACGCCCAGGCGCAGCAGCAGCTCGGGCGCCCGCGAAGCGTGCGCCTGCAGACGACGGCGGGCAGCGTCGAGCTGCGGGTGCGCGGCAGCATCGGCGCCAACGGGCCGGCGCTCGCGGTGATGGACATCGCCGGCGCGCAAGCCACCTTCGGCTGGCTGGGCCGGCTCAGCCGCATCGACGTGCGGCTCGCGCCGGGCGCCGACCGCGAGGCCGTGCTGCGCGCGCTGGCGCTGCCCGAGGGCGTGCGCGCGGCGTCGCCGGACGAAGCGGCGCAGCGCGTCTCGAACGTCTCGCGCGCCTACCGCGTCAACCTGACGGTGCTGGCGCTGGTGGCGCTGTTCACCGGCGCCTTCCTGGTGTTCTCGATCCTGTCGCTGTCGGTCGCGAAGCGGCAGCCTCAACTTGCGCTGCTGGGGGTTCTCGGCCTCGGCGGACGCGAGCGGCTGCAGCTGGTGCTGGCGGAGTCGGCGCTGCTCGGCGTCGCCGGCAGCGTGCTCGGGCTGGCCCTCGGCACCGGGCTCGCGGCGCTGGCACTGCGGCTGCTGGCCGGCGACCTGGGCGGCGGCTACTTTCCCGGCGTCGCACCGCACCTGCAGTTCAGCGCGCTGGCGGCCGTGGCCTATGGCGGATTGGGCGTCGCGGCCGCGCTGGTCGGCGGCTGGCTGCCGGCGCGGGCCGCGCAGCAACTGGCGCCCGCGCTGGCGCTGAAGGGGCTGGGAACGCAGCAAGGCCGCGCGGCGCGCTGGCCGGGTCCGGGCTTGCTGGCCGCGGGGGTCGGGCTCGCGCTGCTGCCGCCGGTGGCCGAGATCCCGCTCGCCGCGTACCTCTCGGTGGCGTGCCTGCTGCTGGGTGGCATCGCCTGCGTGCCGGCCGGCGTCGCGGCGCTGCTGTCGCTGCTGAAACCGTCGACCCGGCCACTGGCGCTGCTGGCCATCGAGCGCGCACGCCACCAGCGCAACACCGCGACCATCGCGGTGGCCGGTGTCGTCGCGAGCCTGAGCCTGGCGGTCGCGCTGACGGTGATGGTCGCGAGCTTCCGCGATGCCGTCACGCAATGGCTGGACACCGTGCTGCCGGCCGATCTTTACCTGCGCGCGGCAGCCAACGCCGGCGGCAACGACGTGGTGACGCTGCCGTCGCAACTGCTGCAACGCGCGGCGGCGATCGGCGGCGTGCTGCGCGTCGAATCGCAGCGGGTGTCGGTGGTGCAGCTGGATCCGCAGCGGCCGGGGGTCGTGCTGATCGCACGCCCGTTGTCGCAGCCCGAGAAAGAACTGCCGCTGGTCGGCGAGCTGCTGGCGCTGCCGGCGGGCGAGCGCGCGGCATACGTCAGCGAGGCGATGGTGAGCCTGTACGGCGCCGCACCGGGCACGCGCATCGACCTGCCGCTGCCGAACGGCCAGCGTGCGCGGCTGTTCGTGCGCGGCGTGTGGCGCGACTATGCGCGCCAGCATGGGGCCGTGACGCTGCCCGCCGCCGACTACCAGCAGCTGACCGGCGACACGCAGGTCAACGACATGGCGCTGTGGCTGGCGCCCGGCACCGACGCCGCTGCGGTGCAGGCGGCGTTGCGGGCCGCAGCGCAAGCGAGCGGGCTCGACGGCCGGCTGCTGGAGTTCGCGTCGCCGGGCGAGATCCGCGCGCTCTCGCTGCGCATCTTCGACCGCAGCTTCGCGGTCACCTACTGGTTGCAGGCGGTCGCGATCGCGATCGGGCTGTTCGGCATTGCCGCCAGCTTCTCGGCGCAGGTGCTGGCGCGGCGCAAGGAGTTCGGGCTGCTCGCACACCTGGGGTTGACGCGCCGGCAGGTGCTGGCGGTGGTGTCGATCGAAGGCGCGGTGTGGACCGCGGCGGGCGCGCTGCTCGGGCTGTTGCTGGGGCTCGCGGTCAGCGTGGTGCTGGTGAAGGTCGTCAACCCGCAGAGCTTCCACTGGACGATGGACCTGCTGCTGCCCTGGGGGCGGCTCGCGGCCCTGTGCCTGGCGGTGATCGCCGCGGGCACGCTGACGGCGTGGCTGTCGGCCCGCAGCGCAGCCGGACGGCAGATGGCGCTGGCCGTCAAGGAAGACTGGTGACGGCGGTGCGGGTCGGAGGGTGAGAACAACTCCGCTGCGCCCGAGCAGCCTGTCCCTCAGGGCTCGCGCGAGGCCTGCGATTCACGCCAGGTGAGGTAGACGCGCAGGTCGAATTCGAGCTGGTGGTAGTCGGGCTCCATGTGCGTGCACAACTGGTAGAAGGCCTTGTCGTGCGCACGCTCCTTCAGGTGGGCAAGCTCATGCACGACGATCATCTTCAGGAAGTCGGCCGGCGTGCTCCGGAACACGCCGGCGATGCGGATCTCGCGCTTGGCCTTCAGCTGGCTGCCCTGCACGCGCGAGGTCATCGTGTGCAGGCCGAGCGCATGCTCGACGACCTGCAGCTTGTTGTCGAACACGACCTTGCTGAGGGGCGGCGAGCTGCGCATGAAGCGGTTCTTCAACGCCATCGCGTAGTCGTACAGCGCGCCGTCGGTGCGGACCTCGTGCAGGTCGACGTAGCGCGACGACAGGCGCTCGCCCAGCGTGCCGGCATCGAGCAGCTCGCGCACCTGCGCTTGCAGGGGCTCGGGGTAGCCGGTCAGGTACTTCAGTGACGGGGTCATGGGACTATTGCGGGGTAGGCGGACTGCGCGGGCTTGCTCGGCGAGTTTGCCCGAGCTCGTTCGGCGCTGGATCCGCGCTGCGCGGACGTTCGGACGGGCGAGGCGCGCAGTGTGCCAGCACGGTCCGCTGCACCAGCGACAATCCCACGATGAACATCGATACAGAGGCCGTGGCGGCAGAAACCCGCGCATGGGTCAACCGCGCCGTCGTCGGACTGAACCTGTGCCCGTTCGCGAAGGCGGTGCAGGTCAAGGACCAGATCCGCTATGTGGTCAGCGATGCGACTGACGAAGAAGTGCTGCTCACGGTCCTGTGCGACGAGATGCAGCGCCTGATCGACACGCCTGCCGACGAGATCGAGACCACCTTGCTGATCCATCCCGGCGTGCTGGGCGACTTCGAAGCGTTCAACGACTTTCTCGGCATTGCTGAGGCTGCGGTCGACGACATGGGGCTGGAGGGCGTGCTGCAGGTCGCCGCCTTCCATCCCGATTTCCAGTTCGGCGGCACGGAGCCCGACGACATCACGAATGCCACCAATCGCTCGCCCTGGCCCACGTTGCACCTGCTGCGTGAGGAAAGCATCACGCGGGCGGTCGACAGCTTCCCGGACCCGGACAGCATCTACGAGACCAACATGCGCACGATGGAAACGCTGGGGGTGGCTGGGTGGCTGGCGCTGCGGCAGGCTTGCACACGCGACGCGAAGGGGTGATGGGGTGACACGCGCCGGCGTGGCGCGCTGAGCTGGGCTCGAGGCTCAGGCCAGGCGCACGCTTTCACCGGTGTGTAGGGGGCTGCGACCGGCTCGAAGCCTGGCTCCCACCGGCGCAGCCGGGTCCGTTCAGCTGGCTGCGAAGCAATAGAACAAGCCGGCGCCCCCGGTGGCCTTCAACGCATCCGGGCTGCAGCCACGTGACGGGTGCGACGAATTCCACGACTTCGCAGGAGGCTGCTCATCGAGGCCGGTGCGGTCGTGGTGGCCGACGACCGCGGAGCCTTCGCCGCTTTGCGTCCAGTTGCCGCAGGTGAGGTTCTTGTCACCGGTCGCGACACGGCCGTCCGGCGTCGAACCGGTCAGCATGTCGTGCAGGTTGGGCGTGTCGCCGCGGCCGTTGATCACTTCGCCCTTCTCGGTGAGGGCAGTCTGCTTGGTCAGGGCGTTCGCGCCATGCAGTTCGTCGACGCTGTTGGCGACCACGACGCCGCGGGCGTTCTTCCACGGGCCTTTGCCGATGCGGTCGCGTGCGTTCACCGGTGTGGTGCCGCCGGACGCATCGGCACTGAGGTACGCGCGCCAATCCCTGTCGCCGGCACCGACGGCCGTCGCGAGTGCCTTGCAGTACTTGTCTGCACCGGCCAGGCCGCCGAGGTCGGCCCCTTTTCCGGGATTGGCACTGGTGACGAAGAAGGTCATCGGACTCTGGGGCGATGGCTTGCTGGCGCAAGCAGCCAGCGTTGCCGCTCCGGCAATGCATCCCAGGGCCATCCAGTGGCGGGCGATGGTCATGGCGCGTCCTCGGTGAAGTTGTTGGAGCGCAGCAGGGTAGTGCATGGCCCGATGCGCAGCAATGCGGGTAATGCTTGGAAGCAAACTCGCTCGTGATGCGTATACCGCCGCAGAGCGACCGGTTCGAGAGCATCGGGACTCAGCCGACGACGGTTCGCCCGCAAGGTTTCGATCTCCGCCGAAATCCCGCCCCCCAAAGCGAAACCCCCGTCACCTTGGGAGGAGACGGGGGTTGGCTTTATTAATAGCCTGACGATGTCCTACTTTCACACGGGAACCCGCACTATCATCGGCGCTGAGGCGTTTCACTGTCCTGTTCGGGATGGGAAGGAGTGGGACCACCTCGCTATGGTCATCAGGCTTAACTTGTTGCTGCCGAGCTGAATCTTTTGGATTCGAGCTTTGCAGCCAATTCGTAGAGTCGACGCTTCGTGGATTGTAGTCACACGAGCGAAATCAGCATGGTTTGATCGACGAATCGATCTGGAACTTGATTGCGTTCAAGGATATTCGTTGGAAGAACTGCACAACGCTTGTCCTCAGACAGCTTTGATCGTTGAATCAAAGTTATAGGGTCAAGCCTCACGAGCAATTAGTACTGGTTAGCTTAACGCATTACTGCGCTTCCACACCCAGCCTATCAACGTCCTGGTCTCGAACGACTCTTCAGGGGGCTCAAGGCCCCGGCAAGACTCATCTTGAGACGAGTTTCCCGCTTAGATGCTTTCAGCGGTTATCTCTTCCGCACATAGCTACTCGGCGATGCCACTGGCGTGACAACCGATACACCAGAGGTGCGTCCACTCCGGTCCTCTCGTACTAGGAGCAGGCTCTCTCAATCTTGCAGCGCCCACGGAAGATAGGGACCAAACTGTCTCACGACGTTTTAAACCCAGCTCACGTACCTCTTTAAATGGCGAACAGCCATACCCTTGGGACCGGCTACAGCCCCAGGATGAGATGAGCCGACATCGAGGTGCCAAACACCGCCGTCGATATGAACTCTTGGGCGGTATCAGCCTGTTATCCCCAGAGTACCTTTTATCCGTTGAGCGATGGCCCTTCCATACAGAACCACCGGATCACT
>Ga0247784_1000349_pt1 | contig 12955 bp, 7 predicted proteins | sample UWRJL169409R5_FD_179909 | JGI IMG/M metagenome (GOLD analysis project Ga0247784, IMG submission 179909) | Plant litter microbial communities from Arlington Agricultural Research Station in Wisconsin, United States - UWRJ-L169-409R-5 | ecosystem: Environmental > Terrestrial > Plant litter >...
CACGCCCCTGCGCATGAACCACGCGCACAGCACCGGCAGCAGGGTCAGTGTGACGATCAACGAGCCGATCAGCGCGAAGATCATCGTGTCGGCCATCGGCTTGAACAAGGTTCCGGATGGACCGGACAGCACATAGATCGGCAGGAAGCTGACCACGATCACCGCGACGGCGTAGAACAGCGGCCGGTCCACCTCGGCCGCAGCGTCGCGGATGATCGCGCGGACATCGAGCGGCGTGCCTTCGCGCTGCGCGATCTGGCGGAAGATATTTTCCACCATCACCACCGCGGCATCGACCAGGATGCCGAAATCGATGGCCCCGATGGAGAGCAGATTGGCCGAGGCGCCTTGCAGGTCGAGGCAGACGAAGGCGAACAGCAAGGCCAGTGGAATCGTCGTCGCGACGATCAGTCCTGCACGGAAATCGTAGAGGAAGAAGATCAGAATCACGATCACCAGCAACATGCCGCGCAAGAGATTCTGCTGCACGATCTGCGTGGTCAGTTCGATCAAGTCGGAGCGGTCGTAGAACGGAAGGATTTTGACGTCCTTCGGCAGTATGTGTTCGTTGAGCTCCTTGGTTTTCGCTTGGACGCGCTCGAGCACGTCCTGGGTCTTTTCGCCGGTGCGCAGCAAGATGACGCCTTCGACGGCATCATCCTGTTTTTCATAGCCGAACTCGCCCAGGCGCGGCGCGATGCCGATGACGACGCGGCCGACGTCCTTGACCAGAACCGGCGTGCCGTCGTGCACGGCGAGGACGACATCGCCGATGTCTTCCACCGTTTCCACGCGCCCCATGCCGCGCACGTAGTAGAACTGCCCGCCTTGCGAATAAAAGCCGCCGCCGGCGTTGCCGTTGTTCGCCGCGAGCGCCGCCTGCACTTGCGTCGCCGAGAGGCCGACGGCTGCGATCTTGTTCTGGTCGAGCAGCACCTGGTACTGCATCGTGCCGCCGCCGAACCCGGAGTCGTCGGCGACACCGGGCACGGATCGATACTGTGGTTCGACGACCCAGTCTTCGAACGTCTTCAACTCCATCGGAGAGCGATCAGAACTCTGCAGCACGTAGCGGTAGATCAGACCCGACGGCGAGGACAGCGGCGACACCGACGGGGTGACCCCGCTGGGCAACGTGAGGTCGCCCATGCGGTTGAATACTTCCTGGCGGGCGAAGTTGTGGTCGGTGCCATCGAAAAAAGTGAGCGTCACGACGGACAATCCGTACAGCGAGACCGAACGCGCGGTCGTGGTCTTCGGCACGCCGTTCATGCCGAGCTCGACCGGAATGGTGATCAGACGCTCCACTTCCTCGGCGGCATGCCCGGGCCATTGCGTGACGATCTCGACCAGCGGCGGCGATAGATCCGGATAGGCATCCACCGGCAAGCGTTGCAGCGACCGAGCACCGGCACCGCTGAGCAACAGGGTCAGCAGGATGATGAGAACCGGCTGCCCCAGCGAAGCGCTGACGATCCGGTTCATCAACGAAGCCGTGCGCGATGTGGCCTCGGCCGGGCGCTGGGCGTCGCTCATTGGTTCTGCATGAACTGGACGAAGATGCCGCCGTCGACCACGATCGGATCGCCGATCTGGATACCGGACGTGAGATCCACCTGATCCGCGCTGCGATAGCCGAGCGTCACCGATCGGCGCGCGAAACTGCCGTCATGCTGGGCGACATAGACGAAGGGCAGATTTTCATCGTCACGCAGGATCGCCGAAACCGGCACCAGCAGCCCGCTGCTTTCCTCGCGCGAATGGATCGATACGCCGACGTACATCTGCTTTTTCAGCAGGCCATCGGAATTCTCGACGACCACGCGCGCAGCGACCAGGCGCGTATCGGGATTGACCTGTTCGGCGATGTTGGTGACCGTGCCCGTGAGGCTTTTCGAGCCACTGCCGGCCGCGATTTCGGCAGGGTCACCGAGGTGCACGGAGGCGAGCTCGGCACCCGAGAGCTGCGCCATCACCCAGACGCGCGAAAGATCGGCGACGGTGAAGCACGGCGTGGTGCCCGCCTGCAGCAGTTGCCCGGCCGTGACCAGCCGCTCGACCACGACGCCCGCGATCGGCGAACGAACCACGCCGCCGGCACGCGCCACCGGCTTGCCTTGCTCGATGTTGCGGATGGTCTGCGCGTCGACATTCAGCGAAACCAGCGCCTGCAGCGCTGCGACTCGGTCGGCATCGGCGTTGGCGGCGTCGGTCTCAGCCTGGTCCGCGTCGCGTTCGGCGACGCCCTGGTGCTGTACCAGGTCCTTCTCCAGATCCGCCAGTCGGCGCGCCGTGTGCGCCGTGGCGAGCGCCTTGCGATAAGCGCCGATGGCTGTCGCGAAATCCGCCGAATCGACCAGCGCGAGCGGCTGCCCCTGGGTGACGCGATCGCCTTGCGCGACGAGCAGCTTCGACACCGGACCGGAAAATGGCGCCAGCACGCTGGTCGCGCGATCGTTGTCGAAATCGACCGCTCCGCTGGTCTCGATCGTCTTCTGGAAGCGCGATGCGGCGACCGTATACAGATGGATATTTTGCAACTGCGCCGGCGTCAGCGTCACATCATGGGCGGTCGCGGCGGGCGCAGGCGCTTCGTTTGCAGACTTGGAGCTGCAACCGGCCGACAGCGCGATAACCATTGCCGTGACGACGACAGCCATCATGCGCGCGAAAACGCTCCGATCCGCAACAGACGGCCGGAGGACGCAAAACCTACTTTCCATTTTTATCCCTGGTCGAACCGGTCTTGTTTGAATCTGTCTTGTTGGAATCGGCGTTGGCGCGATCGGTCTTGAGGGGATCGATCTTGATGGCGTCCGAGGCCAGAGGATCGCCCTGCGCCAACTCCGCGCGATGCCACCATCCGCCACCAAGCGCCTGGAACAATGCGGCCGTGTCGGCGTAACGACTGGCTTGCGCTTGCACCAGCGCCATCGCGGCCTGCTGATAACCCTGCTCGGCACTCAGCAGCGACAGGTAGCCTGCATACCCGGCTTTCCACTGCCGCTGCGACAAGTCCAGCGTGACCTTGGCCGACTCCGCCGCTGCCGCGGCTGCCTTGAGACCCTCGGCATCGTGCTGGATTGCCGCCAGGGTATCGGCGACATTCTGGAACGCGGTCAACACCGTGCTGCGATATTGCTCGGCCGCTTGAACATAAGCCGCTTTTGCGGCGCGCTCGCGATGCAGCAGCGTTCCGCCCTGGAAGATCGGCGCGGTCACATCCGCACCGAGTCCCCAGAAACCGGTGCCCGATTCGAACAGCTGACCGATCTTCAGTGCCGTGCTGCCGGCATCCGCCGTCAAGGTGATCGCGGGCAGCCGGCTCGCGATCGCGATCCCGATCTGCGCACTGGCCGCGTGCAGGTTGGCCTCGGCCTGCAGCACGTCGGGGCGTTGCGCGACGAGTTCGGAGGGCAGGCTCAATGGCAAGGCTTCGGGCAACTGCAAGCTCGACAGCGCGAAGGGCTGCATCGGCGCCTGGCTCGGAAACCGACCGACCAACACTGCCAGCAGATCGCGCTGCTGGTCCAGTTGCTTGAGCAGCGGCGGCAGCGCCGCATTGGTTTGCGCCAGCTGCGACTCCTGTGCGGCGACATCGAGCCGGCCGACATAACCCTTCGCCAATTGCTCGCGCAGGATCTCGAGCATGCGCTTACTGGTGCTGATCAGCTCACGCGTGGTGTCGACCTGCGCCTGCAAGGACGCCAACTGCACCACGGCGACGACGACATTCGTGCTCAGGGTGATATGCGTCGCCGCCATCTGGAAACGAACGGCTTGTTCCTGCGCCTGCAGCGACTCGACCGTACGCCGGTTCAAGCCGAACAGGTCGGGTGCGTACGACACGCTGACGTTCGGCGTGAACAGGTTGTACAAAAAAGCATTCGTGCTCGGCACGGGCGCAAGCGCCCCCGGCGGATCCTGCTGGCGGCTCGCTGAAATACCCGCCGAGACGTTTGGATAGTAGGCGCCCCGTCCGGCGAGCGTGTTCTCTCGCGCCACGGTCAGGGCCGCCTGCGCCGCCTTGAGATCGGCATTGTTCGCGAGCGATTGCTCGATCAGCTCATTCAGCGGCTTGGAATGGAACAGCGTCCACCAGTCGGCCGGAACGTCGACGCCTTCCGCGAAATGCTGCGCTTCGCCGCCGGCGACGTTCGTCGTCGCGTCCGTGGTCGTAGGCGGATGCGCTTCGTAACCGTCCACTTCCGGGGCCGTCGGACGCTTGAAATCCGGCCCGACGACGCAGCCGGCAGTCAGCAGTGCGATGAGCGCTGCCAGCGGAAGTCGAGTACGCGATGCCAGCGAACGCGCGATGGGCGCGGCATTTCGCAGCGTCCCATGCCTGCTCCCTTCGATATCGGCGAACCCATCGGCCCACGGCTTCTTCATGCGAACGCGTCTTGGAGGGGAAATCCCGATGCTATGATATATCGTATTAAAAGCGCGGAAGACTGTCTCTCGTCATGGCCGCAGGCCGGATGTCCGGTTTGGTTGGTGCGTCGGGCGGTGAGATGTCCCATTCAAGTGCCTGTCGTGATCAAACCGGCAAAGCGCTCCGGCACTGTCCAAATGCACTGCTCAGTCCTGCTGTTGGAGTCACGGGCGGATGACTCGAATCAGCCGCCCCTAACCTACCCGATAGAGTTTTACGCCCCAGCTGAGCTCGCATAGGCTGTCCACAGCAGCCGGGAGGAGTCCCGATGTCTGTCGGCGAGGGAAATGCGGCGGTCAGTGCACTGGCTTCGATCGATCTGGTCGAGCGCATCGCGGCGGGCGATCGTGGCGCCGAACGGGAATTCGTACGCAGCTACGAACGCGGCGTCCGCGCACTGGTCCGACGCCATTGTCGGCCAAACGATCCCATCGTCGAGGATCTGGCCCAGGACGTTCTGGCGCAGGTGCTCGAGCGCCTGCGCGCAGGCGCGATCCGCGATGCCGCCGCGCTGCCGGCCTATGTACGGGCAACGATCGTCTACACGACGCATGCGGAGTATCGCGCACGCCGCAACAACGAAAGCGCCGCCGTCATCGAAGACATGCCTGCACTGGACAATCCGTTCGATCGGCTCGGGAATGAACAGCTTGCCGGCATCCTGCGCCGCCTGCTCGCGCAACTCCCTGTCTCGCGCGATCGTGAAATCCTCGCGCGTTTCTATCTGCAGGAGCAGGACAAGGAAGAGGTCTGCCGCAGCCTCGGCATCGATACAGCGCATTTCCATCGCGTCGTATTTCGTGCACGCGAACGCTTCAGACAGCTGCTCGACCAATGCGGCATGGGAAAACCCTGAGTGAAACAGCTCCTGTTCGGCGATTCCTTCCGGCGATATCGAGAAGGGTTTGCGAGGAACTCTCGCGGGTCATCGCAACCAGGAAGCGCGATGGCGCCGACCGCGCGCGCTGCGCGCACATCTACCTGCCGATATCGCGCAATTTCGCACCCGCCATTAGCTTGCGCTCGATCTGCTCCAACGTCACGCCCTTCGTTTCCGGCACCAGTGCCCAGGTGAAGAGCAGGAACAGCAGGTTGAGCCCGGCATACAGCCAGAACGTCGCGGCGTGGCCGATGCCGTTGAGCAGGGTCAGGAACGTGGCGCCGACGATCATGTTGGCGATCCAGTTGGCAAAGGTCGAACAGCCGATGCCGAAGTCGCGGCCTTTGAGCGGCTGCACTTCCGAGCAGAGCACCCACACCAAGGGACCCGCCGACATCGCGAAGCCGACGATGAAGAGCAGCAGCATCGCAACCGAAAGAATCTGCTCGCCCGGCGTGGCGACACCGAGGTGCATCATCGCACCGACCACACCGAGTCCGACCGCCATGACGGTGAAGCCGGTGTAGAGAATCGGCTTGCGTCCCCAGCGGTCGACCAGTCCGATCGCGATGAAGGTGGCGAGTACATTGGTCAGGCCGACGATCGCGGTGAACCCCATCTGCGAAGCGGTGTCGTAGCCCATGTCGCGAAAGATGCGCGGCGCGTAGTACATCACCACATTCATTCCGGTGAACTGCTGCACGACCTGCAGCGACACGCCGAGCGCGACCGAACGCCGGAAATTGCGGTTCTCCAGGAATAAATGCCAGCCGCGCTGCGGCGTACGCAGTTGCTCTTCGATATCGGCGACCTCGCCGGCGACGGCGCCCGCGTTGCCGCGCAGCTTCTGCAGCACGGCGACCGCTTCGCCTTTGCGCTCGCGCATCAGCAGCCAGCGCGGACTGTCCGGCAGCAGCAGCAAGCCGAACAGGAACAGCACGCCCGGGATCGCGATGACGCCGAGCATCCAGCGCCAGTTGCCCGAATAACTAAAGGCGGTATCGGACAGGAACGCGCACAGGATGCCGATCGTGATCATCAGCTGGTACAGGGAAATCATCGCGCCGCGGATGTCTTTCGAGGCGACTTCGGCAAGATACAAAGGAGCGGTGAAGGCCGCGATGCCGATCGCCAGGCCGAGCACGAAGCGCGCGACGATCAAGCTCTGCGCCGACCACGCCGCGCCGCACAACAGCGATCCGACAATGAAAAGGATCGCGCCGAGGATCAACGAGCGCTTGCGTCCGAGCGACACCGACAGCCAGCCGGCGCCCGCCGCTCCGATCGCCGCGCCGAACATCATCGAACTGACGATCCACTCGATCGTGTGATCGCTAACATGGAATTCCGCCTGGACGAACTGGGTCGCGCCGGAAATCACGCCGACGTCGAGACCGAACATCAGGCCGGCGAGCGCGGCGAGCACGCAGGTCAGCATTTCGGTCGTCTTCGGGCGCGCAGCGGCAACAACATTCATGCAATTTTTCCCGTCGTCGAAGTGCCTTGCTGGGCAAAGGCCGCTTGTAGCGATGTCGAATCCGAGGCCGTCTCGCGAACGCGCCGCAGCAACAGCCGCGATACGATCGGCGTGGTCAAAATGGTACTCGCGACGGCCATCAACAGCAGTGCGGTGAAGGTGTCCGCGGTGATCACGCCCTTGTCGAGCAGCACATTGGCGAAGATGATCATGATCAGCGCCTTGGTCTGCAGCAGCCAGCCGACGATCGAGCGATCGGTGCGCGACCAGCCGAGGATCGCGCCGGCGACATGCGTTCCGATCAGTTTGCCGGCGACTGCAGCGAACAGCAGCGCCGCCGCCGCGATCAACACGGCGCTGCCGCCCATCGCCCAGTTCGTGCGCAGCCCGGTGGAAAGGAAAAATACCGGCATGAAGACCAGCAGCACGTTGTGGCGCAGCGCGTCGACTTCGTCGCGCTCGAACCAGTCGGCATCGATGACGGCGCCGGCAAGGAAGGCGCCGACCATGAAATGCAGGCCGGACCAGTCCGCGCCCCAGGCGCACAGCACGAGCCAGATCAACGCGACGTACCAGCGGTCGCGCGGCTGCAGCCGGCGCATCAGCGCGCGGAAGCCGTAGCCGACCAGACCGAACGCCACGAGGAAACCAAGCTGGCGTCCCAGGCGTTCCCAGTCGACCAGGATCGCCGCCAGCACGCCCCAGATCGCGACATCGTCGAGGCTTGCATAGCGCAGGATGCGCTGGCCGAGCGGCTGGCGCAGGATGCCGAGTTTTTCCAGCAGCAGCACCAGGATCGGCAGCGCCGTCACCGCGCAGGCCATGCCGACGCCGAGGACGAACTGCCAATGCATCGCGTTCGGACCGATCCAGCCGTCGACGAACAGCATGCCGATGGCGACGATCGAACCGAGCAGCAGCGGCACGCCGAGCGCGAGTCCCGCGGTGATCGTGCTTTCGCGACGATGCTGCCAGGCCTGTTTCAGATCCAACTCGATGCCGGCGACGCAGACAAACACCATCACCGCCCACCACGCGATGCCGTTGAGCGCGCCGATCACCGGCGCGCTGAAGACGAATCCGTAGTAGTCCGGAAACGCGCGCCCGAGGATGCCCGGCCCGAGCACGATGCCCATCACGATCTGCACCACCACCAGCGGTGCGAAACGCTCGATGCCGAACAGCCGCCAGAGCAGGAACGGCACGCTCAGGATGATGCCCATCGCGATGAGGAAGATTTCCGTCGTACTGATCGTGCTGTGCATCGCTGCGCCTCCGCCGGCTGCGGTCAGATGACCCGGTTCGCGGCGATCATCTTGGCATACCACTCTCCGGAATCCTTTACGGTGCGCTTCTGTTCGTGCTCGAAGTCGACGTGCACCAGGCCGAAGCGCTGCGTGTAACCTTCGGCCCACTCGAAATTGTCGAGCAGGCTCCAGCAGTGGTACGCGCGCACCGGCACGCCATCATTGATCGCCCGCGACAGTTCGCGCAGGTGCTTCTGCAGCCAGGCGATGCGCTTGGCGTCGTGGATATGACCCTGCTTGTCCGGCGCGATGTTGTAGGCCGCGCCGTTCTCGGTAATCTCGATCGGCAGGTGGCCGGTACGCGCGGCGATGTCCTTCAAGATGTCGTAGAAGCCTTGCGGATAGATGTCCCAGCCGTTGTCGGTTTTTTCATCCGGGCCGGCGGCCCAGTCGGCCTGCGTATCGAGGCCGGGGATGCCGTTGCCTTCGGGTGCGGCACGCACGATCCAGGGCGAGTAGTAGTTGAGCCCGATGAAATCCAGCGGCGCGCGCATGATCGCATCATCGCCTTCGCGCTGGCCGAGCAGTTCGGCTTGCCGCGCCGCCGGCAGCACGCCGTCGGGGTAACTGCCTTTGAGTGCGGGATCCATGAACCACAGGTTGAGGAACTTGAACCAGCGCTGCGCCGCCGCCTTGTCGGCCGCCGAGTCGCTGGCCGGGTTCATCGGCGCGACATCGAACGCGCTGCCGACCTGCGGTTTCGCCGCGGCCGTCTTGAGCACGCGGAACGCCATGCCTTGCGCCAGATTCACCGAATGCGTCGCGCGCAGCATCGCCAGCGGATCGGTGCGTCCCGGCGCATGCGTGCCCTGCCAATAACCCACATGCGTGAACGTCTTCGGTTCGTTGAAGATGCTCCATTGACCGATGCGATCGCCGAGCGCATCGGCGACGATCTTTGCGTAGTCGGCGAATCGATCGGCGGTGTCGCGGTTCGGCCAGCCGCCGGCATCTTCCAGCGCCTGCGGCAAATCCCAGTGATAAAGAGTGGGAAACGGTCGGATGCCGGCGTCGAGCAAGGCATCGGTGACGCGCTTGTAGTAGTCGAGCCCCTTCGTGTTCGGAGCGCCGCGGCCGTCCGCCTGCACGCGCGACCAGGCGATCGAAAAGCGATACGTCTTCATGCCGAGGCGGCGCATCAGCGCGATGTCGTCCCGATACCGGTGATAGCTGTCGCAGGCGACATCGCCATTGGCGTCGTTCTTCACCTTGCCCGGCGTGTGCGCGAAACGATCCCAGATCGATTCGCCGCGTCCATCGCTATTCCAGGCACCCTCCACTTGATAGGCGGCCGTGGCCGAACCCCACAGGAAGTCTTTTGGGAATGCGCCGGCAGGCAAGGCATTCTCCGTCGCCTTGCCCAGCAGCGTATCGGCAAGGCCTGGCCGGCCTTGCGCCAGGATCGAGGCGCCACCGAAGCCGACGGCGAAGCGCAGTAGTTCACGACGCTGCATGATGAGCTTTTCCTTTTGCATCCAATCGTTCACAGGCGCCGCACGCGGCGGCGCCCTGTTCATCAAGATCGCGACGTCGAGGTCAAGAAAATGGGTGCCGTGCCCCCCGAGGGAGGAACCGGGCCCGACACCCGAACAAACGCGACGCCACCGTCGCGTCAGAAATTGACGCCGAAGTTCACGCCGAAGGTCAGCGGCGGCATGTACTGCGAGCTGTACAGGAAGCTGCCATCCGGCAATCCGGCGCGGCCCGCATTGGTGCGTACCTTCTCGTCGGTGAAGTTGCTGACGTAGGCGCCGGCCCACCACTTCTGCGAAGCGCTGGTGTAGCGCAGCGCGAGATCGCCGCGGAAATAGGCTTTCTGCTTGTCGCCGTCGCCGAGATTGAACGGCGACAGCCAGCTCGATGTTTCGGCGTGGCCGCTGAAGCGCGGCACCAGCGTGGCGCCATCGGCCAGGGTGAAGGTATGTTCGTAGATCAACGTGCCGGAGAAATCCGGTGCGTGCGCAAGATCGTTGCCGCTGATATCGAGGCAATTGCCGATGCCGGAAGCGGGTGAGCAAGCAGGCAGCCCGGCGTAGTCGTTGCTGCCCGCATACGGCAGCTTGCCGAGTTCCTTTTTCGGAATCGCCGACAGCACGAGGTTCACCCTGTCCGCATCGCCGATCAAGGCGGCGAGTTCGGATTCGATGCCGAGCACCTTGGTCGTGCCTTTCACGTTGGAGAAGCCGAGGCCATGGCTGCCGTCGATGAAGGTGATCGGCGCGGACAACTGGAAGTTCTTGAACTCTTCGTAGTAGACCGAGCTGTTCCAGGTCAGGCGATGGTCGAAGAAGCTGAGCTTGATGCCGGCCTCGTAGTTGGTCAGCGTCTCGCCCTTGTACGGCACGCCGCCGTCCTGCAGGCCGCCGGACTTGTAGCCGGTCGACACGCTCGCGTAGACGAAGGCGTCGGGACTCAGATCCTTGTCGAGGCGCAGCAACCAGGTCGGCTTGTTGGCGTCGTAGTGGCCATCGTTGCGCGCGGAAATGTTGAAGCCGTTGGCGGGGCTTGGAATCGTGCCCGGCGTGATCGGGATCTGCGGCACCGACGGATCGTACGCCCAGCCCCAGTTGCGACCACCGTCGTTTTCCTTCTCGTCGTGCGTGTAGCGCGCGCCGCCGGTCAGGCGCAGGTCGTCGCTGATGTGCCACGTCGCCTGGCCGAAGCCGGCGTAGGAATTGACCGTTTCGCTCGGCTGGATGAACGAGCCTTGCCAGCCGACCGTGCCTTGCGGCGTACCGTTGAAGATCGGGATGTCGAAGCGGATCGAATTGTCCTCGGCGGCGTAGTACAAGCCGAGGATCCAGTCGACCGTGTTGTCGCCGCTCGATTTCAGATCGAGCTCGTGGCTGCTCGAGCGATAGTGCGAGTAGTTCGTGCGGTCGTCCTGGAACGAACCGCCCGAGGCGAAACTCGTTGGCAGTACGACACCGCCGTCCTGGTCGAAATCGCTGGAACCGCTGTACTTGGAGAAACCGGCGATATACGACAACGTCATCGCGTCGTTGAGATCGAAGTCGACGCGGCTGCGCAGCGCGTACGAAGTGCGATCGAGCTGCGGCGCGGTGTCGGCAAGGATCGACCAGAAGTCCTGGCCCGGGCGCGGGTCCTGCATCAGGTTCGCGTTCAAGGTGCCGCGGTCGCGGAAATATTCCAGCGACAGATTCCAGCTGATGCGATCGTTCGGCGTCCACAAGGTGCTGACGCGCGCGGCGGTCTGATCCTGCGCGTTGTATTTCTGCCCACCCGTGACATAGATGTTCGGGTCGATCGGCTTGAAGTTGGCCGGATCGCCGCCGCTGGCCGCGAACGCCGCCTGTTGACTGGCCAGCGAAGGCAGCTGTCCGTTCGGACTCTGGAAATCCACGTAGCCATCGTGTTCCTCGTGCGCCACCGCGACGCGGAACGCAAAGGTGTCCGACACCGGCACATTGACCGCAGCGCGCTCGCCGACGTGGTTGTAGCTGCCGACTTCCATCTGCGCATAGCCGTGGATATCGCTGCCGAGTTCGGCCTTGGCGGTCTGGAAATTCACCGCGCCGACGGTCGAGTTGCGTCCCCACAGTGTTCCCTGCGGCCCGCGCAGCACTTCGACCGAGTCGAGGTCGAGCAGCAGACCGGCGGCCGCTTCCGCGCGTGGCGTATAGACGCCGTCGACGAACAGCGCGACTTCCGGATCGGCATACTCGGTCTTCGCGCTGTCGTTGCCGACACCGCGCAAGGTCAGCGTGATGACGCCGTGGTCGCCTTCGGTGGTCGCCGCGAAGCCCGGCACCAGCTTGGTGATGTCGGCGATATTGTTGACGCGTTCCTTCTCCAGCAGGTCGGCGCTGAGCGCGCTGATCGCGATCGGCGTCTTCTGCAGCGGTGTCTCGCGCTTGGTCGCGGTGACCTGGATCGTATCCAGCGCCTGTGCGCCGTCGGGCTTGTCCGGTTGAGTTGGTGAATTGTCGGCGGCCGCGGCGCTGCTCGTCGCAAGCACGGCGATGATCGCGCTGTAGAGCGCGCGTGAACGGTAGATCATGACTCCCCTCCTCCAGTGCGATAGTGCCGCCCGCCGGTTCTTCGACCGGACTGGAGCGGTTGCGCGGCGAGAAATACTGCAAATTGGCAGCGCTGTCAATTGCGAAATGACAGCGCTGCCAATATTGGCTACAGTAGGTGCCGCACGTGCCAGATCGCATGGGACCGGCCGCAAGATGCTGCGGTCAGCCACAGCGCCGGCACCGGGAGGACACCATGGGCAGGCTGAAGAAGATCCTGATCGTCGGCGGCGGCACGGCCGGCTGGCTCACCGCGAACTATCTGGCGCGCACTTTGAACGCCGCCGCGCAGAAAGATGTGCAGATACAGCTGGTCGAATCCGCCGACATCGGCATCCTCGGCGTCGGCGAGGGCACATTCCCGTCGATCCGTGGGACCCTCTCGGCGATCGGCATCGATGAGGCGCGCTTCCTGCGCGGCGCGACCGCGACATTCAAGCAAGGCATCCGTTTCAACCACTGGGTACGTGCGCCGGGAACGCCTGGCGCGGATCACTATTTCCACCCATTCAGTCTGCCGAGCCAGCGCGCTGAAGGCCTCGAACTGCTGCCGTACTGGCTGCTCGGCGGCGCACCCGGCACGCAATTCGCCGAAGCAGTGACGCTGCAGAAGCATGTCGTCGACGCATTCCGCGCACCCAAGCGCAGCAGTGATCGCGAATACCAGGGACGCCTCAACTACGCCTATCACTTCGACGCCGCGCACTTCGCCAAGCTGCTCGCCGAGCACGGGCGCGAAATCGGCGTGCAGCATGTCATCGCCACCGTCGATGATGTCGAACTCGACGAGCAAGGTGCGATCGCGCGCGTGCTCAC
>Ga0247784_1000351_pt1 | contig 12928 bp, 11 predicted proteins | sample UWRJL169409R5_FD_179909 | JGI IMG/M metagenome (GOLD analysis project Ga0247784, IMG submission 179909) | Plant litter microbial communities from Arlington Agricultural Research Station in Wisconsin, United States - UWRJ-L169-409R-5 | ecosystem: Environmental > Terrestrial > Plant litter >...
CCTAGGCCGCCGCCAGGTCCACCCGCCGGCAGAAGCAGGATGCCTTGATCGGAATCTCCGCCCGCGCCTGCGCCAGATCGAGCCTTTGTTTGATCAGCGCCGCCTCCGCCCTCTCTCCGCGACGGACCAGACATTCGTGCAATCCGTGCAGCGACCAGAGATTGTCGGGATGCTGGCAGGCGCGGCTCAACTTGCCGTCGAGGCCGAGATCGGAGCGGTAGACCGCCTCGGCTTCCTCGACGCGCCCCTGCTCGAGCAGAAGGGCTCCCAGCGCATGACGGGTCGGCTGCATCCATCCCCACGGCTCGTCATAGGGCAGCCCGTCGCTGAGTTCGACCGACTTGCGCAGGTGCGCAAAGGCGGCGTCATGGTTGCCCTTGCGATATTCCAATTCGCCGTCGAGCATCGCTTCGGCCACACCCAGCAGATTGACGACCAGGTTGTTGTGGACGCGGCGGCTCTCGGGCACCCGGGTCTTCGCCGCCAGGAACAGCGCCTTTTCCGTCTCGGCCTCGGCGACATTGCCGAGCGCCGAATGCGCGACCGCCTTGGCGTAATGGATCATGGCGACATTCGAGGCGTAGAGATCTCGATCCCGAGGCAATTCCTGTTCGATGATTTCGCGCCATTTGCCGAAGCGCACCAGCACGTGCTGCTTCATCGTCAGGTAGCCCTCGAGAAAATCCGCCATCGGCGGCGATTGAATCCGCAGCACGGCCTCGGGGATCGTGGCGATCAGTTCTTCCGCCGCCGCGATCGCGGGCGTGTACTGGCCGAGGAACATCGCGCCGTAGATCGCAAAGTGGAAGTTGTGAATGACGTAGACGAGATAGACACCCGGATCATCGGAATAGGCGAGAAACCTGCGGTCGGTTTGCAATGCCTTCTGATTATAGACGAGCACGTCTTTGTAGTGCCCGCACAGCACGTCGAGATGGGTCGGCATGTGGATGAGGTGGCCGGAATCCGGAACGATCTCGCGCAGCCTGTCGCCGGCCCGCAGCGCGCGTTGCGGGAAGGGCGACATCTCCATCAGGTGGACATAGAGATGCAGCAGCCCCGGGTGATCCCACGCAGCGGGAATCCGGTCGAGTGCGGACTCCAGGAGCGACCTGCATTCCTCGGTGCCCGCTCCCTCGGCAGGCTTGCCGGATGGCAGGTCCCACATCTGCCACGGCGTCTCGTTCATGATCGACTCGGCCAGCACGGTGCGGACCTCGAGATCGTCGGGGAATGCGGCAAATAACTTGCGCATTTCGCGGGTGTAGGCCTTGTCCCAAGGCGACATGTCCTCGATCGCTTCGCGCTGCGGATAGCGCGTGGCGAGGGCCTTGATCATCGCTTGCTCGACCGGACTGGCCTTTCCGGCATGCGCAAGTGCGGCCTGCATCGCATCATAGGATGCCGACAGCGCCATCTGCCGGCCAAGCGGGTCGTAGCGAACCCACGGCAGGTTGTAGTTGGGACCCGAGGCGTAGCTGATGCCCCAATGCGCCATGGCGCACTCGCCATCGTGGCCCAGCGCCTTCTGAAAGCATTTGATCGCTTCGTAGTGGTTGAACCCGAACAGCCAGTTGAGGCCGCGGTCGAACCAAAGCTGGGCGTCAGGCGACGACGTGGTGACCTTGCGGCTGTATGGCCCGAGATCAAAATAGGTCATGCCGTTTCATCTCCAGGATCGTTCGTGTTTCTCTACGGTGCCGGGCAGCTATTCTAGCACAGCCCGATGTTTCCTGGAGCCACAAACTGCCGCATGCGACTGTCACTCAGCAGGAGTTGATCGGGCTAAACTCTTTCGTCGTCCCTGCGAACGCAGGGATCGAGAACCACAGCGTGTATGGTTGAGCGAAAGTCGTCGACCAGCGTGCCTGAATCGAAAGGCCGCGGCGTATGGGCCCCTGCATTCGCAGGGACGACTCGCGGATAGATGGAGCTTCACGGCGAAATTTTCTGTCCCACCCTCTTCTGAAACGCCGACAACACCGCCCCCAGTGCCAGCATTGCAGCGGAAATATTAAGCGCGAATGACAGGCTGCCTACCGCATCCGTGATCGCGCCGACCACGATGGGGCCCAGCGTCTGGCCGATGCCGAATGAAATCGTCATCGCCGCAATCGCGGTCGGCCAGGCCTGCGGTGGATAGTTGAAGCGCACGAACGCCGTGGTGGAGCCGACCACCGCGAAGAAGGCAACGCCGAACACCAGCGCCGATAGCGCCAGCAGCCATATGGAATGCCCGAGGATCGGCAGCGCTGCGCCGATCGCGTTGACGCCGAGGATGATCGCGGTGGTGAGGCCGCCGCGGTCGAGCGCCAGCACGCGCCGCCACACCCATGGTGTCACGAAGGCGCTGAGGCCGATCAGGCTCCAGAACGCGCTCTGCGCCACCGCGCCGCCGCCGGCATCTCGCACATAGGCGATCATGAAGGTCATGTAGGCGATGTAGCCGGCGCCGAACAGGAAGTAGCCGATCAAATAGATCAGCACCGGCCGGACGGAGAATTTGGCAGGCGCCGCGCTGCCGATCGCGGCCCCGCTGCCGAGCGGCGCCAGCAGCAGCGGCAGGATCAGGACCGCGCAGAGCAGCGTCATGGTCCACCACACGATCCACCACGATCCGGGGCCAAAGCCCTGCAGCACGAACGGCGCGATCAGCCCCGATGAGATTATGCCGAGCCCCGGTCCGGCATAAAACAGGCTGAGCAGGAAGTTGGCGCGCTCGGGGCGTGTCTGCGCGATTGTGGCGGCCAGCGCCGCGCCGCCGACGAATCCGCCCGCCGCGCCGATGCCCGCCAGCAACCGCGCAAAGCTCAGCACGAAAAAATTGCCGGAGACGGCGCAAAGCGCCAGCGAGCCGACGGCGGCAAGCGTTCCCCAGCGGACCGTTTGCGTCAGGCCGAAACGCCGGATCATCCGCGAAGCCAGCAACGCGCCTGCCAGATAACCGACGGCGTTGATGGTGTTCATGAAGCCGGCCGCGGAGTATGACCAGCCGAGTGCGTCGCGCATGTCGGGCAGCACCAGCGCATAGGCGAAGCGGCCGATTCCGAGACCGATCGTCGGTGCGAGCGACAGAATCAGGATCAACCACGCAGGATGTGCGTAGATGGGTTGGTCGGGGGCTTTCACAAAATTCTCCGGCAGCGGTCATTCTGGCAGGCAAAGCGGCCGTTGCACAGCCGCATGGGGAGCAACGGTGTCTTGCCGATCCTGCAACGGCTTCAGCCGACCAGCACCAGCGCGACGCCGAGCACCGTCAGCGCGGTTCCGACGACAATACGTGCGGTGATCGCGATGTGCTTGAGGACCATCGCGCTCAGCGCCACCGTGACCAGCGGATAGATCGCGGCCAGCGGCGCCACCAGCGTGATCGGACCGTTGCGGACCGCGGCGAACAGGGCGAGCGCGCTCAAGCCGTTACTGATCCCGGTCATCGCGAACCAGAACAGGCCGGCGCGCGGCGCCTGTACGACAAAGCTGCCTTTGCGAATGCGCTGCACCGTCAGCACCACCAGCGAGGACGTGACGTAACCGATCAGACAGCCCCAGAGCGGGCTTGGCCAGACCGTGAGCCCCAGCTTGACCACCGGCGGCGCCACGCCGCGGATCAGTGCGCCGGCAAGCGGCAGCAGCAGCGCCCAGCTCCGCCAATGGCCGAGGTCGCGCGGACGGGTCACGGTGATGATTGCGGCGCCGGCAACGGCCACGACGAGGCCGAGCAGTTGCGGCGGATGCAGCGGCTCGTGCAGCAGGACCACGGCCGTCGCCACCGCAAAGACCGGCGCGAGGTTGCCGAGCGTCGAGGTGATGACAGGCCCGAGCGCCCGGTTCGAGGCAAAGGTCAGCAGCGTCAGCGAGGCCGGGAAGAACAGGCCGATGGCGATGAAAATCGGCAGGCCGGCCCACACGATGGGCTCGCCCTGGAGGATCACGGGGGACAGCAGCAGGAACAGCAGCGTGAAGGAAGGGACGCTGATCGCCGCGCCCGACAGCGGCTCGACGGTGCGCAACCCCAGCTGCGCCAGAACGACCCCGGCTCCGAGGAAGAAGGCGGAAGCAAAGGCATAAATAATGGCTGACGTCATGAAGTCCGTCTTGCTGCCTTTTTGAGGTGGCGCGGGTTGCTCGTTCAAACCCTTTTTGACCGGTCAGCAGTGCCTTGCCAATCCGCCTTGGGCGCTTTAGCACTCCGCCCGACCGGTCATTCCGGGGCGTGGCGAAGCCACGAACCCGGAATCTCGTTGTACCCAATCTCGGGATTCCGGGTCCGGCGCTTCGCGCCGTCCCGGAATGACGAACAAAGCAAGGACCCTGCCATGGCGACCCATAAACTGCTGCTTCTCCCCGGTGACGGCATCGGTCCCGAAGTGATGGGGGAGGTGCAGCGCCTGATCGACTGGCTGAACAAGCAGGGCATCGCGTCGTTCGAGACTGAGCAGGGCCTGGTCGGCGGCTCCGCCTATGATGCCCACAAAGTATCGATCTCGGAATCCGACATGGCCAAGGCTACCGCCGCGGACGCCATCATTTTTGGCGCGGTCGGCGGCCCGAAGTGGGATAACGTGCCTTACGAGGTGCGACCCGAGGCTGGGCTCCTGCGCCTGCGCAAGGATCTCGGCCTGTTCGCCAATTTGCGTCCCGCCGTGTGCTACCCGGCGCTGGCGGATGCTTCCAGCCTGAAGCGCGAGGCGGTCGAAGGCCTCGACATCATGATCGTGCGCGAATTGACCGGCGGGGTTTATTTCGGCGAACCGAAAACCATCACCGATCTCGGCAACGGCCAGAAACGCGCCATCGATACCCAGGTCTACGACACCTACGAGATCGAGCGCATCGGTCGCGTCGCCTTCGATCTGGCGCGCAAGCGCAAGAACAAGGTGACCTCGATGGAAAAGCGCAACGTCATGAAATCAGGCGTGCTCTGGAACGAGGTCATGACCCAGGTGCATGCGCGCGAATACAACGACGTGACGCTGGAACATCAACTGGCGGATTCCGGCGGCATGATGCTGGTGAAGGCGCCGAAGCAGTTCGACGTCATCGTGACCGACAATCTGTTCGGCGACATGCTGTCCGATATCGCCGCGATGCTGACCGGCTCGCTCGGCATGCTGCCCTCGGCCTCGCTGGGCGAAGTCGACGCCAAGACGAAAAAACGCCGCTCGCTGTTCGAGCCGGTGCATGGCTCGGCGCCCGATATCGCCGGCCAGGGCCTCGCCAATCCGATCGCGATGATCTCCTCGTTCGGAATGGCGCTGCGCTATTCGTTCGACATGGGCGCGCTGGCCGACAAGGTCGATGCGGCGATTGCAGCCGTGCTCGCCAGCGGACTGCGCACGGCTGATATCAAATCCGAAGGTACGACGGCCGCATCAACCACGCAGATGGGCGAGGCGATTTTGAAGGAACTGCAGAAGCTGCACGCGTAAGGCCGCAACAAATTCGGTGTCGTCCCGGCCTTGAGCCGGGACCCATAATTACAGCTATCAACCGTAAACCGAAATCGTCGAACACCTTCTTTGACCCGATAGGCCGCGGGGTATGGGTCCTGTGTTCGCAGGGACGACGTCGGGCCGGAGATTTTTCATGGACACATCGCATCGCCCGAAACTCGCGGAGACCTTTGTCCATGAAACGGTGCGTCTGCGCGAGGCGCAGATCGGCCGGCGCTGCGAAGTCCTGAGCAACACCCGCATCGAATATGCCTCGCTCGGCGACTACTCCTATCTCGGAGAGAATTGCGACGTTGCCGACGCTGTGATCGGGAAGTTCACGGCGATCGCCAATTCGGTGCGGATCGGCGCGCCAAACCATCCGATGGGCCGGCCGTCGCAGCACCGTTTCACTTATTGCCCGGAATATTACGAGGCGACGGCGACGCGGGACCGCGACTTCTTTGCCGAGCGGCGCGGCGATCGGGTGATCGTCGGCAATGATTGCTGGATCGGCCACGCCGCCATCCTGCTGCCGGGGGTGACGGTCGGCGACGGCGCGGTGATTGCCGCGGGCGCGGTCGTCAGCCGCAGTGTGCCGGCCTACACGGTCGTCGGCGGCGTCCCTGCGCGCGCAATCCGCCGGCGCTTTCCCGAACCGGTCGCCGAAAGCCTGCGCCGCATCGCCTGGTGGGACTGGCCGGATGAGGTCATCTTCGAACGCTTGAGCGATTTCCGTTCTGAAGCGATCGAACAGTTTTGCGAGCGCTGGGACCCGGCGGTCGCGGCTAGTCGATAGGCACCGCTGCCCATCCCCCCCTGGAGGGGGAGGATCGGTTGCATGCAATGCGAACCGAGGTGGGGTGACGGTCTCTCCGCGTCTAACAGCGCCTGAGTTGAGAGACGGTCACCCCGCCCCGTCTCACATTGCGCTGCGCTTGATGTAAGCCGACCCGCCCCTCAAGCGGCGGGTGAAGTGAAGGTGCCGACCCCGGAGCGACTGAACGCCGCCATAAAAAATGCCCGGTCGAAGCCGGGCATTTTCCATCAACTGATTGTCGCCCTTAATACGGCAGCGGGATGCGCTGCGGATAGCCGCCCATGTCGGACGGCGGGTTGAGCGGCTGGCGGTCGATCGGGCGGTTGAGGTTTTCACGCGCAAACGTCGGATAGCCAATCTCCGGCGGGAAGGCGTAGTCCTGGAATTTGCGGTCGCCCGGCAAGACTTCAGTACCGGCATCGAGCCAGGAGCGCGTGGTGACGTAAACGCGGGTGCGCGGGCCTTGCTGATACGAGCGGTTCGGACCGTTCGCGCCGTAATAGGGGCGGCCGTTCTTGTCGTATTGCTGCTGCCTGGATTGGGCATTGGCGGAAGCCGAGCTGAGCGCGACGAGGGCCGCGGCGGCAAGCATCATCGCGAGCTTGCTCGCAGCAGGGAATTTTCGGGTCATTGCATCCTCGTCATTGTCCGCCCGTGACGGGCTGGCGGATCGCCAAATCTGGTTGCCGGCATTGTAGCCATGGCGCGACCATCGTCGCTAGGTCAATTGCGCCACACCGGGCCGGATAATGCCGTGGAAAGCGAAAAAGTTTCATGAAAACCAGTGTCTTGGCGGCTTATTGCCGCAATCGTGAGGGGCCACGGTAGCAACCGCCGCCAGCGGCCGATTACAGCGCGCCCCGCAAATGCGGGTTATCGGCGCCCATCACCCAATCCGCCGACAGGGCCGGCACGCCTGATATCGCGCAATCGCTGCGCCGGACTTCGGCATGGGCGAACAATTCCGCCAGTTTTGTATCGTTTGCGGCCGTCAGCAGGATCAGCCGGTTCAGTATGCAGCCGATGGCGGTCCGACGGGCCGGCACATCCTCGCCCAGGCATGACCAGCCGGAGAGGCGGAATTTCGGCTCATCGACATGCCTGTAAAATCGCAGGCAGGCGTGGGCCGCCTCGGATCCGCCGACCCGGCGAAACAGGGTGACGGCGCCGAACTTGCTGTCGATGATTCCCGCGGCTTCCAGTTCGCGCGGACCGGCCGGGTCCATCCTGGCGGCGAGGTAGCCGGCCGCTGAGCCGACCTGGTCGCTCTCTTCACCCGGGCGATAGATCTCGAGCTCGGCAACCGGGGTGCCGCCAATGCCACTCCAGCGGAAGACGTCCTTGCGGCCGCCCCCCGGATGCCGAAGCACCTCATAAGTCTCTGTCTTACCTGGGAAAATGAGCTTACTCACTGCGAAAGCCGGTGCGGTACGTCCGGCCTGGCTCCAGGTTTTTGCCGACGTTTCCATCGCCGCAACCGCAGGCAGGTGCTCCCATAGCGCGATACCGCCGATCGCCATCAGCGCCAGCGTCATCAGGTAGGCGCAGAGCCGGGAAAGCGTGCCGTAGACTTCGTCCACGAAGCTTGCCACCGCGATCCGGAAACCCGGTGTATGGTCGGAATGGGCCGTTCTGGCCGGAAGCGAATGCATCAATTGCTCAAGCGTTGTCAGAACGGCGTTTCTCGCATAGAAGCGCTGCCTTCCTCCTTTCCGCCTGACGCGGCGGGGCGGCATTTTTCCTCGGAGAGTGAACGATGGGTTACAAAGTCGCTGTCGTCGGTGCGACCGGCAATGTCGGGCGCGAAATGCTCAACATTCTCGACGAGCGCAAATTCCCCGCCGACGAGGTCGTGGTGCTGGCCTCGCGCCGCAGCGTCGGCGTCGAGGTGTCCTATGGCGACCGCACCCTGAAGGTCAAAGCCCTCGAACACTATGATTTTTCCGACGTCGACATCTGCCTGATGTCGGCCGGCGGCGCGGTGTCGAAGGAATGGTCGCCCAGGATCGGCGCTGCCGGTGTGGTCGTGATCGATAATTCGTCGGCCTGGCGGATGGATCCGGACGTGCCGCTGATCGTGCCGGAGGTGAATGCGGATGCCGTCGCCGGTTTCACCAAGAAGAACATCATCGCCAATCCGAACTGCTCGACCGCGCAGCTCGTGGTGGCGCTGAAGCCGCTGCACGATATGGCCACCATCAAGCGCGTCGTGGTCGCGACCTACCAGTCGGTCTCGGGTGCCGGCAAGGATGCGATGGACGAACTGTTCTCGCAGACCAAGGCCGTCTACACCAACAGCGAGCTGATCAACAAGAAATTCCCCAAGCGTATCGCCTTCAACGTCATCCCCGAGATCGACGTCTTCATGGAGGACGGCTACACCAAGGAAGAGTGGAAGACGATGATGGAGACCAAGAAGATTCTTGATCCCAAAATCAGGCTGACCGCGACTTGCGTGCGCGTCCCCGTGTTCGTCGGCCATTCGGAAGCCGTCAACATCGAGTTCGAAAATCCGATCACCGCCGACGAAGCGCGCAACATCCTGCGCAATGCGCCGGGTTGCCTCGTCATCGACAAGCACGAGCCCGGCGGTTACGTCACGCCGTATGAGGCGGCCGGCGAGGACGCCACCTACATCAGCCGCATCCGCGAGGACAACACCGTCGAGAACGGCCTGTCGCTGTGGTGCGTGTCGGATAATCTGCGCAAGGGCGCCGCGCTGAATGCGATCCAGATCGCCGAATGCCTGATCAACCGCAAGCTGATCACCGCGAAGCAGAAAGCGGCGTAAGCCGAGAATTTGTAGGGTGGGCAAATGGTGGGCACGCTGCGCTCTGCCCACCCTACAGGTTCGTTGCTGCCTTAGCCCGTCAGGCGGCCGAGGCTTCCCGCACGCTCCTGAATTCCTTTGTTGCCTTATCGAGCACGAACAGCGAGCCTTCGGCGACGCCGAAATAGGCGCCGTGCAATTCCATCTCGCCGCGCTCGACACGGCTGCGCACGAACGGAAACGTCATCAGGTTTTCGAGCGAACGGAACACCGCGGCCTTCTCGATCCGCGTGGTGAAATCCTGCCGGGTCTCGTGTTCGCGCTGGCCGACCTTTTCGCCCGGCTTGATGAACATCGCCATCCAGCGGCCGATGAAATCGCCCGGCGACAGCGGGTCGATATCGTCGATGAAGGCGCGGATGCCGCCGCACTGGGCATGGCCGAGCACCACCACGTGTTTGATGCGCAGCACCTGCACCGCGTATTCCAGCGCCGCCGACACGCCGTGGGCGCCGCCGTCCGGCTGGAACACCGGTACCAGATTGGCGACGTTGCGCACCACGAAGAGTTCACCGGGGCCGGCATCGAAAATCACTTCCGGCGAAACGCGGGAATCGCAGCAGCCAATCACCATCACGGCCGGTGACTGGCCGCGTTCGGATAGTTCCCGGTAGCGCGTCTGTTCGGTGGGCAGCCGCTGCGAGGTAAAGGCCCGGTAGCCTTCGAGCAGATGTTGCGGAAATGACGTGGTCATGGATTCTGTGCCTGTGCTGGGCCATGCCTAACCATAAGCCGATGACGGGAACAAGGCTTTCGGACACCGGTTTAGAATGTTAGGGCGAGGGATCCGAACCGTCCTTGAGGAACCAGCCCATGATCCGTCCCCGCCGCAGCCTGTTGTTCATGCCGGGGTCGAATGCGCGGGCGCTGGAAAAGGCGCGCAGCCTGCCGGCCGACGGCATCATACTCGATCTCGAGGATTCGGTGGCGCCGGACGCCAAGGCTGCGGCGCGCGACCAGATCGCCAAGGCGGTCGCGGCCGGCGGGTTTGGCAAGCGTGAGGTGCTGATCCGCATCAACAGCCTGGATACGCCGTGGTGGGTCGACGATGTCACCATGGCCGGCAAGGCCCGCCCCGACGGCATCCTCGTTCCCAAGGTTTCCACTGTGGCGGATCTCAACGCCATCGCGAACCGCCTGAGCGACATCAATGCCGACATGGCCATCCGGGTCTGGGCCATGCTCGAAACCGCGCGCGGGGTGCTGGACGCCGACAAGCTCGCCGCGGCGTCGAAGGATTCGGAAATCCGGCTCGCAGGCTTCGTGTTCGGACCCAATGATATCTCGCGGGAGACGCGGATCCGGATGCAGCCGGGCCGCGCGGCGATGATCCCGATGATCACGCACTGCATCCTGGCGACGCGCGCGCACGGGCTTGAAATTCTCGACGGGCCCTACAGCGACATCAGCAATATCGACGGCTTTGCGACCGAATGTGCGCAAGGCCGCGATCTCGGCTTCGACGGCAAGACGCTGATTCATCCAAGCCATATCGACGCCTGCAACGCCATCTTCACGCCGCCGGCGGAAGAGGTGGCCGAGGCGCGCAAGATCATCGCGGCATTCGAAAGACCGGAAAACGCCTCCCGCGGCGCCATTCAGCTCGACGGACGGATGGTGGAGCGGCTGCATGCCGACATGGCGAAGCGCACGATCGCGATTGCGGACGCGATCGCGGCGAGGGCTAGTTAGTTGCGCGACGCCTACTGACTCGCTCGCTGGCCGAGACCGTCGATGGTCGGCGCGTTGCCGCAGTATTCCTCATAATGCGCCGCCGCGGTGCCTGCGGCGAGGTCGCGATCGCATTGGCGCTTGTGATTGCATAGCGAGCAGACGCGTTCCATGTCGCGCAGCACGAGCGGCTCGGTGCGCGCCAGCGCCTCCTGGTCGACGCCGAGCGCTGTCAGCATCATCGGCAATTCGTCGGCGGCATGCGGTCCTTGGCGGACCAGCGCCTCCAGATCGGTGGAGGACATCCGCAATTCGCTCGCGATCCGGCCAAAATTGGTAACGTCCATCTCGCGCATTTCCCGCAGTTCGCGCCGGTGCTTCAGCCATTCGCCGAACGTATCGACCACGAGGTTGACGACGGGATAGGGCTTTTCCTGAACGGTCATGGCACGGCTCCCTTGGGGTAGGTGGAATGGCCCAAGGTGAGCGCCAATCAGGCGCGTGTCGTTGCGCTGGATCAAAATGGGGAAGGAGGTTGATGACCCGCTGCTTTCTCTTCTCCCCTTGCGAACTGAATTCGCCGAGCGAGGGCGATGCGGTAGCTGTCTCCAGGGGGAACCGCGCGCGGCAACATTTGCACACTTCTCGGATCTCTTGTTTCAGATACCCAAAATTAACTGTGTTTAAAGATTTCGGGACAACTGTGCCCGCACCAATTCGCCCGGTCGGTTGATTGCATCTCTTCAGGAGTGCTCCCCAATGATCGCCGTGAAATTCCATGACGAAGTGTGATCGTGTCAAACGCACACTCCGATCACTGACAACAGCTCTCTCTTTCATCTACGTAGTTTTGCTATCAGTAGTCGGACTTGGACTTCATCCGACGGGCGCGCTGTCGCAAGTGGCGCCAAGCCAGGTCACGCCACAGACATTGCGTCCGCCCGCGGCGCCTGCCCAAGACAGCGTACCGTCCGCAAGCCGCGAACAATTGCAGGCGCCCCCCGGTTCGGAAAAGTTGACCTTCCTGGTCGGGCGCGTCGTGATCAAGGGAGCCTTTCCGGAATTTGAGATCGAGACACGCGCTCTCACATCCGCCATCGAGCGCCATCGGGTCAGCGTCAGTCAGATTTACGAATTTGCCAACTCGCTTGAGCAGATCTACGCACGAGCCGGTTACGCGCTGGTGCGGGTAACGGTTCCTCCGCAGAAATTGAACGATCGCGGCCCCCTTGAGATCGTGATCATCGACGGCTTCATCGAGCGGGTCCAGGTCGACAATGTCCCGGATCGTGTGAGATCGGTTGTCATCGCCCGTATGGCTTCGCTGATCGGCCGTCGCCATATCAAGCTGACGGAAATCGAACGACGACTGCTGATAGCGGCAGACGTGCCGGGCTTGCGCCTGAAGAGTACGCTGACGAGTGGAAAAGCCGCCGGCAGCACACTGCTGGTCCTCGAAGGCACACACCGGCTAGTAACCGCGGTAACCAACATCGATAACCGGCTGCCGTCTTCGCTTGGAACCTGGAGCTACGGGGGCAGCGTCGCGCTCAACTCGGCCTTCGGCCTCGGCGAGCAGTTTTATGCATCGGCTCAATGGGGCGGCGATCCGGCGAAAATACCTGACTCCAGTTCGCCCTTGCGCATCCTTGGCGCCGGCGCCGTCCTGCCGCTCGGCAGCGACGGCTGGATCCTAAACCCCGAATACACCAACTCGCGCAGTCACCCGGTGCCTGTCAGAGGCGGCCTCGAGAACATCGGCCAATTCGAGCGCTACGCACTGCGAACGTCGTTTCCGGTGATTCGTACACGGGCCACCAATCTCATCCTTAACGGCGCGTACGAATACATCACTCAAAGCGTCGCCCTGCCGTTGTTTTCGACCGATCTCAACAGTGACCGCTATAGCGCCTTGCGCGTGGGCGCCGCTTACCAAGCCGGGCTGCCCTGGTGGGGAGCGGCACTGCAGTCATCGGCGACATTTTCGCAAGGCGTCGGCGGCCGTGGCACCGCCGACGCGCTTGCCTCCGGAATCCCTTTATCACGCCGGGGCGCCAGCCCGTTTTTTTCCAAAGCGGCTTTGAATGCCCAGATAACGCAGCCCCTGCCCGAACAGTACCAGCTGGATTTCATCGGACGCTTTCAGACCTCGTTCGGCACTCCGCTGATGGTGTC
>Ga0247784_1000353_pt1 | contig 12909 bp, 9 predicted proteins | sample UWRJL169409R5_FD_179909 | JGI IMG/M metagenome (GOLD analysis project Ga0247784, IMG submission 179909) | Plant litter microbial communities from Arlington Agricultural Research Station in Wisconsin, United States - UWRJ-L169-409R-5 | ecosystem: Environmental > Terrestrial > Plant litter >...
ACGGTGGGTGGCCAGGATTCCGGAGACAAACTTCAGTTCGCGCTGGCCAGCGCTGATGGCGAAGCTCTTGAGGCGACGGCGTTGCGTGTCGAACGTGAGCTGCGCAAACTGCCCGGACTGGTGAACGTTCGCTCCAGCGCCAGCTTGCAGCAACCCCAAGTGATTGTGACGCCCGCGTTCGCTCGCGCCGCCGAGTTGGGTGTTACTGCCGAGAGTATTGGCGAAACATTGCGTGTCGCGTTCGGCGGCGACTTTCCTTGGTCGCTCGCGAAATTCACGCTGCCGGAGCGGCAGCTCAATGTCCGTGTGCAACTACCTGAGATGTTTAGCAGCGACCTGCGTGCGCTGGCGACGCTTCACGTGCCGAGCGCAAGCGGGCTGGTGCCGCTCTCAAGCGTTGCCGACGTCGCCCTGCGCAGCGGGCCAGCGGAGATTCATCGTTTCGATCGTCAGCGCAGTGTAACCATCGAAGCCGAGTTGCACGGCGCGGCACTCGCGCAAGTCATGGGCAGCATCGAGCAACTTCCGTCAGTGCGCGCCCTGCCTGCGTCGGTTCACAAACTCGACACCGGCGATGCGGAGCAGATGTCGGAGATCCTGGGCGGGTTCGGGTTCGCCATTCTCACCGGCATCGTTTGTATCTATCTGATCCTGGTGGTTCTGTTCCACGACTTCCTGCAGCCGGTCACGATCCTTTCGGCGTTGCCGTTCGCGCTCGGCGGCGCGTTCCTCGCTCTGCTGGTCACGGGTCATGGACTGTCGCTGCCGTCGCTGCTTGGACTGTTGATGCTTATGGGCGTCGTGACCAAGAACTCGATCCTGCTGGTCGACTATGCGCTCACCGCCATGCGCCGCGACGGCTTGTCTCGAACCGATGCTCTTCTGGTCGCTTGCCGCCTGCGCGCACGGCCCATCTTGATGACGACGTTAGCAATGGCTGCAGGCATGCTCCCCGTAGCGATTGGCTTCGGCGCCGACGTCGGCTTCCGTGCGCCGATGGCAGTTGCCGTGATTGGCGGTCTAGTGACCTCGACGCTGCTCAGCTTGTTGCTGGTGCCGGTGGTGTTTAGTTATGTGGACGATTTGAAGCAAATGTTTAGTCGTCGGACGAATGCTTGACGTCGAAGATTTTGACGTATGTGCATGGCGTTCCCTACCGGACACGCTGGAGAAAGTCGTCCAGGGTCGAAATCCGAGTGCGACGGTGATTTTGGAGCGGCTAGAGACAAATTATCTACTTTAGCCGATATTGCGTTTTTATCGTCTATAGGCGGTATATTGTAATTATCGCCTATAACCGATAAAGTGTGTCTATGGAGCGAGTCATGGACACACTATCCCTACAGGCCACCACCCAGCTGTCTGCGCATTTGAAATCATTGCGCAAAACGCGTGGGCTCACACAGGCTCAGCTCGCCCAGCGGCTTGGGATACGCCAGTCCCGTCTCGCGGACATCGAGAACCATCCAGAGACCGTATCGACAGCGCAACTGCTGGACCTGTTCGCGGCACTGGGTGTGGAAGTGTTGCTGCGCCTGAAGCCTGCCGAAGGGAATCGCGCTACTAGTTTCCGAGGCGACTGGTGAGTGCCCTCGAAATCTGGATGAACGGCCGACACGTTGGCGTGTGGCGGCAGATCCGAGGTAATCGCGATCAGCTTGTTTATGACCCCGTTTGGCTAAGTGACCCGCAATTTCGCATCCTCTCACTGTCGCTACCCGTGACAGCTTCGCGGGAATTCACATCGACCAAGGTCCGCGACTATTTCGACAATCTGCTACCCGACAACGCGCGCATCCGTGAGCGATTGCGAGCACGTTACCGGACCGAGTCGGCCGAAACATTCGATCTGCTGGAAGCTATCGGTCGCGATTGCGTAGGCGCAGTGCAACTCATGCCCGAAGGAGAGGCGCCACTCGGCTGGGATCGGATCGAATCGAAGCCCCTCAAATCGTCCGAGGTCGAGGCAATCCTGCGAAGCGTGCCGACGTCTAAGCCATCTTTTGGCGCCGATACTGAAGAAGCTGAGGATTTTCGACTCTCGATTGCCGGCGCGCAGGAGAAAACAGCGCTGCTCCGAATCGGGAACACCTGGCACCGTCCGCTCGGAGCCACTCCGACAACGCATATTTTGAAACTGCCGCTCGGTATCGTGGGTGGTGGATTGCAGCTCGATTTGTCCGACTCGGTCGACAACGAATGGCTGTGCGCCGCTCTACTCGCAGCACTGGATCTACCTGTAGCCCGGACAGAGATCGCGCAGTTCGGAGAGCAACGCGTATTGGCCGTCGAACGTTTCGATCGCAGTTGGCAAAATACCGCGGGAGCAAACCCCGCCCTAGCTCGATTCAAACCTCCGGCAAAAGCCTGGATTGCCCGGCTCCCTCAGGAAGATTTTTGCCAAGCGACCGGAGTGGCATCGGATAAGAAATACGAGAAGGACGGCGGCCCCGGGATGACACAGATTCTCCGCCTGCTAGCCGGCGCGGAGACACCGGAACGCGATAGCAGCGCCTTTGCACTATCGCAGCTCGCATTCTGGCTGCTCGCAGCTACGGATGGGCATGCGAAAAACTTCTCCATCTTTCATCGTCGCAACGGCTATGGACTCACACCCCTCTACGATGTGATATCTGCTTGGCCGGTCATCGGCAACAAGGCACGCCAACTCCAGCCGCAGAAGGTGAGGATGGCAATGGCAATGCGCAGCGGCTCACTACCGCATTACAAATGGGACGAAATCCAGCCGCGGCATTTCAAAGCACTCGCGGATCAACTTCCCGATCCGAATCTATGGACGGTAATGTTGGACATGGTGAGAGACACCCCAAAGGCCATAGTCGCTGTCAAGAAACAACTGCCCAAAGATTTCAAAGAGTCTGTCTGGACAAGCATCACGAAAGGCATCGTGAAAAAAGCCGATGAGTTTCTAGCCGCGGTTGAGAAATAGACCGGCCGTCTGCAGGCGAATCTTCTGAGGATCGTCCAGGGTTGCTAGCACGTTCGATCGATTGGCTCGGTCCTGCTCCAGGCATAGCGTGACACGGCGTCGTCAGCCCCCATCACGGAGTACCTATGAGCAGGCTCTCAACGAAGATCGCAGCGTTGCTGATTGTGTCGACGCTGCTGGGATTTGCCACTTCAGCGTCGGCCGCGCTGGTCGAATATTCCGGCGCGAATAGTGTGGTGGGCAGCGATGGCATCAAGCGCTACGTGCAGATCTGGATGATCTTCGACGATCAGTTCGTCAAGAACCCTGGCACGCCGCCGCAACTTCCTGGTCCGTACAAAGAAGGGCCGTTCGGGCACTTCCAAATAGTCAGCTACACCGTGCACGTCAGCGGCTTGGGCGTCTTCGCGGACACCAACGGTCGCTTGAACATTTGGTACACGCGCACGCCCGCAGCGTTCACGTACTACACCGAAGAGCTCGAAGTCCTCGAAGACCACGGCATGATGAAATTCCTCGATGGGGCCGGCAGCCCGTGGAGCTGGTCACCGTGGTTGGCTTCGCCCGCCGCATACAAGCTTCCGCCCGAACTGATGATTCCGCGCTTGAATATATCGCCGGGCTACTCGTACGACCTGGGCAACGAAGTCCACCTGTTCCCGGTCGGCCGCTGCAAGGACCGCACTTAAAAAAGCCCCGCTCATGGAGCGGGGCTTCAGTCGGCCAAGCTAGTCCCCAAGGCCTCGACACCAAAAATTCACTAGTTCAGGCGCGCATCATCCGCACTTCGAATCTCCACAATTCAAACAAGTCATGCAGCCATCCATCAGCACGACCGCGGCCGTGCTGCACTTGGCGCACAGTTGCGCGCCCTCGGGGAAGTGGCTCTTCGCAAAAGCGTCGACTTGTTTGGTTCGCGCTTCGAACTCCGCTTTCTTTTCCTCGATCAGTTTCTTGCGCTCCTCTTCCATCTCGGGCGCTTTCAACAGGCCGATGGTCTGGAGGTGCTTTTCGACCACGTAGCCGAGTTCGGCGATGATGGACGGCATGAACTTGCCGCCGCTCTGCCAATAGCCGCCGCGCGGGTCGAACACAGCTTTCATTTCATCGACCAGGAACGTGACGTCGCCGCCTTTGCGGAACACGGCCGAGATGATGCGCGTCAACGCCACGATCCACTGGAAGTGATCCAGGTTCTTGGAGTTGATGAAGATCTCGAACGGACGGCGCTGCTCGTGACGCGTGCCTTCGTTTAACACGATGTCGTTGATGGTCACGTACATGGCGTGATCGGACACCGGGGTCTTGATCTTATACGTGGAGCCGATCAGGACCTCGGGACGCTCGACCTTCTCGTGCATCCAGACGACATTGGATTCCTTTTCCTTGGGCTGCGCAGCGGCAGCTTCGGCGGCGGCTTTCTCGGCCGCGGCCTTGTCCTCGGGCTTTTCGACCCGGTACTTGACGATTTTCTTGTCAATCTTGGTGGAGCTCATGGTCGCATCCTAAAACTTGCCGTAGTAGCCTTCTTTCAAAGCATCGAACAGGTTCGCGGCGGTGTGCATTTCGCCGTCGTACTCGATCTGCTCGTCGCCCTTCACTTTCATCTCCGTGCCGTCCTCAAGCGTGAACACATAGGTGGTGTTCTTGAGGTCTTCTTCCTTGACCAGCACGCCCTGGAAAGCTTCGGGGTTGAAGCGGAAGGTGGTGCAACCTTTCAAACCCTGTTCGTAGGCATACAAGTAAATGTTCTTGAAATCCTCGTACGGGAAGTCGGTCGGCACGTTCGCCGTCTTCGAGATCGAGGAATCGACCCACAGCTGCGACGCCGCCTGGATGTCGACATGTTCCTTCGGCGTGACCGTGTCCGCCGTCGTGAAGTAGTCAGGCAGCTTCTCGTCTGGCTTATTCGAGTTCGGCATCGCGCGCGGATTTATCAGCTCGCGATAAGCCAGCAGCTCGAAGGAGAACACATCGATCTTCTCCTTGCTCTTCTTGCCCTCGCGGATCACGTTCCTGAAATAGTGGTGCGCGAACGAAGGTTCAATGCCGTTGGAGGCATTGTTGGCCAGCGACAGCGAAATCGTGCCGGTCGGCGCGATCGAGCTGTGATGGGTGAAGCGCGCGCCCACTTCGGCGAGCTCGTCGACCAGCTCAGGCGCAGCTTCGGCGACACGCTGCATGTAACGGCTGTACTTGGCGTGCAGGATGCGGCCCTGGATCTTCTGACCCACCCGCCAGCCATCCCTCGCCATTTCGGGACGCTTGCGAAGCATCTCGTTGGTGACTTCGAACTCTTCCAGCATGATCGGCGCCGGACCTTTCTCGCGCGCCAGATCCAGGCCCGCTTCCCAGCCCGCGATCGCCATTTCACGCGACACGTTCTGCGTGAACGCCACCGACTTCTTCGAACCGTACTTCATGCCGAGCATGGTGATCGCCGAACCGAGGCCCAGGAAACCCATGCCGTGACGGCGCTTGCGAGTGATCTCGTCGCGCTGCTGGCCGAGCGGCAGGCCGTTGATCTCGACCACGTTGTCGAGCATGCGCGTGAACACTTTCACGACCTTTCGGAACTCTTCCCAATCGAAGCGCGCGTCTTCGGTGAACGGATCGATCACGAAGCGCGTGAGATTCACCGAGCCGAGCAGGCACGAGCCGTACGGCGGCAACGGCTGCTCGCCGCAAGGATTGGTCGCGCGAATGTTTTCGCACCACCAGTTGTTGTTCATCTCGTTGACGCGATCGATCAACACGAAGCCGGGCTCGGCGAAGTCGTAGGTCGAGGACATGATCACGTCCCACATGCGGCGCGCCGGTAGCGTCTTGAAGATCTTGCAGCAGACCAGGCCGGCGTCGTTGGCGACGTAGCCTTCCTTGGTCGGCCACTCGCGCCACACGTACTTGGAGCGATCCTGAACGTTCTCGCCCTCTTCCATCTCGCGCTGACGCACCGGGAAGGCGAGCTGCCACTCCTGGTCCTTCTTCACCGCCTGCATGAACTCGTCGGTGACCAGCAGCGACAAATTGAACTGGCGCAGCCGACCGGCCTCTCTTTTTGCCCGAATGAAATCCATTGCGTCGGGATGACCGATATCGAATGTGCCCATCTGCGCGCCGCGACGGCCACCGGCCGAAGAGACGGTGAAACACATCTTGTCGTAGATATCCATGAACGACAGCGGGCCGGACGTGTACGCGCCGGCGCCTGATACATATGCACCCTTCGGGCGCATGGTCGAGAATTCGTAACCGATGCCGCAACCGGCCTTCAGCGTCAGCCCCGCTTCGTGAACCTTGGCGAGGATGTCGTCCATCGAGTCCAGGATGGTGCCCGACACCGTGCAATTGATCGTCGAGGTCGCAGGCTTGTGTTCCTGCGCGCCGGCGTTGGACGTGATGCGCCCGGCCGGAATCGTGCCCTTACGCAGGGCCCACAAAAATTTCTCGTACCAGGTGTCGCGTGCGTCCTCTTTTTCCACATCGGCGAGGGCGCGGGCGACACGCTTATAGGTGTCGTCCATCGAGCGGTCGATGGGCGAACCGTCTTTGGCGGTCAGTCGGTATTTTTTGTCCCAGATATCCAGCGAGGCTTCCTGGAACGGAATGCTGTTGACATCCATGGGCTCAAGTTTGATTGCGGTCTTCATGCCGGCAAAGAACTCCGGATTGCGAGCGGGGTGCCCAAAGCAAGTCCTCTCCCAAGGACTGACCCGAGCTGGTCCCCAAAACTCCCACCCGGTCGCTCCCTTCAAAGCCTCCGGGCAGTCCATCTGACTCAGTAGCGGTCGCGAGCGTGAGTTTTTTGCTGATCGTCGCGAGACACTAGATGTTGTGTCAGGGGTGCAAGCCTAGACCCGTGTCATGAAGCCGTCAAGAAACCCCCCGTGAAAATTTTTAGCCGCGAAAACCACTGTAGGACAAGGGTTTGCGAGCTTTTGCGGGAGGATTTCGCAGCCTGCTCGGGTGGGCTGCACAGTATCTACGCAAGTGCAATAGACCACAAGATATTGTGTCCACCTACCCTCAACCGCTGCCGCACAGGTTATCCACACCCTGCCCACCGCCCTTTGCACAGGTTTTTCTGAGGGGACCGTGCCATCAATGCCAACTGGCGCGGATACCCCTAGAATCCGGTGTTGGATTGCCACTGAATAACACCCAACTCGCCCCCACGCGGCGTTTCCGCCGCGCTTCTTTAATAGGAACCCGAACAGGATCACTCATGAGACAGGTTTACGCGCTGCTGGTCGCGGCGACTATGTTCTACAACGGCAGCGCCGCTGCGCAGCTGCCGGAAAAAGTCGGCGACACTCCGGTGCCGTCGCTCGCTCCCATCGTGAAAAAGGCGTCGCCCGCCGTTGTGAACATTGCGACGCGCGGCACGGTGAAGGAACAACGGCCACGCAATCCGCTGTTGGAAGATCCGTTCTTTCGACGTTTCTTCGACGCACCGGACCTCGGGCCGCGCGAGCGCCAGTTTCAGAGCGCGGGTTCGGGCGTGATCGTCGATGCGAAGAACGGTTACATCATCACCAATGCGCATGTGATCGAGAATGCGGATGAGATCACGGTGACGCTGCTCGACGATCGCCAGATCAAGGCGGAAATCGTCGGTCGCGACAAGCCATCGGACGTCGCGGTGTTGAAAGTCGCGGCGAAGAATCTGGTCGAGATGCCGCTCGCGGATTCGAGCAAGGCGGAAGTCGGCGACTTCGTGCTTGCGATCGGCAATCCGTTCGCGCTCAGCCACTCTGTGACTTCCGGCATCATCAGCGCGCTGGGTCGCTCGGATAACAATCCCGAGTCGTATCAGGATTTCATCCAGACCGACGCACCCATCAACCCGGGCAATTCGGGCGGTGCGCTGGTCGACCTCAAGGGCCAGTTGGTCGGTGTAAACACCGCGATCTTCTCTGGCAGCGGTGGAAACATCGGCATCGGCTTCGCCATTCCTTCGAACATGGTTCGCGCCGTGATGGCGCAGCTCATTCAGTACGGCGAAGTGAAGCGCGGCATGTTGGGTGTGCAGCTGTCGAACACCTTCACTCCAGGCATCGCAGAGAACCTTGGTTTAGAGAATGCTCGCGGCGCGCTCGTGTCGCAGGTCGTTGAAGGCTCGCCGGCGGATCAAGCCGGCATCAAGGCAGGTGACGTCATCACGACGATCAACAATCGACAGGTCGCGAACGCGAGCGAGCTGCGGAATGTGATCGGCTTGCTGCGCATTGGTGAGAAAGTTGAATTGGGCTTGATCCGCGAAGGTAAGCCTCGCCGAGTGACTGCCACCATCGGCGAGCGCAACGGCGCTGACGCTGAAGGCGCGGCGCAGATTCATCCTGCGTTTGAAGGGGCGGCGTTGTCGAGCGCTGCGAACAATGCGGGTGTGCTGGTTGAGAATGTGGCTGATGGCAGCCCGGCTCAGCAGGCTGGTTTGCGAGCGAATGACGTGATCCTCGCGATTGGGCGAGTGCGCGTGAGTACGGTTGAGCAGCTGCGTCAGGCGGTGAATGGCGCGCAGGCGTTTGCACTGACGATTCGGAGAGGGAGTTCGACGTTGGTGTTCACGATTCAGTGATTTGATTTAGATCTAAGAAGAACTGTGGTTTGCGGAGGCCAGGGCGGGGGAACTCGCCCTGGTCGAGCTACCCCGCCCCGTCCTCCGCCGATACGGCTGAGGCTTTCACGCCTTCCCCGTAGTTGAACGGGGGTTCCCGCGGTTGACCTTCCCACCGTGGCAAGGTCCATCATCCGGCTATGTCAGTGATGGTGAGTCCGGTTATGGCTGTCGGGAAAAGAGTTGCGAAGGCGCGCGCCGATTTCGCGGCGGTGAAGGAGCAGGGTTACTACAGCATCGGCAAGGCTGCTGAGCTGTCGGGCGTGACGGCGAAGATGATTCGTCATTACGAATCGTTACAGCTCATCGCTAAAGCCGAGCGGACCGCGGGCGATTATCGCGTTTATACGCAGGCGGACATTCACACCCTCCGCTTCATCCGCCGCGCGCGAACGCTGGGATTTTCCATCGAGGAGATCGGCACGCTGCTGGGACTGTGGCGAAATCAGCGGCGCACCAGTGAACAGGTGAAACGACTCGCGATGAAACATATCGCTGAGCTGGACACCAAGATCGCGGAGTTGCAATCCATGCGAGGCGCGCTCGCGAGCCTCGCGAAGAACTGCCACGGTGACTCGCGACCGGAGTGTCCCATCCTGGATGACTTGAGTCGCGTGCCGCGCTCGGCAAGCCTCGGAGGCGATCATGAGTAAGGAATGCTGTCACTCGCCCTCGCCGCCGCAGCCCGCATGTCACGCACATCACTTGCCGAAGGCGAAAACCAATGTGCCGGCCGTACCGGGCGCGATCTATACGTGTCCAATGCATCCGGAGGTGCGGCAGGTGGGGCCGGGGAATTGTTCGAAGTGTGGGATGGCGCTTGAGCCGGAGATGCCGAGCGAGCACGAGGATGAGAGTGAGCTGATTGGGGTGAAGCACAAGTTCTGGGTAGCGATTGTGCTATCTCTGCCGGTCGTTGCGATCGCGATGATTCCGCATTTGTTCGGTCTGCACTTCTCGCAGACGACAGCCGCAATGCTGCGGGGCCTGGAGATGATCCTCTCCGCACCGGTCGTGCTGTGGGCGGCGAAGGACTACTACAAGCGAGGCTGGTTGGGCGTGGTGAATCGTTCGCCGAACATGTACACGTTGATCGGCCTCGGCGTATGCATCGCTTTCATCTACAGCATCGTTGCAACCTTCGCACCGACAGCGTTCCCAAGCGAGATGAGAGACGACCACGGCATGGTCGGTGTTTATTTCGAAGTGGCCAGTGCCATCGTCGCATTGGTGCTACTCGGTGAGTGGCTGGAACTGCGAGCTCGGGGGCGCACGAGTGCGGCAATTCGACAACTGCTTGGGCTCGCGCCGAAGAATGCGAGGAAGATTCAGCCGAACGGAGCCGAAGAAGATGTTCCGCTCGACGAAGTGCAGGCAGGAGATCGTCTGCGCGTCCGGCCGGGCGAGAAAATTCCAGTGGATGGGCGCGTCCTGGACGGCCACTCCAGCGTCGATGAATCGATGCTCACCGGCGAACCCATGCCGGTGGAAAAAACCACCGACGATCGTGTGACCGGCGCGACAATCAATCAAACCGGCACGCTGGTGATCGCAGCCGAACGTGTCGGCGCGGAAAGTTTGTTGTCGCAAATCGTGGCGCTCGTCGCGCAGGCTCAGCGCTCTCGCGCACCGCTGCAAAGACTAGCCGACAAAGTCGCTGCTTGGTTCGTCCCAGCGGTCATCGCCATCGCCGTACTCACATTCATCACCTGGTGGGCAATCGGGCCGGAACCAAGGCTTGCCTATGCAATCGTGAACGCCGTCGCCGTGTTGATCATCGCATGTCCCTGCGCATTGGGCCTCGCGACACCAATCTCGATCATGGTTGCGAGCGGCCGTGGCGCCCAGATGGGCGTGCTGTTTAGAGACGCGCAGGCCATCGAAAACTTGCGAAACATCGATACGCTAGTGCTCGACAAGACCGGCACGATCACCATCGGTAGGCCAACGCTCGATCGAGTGATCGCAGTCAACGGCCACACCGAAGCACAAGTGCTCAGCTGGGCCGCAGGACTGGATCGCACTAGTGAACACCCGCTCGCACGCGCGATTGTCGTGGGCGCTGAGGCACGTGGCGCCGAGCCGTCGACTGTAACGGCGTTTCAATCCATCACTGGCCAAGGCGTGCGCGGGCAATCGGGAGGACGAGCCCTCGCGCTAGGCAACGCGGCGCTGATGACGGCGGTCGGTGCAAATATCGAGAGCGTATCCAAGCAAACGGACGCTCTGCGACAGGAAAGTCGAACCGTCGTGTTCCTGAGCGTCGACGGTCAGCTCGCCGGGGCCATCGCCGTCGGCGACTCCATCAAGGCGTCCACACCAAGCGCTCTCAAGCAACTCAAGGCAGACGGTCTGCGCCTCGTCATGCTCACAGGCGACAACGCAGCCACAGCTCAGGCCGTTGCCAAACATCTACCCATCGACGAAGTGATCGCGGAAGTTCAGCCGAAGGACAAAGCCGATGTCATCGCGCGACTGCAAGCGCTGGGACGCAAAGTCGCAATGGCCGGCGACGGCATCAACGACGCCCCTGCCCTTGCCCAAGCCGACGTAGGCATTGCCATGGGCACCGGCACGGACATCGCAATGGAAAGCGCGCAAGTCACATTGGTGAAGGGCGACTTGAACGGCATCGTGCGCGCTCGCCAACTCAGCCAGGCGACGGTTAGAAACATCCGCCAGAATCTGTTCTTCGCCTTCGGCTATAACGCGCTGGGCATTCCGATCGCTGCCGGCCTGCTCTACCCGCTGACCGGCTGGCTGCTCAGCCCGCTGCTCGCCGCATTGGCGATGAGTTTGTCTTCGGTCTCCGTCATCACCAATGCGCTGCGCCTTCGATAGAATCACAAGATTGTGAGATGCCAGAGCACGTGATTGGTAGCGATCCCCGCGCCTACCGCCAGGGCAGCCATGAGACCTGCTTGGCGCGCGGGGCGCGTGTCTAAGACGCTGAGGCGTCGGGCCATCCAGATGCCCGCCAACAACCCGCCCGGCAAGGTAAATACATAGAGCAACCAAACCAACGCATCGGGCGAGGGCTGCGCTTGAACCCACCAATGGAAGAGTGACGTGTAGCCGGTGAACGCGAGCGCCGCGCCGCCGACGGCCGCGGCTCGTGCTCCCAGCAGGCCCATGATGGCTACCGCCACGCCTTGGGGTCCCCAGGTCATCACGAAGTTCATCAGGTCGCTGCCCGCCCAGATCATGAAACAGAACACGAAGCCCGCGAGCACCGCGCCCCATGCAAACAGTTTTTCCTGCCTGTAACTTTCGTTGTCCATGCCCGCCACCGATGTCGTCCGTTAATGGGAGTGGAGCGTGGACTGCGGATTCGGGCGCGACAAATTTTCGTGCCGCGGTGGCGCGAGCTGAGCTGCCCGGTATCGTATCGTTATACCTCAGGGCTCGAACGAAACGATCGAATCGTGGTTCGGCGGCGGTTTGATCTCGCAAACGGCAGCGGCTCGCGCTGCCGTGCTGAGCTTCGCCAGCTCTCGCGCCTTGTCATAAAACCGCGGCAGATCGTTATCGACGGCTTGTAACTCTCGTCGTAGTCCCGGCACGCAGCCGTAATATGTTGCCGCCGAGACCAGGTGTGCATTGTTCAAGGTGCGATTGAACCACCAGTCGTAACCGCGATAACCGTTCCAGCTCCTTTTCAGATCCGCGTATTGCAACTTGAGCAGGCCGAACTGGTACTGCTTGCGCGCGCGCTTCTCGTCCTCCGAGAGCGGCGAGCGATATAACTTATCCAACTGCTCACGAGTTTGGAGCAACAAACCGATGAACTGCGCACCGCGTTGTCGCTGATCGTTCCACGCAGTCAGGTCTTGCAATCGACCGCGCGCAGCCAGCCAACGTTGCAGCCCTGCCTCCTCCACCACCGTCGCGAACGCTTCGTTGAATTCCGAATCGCCCGGCACATACACCACCTGATGCGCCAACTCATGAAACAACGTGGACGCGAGTTGAACATCGCTCCAGCCCAGCATCGTATTCAGCACCGGATCCTTGAAATGACCTAAGGTCGAATACGCCGCGACACCGCCGACAGAAGTATCGAGTCCTCGTAACCGCAAGCGGCGTGCATATGTTTGCGCATTCTTTTCAGCGAAGTAGCCGCGATAAACGACGCAGCCAGCGATGGGGAAGCACCAGCGTCGCGGCTGAACAGAAAACTCTTCGGTGGCGAACACATTCCACACCACATACGGACGACCGACATCGGCGTAGCTGCGATAACTCTCGTTATTGGGCAGGCCAAGTTCCGCGGAAGCGAAAGTGCGCGCGGCCGATACGTATTCGAGTCGCGTACGCAGTTCCGGCGACGTGCCCGAGTCGG
>Ga0247784_1000354_pt1 | contig 12904 bp, 25 predicted proteins | sample UWRJL169409R5_FD_179909 | JGI IMG/M metagenome (GOLD analysis project Ga0247784, IMG submission 179909) | Plant litter microbial communities from Arlington Agricultural Research Station in Wisconsin, United States - UWRJ-L169-409R-5 | ecosystem: Environmental > Terrestrial > Plant litter >...
TCAGCCTGTCAGCCGGGGCCATCGCGGTCTCCAGCATCGTCTTCTGAGCGCCAGCAAGCGTATCGGTCACGTCAGCGTCAGCCTGTCTCGGCAGCAGCGACGTCTCAATTTTGGTCTTCTCGGTCTCGGCCGCGTCCTTTTCGGCGCTCGCCATGTTCTTGACGGCCTTGGACTTGATCTCTTCCAGCTGCAGCTTCTCGCCCTCGCTCGGGCCTTGCTGCTTGACGATCAGCTTGTCCGGCTCTTCCGTGCCAGCCGCTTCATAAATGCGCCGTAGAGCCTCTGTAGCGTTCTGTAATGGACCAAAGGCGGGATGTTCGGCGATCTGCATCAGCAACTGTGCATGTGCCATGCGCTGCATGTCCGTGACCATCTTGGGGTCAGCAACCGGGCACACATCCATCGAGGCCAGATCATAATCCGACGCCTCAACGACTTCCTGCTCGTCGTTGAAGGTATAGTATTCCTTCTCGTCAATGTGACGAGCGTTCAGCTCAAACAGCAGCTTGAACTCGTCCTTCAGCGCCCGATAAATCCGCTTGTAGATCGCCGTGAAGACCTTCAGGCCCTGCTCAATCATCGCCAGCGTGGTCGTGGCGGTCTGGACCTTGCCCTCAGTGTCGCCCGTCAGGATGTCCTTGACGGCCGTGATGTCCTTGGCAGCATCGATCATCATGCCCAGCAGGTTGAACAGCACAGGGGATGGCCCCTGGAACTGGTGCATGTGGATCTGGTCGCCGAGCTTGCCGCTAGTCTCTACCTGCTCAAACCGGCCTGGCGAGACCTTGATCTGTCCACCCTTCTTGAGGCGGATACCAGTGCCGATAAATCCGCCTCCAGCGTTCTGTAGGTGGCCAGCATCGAGCATCTGGTTAATCGTGGTATCGATAGTCTCGCCAAGGCTTTCGAGCAGCCGGCCAAACCCGATATCGTAGAACCCGCCCTTCGGATCAGGGATAAAGCTGTACTTGACGAAATACTGGTCCTTCGGAATGCGGACGATCTTCTTGCCGTTGTCCTTGACCGCATCCATGCGGAAGTTGGCGACAATGCGAACGACCTGGCACGAATCCTTGTGCACTGTGACGATATACGGCTCTTTGTAGCCGTCCTCGTCGAGGTCAATGAACCGATGCTGCTCCAGGAACATATGCGGAGCATCTTCGTCGTTGTCCTGCCCGTCGGTTGCGGGGCCGGGCAAGTCAATATCCAGGAACGTGCCGCTGAGCCTGCGCTCTTCAATGTCCTGCGGGTAGAGGAACACCTCATGCGTGACAGCCGGCGCCTCATCGAGGCTGCGAACCTTGTTGTTCACCACAAGGTGGATAGCCGGCACGAGGTCTGACTTGTTTCGCGCCAGCGTCTCGGAGCGGTACACCTTCTTGAAGGCACAGCCCACGATCGGGAGATGGTGCAGCAGCACGTCCATCTCTTCTTCCCACTCCTCCATTTCATTGAGGAGCTGGTAGGACATATGCCTTGAAACACGGTCCGCCTTGGCGCGCTTCTCGCCCGGCTTCTTGAGCCACAAGGGCTCTCCGCTCAGCGGGTCTACCTTCGGATCGCCGTTGTCGTCCTTGATCGGTACGCCCGAGTCGTTGCCGACGACCTGGCCCTTGACGATGCGAGAGCCGTCAATGATCGCAGGATACGCCCTCGCCCCGAACTGCAGCGCAGCAACCGTGACAAGGGGATATTTGATGTTCGCCGCACCATCGAATGGGTAGTTCTTGGGCTTGCGGACCTGCAGCGCAATGTTCATAGCGCGTTCGGAGCCCTCCTCCCATTCGGAGCGGGAGTCCTTGTCGATCTTGTACTTGCGCTCGACTTCGTGGCCGATCTTGTCTAGCTGCTCCTTGCCGGCGTCTTCGTCGGCATCAAGCAGATCCTGGGCGATGTTGGGCGAGGCTTCATAGGCAACGAGCTTGGCGAGCACCTTTTCGAGGGCCGGGGCTTTCTTGCGCTCGGTAGCTTGACCGTAGGCCATCAATATCCCGTCACGCTGGACCGGCCGCGCTGCTGTGAGCGATCATCTTCGTCGTCGTCCTGTTCAATGCGACCGGCAAACGCCGTGTCTAAGAGCTGCCCAACCAAGCTCAAGAAGTCCACCTGGTCATCGTGCTTGCCGGCCGGGAAGCTCAATAGCTCCGCGCGAAACGCCGGATACCAAGGCGCGTTAACGGGGACCATCAGCCCCCGCATGGCCATCAGGCCGCGGATTGACTGCGCCCGAACTGCCTTGTCATGCTTTGACGGGATCTGCCGCCGATATACGAATGCGCCCCGCTCTTTTGCCCGGCGCTCGATGAATGGGCCAACAGCGGCCCGTATCTGGCCCATCTCCTCGCCCCACTCCATGGGCTTCCATTCTTGCACCATGTCGCACCAGGCATCGATCCACGTCGCGGAGTCGGCCTGCCCGCGCCATAGATCCAACAGCCACGGCCGGTCATCCGGGTCTAGCCCGATAACTCCGTGCACCGTGTAGTCGCCGCCATCCGCCGTAACCGCATAGTCGGACGCGCCGTAAACCCGCATCGTCTCAACTGGCGGCTTGGCCGTGTAGGGCCTGAGCCATTCGGCCTTGAAGTAGTCGCCGTCTTCGGGCGCTGGCCGCTGCTGGTAAAGCGCTGACCACGTTCTGGCTGGGGTGTTCTTGGCTATATCCAAGAGTTGACCGCCATATCCATATTGATCGTCATTCCAAAGCGGCTCGCCAACCTTGCGGCCTAGTAGGTCGTCCTTGCTCTCGCAGATGGCTGGAAGCGAAATCACATGCCATTTCGAATGGTTGAGAGCCCGGCCGGCGAGGTCATCCTCATGCCAACGGGTCTGGATTAGAATCTCCGCAGCTCCAGGCACAAGGCGAGTACGAAAGTCGTTAATGTACCAATCCCAAATGCGCTCGCGTATAAGCTCGCTGTCGGCATCTTGGCGAGATCGAATAGGATCGTCGATAAGGCCAAACTTGGCACGGAAACCAGCGATGCCAGTACCAACACCCGCAGCGTAATACTCGGCGCCGGTAGCAGTGGACCATCTCCCAGCCGCTTGGCTGTCAGATGACGGCCTGACCCCGAGGACGGTCGAATGCTCATTGACGATGTTCCTGACCCAACGGCCCCACTTCTCAGCCAATTCGGTTGTGTGCGACGCCGCAAGGATATTCGCCCTGGGCTGCCTCTGCATCAGCCACGGCGGAAACAGCTTGCTCGCGTATGTTGACTTGGCAGAGCCCGGCGGCATGAATACAGCCAGCCTGGGGATGTCTCCCCGCTCTACCGCTTCCAGCGCATCAATAAGCAGCGCGTGATGTGCAGCAGGCTCAAAACCACAGTGCCGGCACCACTCAGTGAGTGACTTTCGAATCCGCTCCCGCTTCGCCCATGTCTCCAAGAGCGGCTTGACGGATGGCGTCGAGAAGTTCAGCATCGTCCATCAGATCCGGCGATCGTTCGCCTCTTTCGATTGTCTGGGTTGGTTTTCCATGTCCGCGGTCCAATAACCGCACAGCAGCATCGATCCGAACCTTCACGTCGGTATCATCGAGCGCTTCTGCTAATCTCTGGATGGCTTTTTCGCTGTGACGCCGCGCAGAGGCGGCAATATTCAGCTTCGCTATCTGTCTAACGGGGGGCTGACCCACTTTCGGGGCAAGTATCGTCTTTTTCGCTTTCATATCAAAATCTTGCTATTTCAGTTCTGGCCCGAAATTCTGCTTCTGGTAGATCGCGCTCTCAGCTCTAACCGGCTTGTCTTTGCTTTCGTCTTTCACAAACCCGCGCCATTCATGCACGGTCCCGGCATAGGGCCACTCTGGATGCGCGAGTGATTTAAGCTGGGTCGTAGTCATAGCCGATCGTTCCGTACATCGACCAACCCTCGGTCTTTTTTGACTCAGGCTCGGTCGCGCTGCCAGTCAGGATTAAATTACGCTCGGCCTTGATTTCTTCCTCGCGCCTGCGGATCGCTTCGAAGTCATCGGCTGCAAAGCTCATGCTTCACCGTTCGTTGCTTTTTCGAGGTCCGTCACGAACTGCTCAACCTCGCCAATATTTGCTTCAGTAGCGTCCAGACGCTCGGCTGCCTTGGAAAAGGCAGCACCCTTGCGGGTCTCCAGTCCATCGATACGATCTGACAGCTTGCCGGCGTCAAACTCTACGCCATGCATAAACTTGGCCAACTTCCCCGGAAGGCCCTGCGCCTTCAATGAATTTGCCATTGGCTTTTCTCCGATCGGCTGGACAATATCTTTGCCCATCCGAAGCTCTTGGGTCATTTGAAATGCCTCGTCTATCTCGTAGCGAGCGCGGGTTAGTTCGTCTTCGAGTTGGTGAAAGAAATCCCGGGACAGCACATCAGGCCGGATCAGTGTCTTTCCACAGCCCATCGATGCCGGATTCCGTGTACCCCGCCGTTTCTACAAACGGATTCAGGATCTTCGCCGCTTCCTCCGCTAACTTGCGTTCGCGATCTGGATTCGGACGGGGCACAAACTGGATGATCTCTGCGGTCATGAAAAACGTTCACCTTTCATGAAAAAGGGTTTCGGGCACCATCTCAGCATGTCAGCGCTCTCGGCACGTAAAGCGGCCGTGGCAGGGGGATGCAGCGCGATCGGTTTGCTTGAGAGGTGCCCGAACTGGCGCTGGGTCCGGATTGTCTCCATTATTTTAACGTTGCGCGATACAACGCCCAGCATAGAAAACCCGCCGCGGATTTCTCCGGGCGGGTTACAATTCTTGCGACGATGGGAGAAATGACACGATTTGCCCCCGGTGTCAAGTACCCCCCACCCGGTATGGGTATTACTTCTCAACGGGCACGAGGCGATACGCCGCCTTGTCAATTATGATGTAGCCCGCCTTGACATAATCCTTGCGGAGCTCGCCCTCTAGGTGAGCAAACCAGACAAAGCTGACAATCATGGTAAGCAGAGCTACCGCGGCGTATTGATTACCCATTCCGCTTCTCCATCGAAAAACCGTAAACCAGCGCTAGACAATCGAGACATTCCCGAAACCGCATCCCGTAGTATTCCTCCCAGCGCTTGCCGACCAATCCACGGGATTCCGCAACCTGCTTCCGCGTTCGATTGTGAACCAGAACGCCATGAACAATTGCCGAGCCATCCTGGCCGAGCGCCCGATACACGATAGCCAGTTGCCTCGCAGCCGCCCTCTGGGCCTCCGTGATAGGCTCAGGCATTACCCCGCCATCCACGGCCTCCCGAGTGAAATCAATCGCTCTAGGCCCCCTCTCCGCAGTTTCAAAGTCGTTCTGAAACGCCCGGCCCGATTGATATTGCGCTTCATCGATCATGTGGCGCGCGTGAAGGTCCGCCAATGGATCGTCTCGGGTTGACCGCATCACAATAATTTTCCCGCCGACCTCGTAAGGATCGTCTACTTCTTTCGGCGTAAGATGGTTCTCAATGCCCCGATTGGATTCGGTGGCTCGCCGATCGTGAATATTCTTCAGGTCGTTCGGCTGTCTGCGTTTGGCTCTTGCCACTGTGATGCCCCGTGATGCTGTTCAGTTGGACGCGGTTACTCGGCCGCCTGTCGCAATTCGTCCTGTTCGGCCATGAGCCTTCGCGCGGTCATGCTCAAAGCAAACTTCGACGGCGGCGTCAGTCCGTGGTGCTCATATTCTGCCCGCACCCTCGCCTGTTCACGTTCCATGGCTTTCGCGCTTTCCTCGGCCTTATCTTCGGGCGTCTTGAAATTTGACGGCGGGCTGATGCCCCAGTTCGGGCCGTATTTATCCCTCAATTGCTGCAGCGTTGGCTTCTCGCCGCGGTCTTCCCGCTCCCGCGCCTCCATCTGCTCTTGGATGCGCTTTAGCCTGGCCTCATGATTGGCAGAGAACTCAATGGCCGCCTCGCAGGCGTCGAACACCTCCTTGACGGTCGGCAGCCAACCCTTCTTCTTCGGCAAGCCGGTCGCCGGGTGGGTGACCTCGGTGATTATGTTTTCGGGATAGCGTGCCAGAATGGCCGTGATCGCCGCGACGTAGGTCTCCGGATCGTTCGCATCACCCGTGCGATAGCAGCCGAGGAGCAGCCTCGCCCTCTCCGCTGCGTAGCTCGTCAACTGCTCTTGACGGGCCATCGAAGCTGGCAAGTTTTCGACGGAGATCGTCAGCGGCTTGAATGATTCCGTTTTGCGGTTTTGCATTGTCGGCTACCTGAGCTGGCTGGTCTTCCCAGCGGTTTTGATTGAGGAAAGTTGCGGGATTCAACCAGGGCCGGTCGGGGGGCTTGTTGCGGATATACGCGAACACCCCCTCCACGATCGCATCGAGGCCGGCACGCTTTCTGGCACCAACGAACGCTTTCAGGGCAGCGGGCTTGCCGACCTTGTTCGGCCAAAGGTTCCAGAAATCCTCGAACTCGAAATCAGACGAGAGCGCGACTTCGCGCGTTTCTTTCTTCTCTGGACTCTGGCTTCTGGCTTCTAGCTTCTGGGCTTTATCCCCCCCGTTAACCGGGGGGTTAACCCCCGCCTTAAGGGTGGGGTTACCGCCGCCCTTGCCGTTCTCTTTATCTTTGAGAGCCTTAGCGTGGTCGCGCCGCATTCGCCGCGAATAGATCGTTCCATCTTCGTCCCTACTAAAAACACCATTTGTTTCCAGTTCGAGAAGCAAAATGGAGCAGTCTTTTTCAGAAATACCAGCCAGCCCGGCAAGCTGCCTCTTGTCGATGCGCTTGCCGTTGACGAGCAGCGAGCCGTACTTTTCTGCCGCGTGCATCAGGCACATCATCTCGGCCCAAAGCCCCCGCGCGCCGATGGAGCACAGACGCAATTCTGCATCCGATCTCCAATCCGCCGGATAGAACTTCATCCAAGGATTGCCGGCCGGCTTCAAGCGAGCATCCCGAGAGCTTGCTTATAAGTTTCGAGAATAGCGTCCTGCTGGGCGCGATCTTCGGAACTAAGCTTCCGCAAAGCGATTATCTTGCGTAGCACCTTAGTATCGAAGCCGTTGCTCTTGGCTTCCACGAATATCTCGCTGCGGTCGTCGCTAAGCTCTTTGATCTGCTCATTGACGGACTCGATCCGTTCGACAATCGCCTTAAGCTGTCCGTTGTGTCCGGTTTCCATTGTCATTCCCCTGCTGTGTTTCGGATGACGCAGACGCAACGTTACGCTTGAGGATTCCCCAAAATTCGAGGGTCACTAACGCCTCATCAATCGAATGCGCGACCGCAGCTTGCGCCCCGCACTCGATCATCCTTTGAATGACACCCCGCTGAGAGGGCGTAAGGCGCCCGCCAGGAGCCTTCAATTCCAGAGCATGCAACTGACCGGCTTTCAGAATGAGCAGATCAGGCACGCCGGCTGTCATCCCCATGGCCTTGAGATGCGCAGCGTTGACCCAGCCGCGCTTGCCCTCGTTCGGGACATGAAACCAAAATACGTTTGGCTCTGACCGCAAACGCAGATGGTTGCAGACGGCGATATGAATCGCTTGTTCCGGTCTCCTCACCGCCATCGCGCACCAAATCCCAGCGGCAGACCGGAGAAATTGTGCCTACCCTTTGCCATCATGTCGGCGACGTTGGCTTTGGCATCGCCAATAAAAAGGTGGCCGACCTCGACGCAGTAAGGGTTATCGCAGCGATGCAGAACATCAGCGCCCGCGGGAACTGGCTTGCCGGCCAGCTTCATCGCAACGTGCGTGGCATTTTCCAGTTTGTCGCCGTCCAGAATCTTCCCATAACCATGGGTCCGCACCGCTCCGAGCCAGAGCAGGCACCCGCTATTGGGTTCCGGTATTGTTTTTCGTTCAAACCTTTCGGCCAGCGAGCCTCTAAATCCGCGCGATGGTGCCATTTAATTGATCTCCAACACCATCGGCTCGGCGCGCAGGTTGAGATGCGCGACGACGGCCTGATGAATGGCTTGCTCTGGGCGCTTCATTGCTCGCCCTTCCTCGGAAGAACGCCCATCGCAGACGCCAGTTTGTAAGCGTACAGAGGATGGAGCCCGCGACTACATGCGAGAGCTGTTCCCTTGCTGCGGTCCTCCAGGTAGGCGGCGAGTATTTCCTGGCGCTGTGCTGGCGTTTGCCTTTTCCCGCCAATATGCCTGAGACGGAAACTGTCCTCGCTTTTCTTGCGCATCACCTCCCGACGCCGGGGGCTCAGCCAGTAATAGACGGTCTGGACATGCAGCTTTGTCGCGTCGGCGATTTGTGGAGCGTTGAGGCCCGAGTTTTTAAGTCGGCGAATCGCATCGCAGCGGGCGGCGACTACCTCGGCCGCCTTTTGCTCACTGAAGAACTGCGCCGGCTGAATGGCGCGATGCTGGCAGACTTGCGCTACGATAGGATTCATAGCGCCGCCGTATTCTGCATGGCCTGGGCCAGCATCGCGCGCAGCTCGCCCTTGGTCATATCAGGCAACGGGGGGAGCTGCTTCCGATAGGCCGGCGAATAGGGAGACGCGCCGCGGTCAAGCAGCCGCTTCCGCTCATCCCGCTTCGACGCAAGCGATAGGCGGGCGGCATCGCGCCGCGCCTTCTTGTAGACCCTCTCGTATGCCCTGAGCCGCTTCAGGCGCTCGTCAGGAAGCATACGGGTATAGGTTCGATCGATGATGACCGGCAGCTTCTCAGCCGGCGGCGGGAGCTTCAGGCGGGATACCTTCCCGATGACCGCGCTGCGGGAACAACCCAAAGCAAGCGCAATTTGCGTGGCCGAATGTCCCTCGGCCCACATCTTCGTCAGCACATCGACGCGCTGATCATCCCAACTATCAATTGGCATGCTGCCCCTTTGTTCTGCCGGCGCGATTTGTGATGGCAGGCGCCGGCTACTGCTTATTTCGGCGGATCGACGCCAAGATGGGCTTCGGGCTTCAACTTCCCCTTAGCCACGGCGCGATGAGGTACGCGAGCCATTGAGCGGAGCGCATCAAGCTGGACGCTAACGTGGTCCTGATCTGAAAGAGCTTCGGCGCGTTGAATGGCGGCGGTGAGATGTTGGTCGGCATCGAGTGCGCTTTCGATTGTCTGTTTAAGACGGCGGCGAGCAGCCATTTGCATCTCGCGAGCCTCGGCCGCATCCATCAGCGGGAGCATGAGACGCCACCACTTCGGCCGGGCGTCCCCCATGACGGCCTGCAGGATCTCAAACCCCCGCTCATCGCGGATCAGCTTGCCCAGTTCTTCAACGCTAAGGCCGCGCTCCAGGTTGAGCTTACGCTTGGCGCTCTTGTCCGCGATCCCCAGCCAGCGACCGAAAATCACCGCAGCCTCGCTGTACATCTCGTTGATTTTGCTGATGACGCGAATGTTTGTTTCCCCAACTTGGGGAAATCTTTCGCCAGCCACGTTCTGCGGCGGTTTGCAAAATCCATTCTGGATCGCTGATGTTGCAGTCATCGAACTAACTCCTACTGGGGACGGAAATGGAAAGCTCAGTGGCCTTTGAAACGATCGGCTTCCACGCGCTGCTCATACTTAATCGACTGCGGAACGAACGCCGCATAGCCGATGCAAACACCGCCAACGAGGGCGATCGGGAGAAGCACGACGAGGAGGAAGAGCACGCTAGAGCCGCGCTCGAACTCACGAATAGAAGGCTGGCCCGACTGAGAGCCAGAGTTGGGGAGAACTGAATGTCTTGCGCGCCAGTGCGTCACTTCACCCTCACCAGGGTAAGGCGGGGAGCGACATCAGGCCTTTGCGCCGCGACTACAGCTCGCCAGAGGATGAATGCCGCGTTGATTGCGATCCAAATCCAGAAAATTGTCATGCGCGTTCCTCGCTGGAACATGAACGAAGATGAACAACCAGTGGTTTTACGGAGGCAAAAAAGTTCTCGGCGCGGCAATCTTGTGTCTTGTGTTCAATATTGGACAGCGCGCATGATTCATCCCCAGTTGCGATTGTTGATTCGGAGGGCTGGGAATGCCGGGAGAAGATTTCGCCGCAGAATTTTATGGGCTGCCCGAGTTCGTCATCACACACATTCGAACCGAGAAGCTGAAGAACGGAAATACCCGCGTCTATCATTGGGTAGAGCGCAACGGCCGATTGGTGCCGTGCTTTATGGCGCTGGTCGCCAACAAGGATCTGGTCGTGATGAACGAGATCGTTCAGGAAACGCTCGACGACTCCATGAGAGACGGCCAGCTCGCTCATTGAATCGCCTCCACGAAGAAATCGGGACGCAGCTTTTCACGCGGTATCCCGGTTTCCTTCTCGACCTGAAAGACGCGAACAAGCGGGACACCGTGTTCATCCCAACGGGTGACGGTGCTTTTGTTCACGCGCAGACTGCGCGCGAGCGCTATCGGTCGGATACCGCGTTCGGCCAACAAGGGGTAAAGGTACGACATGGCCGTATAGTTGCACAACTCACAACGCCCGTCAAGGAGGATCGTTGTGCAAGTCGCTAACGACTTATCAAGCAGGAATCAGCAACCTGATGGCATGGACAAAAAGCGTCAGAAACCATCCGCTCCGACTGAAATATTCGCAGGCCGCCAGCCTCGGCGCCCCCATTACCTTGCGAAGATCATGGACCGCGCCAACAAGCAGCGGGCCGACCTGATCGAGGATCTCGGAGTGGACAAGGGCCAGCTCTCCCGCTGGCTGGACGAAGACCGTCCAACCACCCCTAGCCTTGCTTGGGCAAAGCGTCTCGGCCGATATTTTGCTGTTACAGACGACCCGGACGATTTCGTCGATATCTTTACCGACCCCGACCTCACCAGATTCCAGAAGATAACCCGCGGCCTGCCTGACGATGAGGTGGACAGGATGCTAACGTCCATCGAAGCCGGATATTCAGCCGGCCGCCGCAGGTAACAAAAACTCCAGAAAATTTGTTCATAAAAAAGTTGCTAGTTGCGCATCTTTCTTATTTACATCGGTTGTGACTTGTGCAACTATCCTGACATCAGATCAGGTAAACCGATGCCCCGCTTTTCCATCAGACAGTGCCCCCGCTGCCATGTCCATCGCGAGATGTGGAACACTAGCCAGGTTTGCGCGGGCTGCCGCATCCGCGAGGAGCGCGCTATCGCCAGCCTCCCGAAGGGTAAGGCTTGGATCGCGGTAGCGAAGGCGCTCAGAGCCGGGAAGCTAGTGCGCTTGCCCTGCGAGGTCTGCGGGACAAAGCGTACTGACGCGCACCATGACGACTATGCCGCGCCACTTGATGTGCGCTGGCTCTGCCGCAGTCATCACCGCAGTCATCACCACCAGTTCGGACCCGGCAAGAACGCCTTCATCGAAGGGGAAACAGCATGAGCAATTCTATTTTCATCGTCATCTGCGGCACCCGCGAGCCCTACGTCGCCGAGCGCGACCTCAAGGAAATGGGCCGCGAGGAAACCATCAAGTCTCTCGCAGCCGGTGAATGGGGAAACCTGATGACCGGCGAGCGCTTCACGGTGTCATCCATTATCGAAGTCGATACCGGCGCCGATCGAACGGAAGAGTTCAAGGCTGCCGCTCTCCTTCTGATGGACAGCTACAGGACACCCTACTCTCCCGATGACGCTGCGCAATGGCGGGCTGATCGCGCTCGCTCCATTCAGGCTGCGGAGTAACGGCGATGGCAAGGCCCCGCTTCAAGATTGATTTCAACGATTATTCTTCGGTGCCCTATGCACTGTTCTTCGATGACGGCGGATGGCGCCCCAATTGGCGACGAGTCGATACTTACAAGACCAAAGAGGAAGCCTTGGCCTTCTACGAGAAGATCAAGGACTTGCCGGAGTACCTGCCATGAACAGTCAGCAGATTGGCGACGCCGCGCTTTCGATCTTCCAGGCAAACCGAAAGAGCCCGGAGATGGAATCCTTGTTGGATGCCTTCTTCAGCTTCCCGACCAGTAACGAGTACGACGACCAGTTGCGTTTAGTCAGTGAGGAGATGGCTGCATGAGCGACCTTGGAAACATGACCCACGGCATTCTCGACAACGCAACCGATCTTGTCGAGGTCTGGAAACGCTCGCCGTGGCGCCGCGACGAGTTCGGCCACAGAGAGCTTGAGGATATCGAGCGGGCAAAGAACCAGCTCGCCGGCCTTGAGCAGTACATCCTGATCCACATGAACCGAAAACTGAAGATGGTGCAAAATGGGTAAGCCCCCGTCCAAGGAAATCCGCGACTTCATGGAGAAGCACTCCATCGCAAGCGATGAGATTTGGGAAGTTCACGGCAATTCCTGGTGCATCAAGCACAAGGCGCTTGAGCGCGCTGGCGCCGCGGCAGGCATTACCTGGGACCGTCCCGCCATGATCGAGACGGATTCCGCGGCCGGCGTGGTGTCCATCTGTGTCTTTGGCAAGCTCGGCGACCGGGTTGAATGGTCGATCGGCGAGGCTGCCCCGAAGAACAACAAGAACGCCTACCCCTACGCGATGGCCGAGAAGCGCGGGAAAGACCGCTGCATTCTCAAGCTGCTCAACACCCATAGTTACCTTTACTCGGAGGCCGAGTTCGAGGCGGACGAGAAGCCGGCAACGCTGCCGAAGAAGGACGCCAAGGACATCTACACCAAGCTTCAGCGGGAAAGCCGGGAGGCCGCGGTATCGCGCGAAGCCTTCAAGCTCTGGCTCGCCGGCAACGTCGATCGCATCAAGATCCTCCCCGAGGATTGGCAGGATACTTTCCGCCTGCAGTGCGAGGAATTGATGGCAGACCTCAGAAACAAGGAAGCGGCATGACCTACGACAACACAAACCGCGGCGCGATCTGGAAGAACGACGACAAGCGCGAGGACAATCACCCGGACTTCAAGGGCTCGATCAATGTCGAGGGCGTCGAGTACTGGGTATCCGCCTGGAAACGCAAGGAGGGCGCAGCAGCCAAGGCTCCTGCCCTCTCCTTCAGCATCAAGCCGAAGGAAGACCAATCGCGCCGACAAGAGCCCGTCACCCAC
>Ga0247784_1000355_pt1 | contig 12891 bp, 11 predicted proteins | sample UWRJL169409R5_FD_179909 | JGI IMG/M metagenome (GOLD analysis project Ga0247784, IMG submission 179909) | Plant litter microbial communities from Arlington Agricultural Research Station in Wisconsin, United States - UWRJ-L169-409R-5 | ecosystem: Environmental > Terrestrial > Plant litter >...
CCACATCGGCGCACAGCCGGAGTCGGAAGAAGAAGTGCAGGCGCTGGCGTGGCTGGCCGGTCTTTACGAGCGCATCGGCGAGCCTGAACGCGCGATGGCGCTGGGGGAACGCACGCTGGCGCTCGCGCGGCGCGTGCTTCCGCCTGATCACGCAGCCCGCGTCGAAGCGCTGACCAATGTGGGCTGGATACTCACGCAAGCCGGTCGAGCGGCCGATGCTGTGCCCTTGCTCAGTGAAGCGTTGACGCGTAAGCGACATCTGCTCGGCGAGCAGCACGCCGATGTCGCCGATGCGATGGACATGCTGAGTGCCGCGCTGCTGAGGCTCGGCCGCTACGGCGAAGCCGAAGCCCTCATGCGTGCTGCGGTGGCGATCGACGCGAAAGCCTACGCGCGACCGCATCCGCGTGTGGCTTCGCATCTGACCGGCCTCGGCGTCACCTTGATGCTGCAAGACAAACTCGACGACGCGGCCGATTGCTTCGCTCGGGCGATGACCGTGAACCGGCAGCTTTTTCCAGATGGCGACTTGAATGGCGCTGTGACGCTCGCCGGCATGGCTCGGGTTCGCTTCGATCAAGGGCTGTATCGCGACGCGGAAACGACAATGCGCGAGGCGATCGCCGAGAAGAGGCGCGCACTCGGCATCGACTATGCCGACAATAGCGAGGACTACGACGAGGCGACTCTGGCGCGCATGCTGATGGCGCAGGGCAAGCTCGAGCAAGCGCAGGTGTTGCTCGATTCGGCGCTGGCTGACGGTCGCGAACGATACGGCGGCAGACATGTCGATGTCGCGTTCGCGCTGTTCGTCGAAGCGCGGCTGCTCGGCTTGCGCGGTGATCAGGCGCAGGCGGCTGCACGCGCGCGCGATGCGGTGGCACTGTATGACGCGCTGATGCCGCCGGGTTACGCCAGGACGACGATGGCGAGACTCGAACTCGGCGAACATCTGCAGGCGCTCGGAAACCCTGCCGAGGCGCGATCGGTATTCGATGTCGCGCTGGCCGAAGCGCGCAAGACGATGCCGCCGGTTCCCGGCGTCCTCGCGCGTGCCCTGGCCGATCTCGCTGGCGCCGATGCTGTGCTCGGCGATGCCGGTGTCGCGAGCGCACTGCGCGAGCAGGCGCGGCAACTGGTCGCCGCCATGCCGTCGGGCCGCAACGTCGAGCGCGACGCGCTGAGTCGATTGTTGGAGCAAACGATGCGACAGCGACCGTCTGCGCCGGATCGCTGAACGGAAGTTTCGAACAACGAGTCGAATGCAATACGTAGCGCGCGTCACCGTTACATTCGCCGTCATGCAGCAATTCGCTCAGAAGAACTCTTCCATCCAGCGGACGAACGTGTCGCGCCTTCGGCTGGGGACGCGCCGGAATGCCGTGAGCAACCGATCCTCGATCTGGTCGGTCGCGAACGACGAGGCATCGATGGCGGGCGCCTCGTGTCCGCTCAGCGCAACCGGACCGCGGCCGGTCGCCAGCCATTCGAACGCGACGCCCGACAACACGGCGATCTCGATCAGGTGGTCGATCGTCGGCGACGTTCCGCTCGGCAGTTCCCATTGCGCGGCGGCGCTCGGGCCGACGTGTACAGCCTTGGCGAGGCCGGCCTGACTCAGATTGGTCAGCCTTCGCGCGTGGCGAATCCGGCTCGACAAAGGTCCCGAAAACGTACGATCGCTCGCACGGCGCTGCTGCTTCACCATGGCTCCCCCTCAGTATGGTTCGTCCAATCAGCAACTATGGGTGGGTTTTCTTAGTCCCGCTGTCCCACCTTCTGCAAGGTGGGTATTTCGACGCCTGGCACGTGCCTGCTCAGTCTAGTTGAGAAACTGCACGAACCGCCTTCCTTTCGAGGGTCGCCGGGCCAGCCAGAATCGGCTGTTGCCCAATGCGGAGTGCTCATCGTGCCAATACGGCATTCTTATGGCGACGCTTGCGCAACGACCGGACGCGTTCCCTGTTTTGCCCATCCTGTCGGACAATTCGCGGACCCTCTTGTCAGTCGCGCTTCGATTTGATCGTAGTGAACAGATGCGTAGGCGAGGTCCGGTCCATTCGATAGCGCCTTCAAGCGTGCCGCGTGTGCCGCGGGTGTGGGCGCCGCGGCGCTCCGGGAACCGTTCGACCGCTCCATACGCGCGCGCATCGAGGTGCGATATCCATTGACGCCATCGGAGAGTGAAGCCATGCGTATCAAGAAACGCCAGAACGGACTGATCGCACAGGCGATTGCCGGTACTCATGTCGTGTTGCTGGGCTGGGACATTGAAGTTGCTGCGTTGAAGAAGGGCATCCTCGGTTTCGCCATCCAGCGAACCGACCATACCGAAGGAGAGTCCTACTGGTTGCGCGGCACGAAGACGTTTCCCGATACGACACCGCCGCTGGCCCCCGGCGGCGACGCTTCGAGTCACGATCAGCCGGTGCAATCGTTCCAGTGGGGCGACTACACGGCGAAAGCTTCACATCGGTATACCTACAGGCTGGTGCCCATGTACGGTGCGCCCGGCGCGCTCACCGACGGCCATCCAATCGAGCTCGACGTCGAGACGGAAGAAGAGTGGAGCAAGCCGCACAGCGTGTTCTTCAATCGGGGCGCCATCGCGTCGCAGGAATATGCGCGCAAATTCCAGAACAAGAAACCCAGCGAGGTCGGACAGCCCGCGTATGAATGGCTGTCGCGCGGATTGCTGGAAGCGATCATCGCCTTCATCAAGCGGGCGAAAGATGCGTCGTTCGGACTGCGCGGCGCCTTCTACGAATTCCAGTGGAAAGCGGTACTCGACGAACTCGGCAGCGCCCGCGAGCGCCATGTCGACGTGCAGATCGTCTTCGACGCGATCGACAACGCCGCGCACGATCCGGTCGACAAGAACGAGGAGGCCATTGCCGACGCCGGCATCGGCGATTTCTGCGGCGGATTCGTCAACGGCAAACTGATGCACAACAAGTTTCTGGTACTTACCCGCAACGGAAAACCGGTGTCCGTCTGGACCGGATCCACCAATCTCACCGAGAACGGACTATTCGGTCATCTCAACTGCGGGCATGCGGTTGACGACAAGCGTGTCGCGCAGGGCTATCTCGACTACTGGAACGAACTCAAGGCCGATCCCGGCGCTGCAGCCCTGAGGAAGTACACCGGCCAGAACACGCCGACACCGCCGAATCCTCCCGCAGCGGGGACCACATTGGTTTTTTCGCCACAAAAGGGTTTGGCGACGCTCAACCGCTATGGCGACCTGGCGGACCGCGCGCAGCACGGATTATTCATGACCTTCGCCTTTGGCATGAGCGAGGTCTTTCATCCGGTCTACGAAAAGGACGACGAAGTACTGCGCTTCGCGCTGATGGAGAAGGAGGGCAATGGTGCAGGCCTTGCGAAGGCGAAGGAATACATCTCCAAGCTCAGAAAGCGCCCAAATGTCGTCGTAGCCGTCGGCCACAACATCGTCATGAACGAGTTCGACCGTTGGCTGAAGGAAATCAGCTCTGCCGTAGCCAATGCAAACGTCCGCTGGGTGCATACCAAGTTCATGCTGGTCGATCCGTTGAGCGACGAACCGATCGTGGTGGTGGGATCGGCGAACTTCAGCGCCGCGAGCACGGACACCAACGAGGAGAACATGCTCGTCATCCGCGGCGACACGCGCGTCGCCGACATCTACCTCGGCGAGTTCATGCGCTCATTCGCCCACTATGCGTTTCGCGAGGCGGTCTACATCCATACGCAGCAAGGCGGCCGCGAGGACGACTGGAAGCCGCAGTTTCTCGCGACCGATGCAGCCTGGTTGGACCGGTATGGGCCGGCAGGTTCCGCTGGCGATCTGAAGCGCCGCTATTTCTCCGGGCGGTGAATTCTCCGGGCGGTGAAATCGGCCACGCTTACGCATGTGTGGAGCGCGGCCGCAGGCGTATCGCCGGGCGCGGAAACGGAAAAAGCCCGCGGGCGCACGCCTTGAGCTACGCCTGCGGGCAAAGGCCGCTCGTTGCGGCCGTGTTGCCCCGATGCGCTCGCGCCGAGGGTAGCTGAAGGACGCGAACGCGGACACAGCATGCGTGAGCACCGCATACGCTGACTGAAGACTTCCGACCCTGCTACAGCGGTCGTTCAGCGCTGCCGGCTTTGCTGGCCCAAGCGCCAGCTGCAACAGGCCGCTTGGCAGTCGCGCCGGCACGGCAAAGCTGCCGAACATAGCGACGTCATTCCCGCACGACAGACCGATTTCGTCGATCTTTCACATCCTGTCGACGGCCGCTTGGGCCATATAAGGGCCGTACCGCCGGATACACATTCAGGAGACTGCCGTGAGGCCTGTCCCGACCTATCTGCGCGCGAAGGTTCGTTCCGATGGTAACGCCCCGGCTGACGCGCCCGATGCGCGCTGCGTCGCCGAAGTCGAAAGCGGCGATCTTATCGCCGCAGCGACACTGCATCTCCCGCCGATGACGCCAATGCCGCGCGATTCGCCAGCCGTTGCGTCCAGCAGCCATCCACGTGCGTCCGCAGCGACCGCACGCATTGCGCGCGTGTTCAATCAAGCCAGAAACAGCGTCGCCTGCGTGAACTTCAGACCGGTCTTCAGTTTCAGCATCCGCAGGTTCTCCTACGACCGCCAGAGCCGCCGACTGCTGGTGGACTACTTCGATGGACGCCAATCGATCTGCGCCGACGTACCTCCGCTCGTGGTCGCCGTGCTGCAAGGTTCATCGACGCCGGAAACGGTGCTGCAGAGGTACGCGCAGGCGAACAGCGCTGCCCTCACTTCGAGGTGATGCGTAGGCGAGGCGATGGTGCATCGTCGCGGCGCGTTGACGTCATGGTGAGCTGCGTCAGAAGGGATTGACGTCGACCTGGCGGATCCGCGCTCGCGGCGCAAGGGGTTGGTGCGCACCGGCGCCGACGTGCGAGCCGCGCACCGGCATTCACGCCGATCGGCGACTGCGGCAGTGTTCGCGCCACGCCGCGCCCGCAGCTAAACATGATTGATCGCGCGCGCGCTCAATAGCGCATTTGCTCAGTCTGGCTGTGGGCAGTCCGCAAGCGCAGCGCCACAGCCGGCGCGAGGGTCGTCGGTCAGCGGTACTTACCGGGCTGAATACGAGGAGGCGGAATTTTTTCGATCTCGATGAGACTGAGCGTGCGATAGACGCTCTTCAGATGCGGACAACGTTTCGCCGCTGGCTCTGCATTCAACGCACGGGTTCGCCGGCATCCGCCCGTACATCGCATCACGAGGTCGCTATTCATGGCTACAGGATGGGTCAACGAGAGGACCACGACCACCTTCTGGGCCGCGCTCGGTGTCGGTTTCGCCATGGCTGTCCTCGGCGGCGCTGCAAGCGCGATGAGCTGGGTCGCGCCCGCCATCTCCCTGCTGGTGATCAGCGGCGGGATCAGCATCGTGCTCGGCGCTTTCGGGGCAACTGCAACGATCAATTATCAAGGCGTGACCATCGCCGGGGTTGCCGCGCTTTGCGTCCTGTTGTTCTTCATTCTGATCAAGGAAATTCGAAATCCGTCCGCAAGGATAGACATCAGCGGCTTCCCGAAGGATTCCTCTGTCGATCTATACGCGGGTGGAAACCACTTTTTAGGCGCGCTGCGTGGCGGCGATCACCACGTGTACGAGTTCGCCATCTTCTCCGACGACCTCAAGACGGAGATTCTCGGTTTGTCGATCACACCACCCAGAGGGGCGGATGGAGCTCCACCGTCCGACATCATCTTCGGCTGCATCGACAGAGCAGACATCAGCCGGGCACTCGGATCGCAAATGGCGATGCAGTGGGTGGTGGATATCGAGCACGGCCAGCTGATGACGTTGGAGAAGCGATCACGTCAGGTGTCGCAACTCGGCGGTTGCAGCCGCGACCCCTCTCCGGCGGCGGCTGCTGCGCGGAAATCATTCGCCGGTCTGCGGAGGTTTCTGCCAATTCGATATGCCTACGCGGAAGATCAGGATATAACGTCCTCGCTCGGTGATCTGACTGCTGAATCCAGTGCGATCCGCACCGATGCCCGTCGCGCGATCGGGGAGACGGGCATTCCGGCGATTCGTCCGCTGATGAACGAATGGAAACGTCATAGCGGCGTCTATCGCGTCCGGCTCGGTTCCGTGGTTTCACTCGTCGAAATGATGCGAGCGATGAAATCGCGCCGAAAAGAGATCGGTGCGGTCCTCAGTGATGACGACCTGCGCCTCATCGCGACGGCGGCGGTCGACGACGATCGCACGGTTCGGGTCTACGCGAGCGAATTTCTCTACGACCTGGCCGATCCACGCTTCATTCCCATCGCGCTCGACCTGCTGCCTTCGGCGAACGACGACGGTCGCTACAACCTCGCACTCGTGCTGAGGAGTGTTGCCGACGAGATATCGCCGTCGGAGCGGGCCGATCTCAGAAAGCGCGTGACGTCTATTCCAGGTTCGTCCGCATTCGGCGATCGCACGCGCAGTTTGCTGGGAAAGATCTGAACGTCAGCCGGGAGTCGCAGCGCCAGCAACGCCGGTTCAAAGAGCCACTCCTTCACTGTGAGGACAACCATGAGAGCTTATTCACTGCTGCTTGTTTCGCTGTTGTTGGGTGCTTGCGCTTCAACGACGATACCTGCAAAACGCCTGACATCGTTTTCAAGCGCCGTGACCCGCACGACCTCGGGCGTACACGATGGATTCGCCGCCGTCGAGGCGCAGCAGCGAGCGCGATTCTATGACGGGGTCGTGCTGTCGTACGTGGAGCGGAAAGCACCGGCCACATTGAACTACAGGCCGCTGATCGACGCCGACACATTGAGCGTCCGGCAGGATGTCCTGGATGGCCTCGATGCGTATGCACAAATTCTGGCGACGGTAGCTGGGAACGCACCGTTTGATTCGCTCGATACGGAATCGCAGGCGTTGGGCGCGGCGCTCAAGAGTATCGACCTGACGAAATGGACATCGCTGCCGCAGATCAGCGGATCGCAAGCGGGCGTCATCAGCGCAGCCGTCCAAGCCTTGGGAGCCTTTTTGATCGAACGCAAGCTGGCAAGCACGCTCCCACCGATCATCCGTGCCCAGCAGCCGAACATACGAGAGATCGCCCAGTTCCTGATCTTCGATATCGGCGGGACTGCGCGGGAGCCTTGCATCGCGGACGTAGAGCAGGTGTTGAATTCCGCGCTTCCCCTCTGCGCGGGAGGATTGCTCGCCATGCTCGACAAAGCCGCACGCGATCGGACTGCTCAGGCGGATCTGCTCATCGAGAAGACGCTCGCGGTCCAGCAGCTCGATATCCGCGACCTTGCCGCCATCAAGGCCGAGGTGAGCGCAGTCGAGGGTTCGCTGGCCGACGCCGCGGCTGCTCGCGAAGCGCTGGTCCAGACGCAGAGTGCCCTGCGTTCGATGGTCATCGCGCACGAGTCGCTGGTCGATGCAGTGGACCCGAGCAAGGCCGGCACCGACGCCGCCATTGCGCGGCTCGTGTTTCACGCGAATCGAATCCAGGCCACCTATTCCAAAGTGAAGGGAGACTAGGCAATGAGCACCAATCGTGACGTCTACGGCGCATTGAACGATCTGTACGACGCGCTTGAAAGCGCCTACTGGGCCGCCAGCACGGTGGAGCAGAAAGATCGCATCTTCGGAGTGATGTCGATCGTGAGCCATGAGCTCGACGAACTCGACCGCAAGCGGCTGCGCAAGAGCAACGAGGACTACAGCAAGCTCACCGAGGAGATGAAGACCGGCACCGCCCGCATCGAACAACTCAGCCGGGATATCAATGGAATCATTCACAACATCAGCGTAGCGACGGATGTCATCAACAAGGCGACGTCCCTGCTTGCGCTGTTGAAGTAGGGCCTTGGAGTTGATGGGAATGTGCCGGGGTCGACGAGGTGAGCGCCTGGGCCGGCACTGCAGCCGGACATAACGACTCCGTACTTTTATCCGGGCAGTCGTTGGTCGATGGGACGTCTGCGGCTAGTGACGCCATGCAATCCAGGAGGCAGGAATGTTCAAGAACATGCTGAACGGAATTTGGACCACGTTGCGGGAAGGCACCAGCAACAACACGCAGATTGCGCTCGCAATCGTGATTATTGCGGCCGTCGGCATTTTTGGCTGTGTCCTGACGTTCGGCTTCGGTTATCTATCACGGGGATGCAGCGGCTCATGCATCGCATCCTCCGGACGCCAGTTCGCCGGCGGATTCATCGCCGTACTTGCGGCCGCGGGCGCTTTCTCACTGGGCGGCACATTGGGGCTTCTGTTCGGCTCTCCGCGTTGGACAGACGTCGTCCCCTCGAAGCCGGATATCGCGGAAGGCCGTAAATCGGAAGTCGATGCCAATCCAGCGCCGACAGGTCAGAGCGGGGGAAGTCTGCCTCCGTCTGGAATTCGACCGAACACCAGCTTGGAGCGCATTGCTGACTGGTTGACGACCATGATCGTCGGACTCGGGCTTGTGCACTTGACGACGATCAGCACAAGGCTACACACCTATGGGATGTGGCTGACGCAGGCTATTACGCTCGACGAGAGATCCGTCAACAGTGCGCCAGGAGTGGTTATATCTATTTCATTCGGCTTTGCCGGCTTCCTACTTGTTTACCTTTGGGCGCTCAGATTTCTGCCATCCGAGCTGGGCGGCGCTTATGGCCTGATACGAAAAGCTGTGCTGGCGGAGGTAGGCAAGCATACCGAGCAGATCGAGAAGAAGGCAGAGCAAATCGAAATAAAGACGGATAAGAATTTTCAGCTGATCGAGGAGATCAAACGCCGTCCGATCTACATCGTCTCAAGATTCTCCCTGAATCAGCTGGATCAGGAGCTCGATCGTCTTGGCGCCGATAGAGAGACCCGCGCTGAAATTGGGCAGAGATATGTGCTCGCGAAGACGTGGAGTGACGATCCCATGAAGGATTTCGGGGCATTCCAAGCCGGCGGCTATACACTCTCTGGACGCATAGAAGAGGTTGCGCCAGGGCTGTTTGATTTTCACCTCGCGCTTGACTCACAGATTGCGGGTTCGGCACCCGTTTTATGGTTGCTCCACAACAGTTATGCGCCAATGTTCTCCGTGAGTCAGACGGACGCAGGGGGGGCGGTGGAGTATGTCAACCGGACGACCGGTGCTTTTTGGGTGGGCGTCGTGATTCCGCAGCCGGGTAAAAATTCCATTCGTCTTGCGCTCGACCTCGGCACGCTGCCCGGCGCGACGGATGAATTCAGAAGCGAATAAGCAGTCTTGACGGACCAGGCCCAGAAGGAGCGTGCACTGAGGAGCAGGCCGAACATCATCGCGGTGGTGCCACTCTTGCCGGCCGCACAAGAATGACGAGATGAGCCGCACTCTGCCGATCAGTCGAGCGCTGGCAGGCCGATCTTGCGCCGCAGCTCGCCGAAGCGCGGATCTGACTTCAGACTTTCCAGCCGCTCGTCGGTATTCAAGTCGGTATTCAAGTAGACGGCGAGCACGTACGAGCGCTCTGCGAACGCGCGCTCAAGCTCTGCGAAGGCCGCGTTCTTGTCGCCCAGCCCCGCGTGGATGACGGCAACATTGTACGGAGCGACGTAGTGCTCCTTCGACATCGCCCGCAGTTGGTCGAGCACGCTTTGCGCTTCCGCGCGATGTCCCGAGGCGGCGTAGGCGTATCCGAGACCCGACCAAAGTTCGGTGTTGCCTTCGAGCGCGAGTCCGCGCCGGAACGTTTCGATCGCTTCGCTCCAGCGGGCCTTTTGCGCATAGGCGCGACCGAGATAGTTGTAGTCGAACGAGTAGCCGGGATCCAGGTCGATCGCGCTGCGCAGCTGCGCAACCGCTTCGTCCCAGCGGTGCGCGAAGACGAGCACCGAGCCGAGGTTGCCGTTTGCGCCAGTCGACAGGGATCGATGCGGAGCATCTGGCGGGCCTGATCGATCGCTTCCTCGCGCCCCATCGGCGGCAGGAACCACGAGTAGTAACCGCGCGCATCGAGGCTGGTGGGATTCAGTTCGATCGCGCGTTTGAACTCGCGTTCGGCCGCAGGCCAATCCCAGTCGTACCACTGATGCGCAATGACGAGAACGACGTGGGCGTCGAGGTCGGTCCCGTCGATCTCCAGGGCGCGCAGCGCCAGCTCGCGCGCCTTGGGCGCGGAGTCTTTCGGCGGCAGGATCCAGTCGTCCTGGTTGATGTAGTTGTAACCCAGGGCGCTGTGCGCGCGTGCGTAGTTCGGGTCGAGAGCGATCGCCTGCGCGAGATAACCGATGCCCTGGTTGAAGCCGTCGCGGGGCGCTCCGTGGTGCGCGCGGCGACCGGCTTCACCCTGACCCGTAGCATCTTCGCGCAAGGTCAGCTGACGACGGTTTCTTACGGCGGCGCAAGCAATGGCGAAACGCTGGACTACATTCTGTCGCTCGAAACAGCATCGCTCGGCTCAGGCCAGCACATCATCCAGGGCGACCCCGCCTTCGTCGACCCCGCGGGAGGCGATTTTCATCTGCGTGCGAACTCACTTGCGATCGATGTCGCCCCCGCGGGGGATGCGGCCGATCGCGATCTCGACGGCCTGCCGAGAGATATCGATCTTGCCAACGCACCGAACGGCGAGGGCCCACGTGATCTCGGTGCGTATGAGCTGCAGTCGGCCTTTCCCGACTGTGGTGCGAGCGACACGATCATGTGCAACGGGCTTGAGCTGATTCCATAGTAATGATGCTTCGAACCCGATTTGATACTGCATTGATCCTCAGAAAGTACGCGTCGTGATTGCGCTCACGACTCCGCAGTGCCATTCGCCTGCAGGGCGGATCGCACGGGGACAAGTCCGTCCATGGGCCGCGGTGCCCGCTGCGCCGGCGGAACTGCATGGCCTTTTTGGAAGTGTCGCGCGCTGGCGGCTATGACCCCATCCAGCTCACGTGGCAGTTCGCGAACTTCGCAGGTATGCGGCTCGCGTCAGTTCGTGTGCAGCTCAGAAGCGGAAAAGCTTTCGCGTAAGCGCGTGAGCAAATCCTCGACCAGCGGCAAACCATGGCTTGGCATGCGCACGGATTTCAGCATCAAGCCCGGCAATGCGGGCTCCGGGATGATTTCCACGAGCGCACCTTCACGCAACTCCCGCTCCACCGCGTGTGCGGGCAGCACGCCGAGCGCCGTTTTTTCCGCGAGCAGCCCTCGTTTGACACCTTCGATGGTGCCCAGGGTCTGCATTCGCGGGAGGGAGAATTCGGACGCCTTGAAGTACTGTCGAAGCACTTCGTGATAGCTGCCGGCTGCATCGCTCATGTAGAAGTCCCACGACACGAGGCGGTCCGCCCCTACTGCATGGCGTGCCAGTGGATGTGCCGGATCGGCGCAGATCGCCAGCCGCGCCCTCGCCAGCGCCACGTCGTCGTTCGCTCCCGATTCGGCTTCGATGATCAGGCCTACGTCGAATTTTCCCGCAGCGACGAGTTCACGAATGTCGTCGCAGGTCGCAGTGAGCACCCTGAAGCGCGCGCTCGGCCAGCGCTCCCGCATCGCCGCCAACGGCGCGGGTAGCACATAGGTGCTGATGGACTCGACCGCGGCCACGGACAGGGTGAGCTTGGCGTCGCCCGAAACCCGTGCCACTTCACTGAGAATCTCGCTGGTCAACGCCAGCGCACGTTTCGCATAGGGAACGAGCGCTTCTCCGGCCGGCGTCAGCGTGGAACGTCTTGATTGCTTGCGGAACAGAGTTACCCCAAGAACGCGCTCCAGCGCGCTGATGGTCTCGGTGGCGGTGGATTGGGAAATACCGAGCACCCGTGCGGCACGCGCTTGAGCGCCCGCCTCGATTACCGCGAGAAACACGCGTAGATGCCGAAGCTCGAGTTCTGCGCTCATGGCTCGCCTCATCTTCGGTTAGGCCGATCGTCGACATCGCCGTTTTGGAGTCTCGCATTGAACGCGTAGCATCACAAATCGGTCTGGGAGCGAGTCGGAATGCCGATTTTTGCCTCAAAAACTGCGTCGCTGATCGTTGAAATGCAAAGCAGCTTCGACGACCCAGGCTGGCGGCGCCGACCGTACCGGCTTCACAGCGGAGACGCAACAATCCAACTAACAGAAAGTGGAAAGCATTGCCGGGGACTCGCGTTTGCGTGCGTACACTCTCCCGCACGCTTCGGGCAGCCTGTCTCCGGCTATTTTTCTCTCTCTGACGAAATTAATCGTCGCGCCGGGGCGTGCCGCCGGCGCGAGCGTAACGTTCGAAACCGCGCAGTGGATTTGCCTCCTGCGCGCGACTATGCCGCGGCAAGGGCATGGCTCCGGCGCGTAATGAGCGTATCTGGACGGCCAGCCATCGATACAGCGAAGTCCGACGCGCTGCGGCGGTCGTGTGCAGACATCCGGCGAAGAGATGTCGCAAACGTGGTTCAAACGTTGTTATGAGTTTCGTACCGCTCTGGCAGATCGTCAGGGGCGAGCAGTGTCGTGGCAGGAATTGGGGGCTGTGTGCGAGTTCACAGTTCGTTCTTGCGCGATACGCAAGGCGCGGTGCCAGCGTGGAAAACGCGGTGCTCGGTATGACCAGCCGGTTCCGGTGGCGCCAAGGAGGGCAGCAAATGTCCCGAGCTACCACATAAATCTGACGTTGGAGAGTGAAATGAATTCAATGAGCAACGAGCTTTTCAAAGCCGTGCGCTATGCGCTGTACGCCGGTACGACGGCAGCGGTCGGCTTGTCCGGCGCCACTGCCTTCGCGCAGGACGCGCAGGACCAAGGTGGTCAGAAACTGGAAACCATCACGGTGACGGGTTCCAATATCCGTCGCGTGGATATCGAAACATCGAACCCGGTCATCAGCATCGACCGTGCGTCGATCCAGCAGTCGGGCAAGGTCACGGTCGGTGATCTGGTCCAGCAGCTGCCGACGATCGCGGGTAATGCG
>Ga0247784_1000356_pt1 | contig 12875 bp, 13 predicted proteins | sample UWRJL169409R5_FD_179909 | JGI IMG/M metagenome (GOLD analysis project Ga0247784, IMG submission 179909) | Plant litter microbial communities from Arlington Agricultural Research Station in Wisconsin, United States - UWRJ-L169-409R-5 | ecosystem: Environmental > Terrestrial > Plant litter >...
GCGCTTCGAATGCCGTGTACCCTCGGGCCGCGAGCAGCCGCAACGTGCTCTTGCGCACGCTGGGATCGTCGTCGACCACGAGAATTACACGTTGTCCATCCATGACTTATGTGGCACGAGCTGTTGAGCTGAGTTCCCGCGGACTCTACGTTCAGTTTTCCCCATAAACCGAGACTGCGTTCCGGTTTTGACAAGACGCATTCAGGTTCGGCGAAATTTGTGACATAAGTTTCCTTCCGCGTCGACCGCGGAAGTGACAAATTTTGACCATACATATACATGGACATGCTGGCGAGGGTGATACGTAGGATCACGGGCACTTACGAACAGCGCCCGCAGGCCGGATGGCGCACGGCACAGGCCGTGCGCTCGGCGATTATTAGAATTGGAAGGCGATGCCAAACTTCAGTTGATCGAAGTCCGGGGTGTCGGAGGCGTTGCTGTAATCGAGCCAGTGCTTTTCGTAAACCAGGCGCAGCGAGTTGCTGTCGTTGAAATCCCAACGCACGCCCAGGCCCAGCTGATAGGCCGGATCGTCGAACGACTTGGTGCTCTGATAGGGCACGCATACGTTGCCCCACCAGGGGTCCCACCAGCAGCCGATCTCGACCGGTCCGTTGGGAATATTGGTATCGACGAACGCCCAGCCGGCGCCGGCGCTCAGAAATGGCGTCAACGGACGGTCGAGCAGATTGAAGTTCACCATCACCTTGGGCGTGAACGTTTCGATCTCGCCGTCGCCGCTGAACTGACGGCTCGGATTGTCCACCGACTGCAACCTCACGTCGTAGTCGACGATGCCCCAGTCCAGCGCGAATTGCAGCTCGAAGCGGCTGTTGAAGCGATAGCCCATGTACGCCGACAGGCCGAAGTCGTCATGAAAGTCGGCGCGCGTCCCGCCGTCGAACGAGTGCTCGGCGCCGTCCTGGTAGACACCGTCCAGGCCGAACTCCCAGCCGGCCTCGCGGGTTGCCTGCCCGTGCGCAGCGCTCGACAGGCCGATAATCGAAATGGCAAAGGCGATCGATGCTCGCATGATCAGTGCTCCTCCAGAACCAAACTGTTTGAATGGATAGCGCCGCGCAACGCCAGCGGCGCATGCCGTTGACGATCACAGCAAACGGAACGAACTTCGGCATGAACGAATCTCCCCGTCAGAACTTCAGACCGATGCCGCCCAGCAACGAGTACTGAAACATCGTGTCGCCGGCGGCGCGGACCAGGCAGGTGCCGCCCGACGCGCCCGAAGCACAGAAGATTTCCGAATCGCTGCTCATCGAGACCAGATAACCGCGCGCTTCCAGACGTAAGCCGAGCCGCTCGTTCACTGGCACCTCGACGCCGAAGCCGATCGAGATCGAAAAGCGCGTCTCGTCGTCGCCGACGGAAGGTTTCAAGCGCGTCGCTCCGATTCCGCCTGCGATATAGGGCTCCGCGCCGGTGCTGTCGCCGAACGTCGCGGTGCCGCCGAGATGCAGATGCTCGACATCCAGGTCGACGCCGAGGTCTTGAATGTCCGTCTGCTGCAGGTCGTAGAGCAGCTCATAACGAGTCTGCGGCGTGGAGTGCCAGCCGAGCGCGAAGCCGTAGCTCGTGTCCGGCTCGATGTTTGGATTGGCCGGGCCTTCCAACTCGTCGAAGTCGCCGCCGCCGCGATAACCCAGTAGCCCGGTGATCTCGAAGGCGCGTTGTTCCTTATCCGCGGCGCTGGCGGCGCCGCAAAGGCTGCAACCGATAAGAACCATCGCCAGAGAGCGTGGATAGTTACGCATGGTTGTGAGATTCGACCTGCGGTGCATGCTTGATATATGGCGGATCGCTCGCGCTCGTCGCCATACGCGCAGCGGGATGCACGCGATGCACTCAATCGCATACGTATGGCGGGCGCCGCTGGTGCACGGCGCTCGGATTGCGCCTGCAGGCGAGGAGCCACGATGGTGTCGCGTATTTCGCGTCACCCCATTTTCTCAGCAGGAGCGATTACATATGAAAAGCGTGATGTTGGCCGTCGTGGGCGCGTTATCTTTGGGAGCTGCCACCACGGGCAGCGCTGCGCAAAGCAGTGTCGACCGTTCGTTCACTACCTCCGGGCGCGAGTGTTCGAGCGTGCACTGGTCGACGACGGCGCTGCGTAAGTATCCGCAGATCGCGGCCGCTTGCCAGGATGTGTTGGAGCGCGACGGCGTCTCCTTCGTGAAGTTCGAAGGCAAGCTGAGCCACAACGACGCCGGCCAGGAGATCAAAGTGAAGTTCAAGGACGCGGGCGAGATGACATTGACGCCGCCTCCGGAGTTGCGGGTATATGTCGACGGCCGTCGCGTGCCGGTCGAAGACCTGAAGCCCGGTGACGAGCTCACGTTCTATATTGCCGAGAATCGCCTGGCCGCCCAGTTCTATGCGGAGGAGCAGACGCCGGTGACCAGTCAGGAATACGTCGCCGTGCCGATTGTTTATACCGAGGAGCTGGCGGCGGCGTTGCCGGCGACAGGCAGCAAGCTGCCTTGGATCGGTGCACTGGGAATGTTGCTGGTGAGCATGGCGGCGTTACTCAACATGCGACGTCTGGTGCGCTGTTTCTAACGCGGCGTGCACGATGAAACGTTGCGGGGCCGGGCCGAGGTAATAGAACGGGTAGCAGGTCACCAAGGTCACAGTGGGTGTCGGCGTGGGTGCGAGCACGCCGACATCGCTCGGAGCGACGATCTGGATCTGCGTGACCCGATAGGCGTAGGTCGAGCTTTCCGTCTCCACATATAACGGCATACCGACGCGAACGTGTCGCAGCGGCCGGAAGAAACCGTCCCGATGACCTGCGATGCCGAGATTCCCTTCTGCATTGAATGCAGCGGTTCCGGCGACTCGCCCGGCGCCGCGATTGAGTACCCACTCACTGGTGCCTTCGAACACTGGCACCGTGAGATTCAACGACGGAATTCTCAGCAACGCAGCCGGCGGTGCGCTGTTTGTTAGCGAGTCGAAGTACGCCGTCACTCGCGTCGTCGACCAGGTGCTCGTGTCTGGAGCGGCTTCGGTGTGAGTTATCTGCGGCGGGCGATGGCTCCTTAGCCACTGCTCCTGCGCCAGCTCCGCTGCTCGCAACGACCAACCATGAATGGCTGCGCACAGCGCGATCAAGGAGCAGCCACTGATCCACAAGAATTTATAGGCCATGCCGGTGCAATGTCCGGACGGCCCGGAAGGTTCGGGCATGCGTAACGGAGCCGTGCGTTGTGCCCCTGGTACGAATGCGACGTGGGACACTCGCCGACACCATACATAGCAATGAACGATGTACTCGCGCGGATCGTGCTGTTGTTCGTGGTCTTGACGCAGGCGGCGTTCGCGCAGAGCCCATCGTTCAAGCCCGAAGAGTTGGAACAGATCGTCGCACCTATCGCGCTGTATCCGGACTCGTTGCTGGCTCAGATATTCATGGCGTCGACCTATCCGCTGGAGATCGTGCAGGCAGCGCGCTGGGCGAAGGAACATCCGGACGTCAAAGGCGATGCCGTGGCGAAACAGATGGAGCAGCAGCCCTGGGATGCTTCGGTGAAGTCGCTGGTCGCTGTTCCCGATGTGCTGGCGATGATGAACGAGAAGATCGACTGGACGCAGAAGCTGGGCGACGCCTTTCTCGCGCAACAGAAGGACGTCATGGACGCGGTCCAGCGTCTCAGAGCCAAAGCGAAAGAAGCGGGCAACTTGAAGAGTACCAAGGAGCAGACGGTCAAAACCGAAGCAGCTCCCGCCGGCGCCCCAGCGCCGCAAGTCATCGTCATCGAATCCAGCAGTCCCGAGGTTGTGTACGTGCCCACGTATAACCCGACCGTCGTGTACGGTGCGTGGCCGTATCCTGTGTATCCGCCGTACTACTACTATCCGCCCGGTTACGCAGCGGGCGCGGCGCTCTTTTCGTTCAGTGTTGGAGTCGTGGTCGGCGGTGCGCTCTGGGGCAACTGCAACTGGGGTCACGGCGACGTCGATATCGACATCAATCGATACAACAACTTCAACCGTAACGAGATCAACGCAAACCGAAATACAAACATCAACAATCGCTCCAACTCCGGGAAGTGGCAGCACAACTCGGAGCATCGCAAAGGCGTGGGTTACCGAGATTCCACCACCCAGCAGAAGTACGGTCGCAATGCGAGTCAGCAAGGAGTGCAGTCGCGCGAGGAATTTCGTGGCCGCGCCGATCAAGGTCGCAGCGAAATGTCGCGGGCCTCCGGCACCAGCAAGTCGCCAGCGCGCGATCCTTCAACATCACGAAGTCGCGATTTGGGAAGCTCGCCCTCGCCACGAACTTCCGACGCTTTCAGCGGCATTGGCAGTGGCGCGAGCACGCGTGCCCATAGCAGCCGTGGCGGCGCTTCACGCGGTACCGGCCGGCGTCGCTGAGGAATAGCGTATGAAGCCGATGTTACTTTTGCTGGCCTTGATCTTTGCGACCCAGGCCGCTTGCAATCAACCGGTTCGCCAACATGATTTCGCATCTGCCGAGGAGGCGGTGCAAGCATTGGTATCTGCAGCAGGTTCGCCTTATCCACGCGCATTGCTGGAAGTACTCGGCAAGAAAGCGGAGCCGCTGTTGAGCTCGGGCGATCCGGTGCAAGACAGGAACTCACGAGAGCGATTCCTGCAGGCATACACGCGAGCGCATGCCCTCGTCGCGGACGTTGACGGTGTGACTACCCTGGAGGTCGGCACTGATCGCTGGCCGTTTCCGTTTCCTATCGTCCAGCGCAACGGACGCTGGCGATTCGATAGCGCCGCCGGTGCCGCGGAGATCGTGAACCGGCGTATCGGTGCCAACGAGCTTGCGACCATTCAGTCGTGCCTCGCGTTTGTCGATGCGGAACGCGAATACTACCTGCGCAATCCGGAACGCGATCCGCTGCAGCACTATGCGCAGAAGCTGGTGAGCACCGAAGGTGCGAAGGACGGTTTGTATTGGCCCGCCGCGGGCAATGAAACACTCAGCCCGCTCGGCGAGGAATTCGCTCGTGCACGCAGCGAAGGCTACTTCGAGGACAATGCCTCGAAACTGGCCCCCTATCATGGTTACATTTATCGACTGCTATTGGCGCAGGGACCGAATGCGGCAGGCGGTGCCTATCAGTACATGGTGGGTAGCAAGATGCTCGGCGGCTTTGCCTTGATTGCGTTTCCGGCGGAGTACGGCAACTCGGGCATCGTGACTTTCATCGTCAATCACGAAGGCGTCGTATATTCGAAGGATCTGGGGGCGGACACCGCCGCAGCGGTGCGCGCCATTGAATGGTACGACCCGGATCGAACCTGGCAGCGCGAGACTGCCATCGATTAAATGGAGGCCTACTTCAGGGCCTCGTCGAAATACGCCATCGCTCGCGGGGAGCCGGATTGCCCGAGCCAGAATATCGCCTGCTTCTTGACGACGCGTGGATAGTCGCCGCGTAACAGCTCGATCAGCGCTTCGTCAGCGGCTCCGTTATCCAGCTGCGCGAGTGCGAAGACGGCTTTCTCGCGAACTTTGTCCGAGCTGTCTTTGTTTATCGCCGCGACGATGTCGTCCTTCGCCCGGACATCTTTCATCTGCGCCAGCCAGAAGAACGCTTCGCCTCGCACGTGCTCGGCAGGGTCGTTCTGAGCGACCTGGAGAATGTGCGCATACGCATCGGGCGTCGTCGATTGCGAGAGCGCGAAGATCGCTTTAGCCCGGAGCTTGGGATCCGCGTCGGTCGTCATGTGGCGTTCGATCACATCCGCACCGTCGTCGCCGCGTGCCTGGCCTAGCCAGAAAAGTGCTTGCTCGCGCTCCTTGAAGGTGTGCGAAGGTTCGGCACGAGAGGCGAGTGCGCGTGTTGCCGACGAGTCGGCGTGATAGGCCAGGGCGATGAGAGCCTCGTCCGAACGGTCGACTTTGCGATCGAGCAGCGACGACAGCATGGCAATGCTGGGGGCTGAGTCGACCGGCTCGATCCAGCGAATCGTGCTCGCGGCTCGAATCGGGCAGGAGTCAGCGAGCGCGCGCACACGCCCGACGCGACCGTGCTCGACCTTGAGATACACCGCGAGAGTGTTGTCGGTTGCAATCGCAGAGCTGTCGTGATCGCTGCTGAAGCTGCCGTTGGGATTGTCGAGATCGCAGCCCTTCTTGGTGTTCTCGCCGCGAACCGAATAACAGCACGGCCCGTCGACGCCTCCGACCTTGGGAACTCGATAGGCGACCCATCCGTCGCTCGCAGTGACGCGACCTTCGAGATCGTTGCTGGCAGCGCTTACGCTCGCCGCAAATCCCAGGGCCGCAAGCGCGGCGACTAATGTAGAGCGATTCATTGTTTCTTCTCCGGCTGGCCGAGCTCTTGCTCCAGGATCTCGATGGCTTTGTCGTCGTCCATCGTCGTGAGTATGCGTAGCAGAGCCTTCTTCTCCTCCGTGCTACGTGCATTCTGGTAGAGCTTGCTCACCGCGTCGGCATCGCCTGAAATCAACAGGCCCTGCAAGACTGCGTCGCGCAGCGCCGGCGTGTCGGCGGTGGCGTAAAGATCGAGCAACGCTTTATCGCCGCCGTGATCGCCGGCGATACCCAGCGAACGCAGTGCTTCGACACGCTCGTTCTGCGGCAAGCTTGTGTTGCCGGCAATCGATGTCAGCGCGGTCGTATTACCGGCGACGCCGAGCGAATGAATGATCGCGCGGCGATTGTCGGCATCCTTGGTGGTATCGAAAAGCTGGCGCAGCTCGTCCGATGCTCCCATGGCGCCAAGGGTCTCGATGGCCTTGCGACGCACCGCGGGATCGGACTCGTCGCGAGCGCTTTTCAGCACCAGATCCTCGCGATCGGCGATCAGCCACGCCTCGATCACGCCTCGTTTCTCTTCCGCGGTGTTGCTCGATGCGTAGAGGCCGGAGAGCGCTTCGATTGCAGACTTCCTGCCGCTGATGCCGAGCATGCGAATTGATTCGCGGCGCAGCTCCGGTTCACGCGAGTTTTTCGCGGTATCGAGCACGACGTTCATCGCGTCGTCCGTTTCCAGCTGACTGAGCACGAACAACGCGCGCTTTTTAGTCTTGATGGAACGGTCGCTCGCCAGCACTTTCTTGAGCAAGGGCAAGGCGCGTTCGGGCGGCGCGCTCAACAGCGCTTGGAGTGCAACGTCGGTGAGATCGTCGTCGACCACTCCAGGTGCAAGCTTGGGTGCCGGCTGCATCTGCGCGACCAGTGCGTCGGCTTCGCGACTCCAGCGGCTGTCGGGGAATTCGCGCCGCAAACGTTCGATGGCGTTCTTGGCCTCGGCCGTGCGTTTTGCCTGTACGAGTGTGTACGCTTCCCAGTAGAGCGCAGCGTCGACACTCTTCGGTTCGTTCTTGCGCAACAGTTTTTCCAGCTCGACGAACCGTTGTAATGCCGTCGACCAGTCGGACTGCTTGAGCGCCGATTGACCTTGCCAGTAGAGCGCGTTCGACGCCTTGTCGGTCGGCGGTGTGTCGTTGGCATCCGCGCCGAGCGCGGGCTGGACGGCGAGTGCGATCGTCATCGCCAGGCCGAGCAGGGTGGACCGATGGTTGGTCGAATATTTGATCATATGGAGGTGTCTCCGTTGTTCGGTGCGCGCCGTTCGCCGTTTCGATCCAGTCCCGCTTGCGTGGCGCGGACCTGGAACAGAAGATCGGTGGTATCGAGGAAGTGGCGCAGGTCTTCGGAGGATTGGACGGTCGCGCTGCCCGATTGGTTAGCAAGCGACATCAATACCGGTTCGAGCTCGCGCAGGAAATTCGCGAGCCTTGCATTGCCGGAGCGAGTAGCAGCGAGTGCATAGAGTCGATTGGATTCCACCAGCGACTGCGCAAGCTCGCGATTGCCTTCGAGCAGCGATGCGTCCTCACTGTTGCTGGCGGTAAGCAGCACGCGTTCTGTTGCTCGAAGATTCGCAGCAACATAGGCATCCAACACGCGTGCGGCAGCGGCGTCGGTTTCGGTCGATGCAACGATTGGCGGCGACACGGTTGCGCTTTGCCGACCCGCAAAAAATGCCACGCCGATTGCGGCGAACAGTACTGTCGCCACCGCGAATCCTGGCCACAGCTGCGACGGTGCGAGCCACGCCCGAAGCCGATCCGAGAAGTTTTGTTTTGGAACCTTCGCAGCGATGCGTGCAGATGCAGGCGTCGATATCAGGCCCGACTGTTCGAGCTGCGGCTCGATCCGTTCCCAAAGGCGTGCGCTCAGATCGCGGTCGGGCGCAATGTCGTCCTGACCGAAATTCGCGACGGCTTGTTCGATGGCGGCGTAGCGCTCACGCAATGCCGGCGATGTTTCGAGCGTGGCCGCGATCTGCGCGATGCGTTCGGCATCGAGACCGTCGCGATAGCGATAGAGGACGAGATCGTCGTCGGTGATTGGGTTCATGCGGGTTCTCCCGGCGCTTCCAGCGCCGCGCGAAGCTTGCGCACGGCTCGGAATATCGCCTGTTTGGCGGCGCTGATGTTGAGCGACAGGGCGGCCGAAATTTCTTCGAGCGAACGGCCTTCCTGATGTCGCAACACGAACGCGGCTCGTTCGATGGGCGTCATGCGTGAGAGCTCCGCTTCGACTTCGCGGCGGATGTCGGCGCTCACCGCTTGTCGTTCCGGATTCGGCGCTTCGTCGGCGGTCTCGATGGGCTCGGATTCGTCGCCGTTGGTGTGTTCGGGCCAGGGGACTTCGCGATGCCGACGTTTGCGAACCTGCACCAACGCCGCGTTCACGGCGATCCGGTACAGCCAGGTCGAAAATGCCGAGCGCCCGTCGAAGTCGACCAGATGCCGGAATGCGTTGATGAGCGCCTCCTGGACCGCATCCTCAGCCAGTGCGCGATCGCCGGTAATTCGGGCGCAAACGCGGAACATCGTGGCCGCGTTGGCATCGACCAGGCGCCGGAACGCGGTCGCGTCGCCACGCTTCGCCCTCGCGATCCAGTGCGCTTCGTCGTCTGTCATGACGACTAGGATGCACCCGGCGGGGTGCCGGTTAGCAAGTCAGCGAGGTTTTTTGGGCGCGTCCGGCGCGAAACGCGCGCCGAAATAGTCGTCGCCATACCAGAGCGGGCGCTCGGAATCGTTGGCGGCTTCGAACGTCCAGCGCCGGAACAGCTCGGCCCACTTCAGCAGATGGCCGTCGTTGAAGGTCTGGTTGAGGTCGTCGGACGGCTGGTGCAGGTGCTGCTCGGCCCATTGCCGATTGATCTGCCGCGCATCCTTGCCGTCCGGCGTCGGTGCGTCGCCGGCGATCAGGAAAATTCCCGGAATCCCCTGGCGTACGAACGGGTAATGATCCGAGCGGGTGAAATAGGCCTGTTCGGGTGCGAGGTCCGGCGATACGGAGATGCCGAGGCTCGACGCTGCAGTCTTGAGCGTATCGCCCAGCGTGGAGCTGCCGGCTCCGTAGCCGATCACATCGACCAGATCGTAGAACGGCATGGCGCCGTCGAGGTTGACGACGCCGACCATACGTTCGCGTGCGATCGTCGGTTTGTTTGCAAAGTAGTCCGAGCCGACCAGTCCTTTTTCTTCCGCGGTCAGTGCCAGAAACAGCACGGAGCGTCGCAGACGCTGCGGTTGTGTGGAGAGTACGCGAGCGACTTCGAGCATGGAGGCGATGCCGACGGCGTTGTCCAACGCGCCGTTATAGATGGAATCGCCGTTGACGGGCTGACCGATGCCCTCGTGATCGAGGTGCGAGGTAAACACGATCACTTCATTCGCGAGCGCAGGGTCGGTGCCAGGGAGCATGGCCGCCACATTCGCGCTCACTGCTTGCGAATGTTCGCTCTTGCGCGCGAACGTAGCGCGAGTCTTCAGTGCGAACCCTTTGGGCGAACCTGCGCTCGCCTCTTGCAACACGTCGGCGTACGTGCGTGGAGCTCCTTCGAACATAGCAGCGGCGGCAGTCGCATCGACCATTGCCGAGACGCGCAGCTGCCTGCCCGCAGGTTCCGGGATCGTCGTATCGATCCATTCGATCACCGGTTGCAGATAAAACGGCGCCAGGCGCTCGAAGGGCCAGCGTGTTTCCATCGCCGGCGTGTAGACGATGAATGTTCCCAACGCGCCGCGTTCGGCCGCGCGCGCGCGCTGCTCGTCCGGGGATCCCAGATGTCCTGCAACTTCGCTCGGTAAACCGGGCGGTGGGCCACCGAGCAGCACGACGAATTTCCCGCGCACGTCCAGCCCGGCGTAATCGTCGCGCTTATGTGCGGGAGACACGATGCCGAAGCCCGCAAACACGCAGTCGCCGGAGATCGATTGATCGATGGCCGTGGTGCTGGGGCGGGCTGCGACGTGGTCGGCGTCCGTGAACGTGACGGATTGTTTGCTGTCGGTGGCGGTGACCTGCAGCGAGACGCTATTCGGTACCAGCAGACTGCGGCGTAACGGTACCTGCTGAAAGTATCCGCTGTCGCCAGCGGGCTTCAGTCCGAGCTGAGCGAAGTTCGAGGCGACATACTTTGCGGCGATATCGTAGCCACGCGTTCCCGCTTCGCGACCTTCGAGCAGGTCGTCGGCGAGAAATTCCAGATGCGCTCGAATATTCGATACGCGAATCTGGCTGTCGGCTTCGGACGCGGACGCTGCTGTGTGGATGGTGCAGAGGATGAGAGCGGCGGCAACCGCGAAGTGTTTGCCGATCATCGCGGCATCGTTGTCGGCACTTCCGCCGGCTGACGAAGTTTCAGGTCCACCGCCCACGGTTTGGTGCGCAGATCGTACGGTGCAGCCAGCTGCGCATCCTCCAGCCGCTTGGCGTGTTTGTGATACACGATCAGCTTGCGCTCTTTGGGAGCGACCGCATCTTTGGAGTTGCTGCCGAAGTCGGGATTGGGAACGGTGATGTGTTCGGAGTAATTCCAGTCGTAACGATCCGCCGCCTGCGCGTTGTACGTTTGAAAGACGAGTTTCAGATTGCCGTTCGCCGCCGTACCCGCGGTACTCAGCACGACGCTGCTCTTGAGTTGGAAGCCTCGCAGTCCATAGAGAACATCTCGGTCCGCATCGTCTCCCGTGAGTTGATAACGCAGCGGCATTTCCACCAGGCTTTCGTACTCCATCGAAAGTGGCCCGGTCGTGTCCCACTTCTGGAACGGTTTGACACCGACGATGCGCGGCACGACGCCGGCCCATTTGGTGATGCCGCCGGTAAAGCGAGCCTTCTCTTGAGTGAGCAGCACGCGGCGTTGAAACGCCAACGTGTCGAGCACTTCGGCCCGATCTTTCAAATGATCCGGCGCCTCGAATTCGTAGAGATACTTGGGGTCTCGGTTCTTGAGCCACTGACGCATCAACAGCGCGGCGAGCGAGACTTTGAGCGTGCCTTTGTTGGAGTCGACTCCGTCGGCGATGCGGCCGTAGAACTTGGCGAGGTCTTCGGGTTTGAGCGCAGCCAGATAATCGGTCATTACTGAGTTCCCTTGGCGCTGACGGCCCGGACACCGCTCGGCAGTTCGAACCGTGCGACAGCCTTGCCTTCGACTCCGTTCTCGATAGGTACCACCGTCACCAGCCCCGGTTCACTGACCAGGACGAATTCACCGTTACAAATCGCCACTTCCAGCTCGCGCTCGGTGCCGCCGCCGAGCGCGCTGCCCAAACCGGGATCGGGGCAGGAGGCTACTGTCTGGCGATATTCGTCGGCACCGACCCGCACTATGACCACCAGTCCCGCCTCGCGAGCGGTCGTGGTCATTTGGTCGCCACCCGTATTCAACGTAAACAATGCCTCGGCTCTGCCATCCGGTAGCGCAGAGGGCAGCGTTGACCGAATCGGCTCAGCGTCAAGCGCGCGGGGCTGGGCGTCGGTTGCAGGAGCCGGGGTATTCGATTGCGGCGAGCAAGCGACCAGCACGGCACAGGCCGCAAGATGAACGAAGGGGCGCGCTTTCATATGTTCAATGATTCGCACGTGGGGCTGCCACAGTCAATGTCTCCGAATGCTTTCAACCGGAGCAAGCGCGGTCCGGTACTTCACCCATGTTTGATTACCGAAAACAAATAAACATCGAGCATAGCGTCGGGTGTATGCCAGCTGCTGTCGCTGTTTGGCGGCAGGTAGGTCAGCGATGAGCGGTCGGCGTTGCCGCGGACTTCCACCGACAAGATCGACTATCGACGTTTGAAGCGTGTCGTCCGAGCCGCGACTTCTGGACGATTGATAGTGTCGCGTTTATCTCGGCATGCTCCAGCCATGCCGCTACAGTCGAAACTATTGAGTGGAGATGCGAAGCTCGAAGCGGCGGCGGTATCCGATCCTGCTCATGTCGCCACAGGCGCGGCCGGTGATCATGTTCGCAAGATTCAACTGGCGCTCAATCAGATCGACGGCAAGACAATCGATGTCGACGGTCAATACGGATCCGCCACGGCGGCCGCGGTGCTGGCTTACAAACAAAAACGGCGAATCATAAACAGCAGCTACCAGACCGAAGCCGACAATATCGTCGGACGCATGACGATCGCGCGGCTCGACAGCGACCTTTGCGGTCTCGAAGCGCAGTCGGACCAGGTAGTGATCGAACCTCTGCAGCCGTACGCATGCAAACATCGGCATGTGCCGATGCTGTCGTTCGCGATGCCCGTTTCGGCGGTGCTGGGAACCGCAGCTCCCAAGGCTGCCGTTGCTCCACCGATGTTCGGCACTCCGCCGAACATCGTCCCCGGTCCGATGATCAAATTGCAGAGCGGGCAAACCGCGCAGATCGTCGTCAAGAACGGCCAGGGCGGCATCATCTATTGCATCGACGACGCTGTGGTCGCGTTGCGAATGAAGGGCGGCCTGGCCGGTCCGCCAGGGCCGATCCGTTCCAATTACGAAACGTTCGATGTGGTGGCGCTCAAGGCCGGCGGCGCAGTGATCG
>Ga0247784_1000357_pt1 | contig 12875 bp, 8 predicted proteins | sample UWRJL169409R5_FD_179909 | JGI IMG/M metagenome (GOLD analysis project Ga0247784, IMG submission 179909) | Plant litter microbial communities from Arlington Agricultural Research Station in Wisconsin, United States - UWRJ-L169-409R-5 | ecosystem: Environmental > Terrestrial > Plant litter >...
CCGGTGAGCTGACGGAACGTGCGATTCAGCTGCGACACATCGGCATAGCCGACAGCTTCGGCCACCGTTGCAATCGAATGACGTGTCGTGAGCAGCAACGATTTCGCCGCCTCGGCCCGAGTATGCATGATCCATTCAGTGGGCGAGCGCCCGGTGCGCCGTTGCAGCTCATGACTGAGATGTGCAGCGCTGACGCCGATTTTCTCCGCGATGTCCTTGGGGCGCAGCGCCTGCGCGTAGTTCGAGCTGATGATTTCCAACGCCGCTGCCACGACGCGAGACTGATTGTCACATCGAGCGATGCCCACGGCTCGTGCGCATTCGATCTGCAATGCTCGGGTCAGGCTTTCACAGAGCGCTCGCGAACACGCGTCACGATTGCGCTGCTCGACGACGATGCGATTCAGCCAGCTCTGCAGGTCGGCAGCCCGGGGGCCATCCAGGCGCATGACCGCCCTGCGCGCATCGGACAACTCGAACTGCGCGCCCAGATCGAATCCCCAACCGATTGCTTGATCGGAGAGCGCGCCATGGAACGCATGCGGTGCCCCGGCTGGGATCACATATAAATCCCCGGCGCACACCGAGAAGCGCCGATTCAGCGCGACCTCGACGCAGCCGGCGGTCATCAGGATGCCCTTGACGGTCGCGTGTCCTTCGGCGGAGCCGCCCCGCAAGGCTGTGAAGTCGATTCGATGCACGTTCACGCAGCAACCCCGTCATGTGATGCGCCTGGGCATCGATGTTACGATCTGGGCGTCGAAGCGCAAGGCGGATTGCCGGAGCGGGGGACTCTCGTGAGAACATTGGGCGCAGTCTTGATCACTGCGAGTCTGGCTATGGGTGTGGCGGCCGAAGCGGGTCCGCGTTGGGCGATCGTCGTGCACGGAGGCGCGGGCGTCATCGAGCGCAAAGATCTCAACCCCGAACAGGAGCGTGCGTATCGCGAGGCGATGCGTAAAGTCACCGAGAGCGGCGCGAAGTTGCTGGCGGCGGGCAAGCCGGGGCTGGATGTGATCGAAGCGACCATCGGCATGATGGAAGACGATCCGCTGTTCAATGCCGGCCGGGGCGCCGTGTTTACCGCGCAAGGTCGCAACGAGTTGGACGCCGCGATCATGGACGGTAAAACGCTGAAGGCAGGCTCGGTCGCGGGCGTCACTCGCACTCGTCATCCCATTTCGTTGGCGCGTCGAGTGATGGACCGCTCGCCGCACGTCATGTTGGTCGGTGCCGGCGCCGACACCTTCTCCGCGCAGAACGGATTGGAGCAGGTCGAGCCGGGCTGGTTCTACACGCAACGTCGCTGGGACTCGCTGATGAAGTTTCTGGAAGCAAACAAGCTGCCCGTGCCGCAGAAACCGCAAGGCATTCCCGCGGCTGCAGATCCCGCCAAGAATCTCGCGCACGATGAAGGCAAGAAAGGCACCGTCGGTGTGGTCGTGCTCGACATGTCGGGCAACGTGGCAGCAGGTACATCGACCGGCGGCACGACCGGCAAGCGCTGGGGCCGAGTGGGTGACAGTCCCATCATCGGAGCGGGCACATATGCATCCAATCAGTCTTGCGCCGTGTCCGCGACCGGCACCGGCGAATATTTCATTCGCCTGAGCGTCGCGCACGAGATCTGCTCGCTGGTCAAATACAAAGGCATGACGTTGCAGGCAGCCGCGGATCAGGTGATTCAAAAGCAGCTGACGGAACTGCAAGGCGACGGCGGCATCATCGCTGTCGCGCCGGACGGTCAGGCGGTGTGGAGCTTCAACACGTCCGGAATGTATCGCGCGCGGGCGGCGGAAGGTCAGCCTTTGTCCGTGGGAATTTTCAAAGACGAGGGTTGAGGTCGCTCAACCCAGGACGCGCTCGGCATTCTCCTGGCTGGCGCGCTCGTCGAGACGCGACAGCACGGTGACCAACAACTGAGTCACCGAGTGACGCGATTTGACCAACGCCGCGTCGACACGAGTACGCAATGCGCGCGACGGTTCGTCGGCCGTGTAGGAAACAATGATCGGCGCCGGCTTGGACTGCGAGAGGTCGTTGGACAGCAGGTCGATGCCGGAGCCGTCGGGCAGGCCGACGTCGAGAATGATTGCGTCGTAGCGATGGGTTTGCAGCAAGTGACGTGCAGTGGCAAAGGATCGTGCCGAAGTCACAAACGCGTTGTGCGACATTGCTTCGCGCACGATGGCCGTGAGCGAGTAGTCGTCCTCGATGTGCAGAATGCGCGGTAGCGATTCGCCGCGCTCTGGTTCCGGCTCCTCTACCTTGTTCGGCAGCTCGCCCTTCGCTTCGAGCGTGCGACCGTGCAGCGGCAAAACGATATAAAAGCTCGTGCCCTTGCCGGGGGCGGTATCGAAGCCGATGCGTCCGCCCAGTTTCTCGGTAATGGTCTTGGCGATCGACAAACCCAGGCCCGTGCCACCTTTCGCACGACTGTCCGAACCGTCCGCTTGTGCGAACTTCTGGAAGATGCGCGTGCAGAATTCCGCCGGAATGCCCGGGCCATTGTCGCTCACGGTGACGCGCGCGCCGGGACCTTCCCGTTCGATCCGAATGCGCACGGTGCCACCCGGCGGCGAGAATTTGGCCGCGTTCGAAATCAGGTTGGTGAGCACCTGAGTCAAGCGATCGCTGTCGATGAACACATCGGCATCGTCGCCGTCTTCCAGATCGATCGCGACCCCGAGGCTTTGCGCAAAGCCTCGGTTGAATTCGGCGACCGACGCGACTTCGGCTCGTATCGAGCGCACGCTGAATTGAAATTCCAGCTTGCCCGCTTCGGCCTTTTCCAGATCGAGAATGTCGTTGATGAGACGGATCAGGCGCTCGCTGTTCTGGCGTGCGATTCCGACCAGCCGCGCAACCTTCGTCGGGACTTCGCCGGCGGCGCCGCCGGAGATCAAGGTGAGCGAGCCGGCGATGGAGGTGAGCGGCGTGCGCAGCTCGTGACTGATCGTGGAAACGAACTCGGATTTCATGCGCTCGACTTCGCGACGCACCGAGATGTCTCGCATCACCAGGCTGAACAGGCGCTTGCCTTCGATAACCATCTCACGCAACGACAGATCGATGGGAACGACGCGGCCGCCGCCATGACGGGCCTCCACATCGGTGCGTCCGCTACTCTGGCCGTAATGCAGGAACTGTTCGATCGGCATCGATGCGGTCGGCTCGGGCATCAGCAAGCGCACGTCTTTGCCGACGATGTCCTCGGCGGCGTACCCGAACAGATGCTGAGCGCCGCGATTCCAGGCTTCGATGGTGCCGGTCGCGTTGATGATGACGATGGCGTCCTCGACGCTATCGAACAAGGTCGCGAAGCGCGTCGCCTGGTCGCGATACAAACGTTCGCTGTGTTGCAAGCGTGCGTGGATCTCTCGCAACTCGTGCTCGCCGCGCTTCATCGACGTCAGGTCGCGCACCGTGGCCACGAGCGTGCTGCGAGTGGTTTCGTCCAGCCACTCGAACTCCGCTTGCAAATGCATCGCCTGGCCGTCGAGGCGCTTGCGCTGGAACTCCTTCGGCGGGCCGCTGGCGCAATTCGCGAGCGAAAGCGCGCCGTGCTCGTCGGCGCACAGCTCCAGCCCGGGCATCAGGTCGACCAGGTTGGCGCCGACCGGATCCTGGGAGCTGTCGAGCAAGCGGCGAAACGCCGGGTTCGCCGACAGCACGGTGCCGATGCGATTCACGGTGATGATGCCGTCGCCCGCGGTATCCATGATCGCCGACAAATGCATCGCGCTGTCGTTGGCGCGCGAGCGGGCCGCAACGACTTTCGCGATCAGCGGGACGATCTGCCAGCGCAACACCCAGGCGCCGACGGCGACCAGGCCCATCATGAAGAACAACAGCATGTTCAGCTGCCGCCGCAGGTCGGCATACAGCGTTGCCAGCGGTCGCGCGAATGTCATCACCAATGGCGTCGTTTCGATCGGACCATGGGCGGCGAAGAAGCGGGCGCCGTTCGGATCGTTGCCCAGCGTCACGCCCGTGCGGCCGCTCGCGGCAAGCTGGAATGCGTTCGTCAGATCGGTACCGCCGAGTGCAGTCGGCAGGTAGGAGGCCGGCGTTCCCGCGAGATGCAAACAACGCGTCGATTGCGTCTCCGATTGGTAACAAATGGCGCGCTCGACATCGCTGCCGGACGGCTCGGGTTGCAGCGCTGCCGTCAACCGAGGCAGCGAGAATTGGATGCGCATCGAGAACGGTTGGCCGTGCGCATCCTGCGACAACGATTGCTCGATTCTTACGCGTGCTTCGGTACCGATCTCGATGTGAGTAACCGCGTCCAATGTCACGGTCGTCGTCGAGCGCGGCACAGCGGTGCCCCAGGCGAGCAATCTCTGTCCGGCGGAGTCCGTCAATTCGAGCGCGGCGAGTCCTCGGCTCAACGGCAAGCGACGATTGGCCCAGCGCTCCAGCGGGGCCTGCATATCTTTGTTCCTGGCCTGCGCGAGAATATCGTCGAGCGATTGGCTCGCTACGATGCGATTCGCCTCGTAGCGTTGCGACGCGAGCTCCGCTGCGATCAGCTCTGCCTGGTTTTGCAACTCGCTGCCGAGCGCGGCCCGCTGCACGTCGTGACTGTGACGCACGACGACCGAGAAGCACATGGCCGCGCACGCGATGGTGATCGTGAGAATGGCTGCAGTGCTGATCGCGAGGATGCGCCGGGCATCGTTGGAAACATCGTTGCTGTAATCGTAAGAGCGGCGATAGTTGAGCTGCGCCAGGCCAATTGACAACAACATCAGGCCGGCTGCCGTGTGCGGAGCGATGCGAGCGGAATGCCGCCAGTCGTAAACGATATCCAGGCGCAGCAATGGACCGAACAGCGAGACCAGCGCGATCAGGAATATTACGGCGGTCGCCATCGGGGCGACCCAGTGCAGCCGACTCGAGCGCGGCTGGGTCAACTGCGCGAAGGCGATTGCACTCAATAAGAATGCTGCCGAGCTCTGCGGCCCCATGCGACCGGCGTGCGGCGTGAACTGCAGGACCCAGGATGCTCCAAACAATCGATCGATGAGCAGGTCCGTGCCGAACACATGCTCCAGCAATGTCAGCGAACTGGGAATCGCGATCAGCAGCGCCAGCGTGAGCCGCACCGGTTTCATGCCGAAGCTCAATGCGAATCCGGACAGGATCAAACAGACGGCGGAGTTGAGCGTCATGCCGACGCGCTCCGCGCCGACCTGCACCGTCATCGGCGCGTCGAACATCCATCCGCCGATCACGACGGCGCCGAGCGCGACCATCAGCATGGCCACGACGTCGCTGCTGCGCAGGGGGATCTGCTGGGTACTCGGCAACTTCATGAAACTTTCGACTGACTCAAAGCGAGGGTGGCGAGCGCGATGCTGTCGGCATCGGGCAGCTCGAAATAAAACGTCGTGCCGCCCGGGCCGGTCTCGAAGCCGATGTTGCCGCCGAGCCGCTCGACGATGGCGCGACTGATGGCGAGGCCGAGGCCGGTGCCGGCGAGGCGGCGCGAATCCGACGAATCGGCTTGCGAGAATTTTTGGAACAGGCGCGGCTGGAATTCGGGTGGAATGCCTTTACCGAAGTCGCGCACCGATACACGCACGCGTCCTTGCGACGCGTGTGCCCGCACTTCGATCTGCGCACCGCCGGGCGAGAATTTGCTGGCGTTGGACAGCAGATTGGCCATGACCTGCAAAAAGCGACCGGGGTCGACCAGCACGTCGACCTCGCTCAATGGCTCGGGCGTCGTGAAGCGCACGCCCATCGATTGTGCGAAACCGGCGTTGTCTTCAAGCGAGCGCGTCACCAGCTCGGCCAGGTTCAGCCGGCGCACGTCGAAGCGCTGGCGATCCGATTCGAGCTTTTCCATGTCGAGGATGTCGTTGATCAGGTTCGTCAGGCGTCCGCAATTGTTCAGCGCCATGTTGACCAGGCTCATCGCGCGTTCCGGCAAATCACCCGCGGCGCCCGCGGCCACCAGGCCGAGCGAACCTCTAATCGAAGTCAGTGGTGTGCGCAGCTCGTGCGAAACGGTGGCGACGAACTCGTTCTTCATCCGTTCGACGCGCTGGGTATCGGTCACGTCCCACACCAGTCCCGTCATACGCACGGCGCGGCCCGTAGAGTTGCGCCGGGTGAGGCCAGACGAACTGATGACTCGCTCTTCGCCGCTCGGACGAATGATGCGAAAGGTCATGCGGAACTGTTGTTCCTTGCCACTGAGTGCGGCAACGAACTCGGCCCGCGCGCGCTGCACGTCGTCCGGGTGCAGGACGCGCAGCATGAAATCCATGTTGGGTACTGTGTCGAGAGGCGCGCTGTAGATTTCGTAGGTGCGTTCGTCCCACATGAGCGTGTCCGCGACCACATCCCAGTCCCAAATCCCCATGCCGGCCGAGTGGGTTGCGAGTTTGAAGCGCTCGTTCATGCGCGATAGCGCTTCGGCGGCGCGCAGGCGTTCGCCGATGTCCACCGCTGTAGCCAGAAAGCCATTCACATTGTTGTCGTCGCCGCGAGTCGCGGTAAGCACCAGATCGACGTACACGCGCTGGTCCTGTTTGCCGACCAGCACGAATTGACGACGTAACGTATCGTGATCGCGCGTGTGTTCCAGCACGGCGGGCAGGCCGAAGCGACGGCGTCCCGGAATGTTCAACGACTCCGCCAGCTGTTGCAGCTCCTCCGCATCCATCAGCAGTTCCAAAGTCAGCTTGCCCGCAAGCTCGGCTTCGGCGTAACCGAGCATCTTCTCGGCGCCGCGATTGATCATCGTGATGATGCCGTTGCTGTCGACGGCGACGATGGCTACGTGATCGGCGGCATTGATGAAGTCGCGCAGCTGACGATATGCAGTCACCAGTGCGCGTTCGGAGCGCTGCTGAACGCGATGCTGCTCGCTTGCCTGCAAGCGCAGGACGATGTTGTCATGGATCTGCTGATACAAACGAAATCCGGCGGCGCAGATCACGAGCGTGTACACCGCCACCATGATCGCCATGGTGAAGCCATATTCGCCGGCCTCCGCGTACAGGCGGATGGCCAAGGGCACGACGCAAGGAAGCACGAATCCCAGGACGTTGCGTCGTTCGGCCGCAAGTGCCGTGACCGCACCCGCCGACACACCCGACAGCAGGAACGAGAGGAACGCCTGGCCGGCGATATCTCCTTGTGGAAACAGGATGACGGTCGCGGCGCCCCACGCTGCGCCGGCGGCTACGCAGCCGACGAAAAACAGATCCGACCAGGCAACGTTGGTACGTTGCCCATAGCTCCGGTATGCGATCCACAAGCCGAGCCGCAGTACCGACACTGTCACCAGCGCGGCACAGGCGAGAACGGCGTTGTCCGAGCGCGTCAGGCCGACCGCGAGCGCGAGTAGCACGATCGTGGCGATCAGCGATGAGGGCAACCCGGCGAACAGCAAGTTCAGCTGCTCGTGTTTTATACGTTGATCCATTGCGTTGCTTCACCGTTTTAGGACGGTATCCTCCTCTTCGCGACGCGGCCCAGGCGACAGCGAATTGCAACGTCGTTATACACGACACATAGAGGAGAACGGGATAGCGGGAACGCATTGCGGGAATCACTCATGCCAATGCCGTGGGTGACCTGATCTCATGCCGCGGCGCATGCCGCCAAGCTGTCTATAAGTGCTTAATTTTCAGTCACTAGACCCAGGACATGAGCGGATTACAACAACCTGACGACAGCCGGATGCCGCGTTTACCTCAGCGCCTGTTGCTGGTGGACGACGATGAGCTCGAATTGGAATTGATGGCCGACCGACTGCGCTCGCTCGGCTTCGAGACCCACACCGTCAGCGACGGTAGCGCCGCGCTCGACCTGTTGCGAACGCAATCGTTTCCGCTGGTGATCACCGACTGGCAGATGCCTCGCATGGACGGCATCCAGATGACCGAGCGGTTGCGCGCCGAGGGCGACAACGAAACCTATATCATCATGCTGACGGTGCTGGACGACGCCTCGTCGCACGAACGAGGCTATTTCGCCGGCGTCGACGATTACCTGAGCAAGAAAGCACCGGACGCGAAGATCGTCATGGCGATCCGTTCAGCTTTCAAGGCGGTCGACATGCGTCGCGCCTTGCGGGCGGCGAAAGAGCAGAAGGGCGGCGATGCGATCAGCGACACGAACAGCGGTGTGCTCATCGACCGCATGCGGGCCGAGATGAAGCGGGCCGCTCGCTATCGTCGCGATCTGACGTTGCTGGTGATACAAATCGATTCGGACAACGACGCCAGTGTGGTCGACGTGATGCCACGGGCCCTGGATATCGTCTCGGGCAGGGTTCGCACCGATATCGATTTCGTCGGCCGGTATCGAGGCGTCGACGGCGTGCAACGCATTGCTGTCTTGCTGCCCGAAACACCGCGTATCAACGCGGCGCAAGTCGCCGGCCGGTTGTGTGCCTCGCTCACGGAAATGTTACAGACGCCGCTGCAAACGTTTACTGCTCGCGTGGGCTGCGTCGACTTTGCTCCCGACAAAGAGGCGCAGGTGTCCGCTCAGACTGCCACCAGCATTCAAACATTGCTGCGAGAGGCCGAAGCGGGAGTGCGCGTGCCGCCACCGCCGACTGCTCAGCCGAGACGCACCGAAACCGGATGACGATGGAATCCGCACCCAAATCCTTCGACGAGACGATGACGCTCGACCTGCGCGAATTGCAGCCGGAGTTGCGTGTGTTGATCGTCGACGACGATGCAGAGGCGCGCGATTATCTGGTCGCTGTGGTCCAGGAGGCGGGTTACCAGACTCATATCGCCGCGGGCGGCGAGGAGGCGCTGCAGGTCCTGGAGCGCGATTTCTGCCCGATCATGATTACCGATCGAAACATGCCGGGCATGGATGGCTTGACGCTGTGTCGCCGGGCGCGCCAGGGTAGTTACTCCGGTTATCTCTATATTTTCCTGCTGACGGCGCACAACACCGCCGAGGACATCGTCAACGGTCTCAAAGCCGGGGCGGACGATTACCTGGGGAAGAAGAACATTTCCTCCGCGGAACTGGTGGCGCGACTCGGCAATGCCAAGCGCATCGTCAGTCTCGAACAAGCCTTGCGGCGCGCGCTGGATCAGAAACGCCAGATGGCGAACACCGATGTGCTCACCGGTGCTTACAGCCGCCGTTATCTGGAGCGGCAACTTTCGCTGGAGCTGGAGCGCACGCGACGTTTCGCCCATCCGCTGACGGTACTGTTGATCGACATCGATCACTTCAAGCGCATCAACGATCGTTACGGTCACTCGGTCGGCGACGAGGTCTTGCGCAATACCTATCGACGCATGCGCGAGCTGCTGCCTCGTGCTTGCGATTGGATCGGCCGTTACGGTGGCGAGGAATTCCTGATCGCACTGCTCGATACCGACCTGCGTGGTGCGGAAATCGTGGCACAGCGGCTGGTCGCGGGTGTCGCGCAATCTCCCATCGAAACATCGTCCGGACCCATTCCGGTGACGCTCAGCATCGGCGCCGGCGATGTGTCGCAGATGATGTCGAATCAATTGAGCTTCAAGGGCCTGCTGCAGATCGCGGATGAATGTCTGTACGCGAGCAAGCGCGCCGGCCGCAATCGTTACACCATGCGCATCGAAAGGGATTCGCCCGTCGCTCCCCCGATGGATCTGCGCGAGGCGAAATCACCATGAATAGAGACAGCCTGCGCGAAGTCCTGTACGTCGACGACGAGCCCGATATTCGCGAGATCGTGCAGATGGCGCTGGGCCTGGTGCCGACGTTCTCGGTGCGGACCGCCGACTCGGGTATTCGTGCCCTGGAAAGCATGCGCGAACGCAAGCCCGATCTGGTGTTGCTCGATGTGATGATGCCGAACATGGACGGTCCGACGACGTTACAACAAATGCGCGCGACGCCCGAGTTGCAATCCATTCCCGTGATTTTCATGACGGCCAAGGCGATGCCGCAGGAGGTCGCGAGATTTCGTTCGCTCGGCGCGGCCGCGGTGATCCCCAAACCGTTCGATCCGATGTTGCTGGGCGAGCATGTGTTCGCCGTGTGGGAGCAACTGTAATGAGCACAACGCCGGAAGAGTTGCAGGCCAAAGTGGCGGTGATCGCCGGGCGGTATCTGGATCGCGTGTCCAGGGAGATCGAGCAGCTCAAGACGCTCGTGGACAACGCCGCGAGCGGCGACCTGGCGGTGGTGAAGGAAATCGAAATACTCACCCATCGCATGCATGGCAGCGGCGCGATGCTGCATTTCGACGAGATCAGCGGGATCGCAGGCGAATTGGAACGGATCAGCGCGGACTTCGCCAGCGCCGGCCGGGTCGATCAGCCGCAGATGGTGCCGGTGTTACAGAGATTGCAGGCGGCCATCGCCAAAGCCTGCGCCAATCGCTCAGCGCGGCCTTAGTCCCAGTTCGAACAGCTCGATGAAACGTTGCGCGATCTGCGCGGCGTCCAGTTTGTCGTCGGCTCGATACCAATGCGCAATCCAGTTGAGGCCACCCGCGATGGCGAAGGCCGTCATCTTTTCGTCGCAGGGCCGAATCGAGCCGTCGGTGACGCCGGCGCGAATCAGGCTGCGCAATCCCTGGTCGATCTCGGACTTGAGCGACTTGACCTTGCGACTCATGGCCGGGCTCAGGTCCTGGTTCTCCGCCTGCACCATGCACCAGCCGAACTCCGACGTGAGCGCTTCCGCATAGCGCGTGACCACGGCGGCGAGACGGTCGCGTCCTGTGGCCGACGATTCTTTCTGTTCGTCGATGCCGTCCATGATCAGCTTCAAGCCGGCACGGAAACATTCGAACAACAATTGTTCCTTGTTCTCGACGTAGTGATACACCGTCGGCTTGGTGACTTTCAGGTCGCTCGCAATGTCGTCGAGCGAGGTGTTGTGATAGCCGCGCTCACGGAACGCACGAGCGGCGGTCAGGATCACTGCGTCGCGCTTACGCTCGCGATCGCGCACGCGAGCGCCGACCGAGGCCCAAAGGGCGGGGCCGCTTGCTCGTTGCGAAACATTCTTGCGCGCCTGTCGATCTGCCACCGGGAAATCCTGTCGCTGGTCTGAGTCATTCCAAAAAGCCGGCACGATCATAACGTGACCGAAGGTCCACTGCGGGGCGATTGACCGGCCGGCTCGCTCTAAATATACTCGCCGGTAAATTAGGGCACCATCCCCTTGGCTGGCGCGTTCTGGCGCCGGACCGCCGTTGGGCTTTCCGTTTCGAGGCGCTTCCATGAACACCGCCGCTGTGCTGCCTTTCCGTGCCGATTCCCGGGCGACCCGCAGTGAGGCGGATCCCCTACGCTTTATCAGCGCCGCATCGCTGTTCGACGGCCACGATGCCGCCATCAATATGATCCGGCGCTTGCTCCAGTCGCACGGCGCTGAGGTGGTGCATCTGGGGCACAATCGCAGCGTGGCCGACATCGTTCGCGCCGCGATTCAGGAAGACGCCGACGGCATTGCCGTGTCGTCCTATCAGGGTGGGCACAACGAGTATTTCGCCTACATGGTGGACATGCTTCGGGAGCAGGGCGTCGACCACATTCGAGTCATCGTCGGCGGCGGCGGCACGATTGCTCCCCACGAAGTCGAAGCGCTTGAGCGGCACGGCGTCGAGAAGATCTACACGCCTGAGGACGGCCGTCGTCTGGGCCTGGACGGCATGATCGACGACGTGATGAAGCGGGTCGCCGCTACTCGCAAGCCATCGTATTCGGTGGGTGCGGGCCGCACGCTCGATCCGCGCGATCACTGTCACCTGGCGCAAGCGATCTCATTGCTCGAAACCGCGAACGATGACGACGCGTCAGCGCAGGAATTGAAGCGCGCGATTGCGAAAGTTGCCGAGGGCGGTGCACCGGTGGTCGGCCTGACCGGCACGGGCGGTGCGGGCAAGTCCAGTCTCAACGACGAGCTGCTGCAACGTTTCGTGCGTCACTTTCCGAATCGAAACATCGCAGTCGTCGCGATGGATCCGACGCGTCGTCGTTCGGGCGGTGCCTTGTTGGGCGACCGCATCCGAATGAACTCGCTATCGGCCAGCAATGTTTTCATGCGCTCGCTTGCGACGCGCCGGCAGAACATGGCGACCAGTGCGGTGTTGAAAGATGTGATCGGCCTGCTGCGGCTGGCGAACTTCGATCTCATCATTGTCGAGACGGCCGGTATCGGTCAGTCCGACACCGAGATCGCCGATCTGGTCGACGTGTCCGCCTATGTGATGACGAGCGAGTACGGCGCGGCGAGCCAGCTCGAAAAAATCGACATGCTCGATTTCGCGGACGTCGTTGTGCTCAACAAGTTCGAGAAGCGCGGTGCCGAGGATGCGTTGCGCGATGTGCGCAAGCAGTGGCGGCGCAATCATCCCGATCGCGCGCGCCTGCCGGACGAACAGGTGCCGGTGTTCCCGACCATCGCCAGTCGCTTCAACGACCCGGGCGTGAATCATTTGTTTGTCGCGCTGTGCGGATTGCTTAACGAGCGAGCTCCGGAACGCCCGTGGAATCACGGCGACGTTGGCCCCATCAAATTCGTCTCGCGCGATCCGCTCATTCCTGGCACTCGTAGCCGCTATCTGGCGGAGATTGCCGGTGGCGGACGCAAGGCAAGAGCGAATATTGAAGCTGCCGTCGCCGCCGGTCGGCGCGCTTATGGTTTGTATGAGTCGTTGAAGACGTTGCACGATGCTCGTTTGCCGGGCCCATTGGATCGCTTCCCGGACGACGCGCTCAACGATTCATCGGTCGACGCTACGCGGCGCGAGCTGCGTGTTGCTTACAACGGTGCGCTCGATCAGATCGGCGTCGAAGGCGTGGGCGAGCTGAAACGTTGGCCGCAGCGAGTCAGCGGCGTCAGCGACGAGAAGTATTCATACAAGGTGCGCGACAAGG
>Ga0247784_1000358_pt1 | contig 12798 bp, 10 predicted proteins | sample UWRJL169409R5_FD_179909 | JGI IMG/M metagenome (GOLD analysis project Ga0247784, IMG submission 179909) | Plant litter microbial communities from Arlington Agricultural Research Station in Wisconsin, United States - UWRJ-L169-409R-5 | ecosystem: Environmental > Terrestrial > Plant litter >...
ATACTTCCAGATCACCTGGTAGTTGTCCGCTTCCGAGAGGTCGAGCGCGTAGACGTAGTTGGGATAGCCGCTGACGTAATACATCATGTTGCCGATGACCAGAGGCTGCCCCTCGTGGCCGCGCGGCGCACCGGTCGACATCGACCAGGTCATCTGCAGGTTGCCGGCGTTGCTCTTGTTGATGTCGCCCAGGGTGCTATGACGTGTAAGCGCGTAGTCGCCTCCCGGTGCGGTCCAGGAATCGCCGCTGGTGGCTTCTGCCGCGAATGCAGCGCCTGCGCTCAATGCGGCCGCGAGGCCTGCGCACAGCGCGAACAACCGCGGCTGGTTTCGTGCGGAAAATTTACTCATATCGGTGCTCCCTCCTGACTAGCTTGCAGTTATTAGCGTTCGTGCGACTTCTGGTCTGTCGCAGGCGCCACCGTTGACTCCGTTGCCGGGTCGGTCCTGCGACGCGACGTTATATCTGCAGTGCCCGTGCCAAATCAGACCGCACGGGAGAACTTCACAAGGATCAATGCATTGCAAATTGTTGCAGCGCAACGATTTTTTCCAACTGTTCCATGCGCGGAACACCCGCGCCCGTCACGCTGCGCCGAGTGTGGCATAGCGCTCCGCAGCCGGCTTGCGGCGGCGCAAGGCGAGGCCGCATGAGCCGCCGCTGGCGTCGCGCGCAAACAGGCGCGGTCTATTCGACGAAGGTCGTAGGAGACGCTGGCCGATCCGGCGCAGCGGGATGCAACGCGGCTAGCCGGCGATGCGATGGACGCCGTCGATCTCGACCAGCAGTTCACTGCGGCAGATGTCGCCAGCGAGCAGCAGCAGATCGTTCAACGCGGGTGCGTGCCGCTGCAGCGTCGCGCTGACGACGCCCGCGTCGGCCGGATCGCGCAGGTAGGCTTTCAACACGCTGTGCGCACCGAGCCTGCTCGGCGTCGGCGTCGCGGCTTGCTGCAGCAGGCTGTCGAGATTGGCGAGCGTTTCGTCGAGTTGTGCGTCGAGATCGTCCTCGTGGGTCGAGGCATGCCCGACCACCGCGGCGGTACCGGAAATCAGCAGCTCGGCGTGAGCGGTCAGCAACCCGCGCGTGAACGTCGGTGCGGTCGGGCCGTACTGGCGCGGGTAACGCCAGGCGCTGACCTGGCGCGGGTTCTCCACCGCCAGCCCCGGTTGCGTCGAGGCGAGGCCGTAGACCTGCAGTACGCGCACACCGTCCTGGCGGCCGATCGCAGTCGCCGCCGGATAGCGCGCCCGCGCTGCCGCATTGATGCCGCGCGCGCGGCCGTCGCAGAACAGCCGATAACGCTCGGCATCGCCATCGCCGAGATTGATCGCATCGAGATAATTCCACACGCGCAACAAGTGTGGGGTGGCGCTGGCTTGGACAAACGTGGTCAACGTCCGATAAGCATGGGCGGCGGCCTCGACGATGCCGTTGTGCTCGGCTTCGTCGACTTCGATCGCGAAATAGGTCGTGCCGCCGTCGCTGCTCCAGCGCAGGTCGCCCTCGCTTCCGCTACGCACGGGCGCCACGCCGCGCCAGACCTCGAACGGAGCCGCCTGCAAGGGTTCCAGTCCAACCCGCAAGGCGCGCGGATCCGACGGCAAGGCCGCGTCCACGCCGAAGCCAATCACTGCGAGCACGTCGGCCTGCGCCAGCAGCGTTTCGGCCGAAGTCCGTTCGTAGCCGATCCGCAGAGGTGTCGGCAACGTCTCGGTTTCGGTCATCGGCATCGACATGTGTTCAGGAAACGGCGCTGGACCAGGCTGCAGATGCGCAGCGGGTCGCGGATGATACACTGGGCGGATCATTCCACGCCCGCCATGGCCACGACGACCTCGATGGATACCAACGCCAGCGCATCGCAGACCGGCGCGGAGCATGAACTCGCGCAATTGCTCGTCGACAGCCTCAACATCGACTGGGTCAAAGCGGAGGAGATCGATCCCGACGCGGCGCTGTTCGGCAGCGATCTCGGCCTCGACTCGATCGATGCGCTCGAACTCGCGCTGGCCGTGTCCAAGCGCTACGGGTTCCAGTTGCGATCGGACAACCCGGACAACAAGCGCATCTTCAGCAGCCTGCGCGCCCTGTCCGCGCACATCGAGCAGCATAAAGCCGGGATTCGGGATTAGAGATTCGAGATTCGGAGAGGCCTGCTTTCGGGCGCGCCATTGGTGGCAGCCATTCGTCGCCGCAGCTCTTCCGAATCCCCAATTCCGGATCTCCAATCCCAGCGTCAAGCAGGATCGACCGGCGTATTGCCTCCGCTGAACGCGACGCGCGCCTGACGGCGCCGTTCGATGAGGTCGGAAACATATCGGCGCAGGTGCCGCACGCCGAGCATCGCGTAGATGAACTTGAACAGATGCAGCCGGCGCATTACCGGCGCGCTGTCGAATACGTCGCCGGCGAGCATCGAGATGACGCCGTCCTGGATACGCCACTGGTTGCCGGGATGCGCGAACAAATGGCGCATCACCGGCGAGTTGAAGCGGTAGATGAACCATGAAAACACGCGCACGCCGCGGCGGATGCGCGCGGTGAATGCGCGCTGCAGCGCAGCTTCCCGCGCCGGCGCATCGAGAATCGCGCCGACCATCGCGGCGGCCTGCTTGCCGCTGTGCATCGCCAGGTACACGCCGGACGAGAAAACCGGATCGACGAAGGCGTACGCGTCACCGACCATCACCCAGCCGGGACCGGCCATTGCCGCGCAGGTGTAGGAATAGTTGCCGGTCACGCGCACGTCGGAAATCATCTGTGCATCGGCCATGCGTGCCCAGGCCGAGGGCATCAGCTTCAAGGTGTCGAGCAGGAATTCCTCGTTGCGCCCGCGGCGCTGCTTGAGATACTCCGGAAAGCACACGCAGCCGACGCTGACCACGCCATCACGCAGCGGAATGAACCAGCACCAGCCGTGCGCGAAGTTGTAGATGCTGATGTTGCCGGCGTCGTCGCCCGGGCGGCGCTCGACGCCGCGAAAATGCGAGAAGATCGCCGCACTCTGGTGCTTGTCGTTCTTGCGCTTGAGCTTGAGCGCGTTGCCCAACAAGGTATCGCGGCCGCTCGCGTCGACGAGGTATTTCGCATGGACGGTCAGCGCGTTGCCCGCAGCATCCTTGGCGTGCGCCACAACCCGACCGACGCCGCTTACCTCGACCTGTTCGACCTTGACGCCCTCGCGCGCATCCACGCCGTTCTCGCGCGCGTGCTCGAACAGCATCGCGTCGAATTCCTCGCGCTTGACCTGGAACGCATGCGGCGGCGTGTTGCCGAGCGCCTGGCGGAAATGAAAGGTCTGGTAGTTGCCCTCGTCGGACGGGAAATCCGCGCCGAGCTTGAGCACGCCGAGCGCGCGCACCTTCTCCATCACGCCGAGCTGGTCGAAGATCGGCAAGTTCGCCGGCAGCAGCGATTCACCAATGTGAAAGCGCGGGTGGCGATCCTTCTCCAGCTGCAACACGTGCCGACCCTGCCGTTGCAGGAATGTAGCGACGGTTGATCCGCCGGGACCGCCGCCGACCACCAGCACGTCGCAATCGATGATTGCCTGCTGCATGAGATCTCCCCGTCCAGAGTGCGCAGTCTGAATCGTGCGCAAAAACCCTATGTTACATTCGCCGCCGTCCTCGGCCTCGTGTTGCGCGCAATCTCTTCCGTGTCCACCTCCGCTCCTACATCGCTCCTGCCGCTTGCGCCTGTGCTGCGCGCGCGCGCGCTCGCCGGTGGCGTCGCCGTGTATGTGCTGCTGCTGTTGGCGGCGCTCGCGACGGGCAATGCCTGGCTCGACGCCGCGGCCGCGTTGGCGTTCGTCACCTTGCTGCTGTCGCCAGGTCTGCTCCGGCGCGGCGCTGCCGCCTGGTCGTTGTGGCTGCTGGCCGCCGCCGGCGTCGGCGCGCTCGCCGCGCGTGGCCACGGCCGGCTCGCACTCGATCTGTTGCCGGTCTTCATCAATGCGGCGTTGTGCGCTTTGTTCGCGCGCACGCTGGCGCCAGGACGGGTCGCCCTGATTGCAGCGATCATTGAAGTGATCGAGGGACCCGAACGCCTCGCGCTGCCGCGCGTCGCCGGCTATGCGCGTGGCCTGACCTGGGCCTGGTCCCTGCTGTTCGGCGTGCAGGCCGGCGTATTGCTCGTGCTGATCGCCTGCCAAGTGCCCGGGGGATTGCTTGCCAGCTTTGGCGTGCGGCCGCCGTTCGCGCTCGCCGCTGCAGGCTGGGGCATGTATGTGCATCTGGGCAGCTACGCGGTGGTGATCGGCTTCCTGATCGTCGAGTACGCATTCCGCCGCCGCTACCTCGGCCATATTCCGCATGCGCCGTTGGCGCAGTTCATCGCGCATCTGGCGCGTCGCTGGCCGGCGCTGGTGCGCCGCTTCGCCGCCGCGGATTGAGCGATGGACATCGACACCGCGCAAATCCACCAGCCCATCCGTATCGATGGGGCACATCCGAGCCTGCCGGGCCATTTTCCAGGGCGACCGGTGGTGCCGGGTGTGGTCCTGCTCGATCAGGTCGCCGCGGCGCTCGAGCGTGCCGGCGCCGGTCGCTTCGTGCGCATCGGCGTGGTCAAATTTTCGGCCCCGCTGCTGCCGGAGCAGGATGCACAGCTGGTGGCAACGCGTGTCGGCGCGAAGGTGCGCTTTCGCATCGAACGCGATGGAAGGTCGATACTCAGCGGCGATGGGGAGCTGATTTGAGCGAGCACTGGAGCAAGCGTCCCGAAGGCGGCGGCTGGTTCGCGATCTGGCTGATCCGCACGATCGGTCTCAACCTCGGTCGCGGCGTCGCGCGATTGATCCTGTATCCGATCACGCTGTACTTCTTCTTTCGCCGCTCCTACGAGCGCCGCGTCTCTTATGCATTCCTGCAGCGCGCGTTCGGGCGGCCCGCGACGGCGTGGCAGGTGATGCGGCATATCCATCGGTTTGCCGGCACCATCCTCGATCGCCTGTTCCTTTTGTCCGATCGCTTCGAGGGATTCGACGTGAAGGTCGAAGGCCTCGATCAGCTCACCTCGCGCATCCGGCCGGAGCGTGGCGTGCTCCTGCTCGGCGCGCACGTCGGCAGTTTCGAAGTGTTGCGCGTGCTCGCCGATCAGTCCGACGCGCCGCGCGTGTGCGTCGTGCTCGACACGCAGAAGACGCCCGCGCTGACCGAACTGCTGCACGCTCTCAATCCGGAGATCGCGCGCAACGTCATCGATGCGTCGCGGCCGAGCACGGAAATCGTGCTCGCGCTCGGCGAAGCGGTCGAATCCGGCGCGCTGGCGACCCTGCTCGCCGATCGCGCGCGCGCGCACGAAGCGACCGTGGTGGTCGACTTCATGGGCGCGCCCGCCGCGTTCCCGGTCGCACCGTTCCTGATCGGCTCGCTGCTGAAGGTGCCGATGGTGCTGTGCTTCGGCATGTATCGCGGCGGCAACCGCTACGACCTCTTTTTCGAAGCCTTCGCCGACCAGCTCGAACTGCCGCGACGTGCGCGCAAGGCCGAGCTTCGCGCCGTCGCGCAGCGCTATGCCACGCGCCTCGAGCACTACGTGCGACAAGACCCCTATAACTGGTTCAACTGGCATGATTTCTGGAATCTCGAAGGCTTCGACGACGACGAGTCTGCTCTGCGCGCTCGTCCTCTCGTCGACGCTTCCGTCCCACGCAGCGCCGCCTGAAACGGCTGCCGGCAAGCCGGACGCGGCGGCGCTCGTCGCCGCGCTGAAACGCGACGTGCCGGCGCGTACGGCGTATGCCGAAGTGCGTTTTTCGGGGATGCTCGATCGACCGCTGATCCTGCACGGCGAACTCGAATACTCAGGTCCCGGCAAGCTCGGCAAGCGCGTCGACATGCCGTACAAGGAACAGACCACGATCACCGACAGCAGCGCGAGCGTGCAGCGCGGAGATCGACCGCCACGCACGTTCTCGCTGGCGCAGGCGCCGGAACTCGAAGGCTTCCTGCGCGGCTTCTCGGCCCTGCTCGCCGGCGACGCGGCAACCCTTCAGCGCGATTTCGACTTGTCCGCCAGCGGCAGCGCAGCGCATTGGCAGCTGCAACTGAAGCCGCGCGACGAACGCCTCGCGCGGCGCATCACGGCGATCGAAGTCGACGGCGCGCAGAACACGCCACGCTGCTTCCGCACGCACGAGGCCGATGGCGATCTCGGCATTCTGCTGGTCGATACACTGGCCGATACGAAGCTGACGACGCGGCCGTCGCCGGCGCAGCTCGATGCGCTGTGCCGCGGCGTGGCGCCGTGAATCGCTGCGGGTTTTTCGCCGCAAGGCAGCGCTGACTCGTGCGCACGCGCCGCGCGGTGCTCACCGTGCTGATCGTCTGGCTGCTCGCACTCGCCGTGCTGGCGCTGCTGGCGATCCAGCACCTGCGCATCAGCACCGATCTGCGCAGCTTCATGCCGCCGCCGCAGACGGCCGATCAGAAGCTGCTGATGGACCAGATTGGTGAAGGTCCCGGCTCGCGTCTGCTGCTGCTCGCGATCGCTGGCGCGCCCGAAACGACGCTGGCCGAACTCAGTCGCGGCCTCGCCAATGCGCTACATAAGGACGCGCGCTTCGAGCAAGTCGTCAACGGTGCATTCGATGCTTCCGCCCTCGACGAGCAGTTGCTGCCATATCGCTACCTGCTGTCGCCGACGCTGGATACGCATACGCTCGATGCGGCGTATCTCGGCGAACAGCTGCAACAGCGCGTCGAAGATCTGGCGTCGCCCGCCGCCGCATTGCTCAAGCCGCTGTTGGCGCGCGATCCGACGCTGGAAGTGCTCGCGCTGGCCGAGCGCTGGTCGCCACCGAAGCCGCCGGCGATGCGCGACGGCGTCTGGTTCTCGTCCGCTGGCGAAGCCCTGCTGCTGGCCGAAACGCGCGGCGCCGGTTTCGATCCGGCAGCGCAAGGCGCGGCGATCGATGCACTCGAGGCAGCTTTCCATGCGCTGCCGAACGCGGGCACGGCGACATTGACCGTTAGCGGTCCCGGCTATTTCACCGTGCTGATCAATGCGAAGACGCGCAGTGAAGCCGATCGCATCGGCGCAGTCAGCACGATCGGATTCATCGTGCTGTTGCTGCTCGCCTATCGCAGCGTGCCCGCGCTGCTGCTGGCCGGCCTGCCGGTGGTCAGCGGTGGACTCGCCGGCATCGCGGCGCTCGCGCTCGCATTCGGTTCGGCGCATGGCATCACGCTCGCGTTCGGCTTCACCCTGCTCGGCGTCGCGCAGGAATATCCGATCCGCCTGCTCAGTCATCGTCGCGCCGGCGAGGATGCGCTGACCAGCGTGCGCGCGTTGTGGCCGCTGCTGGCGACCGCGATTGCCTCGGCGGCGATCGCTTACCTGGCCTTCTTCGCGTCCGGAGTCGGCGGCCTGCAGCAGCTTGCGGTCTTCACCATCGCCGGCCTCGTCGTTGCCGGCTTGAGCACGCGGTATCTGTTGCCGCGCGTACTGCCGGCACGCTTCCGCGATGCCGCCGCAACGCCCGGACTCGCCGCCGCGACACGATTCCTCGACCGCGTACCGCGTCCGCGCTGGCTGCCGTGGCTGCTGCTGGTGGTCTCTCTCGTCGTGCTGTGGCGCGCACCGGGGCCGCTGTGGGAGAACGATCTCGCCGCGCTGACCCCGGTGCCGCAGGATCTGCTGCTGCGCGACGCCAAGCTGCGCGGCGAACTCGGCGCACCGGACGTGCGCTATCTGCTCGTGCTGCAGGCGCCGGATGCGGACGCCGTACTCGCGCTGTCGGAGTCGCTCGCGCCGCAGCTCGATGGCTTGGTCAAAGCGGGCGCGCTCGACGCCGTCGAACTACCGAGCCGCTATCTGCCGAGTGCGGCGACGCAGCGCGCGCGCCAGGCGAAACTGCCGGGCCGTGCGGCGCTGGCCATCGCATTGGCCGATGCGAGCCGCGACCTGCCGTTTCGTGCCGATCTGTTCGCGCCGTTTCTCGACGATGTCGAGCGCGCACGCAGCTTGACGCCGTTGAGCGCTGCCGTGTTCGCGCGTTCGCCGCTCGGAGCACGCCTGGCGTCGATGCTGGTGCAGCGCGACGACGGCTGGCTCGGCCTGGCAACCTTGTCCGGTGTGCGCGATGCGGACGCGCTCGCCGCTTTCACCGCTTCGACGCAAGGCCGCGCGCGGCTGCTCGATCTCAAGGCTGCGTCGGAATCGCTGGTCGTCGCCTATCGCGAACGCATCCTGCGTGCACTCGGCCTCGCTCTGGTGCTGCTGGCGGTGACGGTCGTCGTCGCCCTGCGCAGTTGGCGGCGCGCCTTACATGTGCTCGCGCCGATGTCGCTGGCGACCTTGCTGGTGCTGGTGGTCGAGCGTGCCTCGGGGATTTCGCTGTCACTGTTTCACCTGGTCGCGCTGACGCTGGCGGCGGGGCTCGGGCTGCACTACGCGCTGTTCTTCGAGCGTCCAGTCGCCGATGCGGCCGAGGCGCGCCGCACCTTGCATGCGACGCTGGTCTGCGTGATCTCGGCACTGCTGGTGTTCGGCCTGCAGGCGCTGTCGTCGCTGCCGGTGCTGCGCGCAATCGGCCTCACCGTCGCGCTCGGCGTCGGCTTTCACTTCTGCCTGTCGATCCTGATGGCGCGCGAAGGGAGCGCCAAAGATTGAAACACGAAGGGACGGGAACAAGAGCTTCAAAGATTGAAACACGGAGAACACGGAGAACACGAAGCAAAGATTTGATTCCGTTTTTTCTTCGTGTTCTCCGTGTCCTTCGTGTTGAAGGCTTTTGTTCCTTTTGACGTCTTTCAGCCGTCGAAGCCGTCGGCGAACAATGCGTCCGACGCAATCGGCGTCAGCACGAAGCTGGCCGTGCTGCCGTCGGCGGTGACGCCGGCGCCGAGGATCACGCCGGAAGCATTGATCGAACGGCCGATCTGGAAGCGCGTGAAGATGCCGGGATCGTCGACGACGTCGTACAGGTTGTAGACGGTGCCGTCGCGATAAACCCAGGCCTGCGCGCCGGGTGCGCAGCCGCTGGCCGTGCCGATGCCGGCGCTGCCGACGATGACGCCGCTGTCGTTGATGGCCGCCGCGCACCCGCTGACTTGATCCAGCGTCGCGCCGGGGATTTCGCTGAAGGTGCCGTCCTGCGCAAAGATGACCGGCACCAGATCCGGGTGGGAATCGGCGAGGCCGACGCCGACCGCGATGCCGGCGGCATTCACGCCGACCGCGCTGCTCGGGAACTGCGTGGTCATGTCGCTCATCGGCAGCACGACGGCAGTGCCGACCGCACCGACCGTCGCGTGGATGTCGGAGGAGTGCACGTTCCAGCCGCCGACGAGCTTGCCGGAGGCGTTCACCGCCGACCAATGCGCCTGCTCGAATTCAACCGTCGCGTCCTCGACGCCGTAGTCGACCAGGCCGCCGGCCTGGGTCCACACGAACGCACGGCTCTGCGCGGGCAGGCCGAAGCCACCGACGACGACGCCGGCGTCGTTGATGTCCTGCGGGCTGACATTGACGCTCGGGTCGCTGCTGAGGTTGGTCGACTCGTCCGGCGTCGCTGCGTTCCACAGCAGACCCGCGGCCGGATTCACGTAGTCCATGAACGATCCGACGATCTGGCCGTGGTTGTTGATCGCGTAGGCGAAACCGTCGCCGACGCCAGGCAGGCCGAGTGCGTGCACGCTGCCGTCGGTGTCCCAGAACGCGGCACGGCCGTTGAAGTCCGCATCGAGATAACCGCCGACCATCTGGCCGGCATCGTTGATGTCGACCGCCTGGATCGAACTGGCGTCCGGCGCGGTGACCACGCTCAGGTGATACAGCGGCGTACCCGCGGCGGCACTGGCGCAGGCGCCCAGCGCAGCGGCGAGGACAGCGAGCCGCAGGCGCGGCAGAGTCGAACGGGCGGTGCGTGCGGTCATCAGGAATCTCGAGGAGGCGGAGCGGCGTGCCCGCGGTGCATGAAAGTTCCGCGAAGTCGCCGCGCCGGGCATGTAAAAAGCATGTATCGCCCGTGTGCGCAGCCGTTTGCGCGCGTGTTCGGGGGCTTGCCGGATGCCGCCGGCGTCAGCGTGCGGCCGTAACGACGTCGCTCATGCTGCGTTCGCCGGCCAGTCGACGGGCGCGCTCGAGCGCGTTGGATGCGGCCGTGGCCTGGCCGAGCGCGCTGTAGACCAGCGCCTCGCTCCACGCCGCGCGCATGTCGCGATCGGCCCATGCCGCGATGCGGCCGTTGACCGACACCGCCTCGTCGATGCGCCGTTGGGCGATCAGTTCACGCACGTAGGGCAGGCCGACGCGGACCATCTCGTCGGGAATCGCACGCGCGGTCGCTGCCGTCATGGCGTCGGCGTAGTGACGCAGTGCGGCCTCAGGCTGCTTCTCGGCCACCGCCTGGTCGGCGTCGGCGAGCGCGAGCAGCAGCGTCGCCGCCGGCTCCGGCGTTGCTTCGTTCGCGCCGCGCAAGCGTGCGATCTCGGCCGCGGCCGCCGGCAACTGTCCGCTCTGCTGCAGCGCGCGCACATGGACAAGTGCGGCCTCGATGTATTGCTCGCGATTGCGTTGGTACAGTGCCGGCGACTGCGCGGCGGCGGCAAATTCAGCCGCCTTCGCCGCATCGCCGCGCATCAATGCGATCTGCGCCGCCAGGCCGTCGGCCAGCGCGCGGGCGAGTGCGTCTGCGGTCGGATCGCTGGAGTCGCGCAACAACGCGAGCAACGCGTCGGCTTCGCTGAGCCGGCCGGTGCCGCTGAGTGCAGCAGCGCGGGCGAAAGTGAACTGCCAGCGCAGGCGCGGACTGCCGGTATCGTTGCCGGCCGATACGAAGTGCTCGCTGGTCGCCAGGGCGCCGGCGTGGTCGAGCAAGGCCAGCTGAGTTTCGACCAGTACGACCTCAGTCGCCGCCAGGGCATCCGTTGCGGCCAGGCGCTGCAGACGCGTGCGCACGCTTTCGAGGAGGGGTAGCGCGGCGGCCGGTTGGCCGCGCTGCATCGCATTGATGCCGAGATTCAGATCGACCGTGGCGACGCCGAACGGATCGTTGCTGAGTTCGTACAGCGTGCGCGCGCGGCCGTATTCCTCGGCGGCACGTTCGAGCTGGTCGCGCTCGCTGGCGACACTGCCGCTGCCGCGATGCGCGTCCGCCAGCACGCCGGGCTCGCCGCCTTCGTGCAGCAGATCGGCGGTGGTCGCGAATGCCTGCCCCGCCGTATCGAGCCGGCCTTGCCGGAACGCCGCCGATCCAAGCGCATTCAGCACGCGCGCGCGTAGACCAGCGGGCGCGTCGGCCGGCAACCGCCCGAGCAGACTCTCGGCTTGCCGCTGCGAATCCGCGTAGTCGCCGGCGAAGAACGCGATGCGCGCCTGGCTGAGTGCGACCTCCGGGCTCGCCTGCAGTGCCGGCGGCGCGTGCTCGATCAGCCGCCGCGCGATGTCGGGCTGACCGGTCAGCAGCGCCGCATTCACGCGCTGACGCAGCGTCGCCTCGGCCAGCGCGGTATTGCCGAAGTCGTCGCTCGGTGGCGTGTGGCCGAGCTTGATCAGCAACTCGTCGGCGGCGCTGCGCGCCGCCTTCAGCGCGTCCTCGGCATGCACTTCGATGTCGAGCGAACGATCGCTGCCGACGGCTTGCAGGTGCACGGTCCAGAGTCCATTGGCCAACCCTGCTTGCGTGCGCACCAGCCATGCCGCCGGCAGTTCCGTGCGGGCGTCCGCGGCATCCTCGAAATGCCGTGCCTTGAGTAACGCAACCACGGTTTCGCTCGGCGTCGTCGCCAGTTCGCCGCGACGCAGCTGGGTCGCGATGAGGTCCATCAGTCCGAGACGCAGCCAGGTCGATTCGGCACCGGCATCGATCGTCACCGGCAGTACCAGGGCCGAGTTCGGCGCCGGGGTCGCGGCGGCGTTCGGCGGTTCCGGCTTGCGTGGGATTGCCCAGAATGCAGCCACGGCGAGCAGCAGCGCAGGAAAGGTCCATGGCAGCCAGCGCCGACGCGGCGCGGCAGCATCCGGCGACGGCGCCGAAGCAGGCAGGGTCGGCGCAAGCTCGTGCGCCAGCGGATTCGACGACGCGACCGCCTCGACCGCGGGCGCGACGACTTCGCCGGCCGGCTCGATCGCGTCCTCGCAGGTGTCGTCCATGACCCAGCGATAGCCCAGCCGCGGCACCGTGCGGATGGCGCGCTGGGTGGTGCCATCGTCGCCGAGCAGTTTGCGCAGGCGCATGATCGCGTGACTCAGCGAGACTTCACTGACGTCGACGCGGCCCCATACGGCGGACGCGAGTTCGTCGCGTCCGATCGGGCGATCGCGATGCCGGATCAGGTAGATCAAGCAATCGATCGTACTGAGTGGCAGGTCGACGCGGCGGCCGTCCTCGAGCAGTTCGCGCGCGAGCGGATCCAGCCGGAACGCACCGAATCGATAGAGCAGTGTTGCCATCCGGCTAGGTTAACCGCATTCGCGAAGGCAGCGGTCTCGTGTGCGCGCGCCGCGCGCACGGCCACCGCATAATCGCAGCGACGAGGCGCCCTCCGCGCCAGGAACGGTGCTCATGTCGAGCGAAACAAAATCCGCCGCCGTGCTGCCCAGATCGGATTGGGCGGCACTGATTCCGCATCAAGGTGCGATGAGCCTGCTCGATGAGGTCGTCGCGTGGGACGGCGCGCTCATTCACGCACGCAGCCGCGCGCATCGCCACGCCGATCATCCGCTGCGCAGCGATGGCCAACTGCGCGCACTGCATCTGTGCGAATACGGCGCGCAGGCAATGGCCGTGCACGGCGGCCTGATCGCGCGTGCGGCCGGCGAACGTGCCGCGCCGGGGTTCCTGGTTT
>Ga0247784_1000359_pt1 | contig 12782 bp, 10 predicted proteins | sample UWRJL169409R5_FD_179909 | JGI IMG/M metagenome (GOLD analysis project Ga0247784, IMG submission 179909) | Plant litter microbial communities from Arlington Agricultural Research Station in Wisconsin, United States - UWRJ-L169-409R-5 | ecosystem: Environmental > Terrestrial > Plant litter >...
TGGAATTCCCGCAAACCGTTCGTCCGCGTGACCGCGATGCCGACGACGAAGACGGCGAAACGACCGTGGGTGCCGACGGCACCGTCCAGCGCAAGCCGCGCTTCAAGGCCGGCGACACTTTGCTGCTCTCGCTCGAAATCCGGCAGTACGAGCGCAAGGCGCCCGAAATCGAAGAGCAGGAGCGACGGGAGCGCCAATCGTCGGCACGACAACCGTCCATCCCGGGCCGTTCCGTCCAGATGCCGCAAGTCGACACGAGCGCCGGGCAGCCCTCGGCCGAGAAGCAGGAATTACTCGAACGCTCGCCCGAGGAACAGTCGCGGCTGCAAGAGCTGCGCGAGCGGGTACTGCGTCGGAATCCTTACAAGCTCGATAAGTGGGGCATCCTCAATATTCCCGAGCTGGGACCGATTCCGCTGGCGGGCTTGAGCCCCGAAGAAGCGACGCAGCGACTGGTCGCCGAGCTCAGCCTGAAAGACTACATCGTGCTGGTGACCCGCCTGCCGCTGAAGCCGCTGGGCGTCCAGGCGCTCAAGCCGTTCGGTTACAACTTGTTTGCAGGCACGCCCTCGACGTTTGCCCAGGCGACCGACGTGCCAGTGCCGGCGGGGTACGTCATCGGCCCCGGCGACATGCTGCAGGTTCAGTTGGTCGGCAGCACCAAGGGTCGGTACACGCTCGCGGTCGGCCGCGACGGCAAGATCAACTTTCCCGAGCTGGGACCGATCTCGGTCGGCGGCCAGACCTTCGACGAGGTGCGTAGCAATCTGGAGGCACGCGTTGCCGAACAGATGATCAACACGCAGGTCAGCATCGGCATGGGCGAGCTGCGTTCGATCCGCGTCTTCGTGCTGGGCGACGCCGAGGTGCCGGGTTCGTACACCGTGGGCGGCTTGTCCTCCATCACCAATGCTTTGTTTGCCAGCGGCGGCGTGAAGAAGATCGGCTCGCTTAGAAACATTCAACTCAAGCGCGCCGGCCGCATCGTCACTACGCTCGACTTGTACGACCTGCTGTTGAACGGCGATACCCGGGCCGATGTGCGATTGATGCCCGACGACGTGATTTTCGTGCCTCCGGTCGGCGCCACCGTCGGCCTGTCGGGCGAAGTGCGTCGCCCGGCGATTTATGAGCTGAAGCACGAGACCACCGCCAGCCAGCTGTTGCAGCTCGGCGGCGGCATGTTGCCCGAGGCCGATCCGTCGATTGCGACCCTGGATCGGGTCAACGACAAGCGCCAGCGCATCACGATGGATGTGAATCTGACCACGCCGGCGGGGCGCAATCGCGCCCTGCAATCCGGCGATACGCTGCGGGTGCCGTCGATCCGTCCGATCCTCGAAGATTCGGTCGTCATCAGCGGTCACGTGCACCGGCCCGGCGAGTATCAATTCAATCCGGGCATGCGGGTCACTGACCTGATTCCGAGCCTGGACGAACTCGAGCCTGGCGCCGACCAGCGCTACATCCTGGTGCGGCGTGAGCTGCCCAACGACCGGCGCATTCGCGTGTTCTCCGCCGATCTGGAAAAGGCGCTGGAAAAGCCCGATGGTGCTGCGAACTTCGAGCTCGCGCCTCGCGACCAGATCTTCATCTTCGACCGCGAGTCCGGTCGCGATCGCATCATCGAGCCGCTGATGCGCGAGCTGCGCCTGCAGTCGCGTATCGACGAGCCGACGCCTGAAGTGAGCGTCGCGGGCAAGATCAAGATCCCGGGCAAATATCCCTTGGAGCCGGGCATGCGCGTCAGCGACCTGCTGCGCGCCGGCGGCAGCTTGGACGAAGCGGCTTACGGCGGACAGGCGGAATTGACCCGTTATGAAATCGCCAGCAACGGCGCCCGCCAGGCCGAGCTCATCGAGATCGATCTGCGCCGGGCCCTGAGCGGCGATCCATCGGCGGACCTGGCGTTGCGGCCGTTCGACTACCTGATGATCAAGGAAGTCCCGCTGTGGGCCGAGCAGGAAGAAGTGGAGATCAGCGGCGAGGTGAAATTCCCTGGCCGATATCCCATTCATCGCGGCGAGACGCTGCGGTCCGTGATGGCGCGTGCCGGCGGTCTGACCGAGCTCGCGTTCGTCGACGGAGCCATCTTCACGCGTGAAGAATTGAAGGAACGAGAGCGCAAGCAACTGGCGACGCTCGCGACCCGAATGGAATCCGATCTCGCCCAGATGTCGCTGATGGCGGCCCAGGAGGCGGGCAGAGATGCGGGCCAGGCGCTGACGGTGGGTCAATCGTTGCTGGCCTCGCTACGCGAAGCCAAGCCGGTCGGCCGCCTGGTCATCGATCTGGATCGCACCTCCCAGGCGGAGCCCGGTTCGGAGCAGGACATCGTGCTCAAGAACGGCGATCGTTTGATAGTCCCGCGCGTTGCGCAGGAAGTCACGGTGATCGGCGAGGTCCAGAGCGCGACATCGCACCTGTACCGCAAGAATCTCAACAGGGACGATTACATCAACATGAGCGGCGGCCTGACGCCGCGAGCTGACGAAGACCACATCTACGTGGTCCGCGCCGACGGCAGCGTCGTGGCGCGCTCCAGCCGGTTGTGGTTCAACAGCAGCGTCGATATCAACTCGGGCGACACCATCGTCGCGCCGCTGGATACCGAGCGCATGCGGCCACTGCCGTTCTGGATTGCGGTGACGACGATTATTTATAACTTGTCGATTGCGGCTGCGGCAGTGAACTCGTTCTGATCGAAGCGTCCCTGTCGTGAACGTGCTGCCAGAAACCCCAGTCCATGAGTGAGGACGCTGCATGGCTGCGTTTTCTGCCGGAGGCGATTCGTAGTCGGATTGCCGGTCGCCGGGTGCTCCAGGCGGTCATTGGCAATAGCGGCTGGCTGTTTCTCGACAAAGTCATCCGTCTGCTCAGCGGCGTCGTGGTCGGCGTGTGGCTCGCGCGTTATCTGGGGCCGCAACAGTTCGGGGAACTGAATTTCGCGATTGCCTTCGTCGCGTTGTTCAGTCCGCTCGCGACCCTCGGACTCGACGCCATCGTGGTTCGTGAATTGATCCGTCGTCCCGACGATCGGGGCGAGATCCTCGGTTCGGCCTTCAGCCTGAAGGTGCTGGGCGCCAGCACCGGCGTCGTGTTCGTGCTCGTGGCAATCCAACTGTTGCGCCCGGCCGATGACACCATGCTGTGGATGGTGGGCATCATCGCCGTGGGGATGATCTTTCAAACCTTCGACGTCTTCGATTTCTGGTTCCAGTCGCAGGTCAAATCCAAGTTCACCGTCTACGTCAAAGGCGCAGCGTATATGACCTGCGCGATCGCTAAGGTCGTGCTCATCCTGAGCGACGCGGCGTTGGTGGCGTTCGCCTGGGTCGCGATGGTTGAGATTGCGCTGGGTGGAGTAGGTCTTGCGGCGATCTACACGCAAGTGGAGCAGCGGCCGCCCCAATATCGGCTGGCACTGTGGCGCTGGCCGAAAATACGGGAGCTGCTGGGCTCCAGCTGGCCGTTGTTTCTTTCCGGTGTGGCGGTCATGGTCTACTTTCGCATCGACCAGGTCATGATCGCCCAGATCTCCGGCGAGAAAGAGGTGGGGCTGTACTCGGCGGCGCTGCGATTGTCGGAGGTCTGGTACACGATTCCGACGGTATTGGTGGGTTCGGCGACGCCCGCGCTCATCGAAGCTCATGGCCGTTCCGACGAGCTGTATTACCAGCGCCTGCAGCGGGTCTTCACCACTCTCGCTCGTATCGCCTATGTGGTCGCGATACCGGTGAGTCTGCTGGCGAGCGTGCTCGTGCCGCTCGTGTATGGCGAGCAGTTCGCTGACGCTGCGCCCATCCTCACCATCCATATCTGGACGGCTTTGTTCGTGTTTCTCGGCATCGGCCTCGGTCCTTGGATGATCAGCGAGGGGATGACGAGATTTTATCTTTGGCAGACTTCAGCCGGGGCAGTGGCCAATGTGGTGCTGAACCTGTTTCTCATTCCCAGGTTCGGCGCGGTCGGCGCCTCCGTGGCGACGCTCGTTTCACAGATTGTGGCGACGTATCTAGCGATGAGCGTGCTGCCCAAAACGCGCAAGATCTTTTATATGGAAACCAAAGCCCTGCTGTTGCGAGGATGATCGGCGATGTCGGCTGTATTGATCAATCTGTATCGCTGGCTGTTCTTGCGCAAGCGCTGCTACCGCTTCAATCGCTTCGTATTCAACCTGGCCCTGCGCGGCATGGGCATTTTCAACTACGAGACCGACCGGCTGTCCGGAGAAAAATGGTTTCTGGAAACCTTCTGCAAGGGCAAGCTCAAGGTGGCGCTCGATGTCGGCGGCAACGTCGGTCACTACGCCGAGATGATCGTGCAGCACAACCCGGGCGTACGGGTGTTTTCATTCGAGCCGCACCCGACCACCTTCAAGACGCTCAGCGCGAGCGCGGATAAGCTCGGCTACCAAGCGATGAATCTGGCGCTGGGCGGCGAGCAAGGTTTCATCGACCTGTACGACTATGCCGCGGTGGACGGCTCCCAGCACGCGTCGGTGTATCAAGGGGTGATCGAAGACGTCCACGGTTCGAAGTCGGTCCGGCATCGCGTGTCGATGACGACGCTCGATGCCTTCATGGCGGAGCACGGCATCGACCGGGTCGACTTGCTGAAAATCGACACCGAAGGCAACGAATATCAGGTCCTCAAGGGCGCCGCGAGCGCGCTGGATCGAGGCGCAATCGACCTGATCCATTTCGAGTTCAATGTCACCAATGTGATCAGCCGCGTCTTCATGAAAGACTTCTACGAGCTGTTGGCCGACTATCGTTTGTATCGAATGCTGCCTGACGGCCTGGTGCGGCTGCGGGACTACGGTTCCGACATGGTCGATGTGGAAATCTTCGGATTTCAGAATATCGTGGCGATTCGCAAGGATTCGCCGCTGCTCAGCTCGCTTTCACCTTAAGGCGCTTCAACACCGAGCGCAGCAGTCCGATTGCCTGAGCTGCAATCGTGAGACTGAATAGTTGCTCGCCTACGTGATTGTCCGCAGCAACGCACCGCTCGACGCTGGCGGGGTGGCGTAACGGGAACTCGATGGGCGTGACGGCCATATCCGCCAGCGGTCCGGCCCCCGTCGTGTGCGTGGCCTCGGCACCGAACCCAATGTTACGGATGAGGTTGTGCTGGGGAACGATCGATAGCATGCCTTGACGCCACAACGCATAGTTCAATTGATAATCCCAGGTGTCGATTTTGCCGGCATGCACCGCATCGAGTTGATGGCGCCAGAACCTTTGTTGCGCGTGTTCTGAGCCGAACACGCGCTTCAGGCCGCCTTGCCGCCGGAAGCTCGGCCAGTCGGGGATGTCTTTGGAATAGCGTTGCCACGTGCGTCGCCACGCTGCCCAACCCCACACGTGGGCATATCGCGAGAAGTAGTAGCTCGCGTCGCCGTGCTTTCGTCCGAACTGAAAGTTGGCGCCGCAGATCAATCCGACGCGCTCGTCGTCGCGGTATCGATCCAGCATCTCATCGCAGAAGTCGAAGAAAGTTGGATCGGGCACGCAATCGTCTTCGAGAACGATGCCGGCCTGTTCCTGGGCGAAGAACCAGTCGATCGCGCCGGACACAGCTCGTTTGCAGCCCAGATTGTGTTCGCGGAACAGCTGGTGGACTTCACATGGCCAATCGACCTGCGCGGCGATTGCTCGTGTCGCCTGGCATTTCGCGGCGTCGTCGGGCCGGGAGCTTCTGGGACCGTCCGCAGCCACGTAGAGCCGCGCTGGCCTGGCGGCCCGGATGGCAGCGAAAACTTCTCGTGTGGGATCGGGACGGTTGAAGATTATGAATAGAATTGGACTACGCATCGATCACGCAATGGACAAGAACCAAAAAAGCGGCACCTCTTCCTGGCGTTCAGGAGGGTGCCGGGCGGGATTTTACGGCATGCCCGGGGCCGGTATGACGAAAGTAGAATTAATCGCTTCCCCGGGGCGGCGTGTGTAAACTTGCCGCCCTCGTCGCGGGGATTAGATGTCAAAGCGGCCCTGATGTTCAGAACCAGATTCGCCGCGCCCTGCCCGGGTTGGCCGCCATTCCTGCCGTGCTGCTGTTCAGTGTCGTGTCCGCCTAGATGGGTTTAGGTTCCCCACCGTGAACCCGTTTCCCCATATTTACTATGTGGCGGCGGCGCTGGCGGCAATCGCCGCGTTGCTGGCCGTTTGCATCCCAAGGCGTACCGATACATACGCCGCGACAGCGGTGCTGCTAGCACCGCTGGTGTTCGTTTATTTGATGGGAATGTTTCGGACCTTCGGCATCGATTTCGAGAACTACGAAGCCTACCTGGGCAACGAGCGCGATCAGATTCCCGATCCCGGCTACCGCTTGCTGATGGAAGTGGTGGCGGCGTTCGGCTTCAATCTGAGCGAGTTTTTGTTTCTGCAGGGGCTGTTCTCGCTGGGCGCCGTTTGTCTGCTCGCCAGGAAGCTCAGAAGCGATCTGGTCGTCGTCCTCACGCTGTACATGCTGCATGGAGCGTTGGTGCGCGATTTCACGCAGAGCCGAACAGCGCTCGCGCTGGCGATCTACTTCGTCGCTCTGGCGCAGGATAGAAAGGCGCTGTATGCCGTGCTGACGGTGGCGGCATGTTCGGTCCATCTGCAGCTGGTACCGCTCGTGTTCGTTTATCACTGGGCGCGGATGGTCGTCGATTTGCAGAAGTGGCGGACGTTTTTCACGGTGGGTCCCGCGGTTGGCCTGATATTGAGCGTTTCCTTGCTGCTCAAGGTGCTGGTGCTGGTGGATCCTCGCATCGAGACCTATATGAATTGGGCGGAGGACCTCTACGGCAATCCGGTCGGATCCTACTCCGGCATTCTGCTGCTGGTGGTGATCGCGGGTATCTGCCATCACGTGCAACGGCTGACCGGCGACAAGGAATTGCAGATCTTCGTCATCACCATCATGTACGCGGTGGCGATTTTCATCGCGTTTCGCGACGTGGCGATCTTCTCCTACCGGCTTTCCAACGGCGTGGCGGCGTTGTATCCGTTTGCGGTCGGGCGGGCCATCACATTACTGAAGGGTAGCGAACAGTCGAGACTGCAGCACTTTGCCGTGTCGCTGGCGCTGCTGGGCGCGGTGCTGCTGGCCGTGCTTTTCAGGTCCGGCAGCATGGACATCCTCGAAGCGACGCGACCGGCGTTGCTCGCGATCGGCGGCTGAGCGGATCGCTACCGGACTGTTGCGCTAAAATGCGTGGATTCGCCGGCGCCCGCAGCGCCGGCTTTACTGGAAGGGTTGCAAGGTGAATGAGGATATCGTTCGAGCTGGCGCCATTGGCGGGTCGGCTCAAGCCGAATTCGCAAGCTTGCTGGCCACCATCTGGAGAAGGCGGTGGTGGCTCGCGACGTGCGTGCTGGCGTTCGTAGGCGTTTCCGTTGCGGCCGCCCTGGTCCTGCCTCGGGTCTACAAGGCGTCGACAGTGCTGGTCATGGCGAGTCCCACGGAAGGTTTGGGCAGCGGGCTGGCATCTGCATTGGGATCTCTGGGCGGCATGGCGTCGCTCGCGGGCATCAATCTCGATTCGGGCAACGAGCGCGCCGAAGAGGTGATGGCCGTGCTGAAATCGCGCGAGTTCATCGAAAAATTCATCCGCGAAAAGAATCTGTCGGCAGTCCTGTATCCGGGCGACTGGGACGCCCAGACCGGCACCTGGAAAGCGGGGACTCGGCCGCACACGCTCGCCGAAGCTTACAAGTACTTCACGGCGGCGATCATGACCGTGAAACGCGCCAAGGGTGGCGGCCTCATCACCCTGGACATCGAGTGGACGGACGGCGCGGAAGCGGCTGCCTGGGCCAACGAGCTGGTCGAGCGACTCAATGCGGAAATGAGAAAGCGCGCCCTGGAACAAGCCGACAAGTCGATGGGATTCCTGGAGCAGGAGCTCAAGCGGACCACGCTGGTCGGCGCTCAGAGCGCCATCAGTCGGCTGATGGAGAACCAGATCAACCAACGGATGCTTGCGAATGTCACCACCGAGTACGCACTGCGGGTCGTGGACAAGGCATTGGAGCCGGATCCAAGGGACCCGATCAAGCCCCGGCGCGTGCTGATCGTCATCTGCGGTTTCGTGCTGGGTCTGACGATCGGACTGTTCCTCGTCTGGATCGTTCCCGAGCGGCCTTACGTGTCACGCGCACGTGACTGACCCCATGCTTTGCAGGATCTGCGGTTCGACCGCCCGGGTGGCATTCAGCCATAAAATACTTCGCAAGTACGACTGCCAATACTATTTCTGCGAAGCGTGCGGTGTGCTCCACACCGAGGATCCGCACTGGCTCGACGAGGCCTATGCAAATCCGATCGCACTCGCCGATACGGGTATCATGGAGCGGAATCTGTTTCTGTCGCAGGCGGTCTCGCTGGTGCTGTGCTTTCTGCTGGAGCCGCGCGGGCGATTTCTGGACCTGGCCGGCGGGTACGGAATTTTTACGCGCTTGATGCGGGATATCGGTTTCGATTTCCGTTGGGCGGACAAGTACTGTGACAACATGGTCGCGCGTGGCTTCGAAGCGCCCGCTGTCGCTGACGGCGGTTATGCCGCCGTGACGGCTTTCGAAGTGCTGGAACACCTTACCGATCCGCTATCGTTCGTGGCGGAAACGATCGAGTCCACCGGCACCGACACGATCATCTTTTCCACCCAACTGTTCGAGGGCAGCCCGCCGCCGCAATCTTGGTGGTACTACGTTTTCGACACCGGACAACACATCACTTTCTATCGACGCTCCACGCTGGAATTCATCGGCCGTCGTTTCGGCATGAATTTCTACAGTTCCGGTTTGTTACATATCTGGACGCGCAGGAAAGTGAATCCGCTGGCGCTGAAAGTGCTGGCCCATCCGCGGATCGCGAAACTGTTGGGCTCGTTGCCGCGCCGCGCCCTCGTTTCGAAGACCGTCGCCGACCATGAATATTTGTTGCGAGCGGAGAGCACGAAGTCTCCACCTGCGGGGAAGATCGAATGAGAGCGCTCATCTGCGGCATCTCCGGGCAGGATGGTGCTTACCTGGCGCGCCTGCTGCTGGACAAGGGTTACGAGGTCTGCGGAACGTCGCGCGACGCTCAGGTCGGTTCGTTTAGCAGCCTTGCTTCGCTCGGCATTCGCGAGAGCGTGCGCCTCGAATCCATGGCGCCGAACGATTTCCGAAGCGTGGTCAATGCGCTGCGGCGGACGTCTCCCGACGAAATTTATAACCTGGCCGGGCAGACCTCGGTCGGCCTGTCGTTCGAGCAGCCGGTGGAAACACTCGAAAGCATCGGCACCGGCACCATCAATCTGCTGGAAGCCATTCGTTTTCTCGACCGGCCGGTGCGTTTCTATAACGCGGGCTCGGGCGAGTGTTACGGCGATACCGGCGGCGTGGCGGCTCACGAAGACACGCCGTTCCGGCCATGCAGTCCATACGCGGTCGCGAAGGCCACCGCGCACTGGCTGGTTGCAAACTACCGCAATGCTTACGGGCTGCACGCCAGCACGGGTGTTTTATTCAATCACGAATCCCCGCTGCGTCCGGGGCGGTTCGTCACTCAGAAGATCGTTGCCGCCGCCGTGCGCATCAGCCAGGGCGAACGTTCGCGGCTGGCGTTGGGCAACATGCAGATCAAGCGCGATTGGGGCTGGGCTCCCGAATATGTGGATGCCATGTGGCGAATGCTGCAGCAGGAGCGCGCGGACGACTACGTGATCGCGACCGGCGAAAGTCATTCGCTGGAAGAGTTCGCGGCCGCCGCGTTCGGGTACTTCAAGCTCGACTGGCGTCAACACATCGACATCTCACAAGCACTCATGCGGCCGACCGATATCGCCGAAGGTCGCGGCGATGCTTCGAAGGCGCGCACGGTTCTCGGGTGGACGCCCAGTTACAAAATGCCGCAGGTTGTTACAGCGATGGTTGAAGCGGAATTGAAGCGAGTCAAGTCGAAGTGAGAGTTGCGTTCGACCATCATATATTCGCGATTCAGCGATACGGCGGCGTGTCCCGTTACTTTGTCGAGCTGGCGAGCCGGCTGCCGAAGGACGTCGTTTCCGACATCTCGGTGGTCGCGCCATTGCACATCAACCAATATCTCTCGCAGGCCCGCGCCCAGCGCATCACCCGCGGCCGTTTCTTTCCTTTTACTTTTCGCGGGCACATTCGGTTCGTCAGCCTGGTCGACAAGCTGATGGCGCCGCTGGCATGGAGCGGACTGCGGCCGGATATCGTGCACGAGACATTTTTTTCCGACCAGCCCGTCGGCCACGGTCGTAAACGAGTCCTGACCGTTTACGACATGATTCACGAGCTGTTTACCGAGGAGTTCGCCGACACGGGGCCGATGACGGCAGCCAAACGGGCCGCGGTCGCTCGCGCAGATCATGTGATCTGCATTTCCGAATCGACCCGCCAGGACCTGATACGTTTGTTCGGTGTGGAGCCTGCTCGTACCAGCGTCGTGCACCTTGCTCATTCGATGACGAGCGAGGTTGCTGTGGTTGCCGAGACAGATGCTTCGGTCCGCAAGCCGATCATTTTGTATGTGGGGCATCGCTCGGGATATAAAAATTTCCGTCGCTTTGCCCAGGCGTATGCGGGCTCGGCGCTGCTGAAAAAAGAATTCGAGATCGTCGCATTCGGCGGTCCGCCGTTTTCGGCGCAGGAAAATGTTGAGCTGGAGCAGCTGGGGATCCGGGATCGGGTACGGTATCGATCCGGCACGGACGACGAGCTGGTCGAGTGCTACCGAACGGCCGCGGTTTTCGTCTATCCCTCGCTGTACGAAGGATTCGGAATCCCGCCTCTGGAAGCCATGAGCTGGGGCTGCCCCGTGGCCTGCGGCACTGGCGGCTCGCTGCCGGAAGTCGTCGGCGATGCGGGAGTCTATTTCGATGCGCTGAGCGTCGAAGAAATGCGCAGCGCCATGGAACGCATTGTGACGACACCGTCGTTGCAAGCAGAATTGCGCGCGCGCGGCTATTCGCGAATCAAGAATTTTTCATGGGATCGTTGTGCCGCAGAGACGGCCAGCGTGTATCGGTCGCTGCTGGATCGCGCGACGTAGGACGTAGAGATGCGGATCAAAAGGCTGATACGAAGTGCGTTGAATGCAGTGGGCTATGACATCCACCGCTTCAGTGCGTCGGAATCCTCATGGGCCCAGTTGTCGCGACTGCTGACGGCACAGCACATCGATTTCGTCATCGACGTCGGCGCGAATGCAGGTCAGTACGCGCAGCAGCTGCGATTTCTCGACTACCGAGGCGACATCCTTTCCTTCGAGCCGATGCAGAATGCCCACGCAAAGTTGCAGCAGGCTAGCAAGAACGATCCGCGATGGCAGGCGGCGACACGTGCCTGTGTCGGCGATCGGGAGGGGAGCATCACGTTGCAAGTTTCGGCCAATAACGAAAGCAACTCGGTATTGGATGTATTGCCGGCCTCGGTGGACGCCGCACCTCAATCTCAATGCGTTCGGCGAGAAGAGGTCCCCATGACGACGCTGGATGCTTATTTTCGCAAGCAGCCGCCTCGGTCTGGAGCGGTGTCGTTCCTCAAGCTGGATGTGCAGGGCTTCGAGCATCAAGTGCTGGCGGGTGCCCGCGAGACGCTTGCATGGTGCCGCGGCATTCAATGCGAGCTGTCGCTGGTGCCCCTGTATAAAGATCAGTTGCTGCTGACAGAGATGCTGGTCCTGCTGCGAGATCTTGGCTTCGAGCTCCACGCCATGCTGCCGGGATTCACCGACGAACGCACCGGCCGTAGTTTGCAGATGGACGGCATCTTCTTTCGCTCAGTCTCAGGGTCGGCATCGTGAAGCCGGCGGACATCAGCTGCGTCATCCCGACGCTGAACTGTGCCTGGTGCATTGGCGAAACTCTGCAGTCGATTGTCGGCCAGGTGGAGTCGCAGGCACGGATCCTGGTTGTCGATAGCGAGTCGACCGACGATACGTTGAAGATCTGTTCCCAGTTCGGGGTCGAAGTCGTCACCGAGCCTCGCGGCAACCTCTATCGCGCCATTAACGCCGGCCTGCGTCGATGCGACACCGAATGGGTTGCATACACGAATGCGGACGATCCCTGGTATGGCGACGCGCATCGGCGCCTGCTGGACACCGCTCGCGAGCACAAGGCCGACCTGGTGTACGGGAGCTGGGACTGCATCGACCATCATGGCCGCTTTATCTATTCCTTCACGCCGCCGGCGCCGGAAGGGCTCGGCGCATTGTTCCGGTCGGCCTGGATGCCGTTCGCCCAGCAAACGGTGATCTTCCGGCGCGAGTTGTTCGAGCGGCTCGGTGGGTTCGATACGCAATACACGATGTCCGCCGATTTCGACTTTTTCCTGCGTGCCTATGTGCAGGGCGCGCGATTTGTCCGAGCCGGCGGTCGACCGGTGGGCCGCTGGCGGCTGCATTCGGCTCAGCTTTCTCAGCAGCATGCGGAAGCAGCGGAAGCGCAGAAGCGGCAAATCGTGGCTCGCGCGGGGCTGCGGGCAGCAGCTTCGGACCGTCTGCGGCTGCTAGGCTGGCGCGTATCGAATTGGCACAACTACCTGGAGCGCATCGTTCGCTCCAAACAGCTGCGCGGCGGGTTCTCGCTGCCTCGTGCTTTGGGATCTTAGAATTGACTCGCGGCGGTGGCCAGGGAATGAGCTGCGTCAGTGACAGTTCAGCGCTTATCGGCTATTTTCCGCGCCAACTCGACGCGCCGCCCGGCGCTGCGCTCAGCCTGAACTAGAGATTCACGATGTGCGGAATTGTCGGACTATGGGATCCGCGGG
>Ga0247784_1000360_pt1 | contig 12774 bp, 11 predicted proteins | sample UWRJL169409R5_FD_179909 | JGI IMG/M metagenome (GOLD analysis project Ga0247784, IMG submission 179909) | Plant litter microbial communities from Arlington Agricultural Research Station in Wisconsin, United States - UWRJ-L169-409R-5 | ecosystem: Environmental > Terrestrial > Plant litter >...
CGTGCTGCGCGATTACCCCGAGCTGCGCGACGTCGGCCGCATCACGCTGCTTGAGAGTTTTGGCTGCGTACGGCTGGTGCTGTGGGACGAGGCGCAGCGCCGGCTGGTATCGTTCCGGGAGATCCGGGCGTAGCGCGGCAATCGCGGCGGGCTGCCGCTGTCAGAGCCATCGCGCGTGCTTGAAGCGCAGGTACAGCACCGTGCAGAGCACGACGATGATGCCGACGACGACGTAGTAGCCGTATTGCGTCTTTAACTCCGGCATATTTTCGAAGTTCATGCCGTAGATCCCGGCGATCGCGGTGGGCACCGCCAGTATCGCGGCCCACGCCGCCAGCTGGCGCGTGATCACGCCCTGACGCTGCTGCTCCAGCAGGTTGCTCACCTCGAAAACCGAAGTCAGGACGTCCCGCAACGAGTTCACCATGGCGTCGACGCGTCGCACGTGGTCGAGGACGTCCTGGAAATAGGGACGCGCGTTGGCATCGAGACACGGCGTATCAAGGTGGACGAGGCGGCCGCAGACCTCCGTCATGGGGCCGATGATCCGCTTGAAGCGGATCAGTTCCTGGCGCAGCCCGAAGATCCGCTTGACCTCGGTGCGGCCGAGGAAACTGTCGAGCGCGCTTTGCTCCATGGCCAGAACCTGTTCCTCGATGGTTTCGACGATCGGCAGATAGCCGTCGACGATGAAGTCGAGGATGGCATGGAGGACGTAGTCCGGGCCATGGCCGAGCAGCCCCGGCGCCGCTTCGAGCTGCGCGCGGAGCGCGGTATGCGCCCGCGCCGAGCCATGCCGGACCGAAATGACGAAATTCTTCCCGACGAAAATGGCGGTTTCGCCATAGGCGATGTGATCGTGCTCAAGATGAGCGGTGCGCGTCATGACAAACAGCTGCTCGCCGTACACATCGACCTTCGGCATCTGGTTCGCCTTGTGCGCGTCCTCGATCGCCAGTGGATGAAGCCCATAATTGTTCTCGAGCTGCTGGAGCTCCTTTTCCGAAGGCTCGAACAAGCCGATCCAGACAAATTCTGATTTGCCCTTGCAATCAATCGGCTCGTCGAGCGAAACGGCTTTTGCCTTCTTGCCGTTACGATATAGATGGGCTGCGACAACGCTCACTATGCGCCTCCTCCTGATCCGATCGCGTGGGTGACGCCATCCCGGTCAAGCAATGACCGGGATACATTCATGTGGCAGCACCTGCAACGTCCGCAGCGCGTCCTCGGATTCAGCTCGCGGAACCGGCATCGCGGCCAGCTCGTGCGTGCCGGCGCTCAAGCCCCAGCGCCAGGATACCCGCGACGATGTGGATCAGCGTATCCGGTTCCGCAGGACGTTCGTCGGGATCGAATGCCAATCCAATGACGGCATTCTGGCCGTCGGCCCCATCGACAGGCCAGAAGTCGAAGCTTGAGGCGAGATTCGGATAAACGCCGCCGCGCGAGACGGTTCCAGTCGAAAGCGACGATCGCGCCGCGTCCAGTTCGGCCTCCGTGGGTTCGACGTCGCCGGTGCGCTCGAGCGAGATCACCCTACCGTCAGCCACCCGCATCACGACGGCGGGAGCCTGGAACAGGGCTGCAAGGGTCCTGGAAGTCACGGTGACGATCGCCTGCGCATGGCCGGCCGAGACGACGTCCCGGCTGTAGCCTTGCAGCAGGGCCATCTGCCTTCCCAGCCGTGCCGCTTCGGCCGCCCGCTGGCGGGAGGTGAAGGCAGCACCGCTCACGATGAGACCGACGACAAACAGTAGTCCGATTGCCCAGATGTTGGCGGGGTCATCGACGGCGAGGGAATAGCGAGGCTCGGTCAGGAAGAAATTGAAGGCGAGCGCGCCAAGCACCGCCGAAGCGAGTGACGGACCCAGGCCGAGCGCAACGCCCGCAACGATCACCGGAACGACGAACACCAGAGACAAATTGGGGATGCTCAGCCTGCTGTCGATGCCGACGGCGACAATCGTCGCGGCGGCGGTCATTGCAATGGCCGCTAGGTAGCGCATCAGTTCCGATGCGAGCGGGCCAAAAAGCGGATCGGTACCAGACGCCGGCGCGATGTCCGACCGCGGATTCCATTCAACATCTGTCGCCATCCGTTCCGCTGGAAGGACGGGCCGTTCCTGAACGACAATTTGTGCAGACATGACACACTCTCCGTTCCGTTCGGTCGCGATTTCGACCGTACGTAACAGATCGGCATGCCGGCCATATGAAATCGAGAGGAGCCGATGGCCGCCGGCATAGGAATGTCATAAAAGCCTCACGCCTATCGAGAGAGGCGGCGGGACGGATCTCAGATCTCAGGCTTCCTTGGCGGCCGGGTTCTCGTCTTTTTCGGGTTCGCTTTGAGCGGCGGTGGGATCTGCGATCTTTTCCCTGATGACTGCACAGGTTTTACGTACCTCCGCCATCATCAGCGAGTAGTTTTCAATCTGCACGAAGACGCGCTTGGCCTCCGCACGGTACCGCGCCGCGGTTTCCTTGAGCTCCTCGATCACGACAAGCGAATCGCGGTTCATGGCCTCGCAATGCCTGACGTTCTCGACCAGTTCGACGCCGAGCGCCTCGATGTCCTTGGCCGCCGCTTCGTATTCGCGGACGACGGCTTCCGCCGACAGCCGGCCGATCTCCGTGGCGCCGTCGCGATGCTCGACATAGTCGGGCATCGCCATGTCAGGCGCGCGCACGGAGAGCGGCGCGAAATCGGTCGGCTGCCCTTCGCGATCATGCTTTCGAAACTCTTCCTCGATCTCGCGTTCGAGATCGATTGTATCAAAGATCGGTGACTTGGTTGTCTGCTCCATGATAATGCTCCTTCAATGAAAATGTGAGCGGGCAGGCAAATGCGACTGCATGGTTGGTTGCTTTGATGAAATGGTTAGTTGGTTTGATGAACCAGGCAACAGAAGCCCTTTCTTAAGCTTATTTTTTAAGCTTTATGTCCGCGCTGCGGGTTAATTCGGGAACCGCAACGGCTCCGCCACCGGCGACAAACCCGTCGCGTGCATGCAATCAGCGCGCAGAGCGGATGATCCGACCTTGCGCGAGAGCGAAGATGGAAGCCTCGGTCGCCGTGGGGAGTCAGCTAGTTCACAGGTCCCTTGCCGCCGATCGTCTCCATGTCCGGCTCGCCGGGTTTGACGCCTTGGGCGCGGTTTACCAGGGTCGTGATCACCCAGAGCACGACGCCGATGGCGATCAGGACGCCCGCGACGTGGTACTGGACAACCGCCCGACCGGTCCATGGCCCGGCCAGGAATGCGCAGGTCATTGCGCCCAGCACCGGCAGGATCGTCGGCGTGCGAAAATGCTCGTGCGCGACGCCATCCTTGCGCAGCACCAACACCGCGATATTGACCACCGTAAACACGCAGAGCAGAAGCAGCGCGGTCGTTCCGCCGAGCGCGGGCACTTCGCCGACGAAGGTGATCAGCGCAAACGCCAGCAACGTGGTGAAGCCGATCGCGATATAGGGCGTACGCCGGGTCGCATGCACCTTGCCAAGCACCGGCGGCAGCACATGCTCGCGGCTCATGCCGTAAACCAGCCGGCTCGCCATCAGCATGTTGATCAGTGCGGAGTTGGCGACCGCAAACATGGTGATGAAGCCGAAGATCCAGAGCGGAAAGTTTGGCGCGCCGGCCTGCACCACTTTCAACAGCGGCGTCTCTCCTTCGGCGAGCTGCTCCGGCGGAACGAGCGTGATCGCCGAGATTGAGACCAGCACGTAGATTGCGCCGGTGATAAACAGTCCGGCGAGCAGCACGGTTGGAAAATGCCGTGACGGGTCCTTGCATTCCTCTGCCATGTTGACGGAATCCTCGAAGCCGACCATGGCGAAAAAGGCGAGCGTGGTCGCGGCAATCACCGGCCAGAACACGCCGGAATCGGATGCCTTGAACTGCATGACACGCGAAACGTCTCCCTGGCCGAGGCCGATCGCCCACAGGCCGATGACGATGATGATGAGGAGGCCGGTCAGCTCGACGCAGGTCAGAACAACGTTGGCCTTCACGCTTTCGCCGACACCACGGAAATTGACCGCGGCAACGATCGCCATGAAGACGATACCCGTCATGGTGATGCCGAACCCGGACAGGCCGAGGCCAAGCGCGTTCGACATGTTTGCAGAGAAAGCCCGCGAGGCCGTGGAAGCGGAGGTAATCCCCGAGCACATCACCGCAAATGCGACGATGAACGTGATAAAATGGATGCCGAACGCCTTGTGGGTGTAGAGCGCGGCGCCTGCGGCCTTCGGATACTTGGTGACGAGTTCGAGATAGCTCAGCGCCGTGATCAGCGCCACAACGAAGGCGATAAGGAACGGCAGCCAGACGACGCCGCCCACCTGGTTGGCCACCTGGCCGGTGAGCGCATAAATGCCGGTGCCGAGAATGTCACCGACGATGAACAGCAGGAGAAGCCACGGGCCCATGACCCGGTTCAGACTTGGCTCGGCATCCGGGGCGGGTGATGCAGGAGTAGCGGCCTTCAAGGAGAGATCGGTCATCGCGCAGCCTCTCAACTGATTTCGCACGCCCACGCTTGGCCGTATGGCCGATACAGGCTGATGCGGGCGTCCGGCGTCATGCTGGCACACAGCGTATTGACTTTCACGCCATCGCCAAGATTTATTTTGCTTTGGGTCGCACCAGTCGAAAAAGAATTGCGGCGAATCGAGGTTGAGCGACTGTCGCGCAACCCGGCATAATCGCCCGATCATCCGGAGAGAGCGGCGATGCAATTGCGGGTCTTTGGGCGCACGGGAATGCGGCTCTCGGTGCTGGGCTTCGGGTGCGGCGCGGTGGGCGGATTGATGGTGCGTGGCGATGCCGACGACCAGGAGCGGACAGTCGCGCGGGCGATCGCCGCCGGCGTCAACTACTTCGATACGGCGGTGCTGTACGGCAATGGCGATTCGGAAAGGAACCTTGGCCGCATCCTGCAAAACCTGAAGCCGGCCAATGTCGTCGTCGGAACCAAGGTGCGGTTGCTGGCCGGCGAGATCGGCCGCATTGACGGCGCGATCAAAACATCGCTCGAAGGCAGTCTGGCGCGGTTGCGGCTCGACCGGGTCGACATCCTGCATCTGCATAATCCGATCACCGCGCAAGGTGGCGGACCGGCGCTCAGCGTCCGCCAGGTGCTCGATGAGGTCGTGCCGGCGTTCGAGCGCCTGCGTGCGCAGGGCAAGATCCGTTTCCTTGGGATCACGGCGCTCGGCGATACCGCCGCGCTGCATCAGGTTATCGATGCGCGCGTCTTCGACAGCGCGCAAATCGTCTACAACATGCTCAATCCATCGGCGGCTTCCGAATTGCCGGCGAGCTATCCGGCGCAGGATTACGGCCGGTTGTTTGATGCGACCACGGTCGCCGGCGTCGGCGTCGTGGGCATCCGCGTGCTGGCCGGCGGCGCGCTGTCGGGTTCGGCCGCGCGTCACCCGATTGCCGGACCGGCGCCCGAGCCGATCGGTTCGGCGATGAGCTACGATGCCGATATCGATCGCGCCCGCCGCCTGATGCCGCTGGTCGAGGAGGGGTTCGCCACCAGCCTGACCGAAGCTGCCACGCGGTTCGCGCTGTCGCACCCGGCGATGGGCTCGATCCTGGTCGGCATGGCGACGCCGCAACAATTCGAGGACGCGCTCGCTGCTGCGGAAAAGGGGCCACTTCCGCAAGCCGCGCTCGACCGGCTGTCGGTGCTGCGGCAGGATTTTGCCGGCGAGACGCGATAAGCAGGTAACGGAGCAGGGCGGAACGAAAGCGTACGCCGCCGACGCGCATTATTGCGGGCGGGTTGGAACTTATCGGGTCGCCGGGCAGTTTGCTGCGCAGGGGGCTGTCACGAATGAAACCGACAAAATTCTCGCCGAACCAATCGCTGCTGGGCGCAGCCATGGCCTTGCGGCGCACCACCATCCGCGAGGGCAGGCCGTTTCCGCTTGGGGCGACATGGGACGGCCTCGGCGTCAACTTCGCGCTGTTCTCGGCGCACGCCACCAGGGTCGAACTCTGCATCTTCGATGACTCAGGCGAGAACGAAATCGAGCGCTTCGACCTGCCCGAATACACCGATGAAGTCTGGCACGGCTACGTCCCGACCGCGCGGCCCGGCACCGTCTACGGCTATCGCGTTCATGGTCCCTATGAGCCGGATGCCGGCCACCGCTTCAACCCGAACAAGCTGCTGATCGATCCCTACGCCAAGCAGCTCGTCGGCGAGTTGCAGTGGGCGCCCGAACTGTTCGGCTACCGGCTAGACCATCCCGACAAGGACAAATCCTACGACGAGCGCGACAGCGCGCCGTACATGCTCAAATGCCGGGTGATCGATCCGGCCTTCACCTGGGGCGAATCGCGCAAGCCGGAGACGTCCTGGGCGCGCACGATCATCTATGAGATGCACGTCAAGGGATTCACGCAGCGTCATCCGCTGATCCCGGAATCCGACCGGGGCACGTTCGCAGGTCTGTCCCATCCCGCGATCCCGGCCTATCTGCGCTCGCTCGGCGTCACCAGCGTCGAGCTGTTACCGATCCATTCGTTCATCGACGACAGCTATCTCGTCGACAAGGGGCTTCGAAACTACTGGGGCTACAATTCAATCGGGTTTTTCGCACCCGAGACCCGTTATCTCCGCACCGACGGGGCCAACGAATTCAAGACCATGATCAACCAGTTTCATGCCCATGGTCTCGAGGTGATCCTGGACGTCGTCTACAACCACACCGCCGAGGGCAACGAACTGGGCCCGACGCTTTCGTTCAAGGGCATCGACAATGCCAGCTATTACCGGCTGCTGCCTGAGCAGCGTCGCTACTACATCAACGACACCGGCACCGGCAACACCGTCAATCTCTCGCATCCGCGCGTGCTGCAGATGGTGGCGGATTCCCTGCGCTATTGGGCGACCGAAATGCGGGTCGACGGCTTCCGCTTTGATCTCGCCACCATTCTCGCGCGCGAGCCCTACGGCTTCGACGAAGGCGGCGGGTTTCTCGATGCCTGCCGGCAGGACCCCGTGCTCTCTGGCGTCAAGCTGATCGCCGAGCCCTGGGATATCGGGCCGGGCGGCTACCAGGTCGGCCAGTTTCCGCCGGGATGGGCCGAATGGAACGACAAGTTTCGCGATACGGTCCGGAGCTTCTGGAAAGGCGACGCCGGCCTGCTGCCGGACCTGGCCAAACGCATTTCGGGATCGGGCGATCTGTTCAACAAGCGCGGCCGCCGGCCGTGGGCGAGCATCAATTTCGTGACCGCCCATGACGGCTTCAACCTCAACGACCTCGTATCGTACAACGACAAGCACAACGAGGCGAACGGCGAAGACAACCGCGACGGGCATTCCAACAACCATTCCTGGAATCACGGTGTGGAGGGCCCCACGGAAGCCCCTGATATCGTGGAGCTACGCGAGCGGCAGAAACGAAACCTGCTGGCCACCACGCTGCTATCGCACGGAACGCCGATGCTGCTGGCAGGCGACGAGTTTGGCCATACGCAAAACGGCAACAACAATGCGTATGCGCAGGACAACGACATCAACTGGCCGAACTGGCTTGGAATTTCGGCGCGCGGCCGGGCGTTGCGGGAATTCACCCGCCGCCTGATCGTGACGCGCAAGGCGTTTCCGATTCTCTATCGCAGCCGCTTTCTGGTCGGTTCGCGCAACGAGGAGCTCGACGTTACCGACGTCACCTGGCTCACGCCGGCCGCCACCGAAATGACGACCGAACAATGGCAGGACGGCAACGCTCGCTGCTTCGGCATGCTGCTCGACGGGCGCGCGCAGGAAAGCGGTATCAAGCGGCGTGGATCGGACGCGACGCTGCTGATCGTCTTCAACGCCCATCACGATGTCGTCCCGTTCACATTGCCCGAGGTCGCCGAAGGGCGGCATTGGGTCGGCCTGATCGACACCGCCCAGCCGGAGGCCACGCCTGTCACCCATCCGTTCGGTCACGTTTACGACATCACCGGCCGATCGCTTTGCGCCTTCGCGCTGGAGGGCGCGATCATGGGCGATCTGCGGCAGGGCGTCGGGTCGATTCTCGACGTGACGGAGCGGCCGCTGGAGTAAGTCGATCTGGTTGGTCTATGCGTTCTCGCGAAGCTCTGCTTGCAATAGCGAATTATTTCGAGTTCAGGCAAAATCGTACGACCCGTCATTGCGAGGAGCGAAAGCGACGAAGCAATCCATCTCTCCGCACTCGCCGATGGATGGATTGCTTCGCTACGCTCGCAATGACGGCGATGCCGGGGTGGTCATCGACTACAACGTCACAACAATCTTGCCGAGGTGCTTGTTTGCTTCCATGTGATCGAACGCTGCTCCGATCTCGGCGAACGGGTAGACCTTGTCGATCGGCAATTGCAGTTTTCGCGATTCCACCGCGCCCCAGATGTCTTTCCGGACCTCGTCAAAGATCTCGCGGACTTCCTCGATGGTGCGGGTGCGGAAGGTGACGCCGATATAATTGATGCGGCGGGCGGCGTGGAGATCGAAATTGAAGTCGCCATGGGTGCCGCCGAGCCGGCCGACATTGACGATGCGTCCCTTGACCTTGGTGGCTTTCAGATTCTGGTTCGCGACCGGACCTGAGACCTGGTCGACGATCAGGTCGACGCCTTCGCCACCCGTTGCCTTCAGCACCTGCTCGACCCAGCCGGGATCGCTGGAATCGACCGCGAGATCGGCGCCGTACTCCTTGAGCCGGCCGCGGCGCATCGCATCCGTCGACGAACCGATCACGAGTTTGGCACCCTTGAATTTGGCGATCTGCATCGCCATCAGCCCGACGCCGGAGCTGGCGCCCTGGATCAGCACGGTCTGGCCTTTCTGCAGCGCGCCGTTGGTTACGACGGCATTGTGCATGGTGGCAAGCGCGACAGGGAGGGTGGCGGCCTCCTCGAAATTCATGTTCGAAGGTGCGCGGAACAGCCGGCCGTGATCGGCCAGCGTATACTCGGCGAACGCCGCCCCGCCGGAGCCCATGATTTTGTCGCCGACCTTGATGCCTTTTGCATCGGGTCCAAGCTCGGCGACTTCACCCGCCCATTCCATGCCGAGCACGGTGCCGACGCCGCCGGCCGCGCCATGGACATGGCCCTTGGTCATGCCGAGGTCGGCGCGGTTGAGCCCACAGGCGTGGACCTTGACTAGCACCTGCGTGCCTTTCGGCGAAGGTTTTGCGACATCGGTGATTTCGGGGCCGTTGGCACCGTAGACATAGGCTTTCATGGCTCTTCTCTTTTTCTCTCCCTCTCCCGCTTGCGGGGAGGGTTGGGGTGGGGGGTGCCGCCGCGAGTCAGACCGTTCGTGTGGAGAGAGCCCCACCCGGATCGCATCTTCCGATGCGATCCGACCTCACCCGCAAGCGGGAGAGGTGAAGCAAGACCGCGGCGCGCGCGAGTCGCTTATTCCGCGGCCTGGCGTTGCGCGCCCGACACCATGGCCTCGAGCCGGTTGCGAATGATCGCCTCCGCATCGCGCATGATGCGCGAGACCAGTTCGGCGCAGGTCGGGATGTCGTGGATAAGGCCCTGGACCTGGCCGGCCGACCAGATGCCTTCATCGGCATCGCCGGTCGCGTAGACCATCTTGCCGCGGGCGCCGGCGACGAGTTCGCGCACGTCCTCGAATTTGGCGCCTTCCTTCTCCATCGCGACGACCTTGGTCGAGATCGTGTTCTTGGCGACGCGCGAGGTGTTGCGCATGGTGCGGAAGATCAGCTCTGTTTCGCGTTCGTCATTGGCGACGATGCGTTCCTTCACCAGCTGATGGATCGGGCTCTCCTTGGTGCACATGAAGCGCGTGCCCATGTTGATGCCTTCGGCGCCGAGTGCGAGGGCGGCGACCAAACCGCGGCCGTCGCCGAAGCCGCCTGAGGCGATCATCGGGATCTTGATCTTGTCCGCGGCGGCCGGGATCAGGATCAGGCCGGGCGTGTCGTCCTCGCCGGGGTGGCCGGCGCATTCAAAGCCGTCGATCGAAAGCGCGTCGACGCCCATCCGCTCGGCCGACAGCCCGTGACGGACGCTGGTGCATTTGTGGATGATCTTGATGCCGTGCTTCTTGAACTCGGTAACGTGTTCCTGCGGCTTGTTGCCGGCGGTCTCGACGATCTTGATGCCGGCCTCGATGATGGCCTGGCGATACTCGGCATAGGGCGGCGGCTTGATCGCGGGAAGGATGGTGAGGTTGACGCCGAATGGCTTGTCGGTCATGTCGCGGCAGCGCGCGATTTCCTTGGTGAGGTCCTCCGGCGTCGGCTGTGTCAGCGCGGTGATCAGCCCGAGCGCGCCGGCATTGGCGACGGCGGCGACCAGTTCGGCACGCCCGACCCATTGCATGCCGCCCTGGACGATCGGATGTTCCACGCCAACGAGTTCGGTAAATCGCGTCTTCATCTCTGCCCTCTGGTTTCCATGAGCATTTTCCAGTTGGAAATGCTCTTTCTTGTCACTTTCGACGCGGGACGGCCCGCGTCATTTTGTGAGATTTCGAACGGCAGGATGCCGTCACACCCCGCAAAAGTCTACCGGGGGCGGACGGGTGCCAAGGCAACGCCAGCATGCAAAAGCGCGGTTTGTTCCGCAGTGCGAACAATTCCGCACGGGGGCGCGTTGCCGGTCTGATCCGCTGAGCTTTCCACGACGTTTCCTGATATTGAACGAGAAGCAGGAGTACCGATGCGGAATTTGCGGCTAGCGATCTTTGTCGTCCTCGTGGTCGGTGCCGGCTTTGCGACGGGCTTCGCGAACCAGACGGGAGGGTGGTACGCCGCGCTCGCCAAGCCGTGGTTCAGCCCGCCGAACTGGCTATTCGCCCCGGTGTGGTCGATCGTCTACCTGCTGGTGGCAATCGCGGGGTGGCGAACCTGGGAGCGTGACCGCAACTCTCTCGCGATGACGCTGTGGTGGGTGCAGATGGCGCTCAACCTGCTGTGGTCGCCCATCTTCTTTACAGCGCACTGGCCGGGCGTTGCGTTGGCCGTCATTTTGCTGCTGCTCGCGGCGATCCTCGCGTTCATCGCAAGGCAATGGTCCGAGGACCGGATATCAGCCGGGCTTTTCATCCCGTATGCGTCCTGGGTCGCGTTTGCGTCCGCCCTCAACGCAGCGATCGTCCGCCTCAACTAGGGGCGGTTGCAAGAGGGGCCCGATCAGCCCGCCGCCTGCGCCTCGAACGCCGCGCAGTCGCTGCGTACCGTCTCCAGCGTTCGCCGCAGCCAGGTCTTGATGGTGCCGACGGGCACGCCGAACCGCTCCGACAGCGATTGCCGGCTTTCGCCCTCGATATAGGCGAGCGACAGCAGCGCCTGGCGGTCGTCCGGCAGCTGGCGGATCGCGGTCGCGGCGATCGGCCGGGCGCGGTCGTAGTCGAAGTCACTGTCCGGGGTCGGTTCCGGTACCAGCAAGGCGAGGTCGAGATCGGTGGTCGGAAGCGTCTTGAGACGAAACGTATCGATCGCGGTGTTGCGCACGATCACGGACATCCAGCTGATCGGTGAGGACCGATCCGGATCGAAGTTCGGCGCATTACGCCAGATCTTCAAATACGCATCCTGGAGAATATCCTCCACCTCGGTTCCGCTTGCACACACCGTGCGGGCCGTTTTGCGCATCTTCCGGCTCGTCAGCGCATAGAGCTCGGAGAACGCGGCGTCATCGCCGTCGCCGGCCCGTGCGATCAGGAAGGAGAGATGGTCTCTGCCCTCAGCGGTCGATGCGGTTCCCATTTTCATCCGATATACCCGAGTTGCGGCGTTGCTCTCAGGTAGGAACGATGCCGCCGCGCGGATGGATCACCGGATCAGAGCCGAACGAAGGGGCTGATCAGGCGGCCGAAGAAGCCGTTCATGCGGAGGTCGCCGGTCATGGCCACCAGGCAAAGGCAGGGCTCACCGTCGCCGACCAGTGGTTGATGATCCAGCGTCTCATCGCCGAAGTCGAAATCGCCGGGTCCGAAACGGCCGCCCTCATGGGTGAAGCTGCCGCGCAGGACGCAAGTCAGTTCAGTCCCGCTATGGGTATGCTCGAGCATATGCGTGCCGGGTTCCGACCGGAGCAGGAACACGCGCGACCTGGAGGGACCCGGCAGTTCGATCGGCCGCATGCTGATGCCCGGGGCGACGCGCCGGCGCCGTCCGATGCGGTAGTGCCGCAGGATTTCCGGCAGGTCGTCATCGGTGACGCGGTCGGGGCGCGGCGCGGGGCGAGGCGGCGCCCGATCGAGCTGCGCCATGACGGCTTCGAACGCGCCGGCCTTCATGGCGACGGGTTCCACGACCTCCAGCGCCGATCCGCCGATGCCTTCGACCGCCCGCAACAGCCGCCGGCACGTCGGACAGCCCGAGGCATGAACGGCGACGGCCAGATGCTCGCCCGCGTCGAGCGTTCCGGCAGCGAAACCTGCCAGTAATTCCGCAGAGGGATGATGGGTCACGCTCATTTCGCTTCGTCCAACAAGGCTCGCAGCCGGTTCATGGCCAATCTGATCCTGGATTTCACCGTCCCCAGCGGTATCCCGAGGACATCGGCGATTTCGGGATGCGGTCGTTCTTCGATGAACGACAGCCGGATCGCCATGGATTGCTGCTCGGAGAGGCTCGACAAGGCCCTTGCGATGCGGTCGGCCTCGTCGTTTCGCGCCATCGCGTCATCCGCCGGTTCGACGGGATCGGCGAGGTAGTCCAGCTCGGCGTCATGGTCGAGGGCGCCGGTGCGGGCCGCCCGCCGCACCGCATCGATCCGCAGGTTACGG
>Ga0247784_1000362_pt1 | contig 12676 bp, 9 predicted proteins | sample UWRJL169409R5_FD_179909 | JGI IMG/M metagenome (GOLD analysis project Ga0247784, IMG submission 179909) | Plant litter microbial communities from Arlington Agricultural Research Station in Wisconsin, United States - UWRJ-L169-409R-5 | ecosystem: Environmental > Terrestrial > Plant litter >...
CGCTGGACTATCTGGTCGGCTTCACGCTCTCCCCGGTGCTGTGGCGTAAACTGCCGGGCGCGCGCTCGGCGGGCCGCGTGCAGTCAGTCGCGCTGCGGCTGGTCTGCGACCGCGAACTCGAGATCGAAAAATTCGTGCCCCGCGAATACTGGTCGCTGGTAGCGACACTGACCACGCCGCGCGGCGACAGTTTTGAGGCGCGTCTCGTCGGCGCCGACGGCAAGAAGATCCAGCGGCTCGACATCGGCTCCGGCGCCGAGGCCGAAGATCTCAAGAAGGCCATTGAGGCGGCAAACTTCACGGTTACGACCGTGGAAGCCAAGCCCGCGCGCCGCAATCCGCAGGCGCCCTTCACCACCTCGACGCTGCAGCAGGAGGCGAGCCGCAAGCTCGGCTTTGCGCCCGCGCACACCATGCGGATCGCGCAGCGGCTTTACGAAGGTATCGACATCGGCGGCGAGACCACCGGCCTCATTACCTATATGCGAACCGACGGCGTGCAGATCGACGGCTCCGCGATCACGCAGGCCCGCAAGGTGATCGGCGAGGATTACGGTAAGGACTATGTGCCGGACGCGCCGCGCCAGTACCAGACCAAGGCCAAGAACGCGCAGGAGGCCCACGAAGCGATCCGACCGACCGACCTGTCGCGCCGGCCCGCCGAAATGCGCCGGCGTCTCGATGTCGATCAGGCCAAGCTCTATGAGCTGATCTGGATCCGCACCATTGCGAGCCAGATGGAATCGGCCGAGCTCGAACGCACCACCGTCGATATCGCTGCGAAGGCCGGCGCCCGCATGCTGGAACTGCGTGCCTCGGGCCAGGTGATCAAATTCGACGGCTTCCTCGCGCTCTACCAGGAAGGCAAGGACGACGACGGCGACGACGAGGATTCGCGCCGCCTCCCCGCCATGAGCGCGGGCGAAGCGCTGAAGCGGCAGGATCTCGCCGTCACGCAACATTTCACCGAACCGCCGCCTCGCTTCTCGGAAGCCTCGCTGGTCAAGCGGATGGAAGAGCTCGGCATCGGCCGTCCCTCGACCTACGCCTCGATCCTGCAGGTCCTGAAAGACCGCGGTTACGTCAAGCTGGAGAAGAAGCGGCTGCATGGCGAGGACAAGGGCCGCGTCGTGGTCGCGTTCCTGGAGAATTTCTTCGCCCGCTATGTGGAGTATGACTTCACCGCCGCGCTGGAAGAGCAGCTCGACCGCGTTTCCAACAACGAGATTTCCTGGCAGCAGGTGCTGAAGGAATTCTGGGTGGGATTCTCCGGCGCGGTCAACGATATCAAGGATATCCGCGTCTCCGAAGTGCTGGATGCGCTCGATGACATGCTGGGCCCGCACATCTACCCGGCCCGCGCCGATGGCGGCGACGTCCGGCAGTGCCCGACCTGCGGCACCGGCAAGCTAAACTTGAAGGCCGGAAAGTTCGGCGCCTTCGTCGGCTGCTCGAACTATCCGGAATGCCGCTACACCCGCCCGCTGGCCGCGGACTCCGAGGCGAGCGCCGACCGCGTGCTCGGCAAGGATCCGGCGACAGATCTCGATGTGACGGTGAAGGCCGGTCGCTTCGGTCCCTACATCCAGCTCGGCGAACAAAAGGATTATGCCGAGGGCGAAAAGCCCCGGCGCGCCGGCATCCCCAAGAACATGTCGCCCGGCGACATGGAGCTCGAACTGGCATTGAAGCTCTTGTCGCTGCCGCGCGAAATCGGAAAGCATCCGGAGACCGGCGAGCCCATCACCGCCGGCATCGGCCGCTTTGGCCCGTTCGTGCGTCACGAAAAGACCTATGCGAGCCTGGAGGCCGGCGACGAAGTGTTCGACATCGGCCTCAACCGCGCGGTCACGCTGATCGCGGAAAAGATCGCAAAGGGCCCGAGCGGCCGCCGCTTCGGCGCCGATCCGGGCAAGCCGCTCGGCGAGCATCCGGGCCTGGGCGGCGTCGCGGTCAAGAACGGCCGCTATGGCGCCTATGTCACGGCCGGCGGCGTCAACGCCACGATCCCCAGCGACAAGACGCCGGAAACGATCACACTCGCCGAAGCCATTGCGCTGATCGACGAGCGCGCCGCCAAGGGCGGCGGCAAGCCGAAGCGCGGCGCCAAGAAGGCCGCGCCGAAGAAGGCAGCCGCCAAGAAGGCGGCCGACAAGACGGCCGATCCCGATACGCCAAAGCCCACCAAGAAGGCGGCAGCAAAGAAAGCCGCAGCGAAGCCGAAATCGGAGGCCGTCAGCAAAGCGCGCGCGCCGGTGGCGTCTACCGCCAAGACATCGGCGGCGAAGCCCGCCACTGCACCCAAGACGCCTGCGAAAAAGAGCGCGGGCAAGGCCCGGGGATAAGTGAAGCGAACACACGACAGTGGTTTTCCGAACCGGGACGCCATCGTTGCCTTCATCCGCGCGAATCCGGGCAAGATCGGCACGCGGGAAATCGCCCGCGAGTTCGGCCTGAAGAATGCCGATCGCGTCGAGCTGAAGCGCATCCTGCGCGAACTCGCCGACGACGGCACGGTTGCCAAGCGCGGCCGAAAAATCCACCAGCCCGATACCCTGCCGCCGACCGTGGTCGCTGATATCACCGGCCGCGACACCGACGGCGAATTGCTCGCCACCCCCACCGAGTGGGACACCGAGGAAAGCGGCCCTGCGCCAAAAATCCGCATTCACGTGCCGCGCCGCCCGCAACCGGGAACGGCTGCCGGCGTCGGCGACCGCGCCCTGATGCGCATCGAGAAGCTCGATGAGGGCGAAGGCGCACTCTATCGCGGCCGCGTCATCAAGGTGCTCGATCATGCAAGGGCGCGCCTGCTCGGCATCTTCCGCAAGGCCCCCGGTGGCGGCGGACGGCTCGTACCCATCGACAAGAAGCAGGCCGGGCGTGAGTTGAACATCGCGCCGCCGGACACCGGCGGCGCCGAGGATGGCGACCTCGTCAGCGTCGATCTGGTGCGCTCGCGCGGCTATGGCCTCGCCTCCGGCAAGGTGAAGGAGCGGTTGGGATCGCTCGCGACGGAGAAGGCGATCAGCCTGATCGCGATCCACGCCCACGAAATTCCGCAAGCCTTTTCGCCTGGTGCGGTACGCGAAGCGGAGGAAGCGCAGCCTGCGACGCTGAAAGGCCGCGAGGATTGGCGCGATCTGCCGCTTGTCACCATCGACCCGCCCGACGCGAAGGATCATGACGACGCGGTGCATGCCGCGCCGGACGACGATCCGGGCAACAAGGGCGGCTACATCATCCATGTCGCCATTGCCGACGTCGCCTTCTATGTGCGGCCGGGTTCGGCGCTCGACCGTGACGCGCTGACGCGCGGCAACTCGGTCTATTTCCCCGATCGCGTGGTGCCGATGCTGCCCGAGCGCATCTCCAACGATCTCTGCTCGCTGGTGCCGGGCGAAGCGCGCGGCGCCCTCGCGGTTCGGATGGTGATCGGCCCCGACGGCCGCAAGCGCTCGCACAGCTTTCATCGCGTGCTGATGCGCTCGGCCGCCAAGCTGCACTACGCGCAGGCGCAGGCGGCCATCGACGGGCGTCCCGACGATACGACGGGCCCGCTGCTGGAGCCGATCCTGAAGCCGCTCTACACGGCCTATGCGCTGGTGAAACTTGCCCGGGACGAGCGCGATCCGCTGGACCTGGATCTGCCCGAGCGCAAAATTTTACTCAAACCCGACGGCTCGGTCGATCGCGTCATTGTGCCGGAGCGCCTGGACGCGCATCGCTTGATCGAGGAATTCATGATCCTCGCCAACGTCGCCGCAGCCGAAATGCTTGAAAAGAAGGCATTGCCGCTTATCTATCGGGTACATGACGAGCCCTCCCAGGAGAAGGTTCACAACCTCCAGGAATTCCTGAAAACGCTCGATCTGCCGTTTGCGAAGAGTGGTGCCTTGCGCCCTGCGTTGTTCAATCGTGTGCTCGGTCAGGTCCGCGGCGAGGATTATGAGCCGCTGGTCAACGAGGTGGTGCTGCGCTCGCAGGCGCAGGCGGAGTACTCGGCCGAGAATTACGGCCATTTCGGCCTTAACCTGCGCCGGTACGCACATTTCACTTCGCCGATCAGGCGATACGCGGATCTGATCGTGCATCGTGCGCTGATCCGCGGGCTCGGCCTCGGCGAAGGCGCGTTGCCGGAAACCGAGACGCTGGAGACCTTGAGCGAAGTCGCGGCGCAGATTTCGGTGACCGAGCGCCGCGCGATGAAAGCGGAACGCGAGACCGCCGATCGCTTGATCGCGCATTTCCTCGCCGACCGTATCGGCGCGACGTTTCAGGGCCGAATTTCCGGCGTGACCCGCGCCGGGCTGTTTGTGAAGTTATCGGATACCGGTGCCGACGGGCTGATCCCGATCCGCACGCTCGGCACCGAATACTTCAATTACGACGAAACGCGTCACGCGCTCGTCGGCTCACGCAGCGGTGCCATGCACCGATTAGGTGACGTTGTCGACGTGCGTCTGGTAGAAGCTGCACCTGTGGCCGGCGCGCTGCGGTTCGAGCTGTTGTCGGAAGGCCAGGTCATTCCGCGCGGCAGAAAACGCGACGGCGGACGCGAAAGTTCGAGAGCGCAGGCCACACCGTCGAAGGCGCATCCGGGCCGCAGCCCGCGCAAGAAAGATCGCAAGCCGGGCAAACCGAAGCCCGGTAAATCGAAGAAAGGCAAGTCATGGAAACGGTAAACCCTGTGACGACCGTCTGGACCCGGGACACTGTGCGGGCCGAGAAGCGCGATCTCTGGACCGCGCTAAAGCGCGGCTTTCGCTGCCGCTGCCCACGCTGCGGCGAAGGCAAGCTGTTTCGCGCCTTTCTCAAGACCGCCGATAATTGTTCGGTCTGCGGGCTCGATTTCACACCGCATCGCGCCGATGATTTGCCGGCCTATCTCGTGATCGTCGTCGTTGGCCACATCGTGGTGCCGGCCGTGCTCTGGATCGAAACCAATTATTCGCCGGCGGTATGGTTGCAACTGGCGATCTACCTGCCGCTGACGTTCATCATGTCGCTGGCGCTGCTGCAGCCGGTCAAGGGCGCCGTTGTCGGCGCTCAGTGGGCGCTCCGGATGCATGGCTTTGACGAGAATGCCCCTGGCGACATTCCGCCGGTCTAGCTAAATCAAAAAACAAGAGCATCAAAATGGGGATGGAATGACGGAAACCGCGACCGCCGTACAAGAAGGAAAAGAAGCCGATCACCATCCCTACTTCCGGCCCAAGGATGCCGCGACGCTCATCCTGATCGACCGCTCGGGCGACAAGCCGAAGGTGCTGGTCGGCAAGCGACACGACAAGGTGGTGTTCATGCCGGGCAAATACGTCTTCCCAGGCGGCCGCGTCGACAAGTCGGACAACCGCATTCCGGTCGCCGCACCGATTTCCAGCGAACTCGAGGCCAACCTCCTGAAAGGAAGCCCGAAGATCGTTGCCTCCCGGGCGCGGGCGCTGGCGGTTGCCGCGATCCGCGAGGCCTGCGAGGAAACCGGGCTCTGCCTCGGCCGCAAGGTTGAAAAACCCGTCAAGCTCGAAGGCCCCTGGCAACCGTTCACGGAAGCGGGCCTCCTGCCCGATCCGTCCAGCCTGTTCCTGATCGCTCGCGCGATCACTCCGCCCGGCCGTGTCCGCCGTTTCGATACGCGCTTCTTCACCGCGGATGCTTCCAGCATCGCCCATCGGGTCGAAGGCGTCATCCATGCGGACGCCGAACTGGTCGAACTGGTGTGGGTCGAGATCGGCTCCCAGCCGCTCGCCGACGCGCATGCCATGACCAAGAACGTACTCGCCGAACTCGATCGCCGCCTCGCCACCGGCCCGCTGCGGCATGATGCGCCGGTGCCGTTCTTCCATTTCTACGGCGGCAAGATGCAAAAGGACGTGCTGGGGGCGTAAGGCTCCGCTCTTCCCGTCGTAGGATAACCTCCCTCCGCGTCATTGCGAGCGCAGCGAAGCAATCCATCTATCCCCGGGCTCAGACGTGGATTGCTTCGCTGCGCTCGCAATAACGGTGCTGGCAGCGGCAAATATCCTCCGCTAGCCCGCTAAATCGTAAAATTCTTCTCAGCGTCGCCCATTGGCGCTGCGCTGATCGCCTCCCTATCTGTTCCCCAACAATAACAGCAACGGAACGGGGCAATGGCACAGCGGCAACTCAAGCTCGGCGCGTTCATGCGGCCGGTATCGATCCATACCGGCGCGTGGCGCTACCCGGGCGCCTGGCCCGATGCCAATTTCAATTTTCCGCACATCAAGAAGCTCATTCAGAAGCTGGAGGCCGGCAAGTTCGACGCCTTCTTCATGGCCGATCATCTCGCCGTGCTGAACATGCCGATTAGCGCGCTCAAGCGCAGCCACACGGTGACCTCGTTCGAGCCGTTCACGCTGCTGTCGGCGCTGGCCGGCGCCACCGAACATATCGGCCTGATCGCGACGGGATCGACCACGTTCGACGAGCCCTATCATGTCGCCAGGCGCTTTGCTTCGCTTGACCACATCTCGGGCGGGCGGGCTGGCTGGAACATCGTCACGACTTCCAATCCGGATGCCGCGCTGAATTTCGGCCTCGACGACCACATGGAGCACGCCGAACGCTACAAGCGGGCGCGCGAGTTCTATGATGTGGTGACGGGTCTGTGGGATTCCTTCGCCGATGACGCCTTCGTGCGCGACGTCGAGGCCGGGCTTTATTTCGATCCCGCGAAGATGCACGTGCTCAATCACAAGGGCAAATATCTCTCCGTGCGCGGGCCGCTCAACATCGCCCGTCCCGTGCAGGGCTGGCCGCTGATCGTGCAGGCCGGCGCCTCCGAGGACGGCAAGCAACTCGCGGCGGAAACGGCGGAAGCCGTATTCACCGGTGGCGGCCCACTCGCCGACGCGCAAAAGCTTTATGCGGACATCAAGGGCCGGATGGAGAAGATCGGCCGCAACCCCGAACACCTGAAAATCCTGCCTGGCGCCTTCGTCGTGGTCGGCGAAAGTGTAGAGGAAGCCAAGGAGAAGCGCGCAAAACTCGACAGCCTGGTGCATTACGACTCGGCCATCGCCTCGCTCTCCGTGCAGCTAGGCACCGATGCCTCCGGCTTCGATCCCGACGGGCAGTTGCCGCCGATCCCCGAAACCAATGCCAGCAAGAGCGGTCGCCAGCGCCTCGTCGATGTTGCCGCGCGCGACAAGCTCACGGTACGCCAGCTCGCCCAGCGCGTCGGCGGCTATGGCGGGCTGTCGTTTGTCGGCACGCCGCAAACCATCGCCGATCAGATGGAGGACTGGCTGGTGAGCCGTGGCAGCGACGGCTTCAACATCATGTTCCCGTTCCTGCCGGCCGGGCTCGACGATTTCGTCGACAAGGTGGTGCCGGAACTGCAGAGGCGCGGGATTTTCCGCAAGGAATATGAGGGCCGGACCCTGCGGGAGAATTTGGGGCTGCCGAGGCCGAAAAACCGGTTCTTCGAGGGTTAATCACCCTGATTCAGGTATGAATTTGCTCCCAAAACCTTGACTTTGGGCGATCAGAAGCTAGGTTGCGCGGCAAATGCAGGCTGATTTGGCCGGCGCCGATATCCCCTATTTGAGGTTTGAGAACATGGCCAAAGCGGTCACCATCAAGGTCAAGCTCGTTTCCACGGCGGATACCGGCTTTTACTACGTTGCCAAGAAGAACTCGCGCACCATGACCGACAAGCTGGTCAAGAAGAAGTATGACCCGGTCGCGCGCAAGCACGTCGAGTTCAAGGAATCGAAGATCAAGTAATTCGCAAGGCGCATCGCTGGCGGATTTGGACGGGGCCCTTTTGGGGCCCCGTTTTGTTTTGGGTCCGACATGCCGCTCCACCCTCCGCTGTCGTCCTCCGCGAACGCGGGGGGACCCAGTATGCCGCGGCCTATCATTGAGCCATCGCCGTCTCTGGAATACTGGATCACCGCCTTCGCGGGTGATGACGAGCGGTAATGAAATGGGTACCTACGCCGTCTGCATTTGCCGAGGCGGTTCGCTCGGCCGGATCAGCGCGAACGCGACCTGGATGATGCCGCCGGCGAGACCCAGCGCCACGCCGACCCGCCACGCCATGGTGTAGGAGCCGAGGGAGTCGTAGATCAGCCCGCCGCCATAGGCGCCGAGGAAGCTGCCGAGCTGATGGCTCATGAAGGCGAGTCCCTGGATCATCGCCTGCCATTTCAGGCCGAACATTTCGGCGACGGCGCCGGCGACCAGTGGCCCTACACCCATCCAGAGGAAGCCCATGATGGCGCCGAACAGCAGCGTGGTCTCCGGTGTCGCCGGCAGCGTGAAATACCAGGCGAGCGCGATCGAGCGGACGATGTACATGCCGCCGAGCAGCGCCAGCTTGTTCCAGCGCTGGCCGGCCCAGCCGAAAAACAAACTGCCGAGCACGTTGAAGCCGCCGATCATGCCGAGCGTCTGCGCACTGAGCATTGGATCGAGGCCGCAGATCGAGAGATAGGACGGCAGATGCGTGGTAAGGAACATGAGCTGCATGCCGCAGACGAAATAGGCGCACGTCATCACCACGAACGACGCATTGCCGAATGCAAGCTTGGCCGCTGTTGCCGCCGAGGCGTCGCCGATGTCGTCGGCGGCCTTGGGCGGCAGTGGAATCTTGTCGGCCCGCCCGGCGTACCAGGCCGCCGGCAGCATGAACAGCGACAGGATGACAAAGCCGGCGACGCCAACGCGCCAGCCAAAACCTTCATTCAACATCTGACCGAGCGGGGCCGACACCAATGCGCCGAGCGATCCCGCCGCCGACACGATGCCCATCACCGTGCTGCGCACGGTGGCCGGCACCGCACGCGCCGACACCGACATCGCAATCGCGTTGGCCGTGCAGGCCAGCGAGGCGCCGATCAGCAGGCCCGCGCCGATCAGGATCGGGATCATCCCCTGCGCGGTCGCCATCAAGGCAAGGCCCACGACATACATCAGCGAACCCACGATCATGATCGGACGAAAGCCGTAGCGCACCGTCATGGCGCCGGCGATCGGCTGCAGGAATCCCCAGGCGAGGTTTTGCACGGCCAGCGCCAACGTGAACTGCGACACCGAAATTCCGATGTCGTGGGTCAGCGGCTGCATGAAGATCCCAAAACTCTGCCGCAGGCCCATGCTCAGGGTGAGCATCAGTGAGGCGCCGATCAGGATGGGAAGCGTGGGCCGCAGGATTTGCAGCAGGGCCATTATTTTCTCCCGAAGGGGCGCGATTCGAATGCCGCGTCCTGCAATTGATATCTGAAATGGGTACACAGACCTGTGTAACTAGGCTATATGGGTTGTCCCCTGTCAAGCCAACCTGATCTGCGCATTCGCATGGCACCCCTGCCCGCCAAACCCGACATGAAGGACCGCATTCTCGAAACCGCGGACAGGCTGTTCTATCTGCAGGGTATTCGCGCGATCGGCGTCGACACCATCGCGGCCGAAATCGGCATCAGCAAGCGCACGCTCTACAATCATTTTCCGTCCAAGGATGCGCTGATCTCAGCCTATCTGGCGCGGCGGTTCGTAGCCCCGCGCGCGTCCGACAAACCGCCGCTCGAGCAAATCCTCGGCACCTTCGATTCGCTGGAGCGGCGCTTTTCGGCGAGGGATTTTCGCGGCTGCCCGTTCGTCAACGCGGTGGCCGAACTCGGCGAAGACCGCGCGGTGCGGAAAGTCGCCATCGCCTTCAAGGAAAGCCGTCGTCTCTGGTTCCGCGGCCTTCTCGTGCAGCTCGGCGTCGCCGATCCGGAAGCCCTGGCGACGCAGCTCGCCTTGCTGGTCGACGGTTCGATCGCGCAGGACCTGGTGCGCGACGACCCCGCGATGGCGCGCGCGGCAAAGGAAGCGGCAATGGTGCTGTTGCGAAATGCGGGGGTGAAGGTGGGGGGCAGCCTATCGAAGAAGCTGCGATCGAAACCCGCTAATTGAACATCGCTCACCGTCGTCCCTGCGAACGCAGCGAACCATACGCCGTGGCTTTTCAGTTTCGCGATGTGGTAGTTACCTCCATGCAACAATAAAGGCCGGTGGTTATGGGTCCCTGCGTTCGCAGGGACGAGGCCAGAGCAAACGGCACGAGGGAGCGAAAATGGAAGATCTGAAAGTCACCGCCAGCGGTTACGACTTCAAGCCGGCACGCGCAGCAATGCAGCGCTATGTCGACAACAACCTGCTGTCTGGCATCTCCTGGGCGGTCATGGTCGGGCGCGACCTCGTCGATGTGAATTGCGTCGGCTGGGCTGACAAGGAAGCGCAGACGCCGCTGCGCACCGACCATATCTTCCGCGTCTTTTCCAACACCAAGCTGATCACTTCCTGCGCGGCGCTGCTGCTGGTCGAGGACGGCAAACTCAAGCTCGACGACCCGATCGAAAAATTTATTCCGCAGCTTGGAAATCGAAAGGTGCTGCGCCCGGGCGCAACTTCGCTGGAGGATACCGAGCCGGCCAGGGGTTCGATCACCATCCGTCAACTGCTCAGCCACAGTTCGGGGCTCAGCTACGGCTTCTTCGATCCCGGCACGGTCATATTCAAGGCGCTTAACGAGCGCGGCGTGCACAATCCGATGACGACGCTGGCACAAATGGTCGACGTGCTGGCCGGCCTGCCGTTGATCTATCAACCCGGGACATCCTGGGAATATTCGCTTGCGATCGATGTCGTGGCGCGGCTGGTCGAAGTCATCAGCGGCGAGAGCTTCGACAAGTTCATCAAGGCGCGAATCCTCGACCCGCTCGGCATGGTCGACACCGGTTTCGTGGTGCCGGAAAAGGATCAAGGCCGTCTGGTCGCGTATTACGCCGGCGCGGACCTGATGGAGCCGATGAAGCCGGGCCTGACGCGAACCGACAATGCGCCTTTCCCCGGCGCGTATTTGCGCCCCATCGCAAGGCTCAATGGCGGCGGCGGCCTGGTCTCGACGATGCCCGATATGGTCGCATTGATCCGAAGCCTGCTGCCAGGCGGCAAGACCCTGCTCAAGCCGGAGACCATTGCGCAGATGATGACCAACCAGTTGCCCGAGGGACAGTGGATCCGCTTTGCCCTGATGGGGCCGCAGCCCGGCAAGGTACATGGCCTCGCCGGCGGGTTGATCCTCCAGCCCTCGGCGTTCGATCATCCCGACGCGTCAGGCGAGCTCTATTGGGGCGGCGTCGCCGGCACGCAATGGTGGATCTCGCCGAAGCACAACATGGCCGGCGTCATGATGGCGCAGCGCCAGATGGCGTTCGTTCATCCGTTCTCGTTCGAGTTCAAGCGGCTGGCGTATGAGGCGGTGAAGCAAAAAGAAGGATTGCGGGCGACCGCTTGAATATCGCAACTGTCAGCACCCGCGAAGGCGGGTGATCCAGTATCCCAGAGACCATTAGTGATAAAGCCGAGAAGCCGCGGCGTACTGGATACCCCGCCTTCGCGGGGTATGACGACCGAGGAAGGCCGCAGCAACAGCTCACGCCGCCGTCGAAACCACCCTGTTACGTCCGTCGTGCTTGGCCCGATACAGCGCCATGTCGGCGCGCTTGAGCACGTCGGCGACCGGCTCGCCCTTGTGATCCAGCGTCGCCAGCCCGATTGAAATCGTCACGTCGATCCGCTTGGTGCCCTTGTTGACCGCGAAGGTTTCGCCGGCGATCGAGCGGCGCAGCCGCTCGGCGATCATGCCGGCGACGGTCAGGTCGGTTTCCGGCATCACGATCACGAATTCCTCGCCGCCATAGCGGCAGGCGAGATCGATGCCGCGGATCGACTTTCGGATGCGCACCGCAAATTCGCGCAGCACGTCGTCGCCGGCATCGTGGCCATAGGTGTCGTTGATCGACTTGAAGAAGTCGATGTCGAGGATCATCAGCGCCAGCGGCTTGCCGCGGCTCGAGGCCTGCTCGGCGAGCGTGGCCAGATGGGTTTCCATATAGCGGCGGTTATGCAGGCCGGTCAGCGCGTCGAGGATCGCCATTTCGATCGAATTCTGCACGTTGTCGCGCAGGTGATCGGTATAGCGCCGCTTGCGGATCTGGGTGCGCGCCCGCGCCAGCAATTCGTTCTTGTCGACGGGACGCAACAGATAGTCGTTGACGCCGATTTCCAGCCCGCGCAGCAGCCGCGAATTGTTGTCGGCATCGGAAATGGCGAGGATCGGCAACTGGCGGGTGCGCTCGAGCGAGCGCGCCTGGCTGCACAGCCGCAAGCCGTGTAATTTTCCAGGCTAAGCGAAACGATCAGCAGATCGTAATTGCCCTCGGCGGCGTGAAACAGCGCCTCCGCCGGATTGGTTTCGACGTCGATGGTGTGCTCGGCGGAAAGGATCGGCGCCAGCCGCTCGTAGGATGATGGCCGGTCGTCGACCAGCAGGATCCGCCCGCCGACACCCTTGTCGGCGATCGCGCTGCGTTCGGGCGCCTCCATACCGATCTCGAGCGAGGTGATGGCGCGCATCCGCAGCTCATCGGTCATCATTTTCAGCCGCGTCAGCGAACGGACGCGCGCGATCAGGACGATGTCCGACACCGGCTTGGTGAGGAAATCGTCGGCGCCGGATTCCAGCCCCCGGACGCGATCGGACGGGCTGTCCAGCGCGGTAACGATCACGACGGGAATGAAATGGGTGGCCGGGTTGGATTTCAGCCGGCGGCAGACCTCGAACCCGTCCATATCGGGCATCATGGCGTCGAGCAGGATGATG
>Ga0247784_1000363_pt1 | contig 12663 bp, 10 predicted proteins | sample UWRJL169409R5_FD_179909 | JGI IMG/M metagenome (GOLD analysis project Ga0247784, IMG submission 179909) | Plant litter microbial communities from Arlington Agricultural Research Station in Wisconsin, United States - UWRJ-L169-409R-5 | ecosystem: Environmental > Terrestrial > Plant litter >...
GGGCAGATCGTCGGCTACTCCGAGAACGAAGATCTGGGTACCGTCGCAACACTGTGGAATGGCACGAGTGCACTCAACCTAAACACGGTGCTAACCGCCGCTCAGGCCTTGCACATCAGATTGACCCAGGCGACTGCAATCAACGATCTGGGTCACATCGTCGTCAGCGGTTTCGACTCGGACGAGCAACAGCAGCACAGCTACGTTTTGATACCAGCAACGTCGACGACGGAATGATACTCATCGCGGGCACCGGACCGTCGCGAACCCTCGGTCGTGTCTCTCACGACCCCGAGGCGCTTATCGCTTGGCATGACAGAGGATGAGCTCGATCCTTCGCATGGGAATGAATCGCGCTGGCGATACGTTCTGCACAAGTTTTCAGGCTGAGAAGCGCGCCTCCTTTTGTGTGAATTTGTAGCATCGTGCGAACGGCCGACGCGTGGTCTAAGTCCAGCTGCTTCTTACCACATTTATTGCTAATAAAAATACTTTCTTTATTGAAAATAGCACATCATGCACGCCGGCATACACAACCGCGCGCTCGCAAGACATCACATTGTCAATGCGGTTCAGCTTCATACAAGACGATATTCGCGGCGCGCGCATCGGGCGATGTCGATGCACTGTCAACGCTCCTCGTATTGACAAACCTTCCCGTTCGCGACGACAGTTCACGCGCGTTCTCGGTATCGCGGTGCCCCGAGCACATCCTGAATCAGGGACAGGATGCGGGGACTAACATCAATGTATCCGCCGGCACGGGCGGATGGAGCCGAAACAAATCCACTCACTAGCGAATCGGTGCGTATGAAGAATCGACCTTCAGGGAACGACACGGTCGATTTTTGTTAGCGATAACTTTTGCATACGAGGAGACTTTCCCATGGAACAGGCAAGGAGCATGGCTGGGTATTCCAAACGGGTCGGATCGACCTGGAGGGTTCTCGCGACGGCGACGATTGCGATTGCCACCCTGCTGGGGACCGGGCTCGCAACGATAGCCAACGCGCAGAGTTCTACGATCGCGGTGCGCGCCCGCGGCACATCAGGAAGCGAAGCGATCACACTGCGCGTCGACAATGCCAATGTGACGAGCTGGACGCTGACGACGAGCTTCCAGACTTACAGCGTCGCGACCAATCTCACCGGCGGCATCACCGTGGCGTTCACCAACGACGCCAGTGGCCGCGACGTTCAGGTGGACTACATCATCGTCAATGGAGAAACGCGTCAGGCAGAGGCGCAAACTTATAACACCGGCCTTTACGCGAATGGCAGATGCGGTGGCGGCGGCAACAGCGAATGGATGCACTGTAACGGCGCCATTGGGTTCGGTAACGTGACTGGCGGCGGCGGCAACCCCGACCCCACGTTCTTCGTCGGCAACATCACAACCAACGGTGCCGTCCGGTCCGATTTCACGCGCTATTGGGACCAGATCACGCCGGAGAACGAAGGCAAGTGGGGCACTGTCGAGGCAACTCGCGACGTGTACAACTGGAGCGGCCTCGATCGGGCCTACAACTACGCGATGGCGAACAACATTCCCTTCAAGCAGCACACGTTTGTTTGGGGCAATCAGGCGCCAAGCTGGATAAATTCGCTGAGCGCATCGGAACAAGCCGCGGAGATCGAAGAATGGATTCGCGACTACTGCGCGCGTTATCCAAACACGGCGATGATCGATGTCGTCAACGAAGCCACTCCAGGCCACGCACCGGCGGGATATGCACAGAATGCGTTCGGCAATAACTGGATCATCCGCTCCTTCCAACTGGCGCGGCAGTATTGTCCCAATGCCGTCCTGATCCTCAATGACTATAACGTTCTGAGCTGGGACACCGATGCATTCATTCGGATGGCGACTCCCGCCGTCAACGCAGGCGTTGTCGACGCGCTCGGTGCGCAGGGCCACGGCCTGGAAGGCCAGTCGCTGAGCAGCGTCCAGAACAAGCTGAACCAGGTTGCGGCGCTGGGCCTGCCGATCTATATCACGGAGTACGACGTCGCTCGAACCAACGATCAGGAGCAGCTGCAGATCATGCAACAGCAGTTCCCGCTGTTTTACAACCATCCGTCGGTCGCGGGCATCACGCTGTGGGGATACGTGGTCGGCAGCACGTGGGTGAACGGCAGCGGCCTGATCTACAGCGACGGCCGGCAGCGTCCGGCGATGACCTGGTTGATGAACTACCTGGGACGCTGACTGAGGTTTCGATTCGCAGATCTCGACCTGCGCACAAGACGCCCCTCGCAGGAGGGGCGTCTTTCAACTCTCACGTTCAGCCGCTAAATGTTAATTCTCGTGTCATGTTCGGGCGCTAGATTGCGATACTAAGAGCGAATAACGCTCACCTGTCGCCAACCTTAGGGAGAAGAAGATGTCAGGGATGACTGTGAAATGGGCGATCGCCGCTGCCATTCCCTTTTCGCTGCTGCTTAGTGTGGATGCGTCCGCGTGGTCTCAAGAGACACACAAGCGGATCGCCAAGGACGCCTTGCAATACATGAATTCCGCGGCGGCCACGCCGAATATGCGTCGCGCGGCGAATTTCTATGCGCAAGCGGCGGGTGGACTCGATCGTGCAGGGGAGTTGCTCGGCCAGGCGGCCTACGATGTGGACGACTTCGAGGATACTCACCTCGGTGGCTGGTGGGTGGGCTATGAACATGCGCCGCTGGGCGATCTGGCCGCGTCACTCGCCAACTACACCTCCTACTGGCATTTCCTGAATCTGACTCGCGGCGCCGACGTGCACGGTAACGATCACGGTGGCTATGACTATCGATATCACACGGTCGACGGCTCGGCGCTGGACGTGGACTGGTACGCGATGGTCTATTTGTATAACCGCGACCTGAAGCAATCCGACTTCGACACCACCGAAGCGCACTACCGGCAGGGCAGCAACTCCAATCGCGATCAGCACTATGCCGATTTCCAGGCCATGGCGTTCCAGCCCGTCGACAACCTGGGCAAGTACTGGTTCGATCAATTCAAGTCGGTGCCGACGTTGCAAAGCATCGGCTTCAGCTTGCATGCAGTGGGCGACGCCGCTCAGCCTCATCACGTGTACAACACGTCCGCGAACAACCATTCCGGCTGGGAATCGTGGGTCAAGGACAATTACGATGCCGAACGGCTCGCCGATGCAAGCGCCGTGACGGGCATCGTGCCTCTCTACAATCCGCAGACCGACATTCGCGGCTTGATCACGCAAGTAGCGAACGAAGCCTATCTGCATCCCGAGCCGTTGTATGCGACCGATCAGGCCTCGCGTGTGCAAGTCGCGAAGATCATGATCCCGCACGCGATCGCCACCACGGTTGCCGTGCTCACCAAAGGCGTCAATTATCTCCATGGCGAGGGTGGCAATTAAGCTGCTGACTTCGCTGATCGCGCTGGTGTCCGTCGCCTCGGCGGCGGGCGTCAGTGGTTTGCGTGTCGACGGTGTGCTGTTGCCTCAGGCAAGCATGGGATTGCTGTTGGCGGGGCTGCCGACACCGACGCACGCCAGCGATTTCGAAGCTGCTGTCATCGAGAACCGCTTGCTTGCCGAGTGGGCGCAGCTGCACCTGTCCGCTGATTCCACACACGGTATCGATCGCGAGGTCGAAGCGGAAGTGATGCAGGTTCTCGGTGCGCAGTTCCCGACGACGACCATGCCTCCGGTCACTCTGCTGCCGATCGACGAAGCAGTATGGCGCCGTGTGATGAAACCTTCCTCGGCAGCAAACGGCTTCGAGCTCACGCCACAACAGCGGCAGCAGGCCGCGGCACTCAAAGTCGCGCAGCTGCCGGCCGCGAAGCCTAACGCGCAAGTGACATTACTCGATGTCTATGAACGCGAGTCGATCCAAGGACTGGCGGAGCTCCATGGCATGTCGCGGGAGTACCTGCAACGTCAGGCAACAGCCCTGCTGCAGCAACGCTGGCAACTACAGCGCTGGCAGGACGAAGGAAAATTCGACGCCGCATCGCTGGCGGGATTGACCCGCATCGTGCGCGACAAACAGATCAAACAGCGCTGGCTGCAGGAACAGGGGCTGATCGGCGACTTCCATCACGAAAGCACGGTCGCACGAGATCGGTGGCGCCGCGTCTCCCCTGCTGCGATCAAGCAGTATTACGATGCGAACCTCGAGCGGTTCCGCCAGGTCGATCAAATCGAGGCCGATGTGTTACTGCTGCGGAGTCAGGCCGATGCCGATACAACCTACCAGGCGCTGCGAGGCGGATTGAGCTTCGGGGATGCAATTCGACGGCAGGGCGCACCGGGCAGCGGCTCCCTCGGCGTCCTACGCAACGATGGCAGCGCCACGAGTCTGCTGCAGAAACTGGCTTTGTTACAGCAGGTCGGCATTAGCCGACCGTTCCGTGCCGGCGAACAGTGGGCGATCTACCAAGTGCGGGAGCGACGTGAACGTTTGCTGCCGGTGACCGACGCAAGCGTGCAGCATGAATGCGCACGCGCTGTTGCGAAGATCGAAGCTCAGTCCGAGTTCGATGAGTTGCGTCAGCGACTGCGTCGTGGGGCGAAGATCGAGAGAATCGATCCATGAAGCACGCCGGCGTTTTGCTGCTGCTGTCTCTCATCCTGGTGATCGGGCTGATAGCCCGGCGTGAGACGCAATCTCCCGAGCCGGCTTCTGTACCAGCCGTTGGTGCCGGTGAAGTTGCTTCGCATGAAGGCACAGAAGTCTCGTCAACGCGACACGCAGATCCGAATACATCGACGTCGAGATCTGCGCGCCAAAAGGCTCCCGCGACCACGTCATCAAACAATGAGCCGCCTCCAGTGCCGGAGTACGACCTGGATCAAGCCATGACGATGATGCGGCAGAGCGCTGAGCAGGGCGATGCACGACAGCCCGAAATGGCTCCAAGGACTGTGACAACACCATCGGATGCGACCGACTCCCCTGCTCTGGAGACATCCGCCGAGCGCGAGACGAGACAAGATCGTGCGGCTATCGCTGCGTATGCCCAGATTCTGCGGCAACTGCCCGAGCTGCGGGCGCGGGTCGCGCAAGCAGAGTTGAATAAGTCACGAACGCCGGAGGAGTACCAAGAAGCGAAGCAAGCGCTGGACCAGCTTGAGCAGTTACGGGAGCGCCTGGCTCGCGAGCATCCGGAACTGCTGCCCTGATCAGCGCACGGTGACTACCAACGAGCTGACGCCTTCAGCAGCGGCAGCTGCAATTCCGTATCTGAAATCAGTGGGACTGCTTTTCTCAGGGTCAGTGTCGGTGCCGTTGCGCCCCGCCTCTCGGCACACAGTGCAAGCAGGTGCTCCGCAGTCGGCCGAAATTGCCAGAATCGCCAGCGGCTGCCATCGTCGCCCAGTTCGGGCTGGACGGTCAGATCCACCCAGCGCTCGTCCACGAAGTGAAAACTGAACTGTTCGAGCGGGATGGACAGCCCCATGCCGCGTGCCTTGATATATGATTCTTTGAAGGTCCAGTATTCGAAGAATCGATCCTGCTGCCGATCCGGCTGCACTCCAGCCAATGCCGCGACTTCGGTCGGAGCGAAAAAGTGGTCGGCGATGTCTAGTGAAACTTCGCGGGCGGCTATGTTCTCGACATCGACGCCGATCTCGCGATGGCTGCTGATGGCCAGTGCGATCAAACCGCGCGCGTGAGAGATGTTGAAACAGAGGCCGCAATCTCGAAATTCCGTGTTGGCGATCATCGGGCGTCCGTAGGGATTCGCCGTGAATCGCCACTCGGCGGGCGCCGGCGGCAGGTATTTCGACAAGACGGTTCGCACCAAAGCCCGAGTAACCAGGTAACGCTGCCGGTCGTCGGCAAAGTAAAAGCGAAGCTGCTGCGCACGCTCGTCCTCGGTCAGCAGCTCACGGTACTTCGCAAGCAGAGATCGATCGTCGATCTCATTATAGAAGGCCAGCCACACATCGATATTTGCTGGAGCGGCCAGCGGCAATGCATGCATGATCAGATCTCGGCGACGCAGAGCAACTCGCGGGTGGTCATGCCCGCTTCACCGGGGTAACCCAAGGCGTTGTTGACGTAGGTTACGCCATCCAGGGAAATGCGGCGATTGATGTGGCTGTGGCCGTAGACATGCAGGGTGGATCGCAGCACTCGCAGGGCACTTTCCAGGCGAGTGCTGCCGAGCACGGGATCGAGAACACGATGCTTTCTGGGGATGAACGCGGGCAGCAGATCCAGCCGCGGCATGAAGTGAGAGAATGTGATCACCCTCGTCGCCATGTCCGATGGACGCTGGTGATTCAACGAGGTGAAATGAGTTGCCACCTGTTCCGGGCCGAAACCCACCGGCCATCGACAGGCATGATAGTCCATCCACATTTCGCGCAGCTCATCGCCAGGCTCGCCGAAACTATAGTCGTACCAGCCCAGCAACGGAGCGATCGTGACACCACCCCGGTGAAACGGTTGCATCGAGGCGCCGCTCGCCGCCACTATCGCTGCAACTTCGGCGAACTTCTGTAGCGAAGTCTTGTTCGGGCCCTCGCCGATGATCCAAAGATCGTGGTTGCCTGGCACGAACAGCACCTTGCTGAAGCGTGCCACGAATGCACTCAAACACGCTGCGAGTTGCGACAAATGATGGGTTACATCGCCGGCCAGGATCAGCACATCGTCGCGATAGTCGAAGGTGGAGAGCTCGTCAACCCAGCGGGCATTGATCGCATAATCGACATGCAGGTCTGAGACAGCGAAGACCCGCATCTAACTACGGCGCCAGCCCGTCGTTTTATCCGGCCGGTCTTCCAACAGCACGCCCGCCGCCGCCAACTCGTCACGAACGCGGTCGGACTCCCGAAAGTTGCGTGCAGCACGGGCGGCGGTACGAGCCGCGATCATCTCTTCGATGCGCGTGTCGCTGAGGCCATCGGTTTCGCGAGCGTCCGATGATGATTTCGACTTCCGTAGAAACTCCTCCGGGGCGAGTTGCAGCAAACCAAGCACACTGCCCAGTGACTTGAGCTCGGCCGCCAGTGTCGCCGCCATCGAAGCATCTTCCGTCAGCTTGGCGCGGTTGAGCTTGCCCGCCAATGTTTGTAACACGGCGATTGCATCCGGCGTGTTGAAGTCGTCGTCCATCGCTGCTTCAAACAGCCGCGTCGCCTCGCCCGGCGGAGCCGAGATGGCTGGCTCCACATAGCGCAAGGCTGTGTAAAGCCGAGTCAAGGCGGCGTCCGCCTGCTCGATCTGCACTAGGGAATAATTGATGGGGCCGCGGTACTGGCTGGAGAGCAGAAACAATCGTAGTACTTCCGGATCGCGCAGATGCCCGGAGTCGAGCACGTCTCGAATACGGAAGAAATTGCCGAGCGACTTTGACATTTTTTCGTCGTCGACGTTGACGAAACCGTTGTGCATCCACACCGTTGCGAAGGAGTCGCCGGTGGCCGCGCACGATTGCGCGATTTCGTTTTCATGATGCGGAAACTTCAAGTCCATCCCGCCGCCGTGGATATCGAAGTGCGGACCTAGAATATCCAGTGACATTGCGGAGCACTCGATGTGCCAGCCGGGTCGCCCATCGCCCCAGGGCGACGGCCAGAACGGCTCGCCGGGTTTGGCGCGTTTCCACAACACAAAATCCGCCGGATCGCGCTTGGCTTCGCCGACGGCTACGCGAGCACCGGCGCGAAGATCCTCCAACTCGCGCCCCGACAGTCGGCCATAGTCTGTGAATTTGGCGACGGAGTACAGGACATCGCCACTGTTCGCAACGTATGCATAGCCCCGGTCGATGAGCTGCTGTGTCATGGCGACGATGCCATCGATATGTTCAGTCGCTTTCGGTTCGTGGGTCGGCCGCAGGATACCGAGGCGGTCGTAATCCTCATGCATGGCTGCGATGAAACGGCGTGTCAGCGATTGAATGGTCTCGCCGTTCTGCGCCGCCCGCTTGATGATCTTGTCATCGATGTCCGTGATGTTTCGAACGAAGACGACGCGATAGCCACGGTACTGCAGATAGCGACGCACGACATCGAAAGCGACCTTGGATCGCGCATGTCCGATGTGGCAGAAGTCGTAGACAGTATCGCCGCATACATACATGCGCACGACACCGGGCTCATGCGTACGGAACTCTTCCTTGCAACCACTCAGCGTGTTGAATATTTGCATGGTTCCAGCCTCAAACCTTCTCCCACGGGAATATCCCCCGTTCGACGTAGCGTGTAATCGCCCGCCGGTTGTCGGGGTCGGAAAACACTTCGACGTTTGCAGCCACGGCTGCCGATTTCAAAGTTGCTAGTGGCGGGCCGATCTCTTTCATATAACTCTTGTAGCGGCGGATCGCCGTCTTGGCCAGGCGGCTCAAACGCAGTTGATGGCGGCGTAGCAGCGTATCGCTGTGCGTTTCGACTGCGTCCGCCAGTCCCCACTCCAGCGCCTGCCTGGCGTTGATGGGCTGCGTCGCGAGCGTCAAACCATGCGCTCTCTGGAAGCCGATTCGCCGAATCAGGAACGGCAGCACGCACGCCGGATACAATCCGAACAGCAACTCCGACAAGCTGAACTGCGCGGTGTCGTCGGCTAGCACGATGTCGCTTGCGGCGACGAACCCCATGCCTCCGGCGTTGGCTTTGCCGCGCACATGAGCGATCGTCACATACGGTCCCGTCGCAAGCCGCAGCCACAAATCGTACAAGGAGGCCGGCGAATTCTGTTCATGAATCTGCTCCGCCGACGCGCCGGCAATTGCTTTGAAATCGGCACCGTTGCAGAAAACCTCCGGCGAGCCGCTCAACACCACCACCGTCACCGACTCCTCGCACCTGGACAGAACCTCATGGCACTCCGCCACCAGCAGATCGTTGATGGTGTTGCTGGCCTCGGGTCGGTTGAACTGTAAGTGACAGACCGAGTCCTGGAAGGAAACTTTAAGAGTTCGATAAGTCATGACAGATGCCGCTGCAAGCACAGAGCGCTGTTGATCCCGCCGAATCCCATACTCATGGTCAATGCATGCTCGATCCGGTGCTCCACCGACTCGCCGCGTACCCAATTGAGCGCGGGGTCGATAGGCTGATCGAGATTGCGCGTCGGATGCAATGCGCCCGCCTGCATCTGCAACAAGGTTGCAATGACCTCAACCGTGCCGGCTGCGCTCAAGCCGTGACCGATGAGCGATTTGGTGGCATTTAGATGAGCTTGCGACAAACCGCAGGCGCGCAGTGCCTTCAGCTCCGTTTCATCGCCAACCACCGAGCCGGTGCCATGCGTGTTGACATAGTCGATCCGCGATGCTGGCCACCCAGCCGCGGCCAGCGCTGTTGTGATCGCGCGAATTTCTCCATCGAGCGAAGGATCGGGATTGCGATTGCCATCCATGGCGAGGCCCCAGCCGCGCAAAGCAGCGTATGGCCGCACACCTCGACGCGCGCTGGATTCCTGCGACTCGATGACAACCGCGCCCGAGGCTTCGCCGAAGATGAACCCATCATGATCGCGATCGAACGGGCGACATGCGAGCGTCGGCGCATCGGCATAGCGATCCGATCCCATCGCGCCCAGTGCCCGTAAACCCTGGCATTCCCAATACGACAGATCGGTCAGCGCTCCCAGCGCGATACATACATCGACCTGCTTCGTGAGCACGGCTACCGCCGCTTGAATGATCGCCAGCTGGCCGCTCGCCGATGCGCCGCCCACCGTGTATGCCAGGCCGCGAATGCCGAACTGCGCCGTGCACAGGCCGCTCAGGTCCGAGTCCATGAACGACATGCCATACGTCGGCCGCAAGAATGCAGCCCGGTCGCGATAGCTATCGTGAATCTGCACCAGCTCGCGCTGTTGAAAGTTGGACCCGCCGACGATCAAGCCAACGCGGCACGGATCCACCTCGCTCAAACGAGCTTCGTCCCAGGCTTCCTGTAGAACCACCAGCGCTGCCTGAGCAGACAGCGAAGCTGTTCGCAAAGCCTGCTTGGAAACATTGGGAGCAAATGCGATATCAGGAATCTCCGCCCCGATGTAGTCACACTCGCGCCGGCGACCGGGCCGCTGCATGTGAGCAAAGTTGCTCTCTCCTTTCAGCAGCGCGTCGATCACGGCCGCCTTGCCTTGACCGATCGCGCAGATGACACCCATGCCGGTGACGACCGCTTCACTGTGCATTCGAATCTATCTCACTGGTTCGGATCAGTTCAGCAGGATGCGTTCCTGGTCCCGCCACTCACCGATTTCGGAGGTGATGATGCGATCGCCGGCGTCCAGTCCTTTCAGCACTTGCACATCGTTGACCGACACCTTCCCGACCTGGATGGTGATCCGATCCGCGTAACGACCGGACGGATCGAGCTTGTAGACACTCACGGCGGAGTTGGCTTTGACGTAGGCCGGCTTGCTTACATACAACGTATTCTGCGAGCGGCTCACATAGACGACGCCTTCAACCTCCAATTGCGGGCGCGCGCCGGCCGGCAGCTCTCCCTCAAGCTCCACATCCACGATCACCGTACCGTTCGTCACTCCGGGATCGACGCGAGTCACCACTCCGTTCACGGTACCTCGGCGCGTATCGACAACCACGCTCTGATTGGGTTGCACTTCCGTCGCTTCGCGTGCCGGCACCCTCAACTCCGCATACAGTTTGTCCTGCTGGGCGATGCGGCCGATGGGACTGCCGGGCTGCAATTGCTGGCCCATGTCGATTCCAATCGATTGCACGATGCCATCGATGCCTGCCACGACGCGCAGGTTCGCAACCTCATTCCTGGCTCGGTCTCGTGCCCGCGCCAATTGTTCGACGCGCGATTGTTTCACCTCGATCTGTACCTTGACGTTGTCGCGCACCGTTTGCAGCCGGCGTTCCTCGATGTCCCGAGTCTTGCGCAACTGGTCCACGGTGAGTTTGCTGCGTTTGTAATCGACATCCGGAATGATGTGCTGGCCGAGCAAGGCACTTTCGGCCTCCAGCTTCACTTCGGCTCGTTCCATATCGAACTGCGCCCGCGTGACCCTGACCTCCTGGGTAAACACATCGGTGCGCAACTTCGCTTCCGATGCGCGCAAGTCCGAGACTGCACCCTCCCATTCCGCAGTAGCCTCGTCGGCGCTCGCGACGAGTTGCGGATTGGCGAGCTCCGCGAGTAGATCGCCGGCCTTCACCACGGCGCCGGCCTTCACGAGCTTCTTCGCCACTCGCCCGGTGACCTGCGATGTCAGCTCTTCGAAGTTCTTCGACAGCAGTTGCCCGTTGGCGCTGACCTTGACCTCCATCGTGCCGTGCTGAACCGCGTGAATGCTGAGCTTGTCGCGGTCGATGCGGCGAGTGCTGAAATCCATGCTGGCCAGTGCCACGCCGCAGCCAATGACCACCATGGCGATCACCGCGATGAAGACGTTGCGCCTGATCTGTGGCGCCTTGGACTTGGGCCTGACACGGTCCATGGAACGCTGCGGAGTATTCATCTCACTTCCGTCGGCTGTCGAATCCGGTAACGAAGACATGACGCTCACCCCACCCAGGCGTATTCGCGGTGAAACTCCTTGATCTCCGTCAAGAACAGCGTTTTTTTGCCGAGCGCGCTGCGGGCCTGCGGAATGAACGTCGCATCGGGTAGCAGGTTGCGCGTGCCGAACTTGAGCGAACGGCTGCGGCTGAGCACGCTTTCGTACTCCTCGATCGACAGTTCGTGGCGTTTATTCAAACTCTCTCTGATACCGAGTGCGCGGATTCGTTGCTGACCCTCGCGACGAGCGATGCCGCTGAAGAACTCCGAACAGCAACCGGATCCGTAGGAGAAGCAGCCGACCCGCTGCGGCGTATCGAAGTTGCCGTTGTCGAGCGTGCTCGCCAGCGACAGCATCGTGGTCGCTCCCATCACGTTGCCGACGCGCTGGCAATACGCCAGTCCCGGGTACAGCCGACGCTCGAAATCGTCGTCGATGTCACGCGGGCTGGCTTTGAGCAGCTTGCGCATCACCGTTCGATGCGCCCCCTTGATCATGCCGCCGAACGGCGTGTGCATGGCCAGGTAACGGAACGACTTGAGGAAGTCGGCGCCTTCCACCCGCTTCTGATATTCCAGGTAAGCGTTCTCGAAACAATCCAGGTACGACAGCAGCGACAGATCCGCATCGCCCGCCTCGCTATCGGGCAGCGGCCTGCACGTGTCCATCACTTCGTAGCCGTAGTAACCGCTGGCGCCTACATCGATCTGAAATACATACGGCCGATCGCTGATGAGCATTGCCACAGCGCCGGCACCGCCGCTGGGCTCGAAGAACGACCAGTCGTCGGTGAGCCCCTCACCGCCTTCAGCCGTCATGAATCGGGAAACGTCCGTGGCAATCACCAATGCTTTGGCGCCGGGCGAAACTTGCGACAGGATGAAGTTGAGCGCCATCTGCACGCCGGCCACACCGGAATAGCACGCACTCTTCACCTCCATCAGGCGGCAATTGCGATGCAAGCCCAGGTACTGATGAAAATAAGTGCTCATGGACTTGCCGAAATCGAACGCCGATTCCGTGCAGGTGACGACCAGCTCGATGCGGCGTTTTTCCTCTTCGCTCAACGCATCCACGATGGGCCTGGCGGCGTTGATGCCAAAGCTCACCGGATCCTCGTACGGCATGGCGACGGTCTTCTGCTTCATCAGCAGATTCTCGAATCGCGCCTTGTCCAGGTTGCGATGGGCAGCC
>Ga0247784_1000367_pt1 | contig 12527 bp, 9 predicted proteins | sample UWRJL169409R5_FD_179909 | JGI IMG/M metagenome (GOLD analysis project Ga0247784, IMG submission 179909) | Plant litter microbial communities from Arlington Agricultural Research Station in Wisconsin, United States - UWRJ-L169-409R-5 | ecosystem: Environmental > Terrestrial > Plant litter >...
AACCGGTGCCGCACGCGACCTCCAAGACGTCGCTGCCGGCAAATAAGGCGTGATAGCGCTGGCGGAGGCGCCGGTATTTGCCGTCGGCGTGTGGCTGCTCGTAAGTGACGTTGTACCAATCGGCCTGGGCCGCATAAAACGAGGCAACGTTGGCAATCGTTTCTTCCGTTGATGACATGAGCATTCCCTTGGCTGAATTGCGCTGGAGTACGCAAAGTTAATTTCCGATGTCACTTATGTGACTGGTGCCAGAGCATGTCAAGCAACGTATCCGTCATACGACGGCCGCTCGTATTGAAACAAATAGATCACCTGAACGATGTCATAATACTGAAATAAACGCACTTGAATGCATCGCGGCAGGGTAAGGGGCGCATTGCGATCCGGTCTTCCAGATAGACCCCTTTTCCGAGCGAAATCGATGCAATACCTGTTCATCGTCGTGCTGGCGCTGGCCAGCGCCTTGGCTTACGGCGATCAGCCCGACGCACGTGGCGCGAAGAAGAATTGGTATCGAGGCAACACGCACGCTCACACCATCAACGCAGACGGCAATGTCTCGCCCGACAGTGTGGTGCGCTGGTATCGCGAGCACGGCTATCAGTTCGTTTTCATCACCGATCACGAGTACCTGGCGGACGTCGCGCCGCTGAATTCGCTATACGGGGCGACCGACAAATTCCTGGTGATCAGCGGCCAGGAAGTCACGCAGATCCTGATCGACGACACGCACCCCGACGGGATGCGCCATGCGCATATCAACGGCCTCGGGCTGAATCGGGCGGTGATGCCTGTAGGCAGCGACCGCGGCAGGATTGTCGCCACCGGTATCACGATGGCCGAGACCTATCAGCGGAATTTCGCCGGCATCCGGGCCGCGGGCGGTATTCCTCAGGTCAATCATCCGAACTTCCGCTGGTCGGTGAAACCTGAATACTTGAGCGAGCTGACCGGGCCGTTTTTATTCGAGATCGCCAACGGCTTCCCCAGCGCCAACAACCTCGGCGGCATCGATGAACAGGGCAACGTGCTGCCGTCGACCGAGGCGCTTTGGGACATTTTGCTGAGCGCCGGCAAGGTGGCGTGGGCGGTCGGGAGCGACGACAGTCACGATTACCTGCATCTCGACGACCCGAACAGTGAGCGTCCCGGCAAGGCGTGGATCGTGGTGCGTGCGGCGGAGCTGACCCGAGCAAACATTCTGGATGCCATGCTCAAGGGAGAGTTCTACGCGTCTAACGGTGTGACATTGGAGGACTACATCGTCGACCGACGCTCCATGACGATTAAGATCCAGCGGCCACGCGATCCGCGCATGACCGACGACCGAGCGTTTGTCACGCGCTTCATCGGTAAGGACGGGCAGGTGCTGAGTCAGGCGGGCGGTCTGAATCCCAGCTACGTATTCCGTGGCGACGAAGACTACGTACGCGCCGCCATCTTGGACTCGAACGGCATGCGCGCGTGGACTCAGCCGGTGATGTTTTCAACTCGTCGCCCGTAGCAGTCGGCTCACGACTCTTTCCAGCTGCGCCAGCGTTCCGCACTCGTCCACCTGATGGCAGTAGGGCGAGTAGTGACGCATCTCCGAATCGCCGGTGTTCCATAGCGAACGCGACTCGGGATTGAGCCAGATCACCCGCCGCGCGCGATCGTGGATGTCCTTCAGCGTATCGGTGCGTGCGTCGCCGTAGTTATTGCGAGCGTCGCCGAGGACGATGACGGTGGTTCGCCGGTCGATGCCGCCGAGGCAGTACTTGTGAAAGTCTGCGAGCGCCTGCCCATAGTCCGTGGAGCCCGCACCGTATTGTCGAAGCGCAAGAGCGATGGCGTCGTCGATGCTGTTACGTTTGAACAGCTCCGACACTTCGCCCAGCTCGGACGAAAAAGCAAATGTGCGCACTTTCGGCAGCACTTCTTCCAGGCTGTAAATAAACATCAGCATGAAGCGTGCGTAGTCGGCAACCGAGCCGCTCACGTCGCAGACCGCGAAGACCTTTGGCTGATCGGCCTTCACCGTTTTCCAATGCAGGTCGAAGATGGCGTCGTCGTATTTCATGTTTCGACGCAGAGTGCGCGGAACATGCAGCTGACCGCGACGAACGATCTTGCGACGCCGTGAATACGCAGCGATCAGCTTTCGCGCCATCCGATGCACGAGTTCCTGCAGCTGTCGATGATGGCGCTGCTCGATCGATGAAAGCCGAACGTCACGTAACAAGCTCTCGCGGAGTCGGCGACCGTTCACGTCGGCATGTAGCAGAAATTGATGCTCGACGTAATCACGCACGCGCTCGCGCAGCCAGTCGCGACGATGCCCGAGGTCCTGCGCCAAGCGCCGGTCGGGAATGTTGAGGCTGTCGCCGAGCGTAAATATTTCCTGTTGCAGTTCGGCGTTGCCCATCGCGTCGAGAATGCGGCGTGTATAGACACCCTTTTGGGTGAACATCTCGATTTCGTGGACGTTGACCTGCTGGCCAGCTGCGTTGATGGCGATGTTGATTTCCATCGAGTTGGCACGTGTCAGCAACTGGCCCAGGGCGGACTGCGGCAAAGACGTTTCGCCAGGCCCGTGTGCGTCCACATCGTCGCCGGCTTGTTGTGCAACGACTCGTTCGTCGCGAGTCGACTGCGAATTGCCACGTCCGCCTTGGGAGTCACCGTGGCCACCGGCTTCGCCATTGCCTGCTGTAGCCGCGGCCTGAGCCTCGGATGATAGCGTCTCGTCCGAGTCACCCGTTGCAGGCGGGCCTAATTCCGATCGCTCGCGAAACGAAAAGAACTGATCGAAACAAGTATCGAACGCCGCCTTCTCGTCCAATGTTTTCGGCAGCACCAACGCCAAGCTGTCTTTAAGCAGCTGACGGTCGGCATATCCAACCAGCTGGATCGCGCTGAACGCATCCAGCGTCTCCGCCGTGGAAATGCGAATGTCCGCATTGCGCAGCGCTCGAATGAAGTTGGTGAGCAATTGATCCATCGGACCGGCTCAGCTGCGCACCGCCTTGTCGGTGAGCGTGCGCAGCTCTGGTTGCACGCTCTCGATGTCTTCCTGGAATTTCAAGATGACGTTCATGGTATTGCGAACCAGCTCGGGGTCGAGCCGATCGGCATGTAACAGCAGCAACGTACGCGCCCAATCGATCGTCTCGCTGATCGACGGGACTTTCTTCAAGTCCAGCTCGCGCAGATCGTGAATGAATCGCACCAGCTGGGTGCGCAGCTGCGCCGGAATCTCCGGCACGCGCGCATGAATGATCCGCTGTTCCAGCTCGATGTCCGGGAACGGAATGTACAGATGCAGGCAGCGTCGCTTGAGCGCGTCCGAAATCTCGCGTGTGTTGTTGCTGGTCAGGAACACCAACGGCGGGGAGTGCCGTGCTTTGACGGTGCCAATTTCAGGAATCGAGACCTGGTAGTCCGACAGGATTTCGAGCAAGAGCGACTCGAATTCGTGATCGGACTTGTCGACCTCGTCGATGAGCAACACGCAGCCGCGCTCCTCGCGAAGCGCTTTCAACAGCGGCCGCGCTTCGAGGAATTCCTCGGAAAAGAAAATATCGCCGAACTCGTGAAGCCGTTTGACCGATTCCGCGAAGCCTTTCGCTCCTTGCAGGACTTCGTCGAGTGTTTGTTTCAGCACCTGCGTGTACAGCAGCTGCTTGCCGTACTTCCATTCGTACAACGCCTTCGCTTCGTCGAGCCCTTCGTAACATTGCAGACGAATCAGCGGCAGCTCGAACATTTCGGCGGTGGTTTTCGCCAGCTCGGTCTTGCCGACGCCCGGCGGGCCTTCGATCAGCACCGGCTTGCGCAAGTGATAGGCGAGATAAACCGCGGTCGCAATCTGATCCGAACAGATGTAGCGATGCGCTTCGAGATGTTGCTTCAGCGACGGCACCGAGGCCGCGATACTGGCGATGTCAGGCATGATTCAGCGAGTGTCCGCCTCGGGCAGCGCATATGCAATCAGCCAACCGCCGCCCTCACTTTTGACAGGAGTGGTTTCGCGCGCGCCGCGCTGAGCTTCCGGTTCCGCTCTATGGGCGACTTCCGGATTGTCGACGGCTGGGACCGCGAGCACGACGTACTGCTTGCCCGTTCGCGGCGACAGATAAGTGATCGGCGTCGCTTGACCATTGTTTGGCAGCACGTCGCTCCACAGCATCTTTCCCGTGCGCACGTCGAACGCACGCAGCCGACGATCCATGGTGCCACCCATGAAGACGAGCCCACCTTTGGTCACGATGGAGCCGGCGGAGTAGGGCACACCCATGGTGATGGGCAGCTTGGTTTTGATTGCGACCGGTCCGAGCTCGTTGGACGTTCCCAACGGACGACGCCACAACAGCGCGCGTGTGGATAGATCGATGGCCGCGATTTCTCCGTACGGCGGTTGTTGGCACGGCACAAGTAGCGGCGAAAGAAACGGCTCAGTAAACGCAGCGTACGGCGTACCGCGTTGCAGGCCGCCGCCGAAGCCGAGCTTGGTTTTCGGAGTGACATCCGCGCGCGGATACAACTTCAGGTGATTTCCCATCTGCAGCGCGTTGACGATCAGCACATTGCTGCCTTCGTCGACGGCAACGCTGCCCCAGTTCATGCCGCCCGCAAAGCCGGGATATTGGATGGTGCCGCCTAACGACGGCGGCGTGAGCACGCCCTCATAACGCAGCTTGCGGAACTGAATGCGGCAAAACATTTGATCGATGGGGGTGATGCCCCACATTTTCGCTTCGGTCAGCGGCTCGCGATTGAATGCGGGCATGCCGACCGAGAACGGTTGAGTCGGCGCCGTCCATTCGTGGGGCACATCGGTTTGCGGCACTGGTCGCTCTTCGACGTCCGCGAGGGGCCGGCCAGTGGCGCGATCGAGAACAAACAATTCGCCGCGCTTCGTAGGAGCAATCAGTGCCCGAACCTTTTCCATCTTGCCGGCTGGAACGAAATCAACGAGCACCGGCTGCGAGGGAACATCGTAGTCCCAGATATCGTGATGCGTGGTTTGAAACGACCAACGCATCGCTCCCGTTTTAGCATCGAGAGCCACGACAGAGCTGGCGAATCGCTCTGACTCGGGCGAGCGATGACCACCGTAGTAGTCGGGCGTTGCGTTGCCGGTAGGAATGTAAACGAGCCCCAGTTCGTCGTCGGCGCTGAACACGCTCCACGCGTTCGGCGTGCCGCGCGTGTATGTTTCTTCCGGCGCCAACTGAGTAATGGGTTCGGTGCGCCCGAGATCCCAAGCCCAAAGCATTCGTCCCGAGATCGGATCGAAGCCGCGGATAACGCCGGAGGGTTCCTTCACTTCGACGTTGTCTGCGACCCAACCGCCCAGCACTGCGACGCCACTGGCCATCGTTGGCGGCGACGTGACGTAGTAAAAGCCTGGAATGACCTGGCCCATGCCGACGAGCAAATCGACTTCGCCATTTGTGCCGAAGCCTGGGCATTTCTGTCCGCTCTTGAGATCAACCGCGATCAGGCGCGCGTCGGTTGTGGCTGTGAGTAACCGCTCGGCACATTCGGATTGAGCGTCTGAAGCTTTGTAGTAGGCGAGGCCGCGACACGTCGTGGTGAAGCCGATCTTCGAATCCTTCAACTTCGGATCGAATCGCCAGCGCTCCTCGCCGGTCGCCGAGTCCACGGCGGAGATCATGTTTCGAGGCAGGCAAACGTAGAGGGTGTCTCCGATCTGTAGCGGCGTGGCTTTGAATGCGCCGCCGGCACCGGTGCGATAGGTCCAGGCCACTTCGAGTTTGGAAACATTGGCCGCGTTGATTTGATCCAAGGCCGCATACCGTCGGCCTGCCGCCGAGCCGCCCCAATGTTGCCAATCGTTCACGTTCGGTGAATTGACCGCGGCTGGAAACGGCAGCGTCGGATACGGCTCGCGTAAAGCAACGCCGACGCAAATGGCTAGTAATGAAGCGACCGTGGCCCAGGTGATCCAGCTCCCGAACAGCGGGCGCGATTGGCCGAACAATGCTCGACGTACGCTGGGTCGCAGTAGTAACAGGCCAAGCACCAGGAACGGGAGCAGGCGCGGCGCCAGCGCCCAACCATCGAATCCCACTTCGATCAGCGCCCAGATCGCTGTTCCGAACGTCAGCAGGCCGTAGAGGTACGCTCCCCAGCGATTGCCTCGCCACAGTAGAACCGCGCTGGCGCCCAATACCATGCCGCAGACGAGGTAGTAGAAGGACCCGCCGAGCACGACCAATCGCAGTCCGCCGACGGTGAGTGCCAGGCCGACGAGTAGCAGGATGGTCGCGAAGATGCGAGGCGGTCGCGTTCGTGATGTTGGATCGGAAGCGAGCAGGTTGTTCATCGATGAACTCGAAATCCCTTGCTCGGCCTTGTATAGCCGATGCGCTCGTGCTTTGGCAGCTGCCGGCGGAATTTTTAGCGCGCCATGCTGCTGAGTGGGACGAAGGCACGGATTGCTTTAAGCTGCCGGTCCGATGAGCTGCGCCATTGCGTTCGAAAATGTCACCCATCGCTATCCACATGCGGTCGCCGTGGACGGCGTGACTTTGCGTGTCGACGCGGGCGAAACCGTTGCGCTGATTGGGCCGAGCGGCTGCGGGAAGTCGACTCTGCTCAAGCTCGCGGTCGGCTTGGTTTGGCCACAGCAGGGTTCGGTCGTGGTTGCGGGTCGCGAACTCGCGCCGGCCAACGTTTTGGAAATGCGCCAGCACATCGGCTATGTGATTCAGTCGGGTGGGCTGTTTCCGCATTTGTCCGGGGAGGCGAACGTCACACTCGCCGCCCGTCACTTGCGCAAGGACGGTCGCTGGATCGAGCAGCGCGTCGCCGAGCTTGCCGAGTTGGTGCAATTGCCACGCGATGCACTGAATCGTTTTCCCAACGATCTGTCCGGCGGCCAGCGTCAGCGAGTGAGTTTGATGCGGGCGTTGATGCTCGACCCGGCGGTGTTGCTACTCGACGAGCCGCTCGGCGCGCTCGATCCGATGGTGCGCCATGGCTTGCAGGAAGATTTGCGGCGATTGTTCGAGCGGCTCGGCAAGTCGGTGCTGCTGGTCACGCATGACATGGCCGAGGCCGCGTTCTTCGCCAACAACATCGTGCTGATGCGTGCCGGCAAGATCGTTCAGCACGGCACGTATCGAGACCTGACTGAATCGCCCGCCGAAGAATTCGTGCGCGACTTCGTCAATGCACAGCGCAGTTTGCACATCGAGGCTGCGAATGCCTGAGTTACGCGCGCTCCTCGCATGCATTGCGTTGTTGTTTGTTACGACTACTGCGACGGCCAAGGCGACGGTGTTCGGCTCCAAGGCCTTCACCGAATCCGTGATACTCGGCGAGCTGGCGGCACAGCTCACTCGCGAAGCAGGCCACGACGCCGATCATCGACGTCAGCTCGGTGGCACGCGAGTGCTGTGGAGTGCGCTGGTTCGAGGTGACATCGATTGTTATCCCGAGTACACCGGGACACTGCGCACTGAGATCTTCTCGGACAAGAGCATCGCCAGCGATGAACAGTTGCTCGCGGCTTTGGCACAAGAATCCATGTGGACATCGAAGCCGCTGGGATTCAACAACACGTACGTGCTCGGCATGCGTCGCGACCGAGCGGCCGCGCTCGGCATTACGCGCATGTCACAGCTCCTCGATCATCCAACGCTGCGCTTTGGCTTCAGCAACGAATTCATGGAGCGAGCCGACGGTTGGCCTGGACTGCGCTCACACTATCGATTGCCGCAACAGGACGTGCGCGGGCTTGCACACGATCTGGCGTATCGGGGTTTGGAGTCGGGCGCGCTGGATGTCACCGACCTATATTCGACCGATGCGGAGATCGTTCATTACGACCTCACGACATTGCAAGACGACACGAAGTTTTTTCCCGCCTACGACGCACTGATCGTCTGTCGCAACGACGTCGCCGCGCCGGTACGCGAATCGTTGAATCGTCTCGGTGGTCGCATCAACGAGTCGACGATGACGAAGCTGAACGCTCGTGCGGCGCTGGATAGAGAACCCGAAACGCAGATCGCTGCCGGCTTCCTGCACGATCAACTGAATGTGAATGCTGTGGCAGAAATCGATGGCCGGGCGGTGCGAGTGTGGCAACGAACGCGCGAGCACCTGGCGATGGTCGGTATCTCCCTCGGGCTGGCGGTGATTGTTGCGATTCCGTTGGGGATCGTGGCGTTCTATCGGCGCGCTGTCGGTCGCGTGGTGTTCGCCGTCGCCGATGTTTTACAAACATTGCCGGCGCTGGCGCTGCTGGTGTTTCTGATTCCCTGGCTCGGGATTGGTTATGCGCCCGCGGTCGTTGCGTTGTTTCTCTACAGCTTGCTGCCGATCCTGCGCAATACGCACACGGGGCTGGCCGATATTCCTCGCGACCTGCGGGAGTCGGCGGAGGCGCTGGGATTGCCCAGAACGGCGCAGCTTCGCTACATCGAGCTGCCGCTCGCGGCACGCTCCATTTTGGCCGGCATCAGAACCGCGGCTGTGATCAACGTAGGTACGGCAACGCTGGGTGCGTTGATCGGTGCCGGCGGCTACGGACAACCCATCCTCACTGGCATTCGCCTCGATGACACGAATTTAATTCTGGAAGGCGCGGTGCCGGCTGCGTTGCTTGCTCTACTGGTGCAGTGGGGCTTCGGTTGGATCGAGCGCCGCTGGATCGCGGCGAAATGACCGACTGTCCGACCGTTTCGCGAGCTTCCGAATCAATGTTTGCGCGTCCACGGGCGCGCGCAGCTTGACATCCGTATTGTCGAAATAACAGTACACGTCTCGCGGCTTCGAAGTCGGCGGTTTGCGGTTAAGGATCTTCTGAGCATCGCTCGGCTCGCCGCCTCCCTGCCATGCCGATATGCGCTTTGCCCAGCGAGTCAACGCGCGATCGCTATAGCCGCTCCTGTATAATTCCTTGTCGCCGTGCAGGCGCATGTATACAAAGTCCGCGGTGATATCGTGCATCATCGGAAAGCGTTTGGCGGTTTCCGCGATCACAAGTGCGATGTTGTGCTCGCGGAGCAGTTCGATGAACGACGGATCGCAAAAGCTGCTGTGGCGAATTTCGATCGCATGCCGTAGCGGCCGATTGGCGTCGATCGCGAGTTTCGAGCGGCCTTTCATGCGAGCGTCGCGTTTGCGCGCAAGTTTCAGCGCGCTCTGCGTGTCGCGTGGCAGGAGTGCGAAGAACTTTGCCAGCTTCGCCGGGTCATATCCGAAGTTAGGTGGGAATTGCCACAGAATGGGACCGAGCTTACGTTCGAGATTGAACACGCCCGAAGCGAAGAAATTGGCCAGCGGCGTTTCCACGTCTCTGAGCTTCTTCATGTGCGTGATGAAGCGCGGTCCTTTCACGGCAAACATGAAATCCGCCGGAGTATCCTCGCACCAGCGCCGATAGCTTTCCGGAGACTGCAGCGAATAGAACGAGCCGTTGATCTCGATGGTTGGCAACACGCGCGATGCGTAGTGCAGCTCCAGCCGCTGCGGCAGATCTTCCGGATAGAACACTCCGCGCCACGGTGTGTAACGCCACCCCGAAATGCCGATGCGAATTTTCGCAAGCTTGTTCGCCATGTCCACCAATGATCGGCATCCGGTCTCGGTGCCTTCGTTTTTCGCAATGCGCGCCCGGAGCTGAGGTCTCGGAACTCTGCCGATCCGAGCGCGTTCCCTTCTGTTATCTGTGAGCTCACTGAAGAGTTGTCGAATATGAATCAAGCAATTTCTGCGGTTGACAAGGTCTCGGCGGCACGACGTCGACGGGCGCTGCATCTGGGGATCGCGCTGTGTTGTGCTTCGTCAAGCGCGTTCGCGTCGGGCTTTGCGTTGTTGGAGCAAAGCTCCAGCCGCTTGGGCACCGCGTTCGCAGGTACGGCCGCGGCGGCCGACGATGCCAGCACCATCTTCTACAACCCTGCGGGCCTCGCGAAACTGGAGGGAACGCAGTTGCTGGTGGTTGCCAGCGGCATTTTGATTTCTTCCGAATTCAACAACAGCGGCAGCCAGGCGGCGCTCGGCCAGCAGTTGGGCAACGAAGGCGGCGACGCGGGCGATTGGAACGCGGTGCCGGCGCTGTATTTCGCGTTGCCGTTGAACGAGCAGTTCACATTCGGCTTCGGCGTGAATGCGCCATTCGGCTTGAAACTCGACTATGACAATGCGTGGATGGGGCGCTTCCAGGCGCTCAAATCCGAAATCAAAACTTATAACTTCAACCCGTCGCTGTCCTGGCGCGTCAACGACCAGCTGAGTTTCGGGGTCGGTGCGAACTATCAGCGCATCCAGGCCGAGCTGACCAATTCGCTGAATTACACGGCCGTCGTTGCGCAGGCTTTGCAGGCTCGTGCGGCTGCCGGTCAAATACCTGCGGCGCAGGTTCCTGCGTTGATTGCCGCCAACCAAGGCTTGCAAGGCACGACTGGCGTGCGCGGCGACGATGCGGCCTGGGGCTTCGACGTCGGCATGTTGTATGAATTTTCTCCCGACACGCGCTTTGGCCTGTCGTATCGGTCGAGCTTGGATTACACGGTCGAAGGCAGCGTACAGTTCTCGCCGCCCACGGCCACGAATGCGGTAGGAGCGGCGATCATTACCGCGCTGTCGGCACCGGGCCAGCAGCTGGCAAGCGGGCCGGCGCAAGTCGACATTGAATTGCCGGATTCCGCCATCGCGTCGCTCTATCACCGCATGGGCAAGGTGGAGTTGTTGGCCGACGTGGCGTGGACCGGATGGAGCAGCATTCAAGAGCTGCGCATCGTGCGTGACAACGGCACGGTGTTGTCGGTGACGCCGGAGCGTTGGGAAGACACGTGGCGTTACGCGGTCGGTGCCACGTATCAGCTGAGCGACGCATGGAAGCTACGCGGCGGCGTGGCCTACGACGAAACAAACGTTCCGGACAGCACTCGCACGGCGCGTCTGCCGGACTCGGATCGCACTTGGGTTGCGCTTGGCGCGCAGTGGAATCCGGGCGGATCGTTCCTCGTGGACGTCGGCTATGCGCACTTGTTTGCCGACGACGGCGCGTTGAATCAGAACGACGGTAACGCGCAGGCGCGCGGGCTGCTGCTCGGCGAGCAACAGTCCGACATCGACATCATCAGCGCGCAGCTGTCGTATAAGTTCTAAGCGGAGCGCATGCGCTCGGCGAGTAACAAGTAATTGCGATGGAGGGTCTGCACGAACTGGTGCAGATCCTCCAGCGTCCCAGTGTTGACGATGACGTCGTCGGCAGCGTCGAGCCGCTCCTCACGCGAAACCTGGGCCGCCAGAATCTGCTGAGCCTGTTCCAAACTCGACTTATCGCGCGCAGTCAGCCGTTTGATTTGATCTTCCTCTTCGGCATCCACGACCAGCACGCGATCGTATTCGTGCCGTCGCCCGCCCTCGATCAATAACGGAATCACGTGGATTTGATAAAGGCCGTCGGCGCGCGCCGAGCGACCGGCGAGTTCCTCGCGAATCGCGGGATGCGTGATTGCTTCCAAACGTTTGCGCTGGGCCGGATCGCTGAACACGCGAGTGCGCATGCGAGCGCGGTCCAATCGTCCGTTGGCATCGAGAATATCGCTGCCGAATTCGGCGACCAGCTTCGCGAGCGTCGGCGTGCCGGGCTCCACGACATCACGTGCAATTTGGTCGGTGTCCAACACCGGCACGCCGTGCTTGGAAAACATATCGGCAACGGCGCTCTTGCCGCTGGCAATACCGCCGGTGAGTGCGATGAGCAGGGGACGAGCTTTTTCGTTCATGCAGCGGCAGTGTAGGAGGCCGCTGCCGCGCGAGCAATTGGAGCTAGAGTCCTGTGAGGTGCAGATACGATGCGACCAGCCGATCGCCCCACATCAGCGCGATCCAGCCGGCGACGGCCAGGTACGGGCCGAACGGAATCGGAATATCGCGGTCGCGGCCGCGGAATGCGACCAGAGAGATGCCGACAATCGCGCCCGCGAACGCCGAGATCAGGATGATCACCAGCAACATCTGCCAGCCCAACCATGCGCCCAGCGCGGCTAGCAATTTGAAGTCGCCATAGCCCATGCCTTCCTTGCCGGTGAGCCATTTGAACAGCTTATAAACGCTCCACAAGCTTACATAGCCGGCGACGGCGCCGACGATGCTGTCGCCGCTGCTCACAGGCAGTCCGAAGAACGGATTGGTCGCTGCCAGGCTGAGCAGCAGTCCGAACCACAGCAGCGGCAGCGTGATGTCGTCGGGCAGGAGCTGATGATCGAAGTCGATCGCACTCAGGGCGACCAGCGCCCAAGTGAGCACGAGGGCCGCGCCACAGTACCAAGTCGGGCCGAATTTCCATGCGACCGCCGCGGACAGCGCGCCGGTGAGCAACTCGATCAGCGGATATCGAACGGAGATCCGGGTGCCGCAATTCGCGCAGGCGCCACCCAGAAACAGATAACTGACGACGGGAATGTTTTGCCAGGCGGTAATCATCGCGCCGCATTTCGGACAAGCGGAGCGGGGCACGACCAGATTGTAGGGAGCCTCCGGCGTGGGCTCGAAGCGAG
>Ga0247784_1000368_pt1 | contig 12527 bp, 10 predicted proteins | sample UWRJL169409R5_FD_179909 | JGI IMG/M metagenome (GOLD analysis project Ga0247784, IMG submission 179909) | Plant litter microbial communities from Arlington Agricultural Research Station in Wisconsin, United States - UWRJ-L169-409R-5 | ecosystem: Environmental > Terrestrial > Plant litter >...
TCCATGCCGGGCAGGCGCAGGTGCTCCACCTCGGTCATCGCCTCGAGCTTCTCGGTGTTGATGACGGCGCTGTTCCAGGTCAGCGGCACGGCGCCGCCGGTGTAGCCGGTGCCGCCCCCGCGCGGGATGATCGTCAGGCCGAGCTCGATGCACGCCTTCACGAGCGCGGCCATCTCGGCTTCGGTGTCGGGGGTCAGCACGACGAACGGGTATTCGACGCGCCAGTCGGTCGCGTCGGTCACGTGCGACACGCGGGACAGCCCGTCGTACTTGATGTTGTCCTTCGCGGTGTGGCGCCCGAGCGCCCGCGTGGCCTTGCGGCGCAGCGCGTCCATCGCGTCGAACTGGTCGGCGAAGGCCTGCACGGCCTGGCGGGCGGCGTCCAGCAGCTCGCCGACCGAGGCGTCGCGCTGCGCATCGCTCTCGGTGGCAACCGCCGGGTTGCGGCGGGCCTGCACCTCGCGCAGCCGGTGGTTCAGCGCCTCGATCAGCAGGCGGCGGCGCCGCGGGTTGTCGAGCAGGTCGTCCTGCAGGTAGGGGTTGCGCTGCACCACCCAGATGTCGCCCAGCACCTCGTAGAGCATGCGGGCCGAGCGGCCGGTCTGGCGCTCGTCGCGCAGGCGGTCCAGCAGCTCCCAGGCCCGCGACCCCAGGATCCGGATCACGATCTCGCGGTCGGAGAACGAGGTGTAGTTGTACGGAATCTCGCGCAGGCGGGGGGCCTTGTGCGCGGCGGTCGCCGCGGCGATCTGGTTCAGCGGGATGGGTGCGTTCATGGGGGCCAGGCTGCAGCACGCCTGTGGGGGCACTTGGACGCAAATGGTACCTCAGTGTTTTTGTCGCTTGCTTCGCTGGCGCAGGGTGGTGGGGACTTCGGGACTGGACTGTCCCCCGCCCTTGAACTGCCTGTCGGCAGTCCAAGGGCTCCTCCTTTACGTCCTGTCCCGAAGCCCCCACCACCCTGCGCCCGGGTTGCCTCGCGCGAAGAACTTGGAACACACACCCTCCCCACCCACACGCTGCGGAAACGCGCGCATGAGGGAACGTTTCCGGCGTGGGGTGCTGGGGTGCTCGCGGACAGGACGTAAAGGAGGAGCCCTCGAGCCGCCGGGAGGCGGCTCGAGGGCGGGGGACAGTCCAGTCCGTGAGTACCCCAGCACCCCGCGCCCGCGCACGAAAGAGCCCAGCGGGGTATTCCACAGTTGCCGCAGCCCCCCAACCGCGACATAAACGGCGTGTCACAAACTCGTAGCACACTGCGCGGCTGGTCAAAAACCAACCCGTCATTTTCCGGAGAAGTACATGACAACGAAAACATACGCCGCCCTCGCCGCCGGGCTCGCCGCGCTGGCGCTCACCGGCCCCGCCCATGCCCAGGTCGAAGTGCAGTGGTGGCACTCGATGACCGGCGGCCTGAACGAATGGGTCAACGACCTGGCCACCCAGTTCAACAACAGCCAGAAAGACTACAAGGTCGTCCCGACCTTCAAGGGCAACTACGACGAGTCGATGACCGCCGCGGTCGCCGCCTTCCGTGCCGGCAACGCGCCGCACATCCTGCAGGTGTTCGAGGTCGGCACCGCGACGATGATGTCGGCCAAGGGCGCGATCAAGCCGGTCGGCGAAGTGATGAAGCAGAGCGGCGTCAGCTTCGACCCGAAGGCCTACGTGCCGGCGGTCTCGGGCTACTACACCGCGCCGAGCGGCGAGATGCTGTCGTTCCCGTTCAACAGCTCGACGACGATCTTCTATTACAACAAGGACGCCTTCAAGGCCGCCGGGCTCGATCCGAGCAAGCCGCCGACCACCTGGCCCGAGGTGACGCTGGCCGCCGCGAAGCTGAAGGCGAACGGCTCGAAGTGCCCGTACACCACCAGCTGGATGAGCTGGGTGCACCTGGAGAGCTTCTCGACCTGGCACAACACGCTGTTCGCGACGCAGAACAACGGCTTCGGCGGCCCGAGCGCCCGCCTGGCCTTCAACTCGCCGCTGCACCTGCGCCACTTCGAGAACCTGGCCAACATGTCCAAGCAGGGCCTGTTCGTCTACAAGGGCCGCGCGAGCGTCGCGGTGCCGTCGTTCGTGTCGGGTGAATGCGCGATGTTCACCGGCTCGTCGGGCTCGTACGCCGACGTCAGCAAGGGCGCGAAGTTCGCGTACGGGCTGGCCCCGCTGCCGTACTACCAGGATGTGCCGGGTGCGCCGCAGAACACCGCGATCGGCGGTGCGAGCCTCTGGGTGATGTCGGGCAAGAAGCCGGCCGAGTACAAGGGCGTCGCCGAGTTCTTCAAGTACCTGTCGAGCCCGGACGTGCAGTCGGCCAGCCACAAGCGCACCGGCTACCTGCCGATCACGACGGCGGCCTACGAGCAGACCGAGAAGTCGGGCTTCTACAAGGAAAAGCCGGGCACCGACGTCGCGGTGACGCAGATGATCCGCAAGACCACCGACAAGTCGCGCGGCATCCGCCTCGGCAACTTCGTGCAGATCCGCACGATCATCGACGAGGAAACCGAGCAGATCTGGTCGGGCAAGAAGGACGCGAAGACGGCGCTGGACGATGCGGTGAAGCGCGGCAACGAGCAGCTGGAGCGCTTCGAAAAAGCGAACAAGGCACCCGCGCCTTGATCTGAACGGGGTCGCGCCGCGTCACAATGCGCGCGACGCGGCTGCCCCAGAAAGGCGGCCACCCCGGCCGCCTTACTCATTCTGAACCCCATGGAAAAGCGAGTTAGGTTCGATTCGCAGGTCCTGCCCTGGATGCTGGTTGCACCCCAGCTGGCGATCTGCGCCGTCTTCTTCTTCTGGCCGGCGGCCCAGGCGCTGCTGCAGTCGATGCAGGTGCAGGACAGTTTCGGCCTGTCGACCGAATGGGTCGGGCTGGAGAACTTCAAGACGCTGTTCAACGATTCGGCCTACCTCGAATCCTTCAAGGTCACCGCGGTGTTCTCGCTGCTGGTGGCGGTGCTGGGCATCGCGCTCTCGCTGATGCTGGCGATCTTTGCCGACCGCATCGTGCGCGGCGCGCTGTTCTACAAGACGATGCTGATCATCCCGTACGCGGTGGCACCGGTGGTGACCGGCGTGCTGTGGGTCTTCATGTTCTCGCCGTCGATCGGCGTGGTGGCCTACGGGCTGGACCATGTCTTCGGCTTCCAGTGGAACCACCTGCTGAACAGCACGCATGCGATGACGATGATCGTCACCGCGGCGGTCTGGAAGCAGATCTCGTACAACTTCCTGTTCTTCCTGGCCGGGCTGCAGTCGATCCCGAAATCGCTGATCGAGGCCGCGGCCATCGACGGCGCGCGGCCGTGGCGGCGCTTCTGGACCATCCAGTTCCCGCTGCTGTCGCCGACCACCTTCTTCCTGCTCGTGATCAACATGGTGTATGCGTTCTTCGACACCTTCGCGATCATCGATGCCACCACCCACGGCGGCCCGGGCCGCGACACCGCGATCCTGGTCTACAAGGTCTACCAGGACGGCTTCAAGGGCGGCGACCTCGGCGGCTCGGCCGCGCAGTCGACGGTGCTGATGCTGATCGTCATCACGCTGACGGTGCTGCAATTCCGCTACGTCGAAAAGAAAGTGCAGTACTGACATGGTCGAGCGCCGCTCCACCCTGGGCATCCTTGCCCACGCCGTGATGATCCTCGGCGTGCTGATCGTCGCGTTCCCGCTGTACATCGCGTTCATCGCGTCGACGCACACCTCGCAGGCCATCCTGCAGGTGCCGATGCCGATGTCGCCCGGCGGGCACTTCTGGGAGAACTACCTCGCGGCGCTGAACGGCCACGGCGGCGGTGCCGGCTCGAACGCGCCGGTCGCCCGCATGATGTGGGTGAGCCTGGTCACCGCGCTGGTCATCACCTTCGGCAAGATCGCGATCTCGCTGCTGTCGGCGTTCGCGCTGGTGTACTTCCGCTTCCCGCTGCGCGGGCTGGTGTTCTGGGCGATCTTCGTCACGCTGATGCTGCCGGTCGAGGTGCGCATCAGCCCGACCTACAAGGTGGTGTCCGACCTGGGCATGCTGAACACCTATGCCGGCCTCACGGTGCCGCTGATCGCGTCGGCCACCGCGACCTTCCTGTTCCGGCAATTCTTCCTGACCGTGCCCGACGAGCTGGTCGAGGCCGCGCGCATCGACGGCGCCGGCCCGATGCGCTTCTTCAAGGACATCCTGCTGCCGCTGTCGAAGACCTCGATCGCGGCGCTGTTCGTGATCCAGTTCATCTACGGCTGGAACCAGTACCTGTGGCCGCTGATCGCCACCACCGGCGAGCAGATGTACCCGGTGGTCGTGGGCATCCGCATGATGATCGCCGGCGGCGACTCCGGCAACGAATGGAACATCGTGATGGCGACCGCCATCCTCGCGATGCTGCCGCCGGCGATCGTCGTGATCCTGATGCAGCGCTGGTTCGTCAAGGGCCTGGTGGACACCGAAAAGTAGACCGAGAAGTAAACACAGTCATGGCAGCCATTTCCCTCAAGAACGTCGTCAAGCGCTACGGCATCGGCCCGAAGGCCAACCAGGTCATCCACGGCGTCAATGCCGAGATCGGCGACGGCGAGTTCATCGTGATCGTCGGCCCGTCGGGCTGCGGCAAGAGCACGCTGCTGCGCATGGTCGCGGGCCTCGAAGAAGTCTCCGGCGGCGAGATCTCGATCGGCGGGCGCGTCGTCAACGACGTCGAGCCGTCCGAGCGCGACATCGCGATGGTGTTCCAGAACTACGCGCTGTATCCGCACATGAGCGTGTTCGACAACATGGCCTACGGGCTGAAGATCGCCAAAGTGCCGGTCGCCGACATCAAGACCCGCGTCGACAAGGCCGCGAAGATCCTCGAGCTCGGCGCGCTGCTGCAGCGCAAGCCGCGCGAGCTGTCGGGCGGGCAGCGCCAGCGCGTCGCGATGGGCCGCGCGATCGTGCGCCAGCCGCAGGTCTTCCTGTTCGACGAGCCGCTGTCCAACCTCGACGCGAAGCTGCGCGGCCAGACCCGCCTGGAGATCCGCAAGCTGCACGCCGAGCTCGGCGTCACCTCGCTGTTCGTCACGCACGACCAGGTCGAGGCGATGACGCTCGCGCAGCGCATGATCGTGATGAACGCCGGCCACATGGAGCAGATCGGCACGCCGGAAGAGGTGTACGCCCGCCCGGCCACCACCTTCGTCGCGAGCTTCATCGGCTCGCCTCCGATGAACCTGCTGACCGGTCGCGCGCAGGGCACGCGCTTCGCGTTCGGCGGGGCCGACCTGCCGCTGCCCGCCGCCGCGCCGCGCGACGGCGAGCTGATCCTCGGCGTGCGCCCGGAGCACCTGGGCCATGCGAGCGTCGCGCACGACGGCGGCTGGCCGCTCACGATCGAGATGGTCGAGATGCTCGGTGCCGAGCGCCTGGTGCACGGCCGCATTGCCGACCACGGGTTCACGCTGCGCATCGACGGCACGCTGGTGCCGCCGGCGCCCGGCAGCACGCTGCACCTGAAACCGTCGGCCGACCACCTGCACTGGTTCGATGCGGCCACCGGCAAGCGGGTCGTGGCATGACGGCCTGGCCGTACCCGTTGTGGGTGGCCCATCGCGGGGCGGGACTGCTGGCCCCTGAAAACACGCTGGCCGCGTTCCGCGTCGGCGCCGGCCACGGCTACCGCGCGTTCGAATGCGACGTGAAGCTGAGCGCCGACGGCGTGCCTTTCCTGCTGCACGACGCGACGCTGCAGCGCACCACGCCGGAGCGCGGCCGGGCTTCCGATCGCAGCTGGGACCAGCTGTCGCGGCTGGACGCCGGCGGCTGGCACAGCCGCGGCTTCGCCGGCGAGCCGATCCCGAGCCTCGAGGCGATCGCCCGCTACTGCCTGCGCAATGGTTTCGCGCTGAACATCGAGATCAAGCCGACGCCGGGCGACGAGGCCGAGACCGGCCGCGTCGTCGCGCGCGAGGCGGCCCGGCTGTGGGCCGGCGAGGCGGTGCCGCCGCTGCTCAGCTCGTTCAAGCCCGATGCGCTGGCGGCCGCGCGCGACAGCGCACCGGCCCTGCCGCGCGCGCTGCTGCTCGACGGCCTGCGCGACGGCTGGCTGCAAGAGGCGCAGTCGCTCGGCTGCGTCGCCGTCGTCACGCACTACGGGCTGGTCGACGCCGCGGTGCTGGCACGGGTGCATGGCGCCGGGCTGCGCGCGCTGGTCTACACGGTGAACGACCCGGCCGAGGCGCGCCGGCTGGCGGGGCTGGGGATCGACGGCATCATCACCGACGCGGTCAACCGCTTCTCACCGGGCAGCGCGGTCCACGACTGAATCGTCCACGATGGAGGGCCCGGGCCGCACGTCGGCCTCGGCGCCCATCCAGTCCTCGACGTTCTCCAGCTTCGGCAGCTCGCGCACGTTGCGGATCACCGGGTGGCGCCCCGCCACCGCGGCCACCAGCAGCACCGTGCCGCCGGCGAACGCCAGCGAGGCGCGCAAGCCCACGTGCTCGCCCAGCCAGCCGCCGATCAAGGCGCCCGGCCCGGCCGGAATCAGGATCAGCCAGCGCATCGTCGCCGTCATGCGGCCGAGCAGCGGCTCGGGCGTCACCGCCTGCCGCAGCCCGAGGAAGTTGATGAAGATCAGCACCGCGCCGGCCGAGAAGCACAGCAGCATCGCCGCGAACGCCGCGATGCCCCAGGAATTGGCCGGCGCCACCGCCAGCACCAGCCAGCCGACGCCGCAGATCACGAAGCCCAGCACCAGGCACGGCCCCGGCCCGTAGCGCCGGCTGATGCGGTTGCCGTACACGCTCGCGAGGATGGTGCCGCCGCCCATGCCCATGTAGCTGAGCCCGACCGCCTGCTCGCTCAGTCCCAGCGTGCGGGTCGCGAACAGGATCTGCACCACCAGCGCCGCGTGGTGGCACATCTGCCACAGGCCGACCGCGGTCGCCAGCGCGATCAGCAGGCGCTGGCTGCGCACGAAACGCACGCCGGCCTGCAGGTCGCGCCAGAAGTGCGCATCGGCGCGCGGCCGCCGGTGCTCGACGATGCGGATGCCGCGCAGGATGGCGGCCGACAGCAGCAGCAGCACCGCGTCGACCAGCAGCGCCAGCGGCGCGCCCACCAGCTTGATCAGCGCACCGGCCAGGCCCGGCCCGGCCACCTCGGCGCCCGAGGTGGCCAAGGCGTTCTTCGCATGCGCCTCGACCAGCCGCTCGCGCGCCACCACCTGCGTCAGCACGATCTGCGCCGCCGTGCCGGCGGTCGTGTAGACCGTGCCGATCACGAAGGCGACGATGTACATCCACGGCATCGTCAGCCAGCCCATCCACCAGGCGAAGGGCACGCTCGCGACGATCACCGCCAGGCTCGATTCGCCGAGGATGTAGACCGGCAGCTTGCGCACCCGGTCGAGCCAGACCCCGGCCGGCAGCGAGAACAGCACGAAGGGCAGCGTCTCCATCATCGTCAGCAGCCCCATCTGCGTGGGCGACGCGTGCAGCAGCACCGCGGCGGTCAGCGGCAGCGCGAGCATCGTGACCTGGCCGCCGAACGAGCTGATCAGGATCGAGGTCCAGAGCCGGCGGTAGGTGGGGTCTTGCAGCAGGTCGCCCGGCGGCAGCGACAGCCGTGCGCGCCAGTGCCGGCGCCAGGCGGCCAGTCGCTCGGACCAGCGGATCATCGTTTTCCTCCTTATTTCGTGCGGCATTGTTCTCAACCGCAGCCGCACAGTGTGCCGTGCTTCGCTACCATCCCGTCGGCAGCACATCACGGAGGTGCCGACATGGAAGGCTTGCAGATCCTTCACCTGGAGGACGACACGCTCGACGCCGAGCTGGTCCACCGCGAGGTGGCGCGGCTGGACATCCAGTCCCGGTGGGTCACCGTCAGCTCGAGCGAGCAGTTCTTCGACGCGATCGAGAACACCCGCTTCGACGCGATCCTCTCCGACAACCGCGTTCCCGGCATCGAGGGCCTGCAGGCCCTCGAGGTGGCCCGACAGCGCCGCCCCGGCATGCCGTTCATCTTCGTCAGCGGCAACACCGACCCGCGCTGGGCCGAGCACTGCCTGGAAGCCGGCGCCACCGACTACGTCCCCAAGGACCAGCTGTTCCGCCTGCCGACCGCCTTGCGCCGGCTGCACGATGCGCGCGAGGCCGAGCGGCTGGCGGCCCTCACGCGCGGGCGCGCGCTGCTGGTCGACCTGGTGAAGGAGATGTCGCTCGCGCGCAGCACCGAGGCCGTCGTGCGCATCCTGCGGCGCGGCGCACGCGAGCTGAACCAGGCCGACGGCGCCACCATCGTGCTGCGCGAAGGCGATTTCTGCCACTACGTCGACGAGGACGCGATCAGCCCGCTCTGGAAAGGCAGCCGATTCCCGCTCGACGCCTGCATCAGCGGCTGGGCGATGCTGAACCGGCAATCGGTCTCGATTCCGGACATCTACCAGGACCCGCGCATTCCGCACGAGGCCTACCGGCCGACCTTCGTGAAGAGCCTGGTGATGGTGCCGATCCGGGCCGAGGCGCCGATCGGCGCGATCGGCAACTACTGGGCGAGCGCCCACGAGGCGACGCCCGACGAGGTGCAGCTGATCCAGGCGCTGGCCGACTGCAGCTCGCTCGCGTTCGAGAACGTCGCGGTCTTCGAGAACCTGGAACGCCGCCTGCAGCAGCGCACCGCCGAGCTGCAGGAGGCCAACGGCGAGCTCGAGGCCATCAGCCACTCGGTCTCGCACGACCTGCGCGCACCGCTGCGGGCGGTGCAGGGCTACAGCGAGATGCTGCTGGCCGACACGGTGCCGCCGCTGCAGGGCCAGCCGCTGCTGTTCGCGCAGAACATCCTGGCCGCGGCGCAGCGCATGAACACGCTGATCGAGGACCTGCTCGGCCTGTCGAAGGTGACGCGCGCGCAGGTGCGCGTGCAGTCGGTGCACATCGGCGCGATGGCCCGCGACATCCTGCACACGCTGCAGACGGCCTGGCCGCAGCGCAGCGTGCGCGTCGACGTCGACGCGAGCCTGGTGGCCGACGGCGACGCCAGCCTGCTGCGGCTCGCGCTCGAGAACCTGTTGTCGAACGCCTGGAAGTTCACCAGCAAGCGCAATGACGCGACGGTCTCGTTCGGCGCCGAGGCGCAGAAGGACGGCCGCCTCGTCTACTGCGTGCGCGACAACGGCGCCGGCTTCGACATGGCCTACGTGCAGCAGCTGTTCGAGCCGTTCCGCCGGCTGCACCGGGAGTCGGAGTTTCCCGGCACCGGGGTCGGCCTCGCGATCGTGCGGCGCGTGATCCAGAAGCACGGCGGCGAAATCTGGGTGGCGGCCGAGAAGGACAAGGGCGCGAGCTTCTTCTTCACGCTGCGGGCGCGCGGCAGCGGCCGCTGACGGCCCGGATCAGCGCAGCCGCTCCTTCAGCAGCGCCCGCAGCCGCTCGCGCAGCTCGGGCGTCATCTCGCCGAGGGACCCGCGGCGGTTCGGCGGGATGTGCGCCGCCGCGTCGCGCTGCGCATCGAACACGTAGTGATCGAAGATCGCGCCCCAGCCGCGGCGCTCCTCGGCGGGCAGCGACTTCAGGCACAGCAGCGCATGCAGCAGGCTGTCGAGCGCCGACGGCAGCGGGTCGTCGACCGCCAGCGCGCCACGCCACCAGTAGTTCACCAGCATGTTGAAGCCGGAAAGCGATTCGACCTGGTGCCACCACAGCGCCGGGATGTGGATCGCGTCGCCCGGCGCGAGCTCGGCCACCTGCGCGGAGGCCATCGCCTCGCGGAATTTCGGGAAGCGTTCGAAGTCGGGCGCCGCGAAGTCCACCAGGCTGATCGGCGTGCCGGTCGGCGCGTGGTCGAGCGGGCCGATGTACAGGTTGGCGATCTGCTCCGGCGGGAACAGCGTGAAGCGGCGCCGGCCGGCCACCACGCAGGCGACGTTGCTCGATTCGTCGAAGTGCGCCGGCGTCGTGATCGCGTTGCCGAGCCAGATGCGCGGCACGATGGTCCGCCCCAGCAGCGGCAGCGGGTTCGCGTCGACGAAGCCGGGCAGGCAGTCCGGGATCGGCGAGCTCTGCACCGCCACCGCCGGCGGGTTCGGGAAGGCCGAGTAGCGCAGCACCTGCTCGAGCACCGTCGACAGCGGCAGCTGGTTGCGCATGAAGTTGAAGCCGCTCATGTCGGCGTTGTAGAACAGCCGCCCGTGCTGGTCGGGCGGCGTCATCACCGCCTGCACCTGGCTGCCGTTGTCGTGGTCGGCGAGGTACTGCGCGATCGCCAGCGGCGAGGCCAGGCCGTGGCGCACCGCGGGCCAGTGCTTCACGAGGCCGCGCAGGATGGTCGGGCGGGCGCTGGCGAGCACCTCGCGGCGCAGCGTCTCGTCGTCCAGGTCGGCGACTTCAGGGATCGGTGTGCGGGTGATCGGCTGGGACGGCATGGTCCGGCGAGGATAGCCCACGCAATGCCTCGCCCAGCGCCGTGATGACCGGTGCCCAGTCACCGCGCCGGGCCTGGCGGAACAGCCGCAGCGCGCCCGGGTACCACGGCGAATCGCCGCGCCCGGTGAGCCAGCGCCAGTCGGTCATCTGGTGTGGCAGCAGCACCCAGCACGGCTTGCCGAGCGCGCCGGCGAGGTGGGCGACGGCGGTGTCGACGCAGATCACCAGGTCGAGCGCCTGCACGATGGCGGCGGTGTCGGCGAAGCTCCCGATCTCGCCGCCCAGGTGCAGCGCGACCGGCGCGCGCGTGGCCTCGTCTTCGCCGGCGCCCTTCTGCAGGCTGACGAACTGCACGCCGGGCAGCGCGGCGAGCGGCGCCAGCACGTCGATCGACGGCAGCGAGCGCTCGTCGTCGTTCTCGAACGCGGGGTTGCCTTTCCAGACCAGGCCGACGCGCAGGGCTGCCGCCGGCAGGGCCTGGTGCAGGCGCAGCTGCCAGCGGGCGACGGCTGCGGGCTCGGCCTGCAGGTAGGGCCCTGCGGCGGGAATGGTGTCGGGTCCGGTGTTCAGGTGGCGCGGCACGCTGGTCGCGGACGTCCAGCAATCCCAGCGCGCGGGCGGCAGCAGGCCGTCGGATGGCAGCAGCTCGTCGACACCGTCCAGCGTGGCCAACAGCGCCAGCAGCGGCGGCGGGCACAGCAGCGTGACGTGGCGCGCGCCGGCCTGTTTCAGCGTGGTGGCGAAGCGGGCGAACTGGATCATGTCGCCGTAGCCGCCCTCCAGGCCGACCAGCACGGCGCGGCCGTCGAGCGATTCGCCGCTCCAGCGCGGGCAGGTGACGCGCCCGGCCAGGTCGAGCTGCCAGCCGCGCCAGGCGTAGTGCGCCCAGCCCTCGTCCCAGCGCCCGTCGCGCAGGCACAGGTAGGCGAGGTTGATGTGCGCCTTCGGGTAGTGCGGGTCCAGCGACAGGCTGCGCCGGCAGCAGGCTTCGGCGTCGTCGTGCCGGCCCATCTGCACCAGCAGCACGCTGAGGTTGGACCAGCCGGCGGCCGCGTCGGGATCGAGCTGAACGGCCGTCCAGCAGCCGGCCAGCGCCTCGTCGAAGCGCTTCAGCCGCGCCAGCAGCGCGGCATGGTTCAGGTGGATGGTGGGTTGCTGTGGCCGCAGCGCGAGCGCGCGGCGGTAGCAGGCCTCGGCCTCGTCGAGGCGGCCGGCGGCCTCGGCCAGCCAGCCGAGGTTGGCGTGGGCCTCGCCCAGCTCGGGCTCGATCGCGACGGCCTCGCGGAAGCAGGCCTCGGCGCTCGCCGCGTCCTGCGCAGCGAGGTGGCGGGTGCCGTCGAAGAAGCGTTGGGCGGCCGTGGCGGGCATGGCTGCCATTGGAGCGCCGCGGGCCGCCGCGGAACGCCGGAATCGCGGGGGGAAAGCCGGCTTGTTCGGCTTGATCAGTAGTGCGGCGGCAGCTCGTCGCGCAGGCTGCGGAACGGCGCGGCATCCTGGCCCGCGGCCTGGCTGCGCAGCAACGTCACCTGCGCGGCCAGCTGCTCGATCTGCTGCTGTTGGCGGGCCACCAGCGCGTTCAGCGTGTCGAGCAGGTCCTCGGTGAAGCTGGCCTTGATTTCGAGGGCGGTGAGGCGGAGGTCAGGGTCGTCGGTGGAGTGCATGCGGCATTGGACATCAACGCCGGCGTTCGGGGTCAGTGGCTCCCGACCCGCAGCAATGCGTGCTCCAGCAGGACCGTCATCTCCTTCTGGAACCACGGAAGTTCACCCGGCAGATCCCTCAGGTGCGTCAGCGCGTCTCGCAGTGCCGGCACCAGCACCTCCCGCGAATGGCCGCCTCCCACCATCCCACCCAAGGCAGCCGGCAGGCGTTCCGCCAGAGACTTGCCTGGGCAGGCCACGAGTTGCTCGAGCAAGCCCTTCACAAGGCGCTGCTCGCGGGCAAATGGCTCGCCCGCGGCATGCGCCGGCTTCGCGACTTCCGCCTGCCATGCCTGCACCCAGGCCTCCGCATCGAACGCGTTCACGTCGAGCCAGCGGAGGTCGGCCACCAGCGGCTGCAAGGCCTGTTTCAGCTCCTCAATGACAGTCGCCACGCCAGGCGATTTGCCGGCCGCCGACTTGCCGAGC
>Ga0247784_1000369_pt1 | contig 12517 bp, 12 predicted proteins | sample UWRJL169409R5_FD_179909 | JGI IMG/M metagenome (GOLD analysis project Ga0247784, IMG submission 179909) | Plant litter microbial communities from Arlington Agricultural Research Station in Wisconsin, United States - UWRJ-L169-409R-5 | ecosystem: Environmental > Terrestrial > Plant litter >...
TAAGTCTTCAATTAGTGATGTTATACAATCCCGTCAGGTAATTCCTCGTTGGACTTCTGCTTCTTCTGCAGCGTCGGTCGGTGAACGTTCCGTCGCTAAATATCGGGAGACCTCGGAGCGTGCGCGCCGATTCTTGCGTATAGCACAGCGAGATTTTGAGCGGCACAACAGCGAAGCGACAGCGAATGAGTATTTGCAGACGGCAAACCTTCTGGGTCTCGCTAAAGATCCTCTTGCGCTAACGATCGTTGAGAGATTTCCCAGGGTATCGGTGGCGCTTGAGCGCAGTCGCCGTATTCTGGATAAGCAGTTTACTGTTAGTCCTTCGCCCGAGGCGAAGATTTCGACGGTGGAAGATCACCGCGCTGCCGCGAGTAGCAAAGCTCACGCTCTGCGCCAAATTGTCCACTCAAGCTCTGATCGTCCTCTCGCGTGGACAGAGCTCGCCCGTCAATACGTAATTCTCGGGGAGGTGGAGAAGGCGGGGCGAGCTATGCGCGTAGCTCTTCACCTAGCGGCTGATAATGTGTATATAACACGTTGTGCTGTCCGAATGTTTACGCATCTGGATCAGCCGGATATAGCGATTAAGTTGCTTCACAAGAATATGTACGCCGATAGCGATCCATGGCTCATGGCTGCAGATATTGCAACATCAGCATCAATGGGGAAGACATCGAGAAATCTTCGCAAAGCACACGACGTACTGACCCTGGATCGTACAAACGATCATCGACTAAGCGAGCTAGCTTCGGCTGTGGCGACTGTTGAACTGGAGAGAGGCAGTCGTAAACGTAGTCGCGAGTTATTCAAGAAAAGCCTCGTGGCGCCAACAGAGAATTCATTGGCCCAGGCTCAGTGGTGTGTCTCCAAGGGAGATCAGCTTGCGATTCCCGAAGCGGCCTGGAGAGTTGCCAGTTCGCACGAGGCAACCGCGCTCGCGGCGCGCAGCGCGATTGACTTTTCGGCGATGATGTCCTCATGTCGGTCTTGGTTCGCAGATGAGCCATTTTCTAGTAGGCCAGCCGCACTCGCTTCGACAACTTCCTTCGACCCTACATTGCGCGAGCAAGCGAAAGCCTTCGCTACGTTGGGGCTTGAGTACGCCCCGACAAACTCCACTCTATTGAACAACCGCGCCGTGTGTTTTGCATATGACGGTGCGCTCATGTCAGCATTTGATGATCTTCGTTCCTCCATTAATGTCGAAGATTTTGATCATTATGGTGTGGCACTTGCTACGCTTGGCCTGATTTTGTTCAGATCAGGCGATCCTCTTTTTGGCCGAGAATGCTACCAAAAGAGCATTCGAATACTTCAACGCTCAGGGGAAACTGAGGCGGCCCTGCGCGCTACAGTGCATCAAGCCATCGAAGAGAGTCGCTTCGACGTTGGTGCCGGCGCTGTTCTCTTGGATTCAGTAAGAGAGCCGTGTCGTCGAGTTGATAAATCGCGCTTTCCGGAGTTGAAGGGCGTGCTGGACGTTGCAGAGCAGACGATTCCGGCGCAAGCGCCGGCTGCAAAACCAGCGTTTCAAGTTTTACGACCCGCCAAAGAAGAGTTTTCCGAAATTGAAGCGGCAATTCTTCGCAAGACCCCTGAACGTCTCACTTAGTAGCAAAAGTGTGGAAATTGCCGCTCCTTGCTCGAAGGAGCGGGCGAATGTTTAAGGAGCGGCAAAAATCGACTTTCACCGGAACTACAGCGTCGCGTCGCTGCTGGGAATTTCGAGTTTTTTCAACTGAGCTTGAGAAACTTCACAGCTTCGAAATTCGCCACGCCGCCGCCGACGCGTTGATAACCGTAAAGGCGAACGTTGGGCTTGTCAGTGTACGGATCGCTGAGCAGCTTCACGCCCAGGCGGCGCACGACGGTATACGCGCGCTTCAGATCGCCGAACGCGATCAACAGCGAGCCCGGTCCGATGGCCGGCATGCTCTCGCTGTACGCGACGGGGTATAGGTGCGACGTGTCCGCCGTTATGACAGACGAGGAGATTCAAAACTGCCAGCGTCCTCGCGATGGCATCCAGTTGATGCTGTGCGGCCGGCTTCAACAAGCCATCGAAGAGGGCGAACTGGCGTCAGACGCCCCAATTCAGGATCTCGCACGCTTCTATGCGGTGACAATCCGCGGGTTGGCGCTCCAAGCCCAGCATGGCGGGACGAGGATCGAACTTGAGCGCGTGGTCGTCATAGCAATGGCTAGTTGGCCAACCCCAGTCGAGTGACGTGGCCGCTCAGAGTGGGCGGCTTGTAGAACGGCCCCTCCGCCGTTCAATCTGGCCTCCCCCGGTGCGCTAGGCATTCCATGCCTATGGTTGACCACGTGGCTCAAAGTCTGATGAAAACCAGGGCGAGACGTCATTCACTTCCGGACCTTGCTGAGCAATCGGTCCGAGCCATGACGTCGCATCTCGCGAGCCAGTAGGCGGCGACGAGCGCCGCTGCAAAGCCCGCCGCAGCGCCGATGCCGAGCGCCCAGCGTGGGCCACACCTATTTGCCACCCATCCGACGATCGGGGCTCCGATGGGAGTGCCTCCGAGCGCGACGCCGACGCGCAGCGCCATCACGCGCCCTCGCATGGCTGGCTCCGTCGACAGTTGCATCAGGCTGTTCGTCGTGTTCGTGAGCGTCAGGGCTGCCACGCCGATGACGACGAGCGCGGCGGCGAAAAACCAATAGCTCGGCGCGAACGCCGCCAGCGTGCAGCCGATACCGAATACACCGGCGCCGGTCAGCAACAGGTCGAACTGAGGCTGGTTGCGTTTGGCGCCGAGCAACGCGCCCGCCATCGTCCCGATCGCCATGATCGACGACAGCAGGCCATAACCGCGGGCGTCTGCATGGAAAACACCCACGGCCATTGTCGAGATGAAGATCGGGAAGTTGAGGCCGAAGGTTCCGATCAGGAACAGCATGACCAGGATCGCCTTGAGATCCGGGCGGCCCCACACGTAGCGGAACCCTTCGGTGAAGCTGCCCTTGATGCGGTGCGCGCGGGCATTGGGGCGAAGCTCGGCGACGCGCAGGAAGGCGAGAGAGATCAGCACCGCGACGAAAGAAGCGCCGTTGATCAGGAAGGACCAGCCGGTCCCGATCGCCGCGATGACCAGGCCCGAGACGGCCGGGCCGATCATCCGCGCCGCATTGAACGAGGTCGAATTGAGCGCCACCGCGTTGTGCAAGTCTTCGTCCCCGACCAATTCGGCGACGAACGTCTGCCGCACGGGCGCATCGAACGCCGCCGCACTGCCGAACAGGAAGGCGAATAGGTAGACGTGCCAGAGTTGCACGACGCCGGTGACGGTGAGAATCCCCAATGCCAGCGCGAGACCGCCCATCGTCGCCTGCGTGGCGATGAGGAGCTTTCGCTGGTTGAAGTGATCGGCGACGAAACCGGTCCACGGCAGAAGCAGCAGCTGCGGCCCGAACTGCAGCGCCATGGCCAGCCCGACAGCGGAGGCGTCGTGATCGGTGAGCTGGGTGAACACCAGCCAGTCCTGGGCCGTTCGCTGCACCCAGGTGCCAATGTTGGAGACGAAGGCGCCGGCAGCCCAGACCCGATAGTTGAACCCCCGCAGCGACCGAAAGACGCCGGCGAAGGGAGCTTTCATGGTTGCTCGGGCTGATTGCCACCATGAAAACGGCCGAAGTGCCGGGCGCTGAAGAGCGCGATCGCAAGCACGCCGGCGCCGCAGGCAATCACGTCACCGGTGTTCCTCAATTCGAAATTGCCCATTCGGCAGACAAGGACATAGCCGATGACGAGATTGACAAAACTCCAGAGTACGTTGACGGTCGACGAAGACAGCCCCTCTCCCCGCGGACGGGCGAACGGGCTCTGAAAAGGCCGCCCCATCATCCCGCTGACGAGGTGAGGGATCGCATTCGCCAGGAACACGCCGCCGAAGAAGTAGGACACGAGCGGAAGCGACGGCATCTCAGGCACCCCTCGTCGACAGCAGATCGATGATCTCCCGGCTCGTGCCGATCTCGCCGAGCCGCGGGAAGACATGCTCGATGCTGTAGGCGTGCGCCTCGGGCCGCGTGTCGGTCATGGCGTCGGTGGCGAGCGCGACATTGAACCCCTGCTCGTAGGCTTGGCGCGCGGTGGCTTCGACGCCTGTTGCGGTCGCCACGCCCACGACCACCACTTGGGTGACGCCGCGCGCTTTCAACGTCGCGTCGAGATCGGTGCTTGCGAACGCGCCCCACGTTCGCTTCGTCACGACGATGTCGCTCGGTTGTCGATTGAGCTCAGGGATGAGGTCGGTCCAGCCTTCCGGCCGGCTCGGCGTTTGACGCGGCTGTGCCGTCCGACCTGGTGCTCCGCCAGCGACGTTGACGAGCGCGACGGGCAGGCCACGCTCGCGAAAGGCATCGGCCAACGCGCGAGCACGCTCAATGACATCGCCGATGGGATGGATGGCAGGCAGGCCGACGATGCCCTTCTGCAGGTCGACGACGATCAGGGCGGTGTTCGGGTCGAGCGTAGTGAGCGCCATGGGCATGTCCTCTGGAAGATGACGACGCATATCGATCGGGCGCGACTGCCGCGCCACGCGTTCAATCGTCGACGAGCCGCTTGAGCAGCTCGATGGAAGCGGCGAGCTGGTCTTGTTCCTGCGGCGAAAGCCGCGCCTGGAGCATGCGGGTCAGCCAATCCTGTCGCGCCGCGCGTTCCTTCTTGGCCCATTGGCGGCAGGCATCGGTGAGCGAGAGAAGGGTCTGTCGCCCATCCGAGGGGTCCGGCGCGCCACTCACCAGACCTGCGCTCTCCAGCGCGGCGATGACCGGAGCCATCGATTGCGGGCGCATGGCCTCCGTCCGGGCAAGGCTCGACGCGGTGGCGGGGCCGTCCTTCTCGAGGCGAAGCAGCACCGACACCTGGGAAGGCGTCAGATCGCCGACCTGCGACTGCTCACGCAGCCGGCGCTTCAACTTGCCCAACTGAGCACGAAGGTCGTGCGCCAGGGCGGAGGCGCGTGCGGCTTGGCGACTAGTCGATCCGGCAACCATGAGACATCAAGTATCATATCAACAGGTAAACTGTAAAGTTACCCTGCTCAGTTGGTCTGAATATGTAGACCGAGATGGCTATAGGCATAGTCGTGGCCGACAGCGGGCGTCGTTCGATATTCCCCCAGTCGCTAGTAGCGCTTGCGTGTCACGTTCGTGGGCCATATTCGACTCGGCGATTCGACGTCGACGCAGGCTCGATTTCGTCGCAATGGGCGCTGACGCTGGAGGTGCCGCCGCGTCCCAACGACACTTGGTCGATGGACTTCGACTTCCATGTTCGCGCAATCCTCCGCTTTTGACTGGCGCCGTTTCATGGGAAGGGGTTACGCCGTTGCAACCAAGAACGGCACCACATGGCAGGACATGCCGGCCAACGTCATGTGCGCGCTCCCTATGGGGATAGCGCGTCGAACACTCCAAGGCAACGTAGTCATACTGAACCTCGTTCAATCGTCTCGTTGAAGAGTGGCGAGAGGAAGACAGCGCCGCCAAATATTGGTTCCCCGACGTACGATTCCCAACTGCGCACAGGCTTAGAGCGCCGCAGCTGCGCACGGCGCTTTTGCGCGATGCGAAGGCGGGTTGGCCCCTCGATGCGACTAAGAGAGGAACACCGCCACTGTAGTGGGGGCGATCCAAGCCCCATCGTCGGAGTCCATTTGCGGATGACTCGACAAAGCGCCCACGACGCGTGACGACCTCCACGGGTTGAGGTCAGATGCCTCACTGCGGGTCGAGTTATTGAGCGTCGCCTCTGGATCAGTCGCGCCTACTCTCCCGTAAATCTGCTTGCTCGTGCGATACGTACGGACGTTACTCATCAGAAAGCTCCGGCAATCGTCGGACTATCATCTTACGGCGCCCAAGTGTTGGCGGCGAGAAACGCCGGGAATGCGCCGGATCTTCTCCCTCGTCCAACCATGCAGGCACTTACACGATGCTGACATTGCCGGCCTCCTTTGAGGGGGATCTACGGGCGGCGGCTGCGCGACCGGCAATCGGGCGCCCATTGGCACTGAGCGCACGCAGCGGTAGCCACTTCACTCTTCGCTGAACGGACTGGCCGTAGGGGTTGTATCTAGCATCTCGATTTCCAAAATAAGTGGGGACCATGGGAAATCGTGGAGGAGCACGATGAACACTTCGATCTACATTGGGAGCTTGCAGGAAGGAGCCGAGGCGATTGCGTGGCGTATCCAACATCTGCATCCAGGTGTCGCCGTCTCGGTCTGGCTAGACGATCACGGCGTTGTCTATGCGGCGCCTTCGCCGCCAAATGCTCAGCACGCGAAGCTCGTCGGTCACTATGACAAGGACCGTTCCGCGCGCTGGATCGAACAAGACTTGGAAGCCGCGCGGCAGGCGTGAGCCTGGCTAAGCCGCCTAGACCACTACGTTTCTTGGGGGCGCGCCCACCCACACTCCACTGGAGCATATCGCGACTACATCGCCTTTTCTTATCACGGTCCCTTCAGGATAAAGCGCCCCAAGGAAGTAGCAACCCACTGCGTGTTCGCCAACAGTAATTGGGTGCTGCAGCTCGTCGGTTGATTCGATCTTCCATCTCGTACGGACGCCGGCTTCGGCAGTCTCTGGCACTTGAATTTTTTTCACGATGCAATCTCCATTGTCGACGATGAGACGGTGCGCGCGCACATTTTCGTGAGCCGAGGTCGCGAGATAGGTGCCCCATCAGGGCAGCTGCGGAGGACATGGCGCAAGATCATCACTCTGCACTTGCAGAGTGGCCGACCTCAGATATGCACCGATGTCAGTATAGCAATCGATGACCATGCCGCCGGTCGATTACCGGCGGCATGTGGGCCAAAAGTCATTGGCACTGAGGCGGAGTTCCTGTGCCTAGCAGAAATGGATATTGACGTTGTAGCAGACGCCCAGAGTCGAAACGTGGTTGGACAGTGTGTAGTGCATGCCGTTCGACAGATTGGTAGCCGTCACTGTCACGACGTTGCGATAGTCCATCCCATCGGCGTTGTAGGAGAGATTGCACACGTCGTCGCATCCGCTTTCAAGTCCGGCGGGCTTGTTCGCCGACCACGCGTAGGTATACGAGCCGGCTGGCAGACCTGAGATGACGAACTGCGCGTTGTAATTGTTCCACGCGTAGTTCGTCGTGCATGTGGTGGTACTCGGCAGACCGCCTGGCGTGATCGTACATGTCAGCGTAGGCGCCGTCTGCGCGGCAGCGGGCAAGGTATAGCCAACTGAAGAAGTAGCGAGGGCGACGCACATCGCGAAAGCAAAAACCTTCATGGCGGTCTCCAAGTAGGCCAGAAAATTCTGGCCGCGTTGGATGTTACGAAGCACGAATCGTCACAACGAGACGTCTTCCCCATTTTTGCAATGTGAAAGACCTAGGGAAAGCCCTAGTCGGACTTTCACGCCGCTTTCATTTCCGGCCCCTCTGTGCTGCCGACGATCTTGAGGTGCGTGCGCTTGGCGGGCGGCGGCGTGGGCTGCTGAGCCAGGCCGGCCGCGAGGACGTCCAGGATGCGGCGACGGCCACCGGTGCAATCGAGCTTCGTCCCCTGCCCAAGGCGTCAGCCAGCGCGGGGTCGGACTTCGCCACCGCCACGCCGAGCAACATCGTCAGCGTCTCGATCGCCTCGCCGCGGAACACGAGATTGCCGTTAATGTGGGTCAAGCCGGCGGCCAGGGATTCCGGGTCCGTGGGATTCACTTTGATGGTTTGTTCGTTGCTCATGTCATTTCCTCGGTGGACCATCACCGCCGAGCTTCGAGAGCTCCAGCAGCATCATCGCGATCACGGGATCGCGCGGAACGCCCTCGCCGCTCGCATAGAGGTCGGCGAGCGCGTGCAGCGAGGAGCCGTAGCCCTGTTCGGCGGCCTTGCGATACCAGGCGGCTGCTTCCTCGGTATGCCGTTCGCTTCGATACTTCTCGCCGAGCTGGTTTTGCGCGACCGCATTCCCCGCCGTCGCGACTTCGAGCAGGCAGGCGTCCCCCACGGCGCCGAGCGCGCGCAAACGATACATCGCGTTGTCGGCCTCTCCATAGCCCATGCGCGTAGCCTTGCAGTACCACTCGACCGCCGCCGTTTCGTCGCGCGCAGTGCCCAAGCCCGCGTCATAGATCTCGGCGATTCCGAAGGCGGCGTCGGATCGAGCGAACCGTGCGCAAGACATCGTGACGTAGGGCATCACCTACGCGCAAACCGACGATGCTGTGCGCAACTACCTTCGCGTGGAGTTGAGATAGGCGCTCGACCAATCAGTGAGCCGTTCGCGCCTCACCTGATCGTGCCGTAGCATCTTGCGGCAGCGTCACGTTGAACTCGACCTTCGCCAGCTGCTCGGACGCGTAGCCGATCTTGCGTCAGCGTCGGGCGTGCGCGCTGTCTCTACTAGGGGCGAGGCTTAGGCGACGCGATCCCGCATCAAGCTGGCCGGCGGAGACTGGATCAGGCTCAGGCGGCTCTAATGAAGCCGCGCCGCCCATGGGGTGACGACGCGGCTTCCGTCGAAGAGGCGATCAGATTCGAATCGCACATCTCGAACACGGCAAGCAGTTGTCGGTTCTTCGAGACCTTCTTGGTATAGATAACGTCAAACAGGCGGGCAAGGGTGACAGCGTCGACCGCCGCTTTTCCCGACCGTAACCCGCGGAAATTGCAAAAAATTCACCACCTGCCCATTGAAACCGTCGTTCGCGCCAGAACCGCCTATTTCTACGCTACCCACTACTCTCCGACTGCATTGATAGCTGTCAGAACCGTCGATCGAACCCGTCCCGCAGCAAGGTGTCCTGGCCGATGCTGCCGCAATTGTCGTACCACGAAGTACCATTGAGCGCCGTGGCACGGTCCCAGCGATCCGAGGGGATTGGGTCAAGATTGTTTGGGCACAGAAGACTGGCGGCGTCGGCAAGTGGGACGGTCTGGGCGACTGTGGGGGGCGCGCCAACGAACTGGTTGTGATCCACAAGAATTCGTACGAGGTATGGCAGACCCGCAATGGTCGCGGGCAATTCCCCGCTTAGAGCGTTGAAACTCACGTTGACTTCGACGAGTTCGTGCAGCCCGTTGAAAGAGGCCAGAGCCCCGGAGAAATGATTGTTGCGCGCCACGAGGCGCTGCAAATCATGAAACTGCTGCAGCGACGGCAGCGCGCCCGACAAGGCGTTGTTCGAGACGTCTATCGACACCACGCCCGGCAGTCCGCTGAGGTCAGGCAGTTGACCTGAGAGGCGATTGTTCCTGACATTTAGGATTTGCAGATTCGGGGCATTGGAAAGATCCGGTATTTCCCCGAGCAAGCCGAGATTCTGGACGGCAATTTCCCGGAGTGAAGGCGACCAGTCGATTGGTGGGATCGACGCTGTGACAAGATGGGCGTCGTGTACCCTGTACACCTGAAGGTTAGGTAGTGCGGATATTGCAGGAAGTGCACCGGCGAGCTGTGCCCCCGATATATCGAAATACTGCAGGTTGGAGAGACCGGCAATTTCAGGGACGGTCCCCACGAGCCCGTCACCGGCGATCTGAACCCACTCCAGACTGGTCAGGCCTGTGAGATCAGGAATCCGCCCGGTAATTGCGTTGCCGACGAGGAAGAAGTGCGTCAGCTGATGCAGACTATCGATGGGAGGAATGTCACCGGACAACGGGTGGCTCTCATCGCCCGAGGCGAGAGCAAAATACGACAGCGCCGTCAAGCCCGAGATGTCCGGTATCTCGCCACTGAAAGAATTGTTGACGGCATCGAAGTAGGCCAGCTTGGTGAGGTGCGTGATGGGTTTCAGCGACCCGGACATCGACGAGTTGGACACATCCAGATGAAGAAGGTCGTCACAGTTGTCGAGTTCGGGGAAACCTCCGGTCAGGTAGTAGTTGCGGCTGAGATCAAGTGTGCGCAACTTTCGCAGGTCGCAAAGCTCTGCTGCTATCGTCCCGACCAAATGGTTGTACGGAAGTTCGATTGAAGTGACGTGATCACCCTCTTCGTTGCACGCGACGCCAAACCAAGCACACTCGGTACCCGCCGGACCGAGCCATCCCGTATGATTCGCCCAAGTCGAGCCAGCGGTGGCATGGTAAAAAGCCTCGAGCGATGAGCGCTCCGAGGTTGGGACGGCCGCAGTGGCCACTCCACTGAGCATCGCAGCCAGTACCACGACTGCCCAGCGCGAGCCTGTTTCTTTGCGGCGGCGAACAGCGTTCGCGCTGCGCCATTTGCAAATAACACCAGATAGGCAAAAACCCCTCCGTATGGCCTCGTCGCTCACGGTAATTCCTCGAATCCGTCGGTAAAAATGACATCTGTGGGCGTCGAGACGCAGTCGCCGTACCAGGGACTTGCTCCGGTTGCAGCATCCCACGCCGAAGAGGGAACGTGACTCAACTGATTAGGACACAGGCTGCTGGCGCCCTCAGTCAGTGTCACGGCATCTGGTACGTCCGGCGGTCCCCCGGCCAATTGGTTGTTCGCTACACGAAATACCTTGAGTGCCGTGAGTCCCGCTAGCGTATCGGGCAACGAGCCAGCCAATTGGTTTCGTTCGACGTTGAACTGCACGAGATTCGAGAGTGCCGCGATCGGTGGCAGATTGCCGGTAATTTCGTTGGAGGATGCATCGAACTGCTGCAAATCAGCCAGCCCTGAAAAATCAGGAAGCGCTCCCGCAAGCTGATTGTTGCTGACGACCAGGGTGGCCAGGCTCGTCAGATTCACAATGGATGCCGGGAGTGATCCCGAAAGCGAGTTAGACGACAGATCGATGGATATGACATGCAGCCCTGCGGCGTCGCAGGTGATACCGAACCAGGTACATTCCGTGCCGACGTCACCGCGCCAGCCCGTGGAGGTTGTCCACGAGGATCCTTGCGTGTCGGCGTAGATATCGAGCAGCGCCTGCCGTTCGCCCGCCGGGATCGCCACGGTGTCATTGAACTCGAAGGCGCCAATATCGGGAGCGGCTCCCACCGAACGTGGATATCCATCACCGCGTTGATCATATTGAACGACTGCGAGGTTGTTTCCGGCATCGAGTGCGGGGCTCCCCGTGCCGAGCGCGTGCGTCAACGTCGGCCCACCGTTATTCGCCAACGGTGCGAGGAGCGGATCTGCGCTGATCGTATCGACCGGGATGGGGACGCCAGATGAACCGATGAGGTTATTGGCGCCGATGATGCCGACGTAGTTGAAATTCTCCGCCAGTGGCACATCGACGTCCGCGGCCGCATAGCTGCCCGTCGTTATGTTGTTGGCCACGATTGAACTCTCGAATTCCGACCTGACCCCATAGTCGCTGAAGCTGAAGGCCGACTGCTGCGGCATGACGCCTCCGGCATACACCGAAGTATTAAATGCAACGGTGCTGTTGGAGAGCAGAATCGTGTAGTAGTAGGACACCTGCCCTATTCCACCGCCGGCGATGCTCGCGGTATTGCCTGAGACGGTGCTGTTCGTCAGTGCCAGAAGATTGCCGCGGCCCTGGTCGGGCGAGGTCGAGCGCATACCCGACCAGATCCCTCCTCCCGTCTGCGCGAAGTTCCCGACGATGGTTGAGCCGCTGACGATGAGCGGCCTCTTGTTGTGGATTCCGCCGCCGCGCCCACCGGGAAACGCGTAGGAACCTTGGTGGATGGTGTAGTTCGAGCCCAAAGCGCTGTTGTTGCTGATCGTGCTGTCGGTGATCGTGCTGGCCTGGAAGGACGACGGGGAGGGGCCTTTCGTACTGCGATTGGAACTGTTGGAGTACGTGTATCCGACAAAGACGCCGCCGCCCCACACTCGATTGTGGGGTGCGCTCGCGACGTTGTTGTCGACGAGGCTTCGGGCGATGTCGACGCTGGCATAGGCATAGACGCCGCCGCCATAGGCGCGATCGCCCCCCGCCCATCCCTCGGTGCCGTCGGATTGGGCTCTGCAGCCGCTGACCGTCGAGTCGGTCAGGTTCACGCTGTAGGCTGCGACGCAGCCTCCTGCAGCGGCTGTATAGGATTCCGCAACGCAGTTCGAGACCGTCGCGTCGCTAATGGAAACCGTTCCATTGGAGTTGATGCATCCGCCACGGATGAAGTCAGTGGGGTCTGCACCAACAATTCGCCCGTTCGTGAGCGTCAGGCCCGACAGTGACAGCACGCCGGAACCCGCGTGGCTGAATATCCGACCGCTCTGCGTTCCATTGACTGCAAGCAGCGTTCGACCTGGTCCTGCGAAGTTGAGGTTATCCACTTCGACATCGACGGCACCAGTGGTCAGGCTGATGGTGCTGCAGGTCAAAGCCGTAAGGTCGACGGTATCCCCGTTGTTGGAGAGCGCCACTGCATCACGCAGGCTGCCAACGCCTGAGTCGTCGCAGGTCGTCACGGGAATCGTCGAGGCGGCCACCTGATCCAGACGCTTGGCGATGGCTCCGGGCGCGGCGATGGCCAACGCAGAAGACACAGCCAGTGCAAGCGCCGCTTTGCCAATGCGATGGTCTCTCGGTGTCGGAACGTACTTCATAA
>Ga0247784_1000371_pt1 | contig 12493 bp, 12 predicted proteins | sample UWRJL169409R5_FD_179909 | JGI IMG/M metagenome (GOLD analysis project Ga0247784, IMG submission 179909) | Plant litter microbial communities from Arlington Agricultural Research Station in Wisconsin, United States - UWRJ-L169-409R-5 | ecosystem: Environmental > Terrestrial > Plant litter >...
AGTTGGAAATCTACGCGAACGACGTGAAATGCAGTCACGGCGCGACCACGGGCCAGCTCGACACGACCGCCCTCTTCTACTTGCGCTCGCGCGGGTTATCCGAATCCGACGCACGCGCCGCGCTGATTCGCGCATTCGCAGAATCCATTGTTTCGACCATCGATGTGGCTCCGCTGCGCGCCGCGCTGGAAAAGCAGATCGATGAGCGCTTCGCGCTAGCTAACGAGGCCAAGGCATGAACGCAGCTGTTAACGCCCACCGCCCGTCGAATTTCGACGTCGCCGCGATTCGCCACGACTTTCCGGTGTTACATCAGACCGTTCACGGCAAACCGCTGGTGTACCTGGACAACGCAGCGTCGAGCCAAAGACCCAAAGCGGTCATCGATGCGATCAGCCACTACTACGAGCACGACCACGCCAACGTGCACCGTGGCGTTCACACGTTGAGCCAGCGTGCGACCGATGCGTATGAAGGCGCCCGCGAGACGGTGCGACATTTCATCAACGCTCGCAGCACCAAGGAAATCATTTACACGCGCGGCACGACCGAATCCGTGAACCTGGTCGCGCAAAGTTTCGTGCGGCCCAAGCTCGTGCCGGGCGACGAGATCCTGATCTCCGGGCTCGAACACCACGCCAACATCGTGCCGTGGCAGCTGCTGCGCGAACAGACCGGCGCTGTGCTGAAAGTCATTCCGATCACCGCCAGCGGCGAAGTCGATTTCGTCGAATTCGAAAAGCTGATCGGCCCGCGCACCAAGCTGCTGGCACTGGCACATGTTTCCAATGCGCTCGGCACGGTCGTGCCGGTCGAGAACTTCATCGCCGTCGCCAAACAGCATGGCGTGCCGGTGCTGCTCGACGGTGCGCAAGCGGTTCCGCATTCGGTCGTCGACGTGCAAGCGTTGGGCTGCGATTTCTACTGCTTCTCCAGCCACAAGATGCTCGGCCCCACCGGCATAGGCATTCTCTACGGCAAGGAGCAGCTGCTGGAAAAGATGCCGCCGTGGCAAGGCGGTGGCGACATGATCCTGTCGGTGACGTTCGATAAGACGACGTACAACCAGCTGCCATGGAAATTCGAGGCCGGCACGCCGCACATCAGCGGCGCGGTCGGATTGGCCGCAGCGATCCGCTATCTCGAAAAGATCGGCATGGGTCGCATCGCCGCTTATGAGCACGAGTTGCTGACGTATGCGACCGAGCGGCTCAGCGCCCTGCCGGGCCTGCGCGTCATCGGCACGGCTCCCGATAAAGCAGCCGTGGTGTCGTTCACGCTGGAAGGCATTCATCCGCACGACATCGGCACCATTCTCGATACCGAAGGCGTCGCGATTCGCACCGGCCACCACTGCGCCATGCCGGTGATGGATTTCTACAATATCCCGGCGACCGCGCGTGCTTCCATGTCGTTCTACAATACGTTCGAGGAGATCGACCGCTTGGTCGCGGCCCTCGAACATGCGCGGAAGTTGTTGGGCTAGACCATGGACCTCAAGGATCTCTATCGCGACGTGATCGTCGATCACAATCGCCACCCGCGGAACTTCGGCAAGCTCGATCCGTCGGACACGCACGCAGACGGGCATAACCCGCTGTGCGGCGATCGCCTGACCATGTACGCCAATCTCAAAGGTGAACAGATCACCGATGTGAAGTTCGAAGGCAGCGGCTGCGCGATTTCGGTCGCTTCCGCGTCGCTGCTGACCGAGGCGGTCAAAGGGAAATCGAAGTCGGAAGTGAAAACATTGTTCGACGACGTGCACACGCTGCTGACCCAGCACGACGCATCCGTCGATCTCGCCAAGCTTGGCAAACTTGCGGCACTCTCGGGCGTGCGAGAGTTTCCAGCCCGCGTGAAGTGCGCGAGCTTGTGCTGGCATACGTTGAATGCGGCGCTGGATCGAGCCGGCGAACCTGTTTCTACCGAGTAAAGTGATCTCTCCGTGCACAGCCACGACAACGAACCTGTATCTCTGCGGCGCGACGTCGAAGCCATCATGGTTCCCGCCGGCATCCCAGTCACCCTGCGCGAGGGCAAGACGGGATTCATTACCCAGGCGCTGGGCGGCAGCTTCACCGTTTATTTCGAAGGCAACCTGTTTCGCGTCGCCGGCAAGGACGCGGACGCGCTCGGCAAGGAAGTGTCCATCGGACCGGAATTGCCGCCGAACGCCACCGACGAGGACGTGAAGCAGCTGGTGTGGGACCAGATGCGCACCTGCTACGACCCGGAAATTCCGATCAACATCGTCGAGCTGGGGCTGGTCTACACCTGCGACATCAATCACACGCCCGAAGGCGACCGTGTCGCCGACATCAAGATGACGCTCACCGCACCGGGGTGCGGCATGGGCGAAGTGCTCGTGCAGGATGTGAAAGACAAAGTCGAAATGGTACCGACCGTGACGCGCGCCGATGTCGAGCTGGTGTTCGATCCGCCTTGGAATCAAAGCATGATGTCGGAAGCGGCACGCTTGCAGACGGGAATGATGTAGCCATGCCCTGGCATCCCGTCGCGCCGGCGGCGTCCATCGCGGACGGCGACTATGCGCAGATCGAAGTCGACGCCCAGTTGATCGCGGTGTTCAACATCCACGGCACCTTTTACGCAATCGACGATATCTGCACTCACGACGGCGGCGAGCTGGCCGGCGGCGCAATCGACGGCGACGTAGTGATTTGCCCCCGCCATGGCGCTCGTTTCTGTTTGCGCACCGGCGCGGCATTGACGCCGCCCGCGTATGAACCCGTACGAACTTATCAAACTCGTGTCAACGAAGGGATTGTCGAGATCCGCGCCGACGGCTGAACGCGTACACTCGCGCTTTCCCTCGCTGGGGGTCCCGACGTCCGCATGAAGCGCCTCACTCTGCTCCGTCACGCCAAGACCGAAGCCGCCCATTCCGGACAGGACGATTGGGATCGCGAGCTGGAACCTCGCGGCCAGAAGGATGCGCCCGAGATGGCTCGTCGCCTGCGCGACCGCAAGCTCAAGCCCGACCGAATCATCACCAGCCCCGCCGTCCGCGCGCTGGCCACAGCAAACATCTTCGCTAAAGAACTACACGTACCCGCGGCCAAGTTCGTGCAGGACGAGCGTCTGTATCTCGCCTCTCCCAAAGTGATTCGCGAAGTCATCCGCGAACTCGCCGACACCGAGTCGCATCTGATGATCGTTGGCCACAACCCCGGCATCACCGAATTCGCCAGCCGCATCTGCGGCGAGCGCGACCTCGACAACATGCCGACTTGCGCGATCTATACCGTGGAATTCGAACTCGAAAGCTGGAGCGAGCTCGAATGGGACAGCGGCGTGAACGCCGAGCTGGACTATCCGAAGAATTGCTTTTGAGCTGCCAGCCGTCGTCAGTCGACTTCTAGCTCGATCCCGAGCTCGGCCAGTCGGGCGAGGGCCCGCTTGACGATAAACGGCGAGCGCTCCTCGCCGCGATCGACGAGTAACGCGACCGAGCCGCCGCCGCTAGTGACTTGCTGCAGGAAGGCGCGAGGTTGCTCGGCCTCGAATGCTTTGAGTTGCATCAGAATGCGAACGTCCCATTCGGTCGCGCCGCCCAGGGCCAGCCAATCTTCCTTCTCGATCTTAACGATCGACAGGTCGCGGATGCCGCTTTGATATTTCTCGACCAGCTCGTGCATCGACGCGGTCGGCAGCTCGGCGATCCAGTAGGACTCGACGGCGGAGCCGCACGCGACCGTTTGTATCGGTTCGATCGCCAGCGCCTTGGTCACCTCGCGTGGATCCATCGTGGGATGTCTGATCCGAAGAAACAACTGCGAAGCCTGGGGATGGCGTTGCTGCTGGGGACGCGCCGGCATGGTCGCTCGCTCCTTGCTGGGACAGGACGCCGAAAACTAATCCGACAGCCCCTTGAGCGCAATAGTTGTTCCCTGCACACGGCCGGCGACGGCTGCAGCTACGCTCTTGTCGCCCGCCGACAATTCGGCACCGGCCAAACCGCTGACCGATCCTGCAAGGCCGCGTCTGCCCTGCTCGGCTACGAGTTCACTCCCCCGCAATCGCCAACAAGCTCGCATTCCCACCGACTGCGGCGGTGTTGATCGTCACCGTCTGCTCGGTCGCGAAACGATGCAGGTAGTACGGGCCGCCGGCCTTCGGGCCGGTGCCGGAGAGGCCGCGGCCGCCGAAGGGTTGGACGCCGACCACGGCGCCGATCATGTTGCGATTAACGTAAACGTTGCCGGCGCGCACGCGAGAGGCAATGTAACGAGCGGTTGCATCGACGCGAGTGTGGACGCCGAGCGTCAAACCAAATCCCGTCGCATTGACGGCATCGATGACGCTGTCGAGCTTGTTTGCTTGATAGCGAATCAAGTGCACGATGGGGCCGAACACTTCGCCGGTGAGCTGCGACAGCGACTCGATTTCAACAGCGAGCGGCGCGAAGAACGTGCCTTGCTCGTGTTGCGCACTGAGCTTGCATCGGTGACTCCAGCGCGCGTTGCGAGTGATCTTTTCGGCATGCGCTTGGAGCATGTCTCTGGAAGCCACATCGATCACCGGACCGACATCCGTCGTCAGCGACATGGGATCGCCGATGCTCAACTCTTCCATGTAGCCCGCGAGCAATTCGGCGACGCGGTCAGCAATCTCTTCCTGCACATACAACGCACGCAGTGCCGAACAACGCTGGCCCGCGCTGTTAAAGCTCGATTGCACGACGTCCATCACGACCTGCTCGGGCAATGCCGAGCTGTCGACGATCATCGCGTTCTGCCCCCCGGTCTCTGCGATCAGCACCGGAATCACGCCCTCGCGATTGGCGAGCGAACGATGAATCAACTTTGCCGTCTCGGTGGAACCGGTGAACGCAACGCCAGCGATACGCGGATCGGCGACGATACGTGATCCGACGGTCGCACCATCACCCGGCAATAGATGTAGCACGTCCGGCGGAACACCAGCTTCCAACAACATCTGTACGGCGCGAGTCGCAATGAGCGGCGTCTGTTCCGCCGGCTTTGCGATCACCGAGTTACCGGCCGCCAGCGCGGCAGCAATCTGACCCGTGAAGATCGCAAGCGGAAAATTCCACGGACTGATACAACAAAACACTCCGCGACCGCGCAGTTTCAGTTCGTTACTCTCGCCCGTCGGCCCAGGCATACGCTCGCCAGCGCCAAACTCCTGTCGCGCGCGATCTGCGTAGTACCGAAGAAAATCGACGGCTTCGCGCACTTCCGAAATGCTGTCCGGAATCGAGCGACCGCCTTCACGCACGCAGAAGGCGACCAGCTCCGGCATGCGTTCCTCATAGAGGTCCGCAGCGTGCTCCAGGATCTCGGCACGTTCGCTCGCCGGCGTCGCATCCCATTCCAATTGCGCAGGCACAGCGGCGGTGATCGCCTTATCCACCAGCTTCGCATCAGCGTCCGTAGCAAGCCCGATGACTTCTTTGAGATTGAACGGATTGCGAACTTCCGTGCCGCGACCGTCGTGCAACTTGCCGCTCACAATCGGTCCTGCAACCCAACGCTGCTCGGCCGCTTGTTTGATCTTGGCCAGGAACGGCTCGCACACCAGCGGATCGGCCAGATTGACGCCATAAGAGTTCAAGCGCACCGAGCCATACAACATGCGCGGTGGCGGGATGCGCGGATGAGACTTCTGCTTCAACGACTCGACCTCGATCACAGGATCGCGAACGATGTCGGCGACGGCATGCTCTTCGTCGACGATGCGATTGACGAACGAGGTATTGGCGCCGTTCTCCAGCAGACGACGCACCAGGTACGGCAACAGGTCTTCGTGCGAACCGACCGGCGCATACACGCGGCAGGCAATGTCTAGCTTGTCCTCACCGACGATCTGCGCGTACAGCTCCTCGCCCATGCCATGCAAGCGCTGGAACTCGAACTTGCGTTTCGCCTCGCTCGCGAGCTCGATGATCGTCGCCACGGTTTGCGCGTTGTGAGTGGCGAACTGCGGATAGATCGACGGGCCTGCGGCAATCAGCTCGCGAGCACAGGCGATATACGAAACATCTGTATTCACCTTGCGAGTGAACACCGGATATCCAGGATGACCACGCTCCTGCGCCCGTTTGACCTCGCTGTCCCAATACGCGCCTTTGACCAGGCGAAGGTTCAAACGCCGGCCGCTGGACTCTGCGAGGGTCTTCAACCAACGAATCACATCCAGCGTGCGCTTCTGATACGCCTGCACTGCCAGTCCGAATCCTTCCCAACCCTGCAGCGCCTTGGATCGAGCCACGTGCTCGATCAGTTCGAGCGACAACTCCAGACGCTCCGCCTCCTCGGCATCCACAGTCAAAGGAATATTGCCGTCGCGAGCGGCGACCGCCAGCTCAAGCAAGCGCGGAGCAAGCTCAGCGATCACACGACGCCGCTGAGTGAACTCATAGCGAGGAAACAACGCAGACAGCTTGACCGAGATACTCGGTGCCGCCTCGATGACGGACCCACGCGAGGAATGCGACGAGATCTTCTTGATCGCCTGATGGTAGGCAGCGAGATACCGCTCGGCATCGCGACCGGTCAGCGCCGACTCGCCGAGCATGTCGAAGGAATGTCGGTACAGCTTGCTTTCGGCTTCGATCGAACGATCCAGCGCCTCGTCGATATTACGCCCCATGACGAACTGGTGGCCCATGATGCGCATCGCCTGGCGGAACGCGGTACGCAGCACAGGCTCGCCGATACGGCCAGCAATGCGGGCCAGAAAACTGCGAGGATCGTGCATGTCCACGTCGCTGGGCCGAACGATGCGCCCGGTGAGCATCAAGCCCCAGGTGGACGCGTTCACGAACAGCGATTCGTTATAGCTCAAATGCGAGGCCCAATCGCCGCCGGCGATTTTGTCTGCAATCAATTTGTCCGCCGTCGCGTCGTCGGGAATGCGCAACAGCGCTTCCGCCAGACACATCAGGATCACGCCCTCTTGCGACGACAGATCGTATTTGCGCAGGAAGGCGTCGAGCCCGGTGCGCTTGCTCTGATGGACACGCACGCCTTCGACGAACGCTTGCGCTCGCGCCGACACCTTCTGCCGTTGGGCGTCCGACAGTCGTGCCGCATCGGCGAGCGCGTGGACGATTTGTTCCTCGTCGCCGAAATAGTTTCGATTGATGGCGAGGGCGATCGGCCGGTCGGCGGCAGTGGGCTCGGACATAGGTTTGTTTCTTCGATAGATACGGCGGGAGCGCGGCGGGGCGGATTGTTACCGCAGTGCTTGGTATACACAACGCGACGCGGCAGACGCTGTACGTAGATTGCGACAATGCACCCCGAAACAATAGCTTGAAAACGCGCCAAGGAACTCCAGTACAGTGCGAACGATTGCAAATTCGACAGCCCGGAACGGAGCGCAGCGTGAGCCAAGTAGCAGCCAACATCGTTACCGCCGATACGTTCATGACGGACGTGGTCGAAGCCTCGGCGAAAACGCCGGTGCTGGTCGATTTCTGGGCGCCCTGGTGCGGCCCCTGCAAACAACTGATGCCGATTCTCGACCGGCTGGCCGGCGAGTACGAAGGCCGCTTCCGCCTGGCCAAGGTGAATACAGACGAGCAGCAGGAGCTGGCCCAACAGCTCGGCGTCCGCAGCCTGCCGACGGTGGTGCTGTTCAAGGACCGCACTTCGGTGGATCACTTCGTCGGCGTGGTGCCGGAAGCGCAGATCCGGCAGATGCTCGACAAGCATCTGGCCAAGCTCTCCGATGCGCCGCTGGAGCGGGCTCAAGCGCTCAAAGCAGCCGGCGATTTCGCGGGCGCTCGTGGCGCCATCGAAACGGCGCTGATTGCCGATCCGGAGAACATTGCCTATTTGACCGAAGCAGCGGAGCTACGCGCGCTCGACGGCGATCTCGACGCTGCCCGCGCGGAGCTGGCACGACTGCAGGGAATCGAGCCGAATCATGCCAGCGTCAAACGTCTGGCCGCATTGCTCAACTTCAGCGATGTGATTGCCGCGCACCCCGATGTTCGCTCGCTTCGCGAACGTGCGGCGACCAACGAAAGCGATCCGGACCTGCGCCATGCGCTGGCCGTCCATCAGCTGCTGGGCGGAGACGTGGAGCCGGCGCTGCAGACCTGGCTCGAAATGTTACGAACCCATCGCAGCTACAAAGACGACCTGGCGCGACGCAGTCTGTTGCAAGCGTTCGAGTTGATCGGCAACGCCGATCCCATCGTCGCCCGCACTCGCAAGGAAATGGCTCGACTGTTGTTTTAGTGGGACGCGCGGGCAGCCAATTCCAGATTCTTTGCCGTGTCCGCGCCGAGGTAAGCCGTGATGCCCTGGCGCGTGAGATAGATCAGCGGGATCAGCAGAACCGCCATCAGCAGCTTATAACAATAGTTCACCGTCGCCACGGCGAGGAACAGCGACATCGGCCAATGCTGAGGCCCGAGCACGAACGCGATATACAACACGACGAAACTATCGACGAGCTGCGACACCGCTGTCGAACCGGTAGCACGCAGCCAGATCCAGCGTTCGCCAGTCAGCAGGCGAATGCGATGAAACACCGTGACGTCGATCAACTGTCCGACCAGGAACGCGGTCACCGAGCCGGCGATGGTCCACATTCCCTGTCCGAAGATGTTACTGAACGCCGCTTGCATGTCGGGCACGCCGCGCTCGTTGTTGACCGACACCCAGAATTGCGCCGGCACCAGCGAGATCGCCAAGTAGGCAGCGAGGAAGCCGTAAACGATCAATGCGACGGTCAACCAGGAAATGAACTGCACGCCGCGACGGCCGAAGTATTCGTTGATGACATCGGTCATCAGGAAGACGAACGGCCACAACAACACGCCGCTGGTAAACGACAGCGAGCCGCTTTGACCGAACAGATTCCAGTTGAACGGCGTCAGCCCAAGCGTCGGTTCGAGCGCGAAGATTTTCACGCCGACGAACTCGGCGATGATGGCATTGCTGACCAGAAACGCCGCCAGCAAAATGAACAAGCGTGCCGCCTTGTTCGACACCGGCAGCACCGAAGCGGCGGCTGTCGCAGTCAGGTCGGCTGGTGATGAATGTGGGCCAGTTGTCATTTGCCAATTATCATTGGAAGGTCCCGCGGCGCGCAGTATGCACCAGCTCCGCAGCGCCTGTCCCCTTCGTTACTGGTATGCTTTTGCGCATGCCGCACATCACAGCGCTCCACATTTATCCGGTGAAATCCTGTCGAGGGATCGCGCTCACGCAAGCGCGCCTCACCGAAACGGGCTTCGAACACGATCGCGAGTGGCTGGTGACGACGCCGGAAGGCAGGTTCCTCACGCAACGGGAACGGCCGCTGCTGGCTCAAGTCGAGACCTCGCTGACCGACGATGGACTCGTGCTACACAAGCCCAACGGTTCGGACCTGACGCTGCCGTTGGACATGACGGGACGCGAGCTCGAAGTCACCGTTTGGAAAGATCGATGCGCGGCGTTCGACGCCGGCGACACAGCGGCGACGTGGTTAACAGAGCATCTGGGCCAGCCGGCGCGATTGGTGCGGTTCGATCAACGTCGCAAGCGACCGAGCGCCGCCGAATGGACGCAGGGCCTCGATGCATTCAATCAATTCTCGGACGGCTTTCCGTGGCTGCTGATTTCGCAGGCGTCGCTCGACGAGTTGAACGCACGTTTGCAACAGCCGCTGCCGATGAACCGCTTCCGTCCGAACATCGTGGTGGACGGGCTCGCGCCGTTCGGCGAAGACGAAGTGAACGAGTTCGTTGCCGGCGACGTGAAGCTGCGAGTCGCGAAGCCGTGCGCTCGCTGCATCATCACCACGACCGATCAGACGACGGGCGAGCGCACTGACGAGGAGCCGTTGAAGACGTTAAAGGAATTCCGCTTCGATCGCGGACTGCGTGGAGTGACGTTCGGTCAGAACATGGTGCTCGTGTCGGGACTCGGCAACGAGCTCAAAGTCGGGCAGCGATTCGAGGTGACCTGGACGACGGGATCGAGCAGCGTCGGGCTGATCGATCGACGGCCTGATTGATCGAAGTCAGGACTCGCCGCGCTCGCGAGCCATTTCGCGCGACAGTCGACGCAGACCTTCGGTCTCCCAACCGAATCGACCCTCGGCGACCGAGTCTTCGGCAACCGAGCTTTGTACCGCCGCCAGATGCGGCGCGACGCGACGAATCACCGTGGTTTCCCAGTCCTCTCGCACGAGGGTTTTCTCGGGGTCCAGGTCTTGCTCGTCCAGATCCTGTTCGATCTTGGGCCGGGGCAATTGCTCGGTGGCATCGGGGTCGATTTCGCGCTCGATTGTCATAATCTTCGGTGACTCGTCGGCTCGCCTGTCCATCACCCTACCTCCGTGGTGTGGCTTCGGGTGGTAGCGGATCACAAGGTCGAAATGTCATGCAATAAGCAGCGCGCGCAGTCGCGCTGCGATACGCGCTTTGGTCGTAACGAGCTGCGTTTGCCGAAGGTTCCCGCCCTGCCCCGTGACAGAACGGTTACGTAATCTTGGTTAATAGCCGGCGAGCTGCGCGAACCGGTCGGTGTGGTAATACTGATCGCCGAACGTTTCGGCGGCGGCGCGCGCCCGCTTCATGAAGAAGCCGATGTCGAATTCGTCTGTCATGCCGATGCCGCCGTGCATCTGTACCGCCTCGTTGGTTGCGATCCGCGCCACGTCGCTGGCTTTGGCTTTCGCCAGGCACACCAGGTTCGCCGCGTTGGGCTCTTGAGTATCCAACGCCTGCAAGGTCCGCAGGACCACCGAGCGCACCAATTCGATCTCACAAAACAAATGTGCCGCACGATGTTGGAGCGCCTGGAAGGTCCCGATCTTGGCGCCGAACTGCTCACGCTCGCGCAAATACGCCAAGGTTCGCTCGAATGACTCCTCGGCAACGCCGAGCAATTCCGCGGCCAGCACGGCGCGTCCGGCATCCAACGCTGCATCGAGAACGACAGCGCCCTTGTCCACCGAACCCACGATGTCCGCGTCAGTCACGGCAACATCGCGAAGTTCGACGACCGCGCTGTTGTGACTGTCGAGCATCGACGAGCGAGTGATGGTCACGCCGGGAGCCTTGGCATTGACTAGAAATAAAGTGATGCCGTCGCGCGCGCCTGTGTCGCCCGCGGTACGAGCGGAAACGATGAGCTGATCGGCAACGTGTCCGTCGAGTACGTGCAACTTGCGTCCGCTTAATTTGTACTTGCCGGAGGCGCGAGTCGCGATGTGATATGGCGCGTGGCGCGAGCTTTCGTCCGATGCCAGTGCAATCAGCAGTTCACCGCTGGCAATCGCCGGCAACAATGTTTCTTTGTGTACTTGAGAACCACCCCGCAGCAATGCAGTTACCGCCAGCACTGCGCTCGACAGCAACGGTGTCACGCTCAAGTTGCGGCCGACTTCGGTTGCGATCAATCCCGCACCGACAAAGCCGAACCCGACGCCGCCATGTTCTTCCGGCACCAGCACACCGGCCCAGCCCATGTCGGCCATTTCTTTCCACAAGTCGCGGCTGAAACCGACCGCGTCGTTGTCGTCACGCAATTTGCGCAATTGGGCGACGGGCGCGCGTTCGGCGGCGAAACGTTTCGCAGCGTCGCGAAACATCAATTGATCTTCGGTGAGTACCAGAGTCATTTGAATTCCCCTGCTCAGGCGCCCGGCAGACGCAGCACGCTCTTGGCGATGATGTTGAGCTGCACCTCTGAGGTGCCGCCTTCGATGGAGTTGGCCTTGGTCCGCAGCCACATCGCGGCGAGCTGTTCTTCGCTGTGCGAGTCGCCGAACTTGAGTCCTTCGCTACCCGCGACCGACATCGTCAGCTCCGCGCGTCGTTTGTTCAGCTCGGTGCCGTAGTACTTGAGCATGGAAGACATGGCACCGGTTTCGTTGCCCGCCTTGGCTTCGTCGGTGACGCGACTCATCGTGAGCGCAAACGCCAGCGCATCCATTTCGAATCGTGCGATGTCCGTGCGCAACGCCGTTTCGGCGAGACGGCCGGACGAGAGCCCGATGTTCTTGATCGCGAGCTGGCTCAACGGCGTGACTCCCTGCGTGCCCATGCCGCCGATCATGTTGCGCTCGTGGGTGAGCAGATATTTGGCGATGGTCCAGCCTCTGTTCAGCTCGCCCACCAGGTTTTCCTTCGGCACTTTGACGTTGTCGAAGAAGGTCTGAGTGAACGGCGAATAGCCGGAGATCAATCGGATCGGCCGCGTCGAGATCCCTGCCGTTTCCATGTCGAACAGCACGAAGCTGATGCCTTCCTGTTTCTTGCCCTCGAAGCTGGTGCGCACCAGGCAGAATATCCAATCAGCCTTGTCGCCGTAGCTGGTCCAGATCTTCGAACCGTTCAAAACGAAGTGATCGCCGTGATCGTCGGCGCGCGTCTTGAGCGATGCGAGGTCCGAGCCGGCGCCGGGTTCGGAATAACCCTGGCACCAGCGAATCTCGCCGCGTACGATTTTCGGGATGTGTTCCTGCTTTTGTTTGTCGTTGCCGTACTTGAGCAGCG
>Ga0247784_1000372_pt1 | contig 12483 bp, 13 predicted proteins | sample UWRJL169409R5_FD_179909 | JGI IMG/M metagenome (GOLD analysis project Ga0247784, IMG submission 179909) | Plant litter microbial communities from Arlington Agricultural Research Station in Wisconsin, United States - UWRJ-L169-409R-5 | ecosystem: Environmental > Terrestrial > Plant litter >...
GGCCGTGCGGCGGTGCCTGGCTGTGCAATACGCTGTGGGATCACTACGACTACAGTCGCGACCTGCAAACATTGCGTCGGTTGTATCCGTTGCTGCGGGGCGCGTCGTTGTTCTTTGTCGATACGCTGATCGAGGATCCGAAGGGGCGGGGTTTGGTCACGTCGCCTTCTCATTCTCCGGAGAACGCGCATCCGTTCGGGACTTCGCTGTGTGTGGGGCCGGCGATGGATCGGCAGATCGTTCGCGATCTGTTTTCGCATACGGTCGAGGCCGGAAGGACGATGGGTCTCAACGACGATCTGCTCGTGCGGATTGCCAAGACGGCGGCTCGTCTTGCGCCGGATGTCATCGGCAAGAACGGTCAGCTGCAGGAGTGGCTGGAGGATTGGGACGATCGCGCACCCGATCGGCATCATCGGCATGTGTCGCACTTGTATGCGGTTTATCCCAGCAGTCAGTTGAATGTGCGTGACACGCCGGAGTTTGTGGCTGCGGCTAGGCAATCGTTGCGAGATCGCGGCGATCTGGCTACTGGATGGGGCACGGCGTGGCGGCTTTGTTTGTGGGCGCGCATGGGGGAGGGCGATCATGCCCATTCGATCTTGAAGGCCCTGGTCGGGCCGAAGCGAACGTATCCAAACATGTTCGATGCGCATCCGCCGTTTCAGATCGACGGTAACTTTGGCGGGGCTGCTGGGATTGTGGAGATGATCGTTCAGTCTTGGGGTGATGAGATCAGGTTGCTACCTGCGCTGCCTGGGGCCTGGCCGGACGGGGAAGTACGGGGTGTTCGTGCGCGAGGGGCGATTGTCATCAACATGACGTGGCGTGCGGGCAAAGTTGCGGCGCTGGAGCTGACGGGGCCGGCGGGGGCGGCCGTCAAGCTGATCTATGGCGATGTGTCTCGATCGGTCGTGCTGGATGCGCGAGGGCGATATCGCATGTAGCTTGGCGCCGAAGCCCAGGCACGCGCTGCAGATGCAGGTCGGCCACTGATGTTTTTTCTGCTCACCTTGGGAGACGATCATGTTGAAGGCAGGAGATTCGGCGCAGGCGGAGTTCGTCGTTCAACCGAGCGATACTGCGAAACAACTTGCGATCAGTCCGGAAGACGACTTTCCGGAAGTGTTTGCGACTTCGCGAATGATTGCATTGATGGAGCTGGCAGCAGCGCGAGCGATGCGCCCGAGCCTGGACGTCGGCCAGCTCTCGGTCGGCGTGACGATCAACGTCCGGCACAATGCCGCGACCCCGGTCGGATGTAAGGTCCGGGCGGAAGCGACATTCGAAGGCATGGAGGGAAAGTTATATCGCTTCAAGGTCGTCGCGTTCGACGACGCAGGCTCGATCGGCGAGGGCGAGCATTTGCGTGCCGTCGTCGCGACCGAGCGGCTCTTGCAGGGCGCGGAGCGTCGGCGCCGTGGCTGACGATTACCCGCCGCCGAGCTTCGGCGGGTATTTCTCTCCGTAGGTGAGATCGGCGTCGATGCGGTTGGCCAGCACCAGCGGGCAGTTGTAGGAATCGGAGTGTGCGCACAGGAAGCTGTACGCCATGTTGAGATCGAAGGTCATCGTCGCCGGTGGTGCGCCTTTCGGAATCGAGATTTCCACGACGCGCCCGCCACCGTAAGTGGTCTTGCCGGAGGTGCGATCGCGCAGGAGCAGCAACAACGCATCGATGTCGTTCCAGTCGTTGCGATAGCTGAAGGTTTTCAGCGGCTGCTGCTTGCCATCGATCACCGCATCGAGCACGCCGACTTCATACATCGTGCCGGCCTGCTCGCGCGAATCGAGATAACTCACTGCGACTGGCTTTTCGTTGCGCCGGAACGCAGCGGTGATGCGACCTTTGGGATCGTACGGAAAGTAGTCCAGCGATACGAACTTGCGTTGCGCCGGCAGCTTCGCGTCGTAGAGCCACAGCTTCAACGTCTTGTCACGCAGCAACGTCCCTTTGACGGCGAGCCCGTTACCGAGCGGCAGCGTCTTACCTTTCAATGCGAGCAGGTCGCTCGGTTGCCTGCCAGGGCCGCTCGCGAGTGCGTGCTGGTCCAGATATTCGACGGCGATGAGCGGGGCCGAGAGCGGTGTTTTCGACCAGCGCAGATTGCTGGTTTTGTTCGCGGGCAGATACGCCATTTCGCCCGCGTTCAATTCCATCATGTCCTGGATCGCATACATGCCGGTCGGGCCGCCGGCTAGTTCGGCGAGTTCCTGCTTGAACTGCAACCATTCCTGGTAGCCGGCCGGTTCAACGGCGAAACCTGGCAGGGCGAAAAATATCAGTACCGCGTAACCAACCCGCCGCATGGGACACCATCCTTAGAATCGTTGCGGCGAATATTAGCGAAACGCCGAACCCGCCGTTATTGCTGAGGTTGCGTTTCCGCCGGCGGGGGCTGCGCAGCTTCGGGTGCCGGCGTGGCCGGTGCCGGTTGCTCCGGCGGCGCGGCCGAGCCTTTTTGTTTTTCTTTCTCGGGATCGGGCATCGGCAACAGCGAGCCGGTCGGCAACAACGCCTCCACAACCATCTGCGGCGGAATTCTGGTAGCGGAGTCGCGCGGGCCGCAGCTGGTGCTCCGGCGGAGCACTTTCACGTTGAGCTTGCGAAACACGCTCATGCCCATTTGGTCGAGCAGCTCGCAATCCTCGGCGCGCAGCTTGATCGTCCGTTGCGACAACGTGACTTCCTGGCGCTGCGCTTCGAAGATGATGGGATCGTTGAACGAGGCAGACGGATTGCCGGTGACGCGCGAGACCAGCTCGCGACGCGATTTATCCTTGTCGATTTCTTTGAGGATCTGCGGCGTCACCTGCACGGGCATCATCAGCTGCACGCGTACCGACGCGTATTGCTCGCGGCGATCGCGACTCCGGCCGAATTGCGACGAATTGCCGAAGCGATCCCGCTCGAACGGATCCATGCTGTCCCGGCCCGTGACCGGGTCGATGCTGGTGTCGTTGTCGAGCATGAACCCATCGCAGTTGCGAGCCTGGACCTTGATGTCGTCCCTGGCGCCGATGGCGACCAGGATCACGGCCACGCGATGTTCGAGCTCATGGCAGGGATAGAAGCGGTTGGAGCTGCGGTATTGAAAGGAGATTTCCTGCGCCTTGTGAACCGCGGTGATCGGTTGGTTCGGCGCGGTTTCGGCAGCAAACGTCAGGGAACTGGCCGCCAGCAGCGCCCAGGTTGGTGCCGTTAACCTATGTAGTGCCGTCATCGATCCGATCTCCCCTGCAAGCCGGACGCGGCATCGACCCTGCCCGAGTCTAGGCCGCGTCGATAGCAGCTGCAAGTTGCCACATCCCGGCCCGGATCGCGGCCGGGCGGCACGCGCCAAAGCCGAGCAGCAGGCCGTTTTGACTGGCACCGCTGCCATAGCGGTAGGCCGACAGCGGCACGACTTCGAGATTGCGTGCGACGGCTTGTGTAAACACGCTTTCGGCATCGATGCCTTCGAGGTCGGCGACCGCATGCAAGCCCGAGTGCACGGGGCGCAGTCGCAGTGGCGCGCCGGTGCGATCGATCGCCGTTCGCAGCGCGTGTAGTCGTTCCGCATACTCCTGTTGCATGCGACGAACGTGACGTTGATAGTGCCCGCGCGTCATGAACTCCAGCAGAATCATTTGATCCAGCAGCGGCGGATGCACGTCGCTCGCCATGCGCGCTCGCGCGAAGCCTTCCACCAGGTCGCTCGGCACGACCAGAAACCCAAGGCGCAGGGCAGGAAACAACGTCTTGCTGAACGAGCCGACGTAGATGACGCGTCCGTCCGGATCGAGCGCATGCAGACAAGGCAACGGATCGGCGTCGTAGCGAAAGATACAGTCGTAATCGTCCTCCAGAATCCACGCCAGCGACTCGCTGGCCCAGGCGAGCAGGCTGTGACGTCGCGCCAGGCTCATGGGCATGCCGAGCGGGAATTGATGTGACGGTGTCACGTAGGCGAGACGAGCACCATCGGTTCGCGCCGCCGGATCGACGATCATTCCTTCCTGATCGACCGGCATGCACACGGCCCTGGCGCCGGCGGAAACCAACGCGCTGTGCGCGCCCGGATAGCCTGGATCTTCGATCCAAACGCGATCGCCGACATCGAGTAACAGATGGAACACCAGGTCGATGCCTCGCTGCGCGCCGGCGACCACCAGCACTTGTTCCGGATCGCAACTGGTACCGCGCGAGCGCATTTGTTCCGCGATGGCTTCGCGTAATCGTCGCAGTCCCGCGAGTCGTGAGTAATCCAAGCGTGCGGGCGACAACGAGCGCATGCATTGTCGTGCTATCTGCGACCACAAACGCACAGGAAACATATCGACGGCCGGCGTGCCGACGCGAAACGGTCGCGGTGGCGATGACGTGCGACGATCGATGGCGCGCGTCTGTGCTAACAAGTGACCGCGTGCCGAGAACAACGGATGTTTCACAGTGGTTGCGGTGGAAACGACGCGCAGGTCAGGCCGCCGATCCGGCAGCTCTTTCGCGATGTAAATGCCCGAGCCGGGGCGGGGCACGATGTAACCTTCCGCCTTCAATTGCTCGAAGGCCAGTAACACCGTCGTGCGCGACACACCTAGATCGGCCGCCAGCGCGCGAGTGGAGGGCAAGCGACTGTCGGCGCAGATCACTCCCTCGACGATCGATTTGCGAATACAGAAATAAATCTGATCCTGCAGGGTCTGTCCGCACGCCGGTTCGATGCGGATCGGCAGAGTGACCGTCTTGACCATGGTTCGCCATCCTTGCGCTTTCCTGATGACGCATCAGCCGCACCGGCAGCGGTGCGGCTGGGGTCGATCTTGAACCTGAGATCAGCGCAGCGAAAGCACTATCGAGCGTGCCATCGCTTCGTGTCCCGCGTCGTTCGGGTGAATACCGTCGCCGGAGTCATAAGCCGGCAACAGCTGCACCGGATTGCTCGGATCGCGCAGCGCGAGATCGTAATCGGCGACGCCGTCGTACTCGCGCGTGGTGCGGATCCAGCGATTGAGTGCCTGGCGCTTGGCTTCGTTCTCCGGTGTGTACACGTTGGGAAACGTGGTGCTGCCATTGGGCTGCGCCGTTGCACCGTAAACTCGCAGCCCTCGCATCCGTGCGCGCCGAATCAGTTGACGCAGGCCGTCGATGATTTGCTCGGCGCTGACGAGTTGCTCGGGAATGCCGGCCGCGGTTGGGAAGATGATGTCGACATAGCCGAGCTCGATCAGTACCTGGTTGACGCCGGTGGCATTCAGCACGTCGCCGTCGAAGCGCGACAAGCCTTTCGGGCCGCAGAAATCGAACAGCAAACGTCCGCAACCGATGCCTTGATTCAACACCGCCATTCGCGGCGCGCCGAACGGCGGGTTGAACCATCTCGACAGCACGTTGTTGACGCGTCGATTGGCGTCCAGCGTCGTGGTCGCGCCTTCGCTGATCGAGTCGCCGATGATGACCAGCGCTGGGGTTTTCTTGATGGGTAGCACATCGATGTACGTGACCCAATAGCTCGATATCGCTGTGTCGTCCGCTGGAAAATCGGTTGCGTCACTGAAGTCCCCCGGGGCGGAAATGTAGGCTGTTTGATTGGCGTTTTCGTGATAAGTCGCAAGTCCCGTGTTTTGCGGCACGTAGATGCTGATCGTGACGTTCGCGTTCGACGGCAGGTTCAAATTCACAGGATCGCTGAAGACGGTCGCGCCTTCCGGAATCACCACCGACTGCGAACCTCTGAACGTCAGCGACCGATTCGATGCCGGCAGGATGGACGAGCCGGTGGCTTGCAGCGCGACGTTCGCGGAGCCGACGATCAGCGAACCCACGCCGTATTCGTTCGACAACTTCACGCGCACGCGCGTGCCGCCAGCGCTGATGTGCATGATCTGTCGCACGGTTTGATTGTCGAAGGAACGCGAGGCGCCGAAGGTCGAGCCCGATGGCATCGGTGGCGCGCTCCAGGTCGCGACCCACTTGGGAGCGCTCAGCTCCGTGGTCGGCTCGGCCAGTTGTGCGTTTGTGGAGAAACTCGCGGCGCCGAGCAGAATGCCGGCAGCCGCTACCAACATCGAGCGGCGCGACACCGCCAATAAACTTTTCATCTCGCCTCCTGCGTAGATCCGACCGTGCCCAGCATCGGGCGCGAAGGAGTCTGCACAGGAGAGTCAGGGACGGGGTAGCGCCACTTCGGAGAAGGTGGATACAACCAGTTGCGTGCGCGTAGTGCGATTAATCGCTACGCTATGCTCCATGGCTTTCGATCTGCATGAGTTGCTCGCCAGCGTGCCACGCGCCGGTAAAGTGCAATGGATCGGCGTGCGTTCGGCGCGTCGCGCACCGCTGGTCGTCGTCGACGCAGTCGAAGCTCGCGAAGGTCGGGGACTGACAGGCGATCACTTTCGCGGAGGCGCGGCGAGCAAACGACAAGTGACGCTGATTCAAGCCGAGCATCTGCGCGTGATTGCCGAACTGCTTGGCCGCGATAGCGTGGACCCGGCGCTCCTGCGTCGAAATATCGTCGTCAGTGGTATCAATTTGCTCGCACTCACCGGTGCGCATTTCGAAATCGGTGGCGCGGTGATGGAAGGGACGGGCGGCTGCCATCCGTGCTCTCGAATGGAGGAAACATTCGGAGCCGGCGGTTACAACGCCGTGCGAGGTCACGGAGGAATCACAGCCCGCGTCGTTAGTGGCGGTGTGATTCGGCTGGGCGATCCGGTTATTTTCAAAGGCCGTGTGAGTGTGCCGATGAGCGGCGCCTGAGAACCAGGCGCCGCTATCGATGCGAACGAATCAAGCCGTAGCTGCGGATTGCTTCGGCGTGCCGGCGTAAATCAGTGCCAGACCGATGAGGCACACTCCGCCGGCGGCGGTTGCAGCCTGAGCGGCGCCAGCGGGTGTGGCCGCTTGCACGCACAACTCCCAGTTCGCAGCAATCAGCGAGAGCAGAATGCCGCCAAGGGCGCCGATGACCGATCCCGCGAGCACCAGCGGGCGATCGTAATTTCTCATGTCGGGGCCGCGAGCCAGATCCACTTGATCGAATTTGCCGCGCAGGCGCAACCAGAAAATCAACAGTGCCAGCGGATGCATCAGCCCCATCACGATGAAAACGACCTGCTGGTTGCCGGTCCATTGAATCGCCAGCGCCGCGAGCAGCGTCATGAACATGCCGCCGATGCCGCCGGTTGTCGCACCCAAGCCGACGACAGAGCCGGACACCTTCGACGGAAACAAATCGCTCGCGACAGTAAACAAGTTCGCGGACCAGGCTTGATGGCACGCGGTCGCCAGCGTGATGAACGCGACACAGAGCATGAAGCTGTCGGTGTAGTAAGCAACGATCGATCCCGGCATACAGATCGCGCACGCCAGCATCGTGGCCATGCGTGCGTTGCCGACCGTCCAGCCTTTGCGCATCAGGAAGCCGGACACCCAGCCACCCACGATCGAGCCGACGCTCGAACCTGTATAAATCACGGCAAGCAGCAACGCGCTCTTCAGCGGATTCTGGCCGCGCTCGCGTTCGAGGTACGACGGCAGCCAAAACAAATAGAACCACCACACCGGATCGGTGAGCATCTTGCCGATGAGGAACGGCCACACCTGGCGATAACGCAACAGCGAAGTCCACGGCAGATGCAGTGCCTTCTCGACGACCGGTTGCCCGGCCTGGATGTATTCGAGCTCGGCAGGCGACAAATGTTTGTGTTTCTCCGGTGCATCGAACGCGCGCCACCAGAACGCCAGCCAAAGCAGTCCGACCAGGCCGATCGCGAGGAACGCCGTCTGCCAGCCGAACGTGGTCGCGAGCCACACGGTGACGAACGACAACATCACGCCGACGTTCGTTCCGGAGTTGAACAGGCCGGTGGCGAACGAGCGCTCATGTTGAGGAAACCACATCGCGACCGCTTTGATCGACGCGGGGAAGTTGGCGGCTTCCGCCAGACCCAGCAGGAAGCGCACGATGATGAAGCCGAAAACTGTGCCGACCAGGCCGTGCGCCGCGGCCATCGCCGACCACAGAATGAGCGCGCCAGCCAGGCCGATTTTCACGCCATATTTATCGATCGCACGACCGATCAGCGAAGGGAAGGCGGCATACGCCACCGTGAATGCGAAAGTGATCCAGCCGTAATCGACATCGGTCCAGCCCAGCTGCTGCTGCAGAGTCGTCTTCAAGACCGACAATGCGTTGCGGTCTATGTAGTTGATGGTCGTGCAGAAAAACAGCAGCGCGCAAATCGTCCAGCGATAGCGGCCGACGGACGCGGCCGCGGGCAGGGGTACTGATGCCATGTAATAACCGTGTTGGAATTATGTCTGTGGGCGGGCCGCAAAAAGCAGCCCGGATACTGACAACACGGTGCGCGCGTGGCAATACCTTAAGGGTGGCCGTCGCCTCATTCAGGTGCGCGATTTCGGCCGGCAATTCACTCAATTCGTGGATCGATCAATCCACGAATCGTATCGCCCCCAGATCGTCGAATCGGGCTCAGGCGCGCTGGCGCGACGACGGCGTTTCGTTGCTCTCCACGAACGCAGAGCAGCGCTCCAGTTCGACCGGCCGCACCTCGTAACTGAGGCCGCAGGCCATGCAGGGATTTTGTGCGGCGAGCGCGGCTGCTTCTTCGAGGCTCGTGGCGAGAAAGTGCCAGTAGCCGCCGATCACTTCCTTGGTCTCCGCGAACGGACCGTCGATCACGCCGTGCTTGGATACGAACATCGATTCCTTCGCCAGACGCTGCCCGGATTTCGCCTTGCCTTCGCGTACCAGCTGTTCGTGCCAGACGTAAAACGCGTCGATGGCCTGCTGAATTTGTTCCGGCGATTTGTCTTCGTCCCAGCGGCCGCGGGAGATGATCAGATACTCGGACACTGCTTTGGATTGGCTCATTGCTTCAGTCCTGGTTAGCATGCACGGATGCCAGGGATTATAGGTCGGGAGCGATGGTGAACGTCAGTGCCGAGCAGGTCGAAGCGGGTCAGGCGGTTTATTCCAGGACAACGCTGCTCGTTTACGACGGGTGGGTGCTTGGAGTCTCCAATCGATTCATCTGGAAATGTCCCACGCCGGGCCTGGAAGCCCATTACAACCAGCATTTGAGCGCCAATCATCTCGATGTCGGTGTCGGCACCGGGTATTTCCTGGATCGTTGTCGGTTCCCAGTGGTGAGCCCGCGAGTCGCATTAATGGACTTGAACCCGAACGCATTAGCGTTTACTGCACAACGCATCGCTCGCTACCAACCCGAGACCTATCGTCGCAATGTGCTTGAGCCCGTCCCTTTCGACGCGCCCCGCTTCGATTCGGTGGGTGTGAATTATCTGCTCCATTGCATTCCGGGCACCATCGAGTCCAAAGCCGCCGCGTTCGATCATCTCAAGACGCTGATGAATCCCAACGCGGTGCTGTTCGGATCGACCCTGCTTCAAGGCGGCGTGCCGCGCAGTGGCCTGGCGAAACGGCTGATGGCTGTTTATAACAAGAAGGGCATCTTCCACAACGAGCACGACGATCTAGACGGATTGAAGCGTGCGCTCAACCGCCGTTTTCGCGACGTGTCCGTGCAGGTGATCGGCTGCTGCGCGCTGTTCTCGGGTCGCGTTTGAATCATCCGACAATCGGCGCCACCTTGGCGCCGAGCACGCGTACCAGCGTTTGCGGGCCGAGGCGGATTTGCAGACCGCGCTGGCCCGCATTCACATACACCAACTCATTGCCCAGCGCTTGTTCTTCCACAACCGTCGGCAGTTGACGTTTCTGCCCGAACGGACTGATGCCGCCGACTTTATAACCAGAGATGCGCTCTGCATCCGCCGGCGGCATCATCTGCGCGGATTTTCCTTCCACTGCGGCCGCGAGTTTCTTCAGCGCGACTTCTCGATCCGAGGGCAGGATCACGCATACGGGTTTGCGATCGACGTACGCCATCAATGTTTTGAGCACGCGCGACGGCTGTTCACCGAGCGCTTCGGCCGCCTGCATACCGATGCGGTCGGCATTCGGATCGTATTCGTAACTATGCACGGTGAAAGCGACCCCGGCCTCGGTGAGGACCTGGGTGGCGCGCGTACTCTTGCTCATGAATTCAGTCTCGCGTCCATAACGGGCTGCGCCAGCTTGCCAGCGCTTCCAGAAACACACTTAGCCGTAACGGCAGGAATTTTCGGCTCGGGTAGAGGGTGAACACTGGAATCGGGGGCGACGTCCATTGCGGCAACAGTCGCACCAGGCGACCGTTGGCAATCTCACGATCGCAATAGTTGGTTGGCAGCAAGCCCACCCCGTGACCTCGATACACGAAGCTGCTGACCGTATTGAAGTCGCGGCTGGAGATCGGTCCCGAGACGTGGACGCGAGCTTTTTTCCGGCCGCTGACCAGATCCCAATGCGCTTCGTTGTTCTTGGCATTCAGCATCACGCAGTCGTGCTTCGCCAGATCCGCGGGCTCGGTTGGCTGCGGATGTTTCTTCAAGTACTCCGGCGCCGCGACGACGTAGCGAATGCTCTTGCCGATGCGAGTGGCGACGACGCTGGAATCCGCCAGCTCGCCGAAACGAATCGCAACGTCGACGTTCTCGGCGATCAGGTCCAGGAACTGATTGGTGATGAACAGGTCGACGCGAATGCGCGGCTGCGCTTTTTGAAACCCGGAGAGGAATTCCAGGAACGGCTCCTGGCTCAGCACCACCGGCACCGAGATGCGGAGCAAGCCCTCGGGTTTCTTTTGGGCCTGAGTCAGGACGTGCTCGGCCTCTTGCAACAGGGTCAGCGGCTCCTGGCATTGGTTGAAATATTCCCGGCCCTGTGCGGTGAGCGTCACCTGGCGCGTCGTGCGTCTGAGCAGCGTCGCGCCCAGCTGCGATTCCAACAACGATAACCGGCGGCTCACGGTCGAGATCGGCATGCCGAGCGAGCGGGCCGCACGGCTGATGCTCTCGTACTGAGCCACCTTCACGAAGATCAGGATGTTGTCCAGGTCCGCCATGGGCCGCCACTTTGCCATTGGTGGAAAACAGATTACAGCCTTTCCCACCTAATCAAGCGGCGTGCGTGCCCCGACAATTGCCCGCACACAGGCACACATCGAAGGAGATTCACATGAGCACGCAACGCAAGACTGTCATCGTCACCGGCGCTTCCCAGGGGATCGGGGCCGGCGTGGCCAACGCGTTCCTGGATCGGGGTTACAACGTGGTGGCCAACTCTCGCAACATCAGCCGGAAGAACCAGCTCAAAGGCTCTGAGCGGCTGGCGCTGGTCGATGGCGACATCGCTTTGGACACCACTGCCGAGAAGCTCGTCCAGACCGCGCTGAAGCGGTTCGGTTCGATCGACGCGCTGGTGAACAATGCGGGCATTTTTATTTCCAAACCGTTCACCGATTACACGCCGGAGGATTTCCGGGCGCTATCGTCGACCAACCTGGACGGCTTTCTGTTCGTCACTCAGCGCGTCGTCAAGCAACTGCTTGCGCAACAGCGGGGCGGTAGCGTGGTGAGCATCACTGCTTCGATTGCCGATCATCCGCTCGCGGCGTTGCCGGCTGCGGTACCGATGATCACCAAGGGCGGCATCAATGCAATCACGCGCAGCCTCGCGATGGAGTATGCGAAGCAGGGCATTCGCGTGAATGCAGTCGCACCTGGCGTCGTGGAAACACCGCTGCTGGAGAGCGTGCCGAAGGATTTCCTGCGGTCGCTGTCGCCGATGGGAGAAATCGGCAGCTCGAAGGACATCGCCGACGCGGTGGTGTATCTCACCGAAGCGGGCCAGGTGACAGGCGAGATTCTGCACGTCAACGGCGGCTCGCACCTCGGTAAGTGGTGAGCGAGTCGCAAACATTCTAGTCAGGAGACAGCCATGAACATCAGTGCCGAACAACGATTGCAACAACTCGGAATCACGCTGCCGGCGGCACCGAAGCCGCTCGGCGCGTATGTTCCAGCGGTGCAGGTCGGCAACCTGCTGTTCTTGAGCGGGACGCTGCCATTGGAGGGCGGCGTTCCCAAGTTTCCCGGCCGGATCGGCAGCGAGCTGAGCATCGAAGACGCTCGAAGCGCGGCGAGATTGGCGGCACTCAATGCGTTGGCCCTGGCCAGACAGCATTTGGGATCGTTGGATAAAGTCACACGCGTTGTGCGATTGACGGTGTCGCTTGCCACGACGCCGGAATTTCGCGATCACGCCAAGGTTGCGGATGGCGCGTCGGAGTTGCTGGCCAGCGTCTTTGGTGCAGACAAAGCATCGACCCGGATGGTTTCGGGCGTCGTCAGCCTGCCGGCGGGAGCCAGCGTCGTCACGGAGGTGCTGCTGGCGGTTGAGTGATGCGAGTACGATAGGGGGCATGGCCACCGAACATCACGGCATCGATTCGCTCCCTATCATCACGCTGCTGGCGGTTGCGGTGATCGCGGCGCCATTGTTCAAGCGTTTGGGATTGGGTGCGGTGCTGGGATATCTCGCTGGCGGCGTAGCCATTGGCCCCTTCGGCTTG
>Ga0247784_1000374_pt1 | contig 12398 bp, 9 predicted proteins | sample UWRJL169409R5_FD_179909 | JGI IMG/M metagenome (GOLD analysis project Ga0247784, IMG submission 179909) | Plant litter microbial communities from Arlington Agricultural Research Station in Wisconsin, United States - UWRJ-L169-409R-5 | ecosystem: Environmental > Terrestrial > Plant litter >...
CCTTTTGCAATGTGAACGGCCGCGGCACGCAGAATTGCCCCGAGGTCTGGGCCTGGGGTCTGCGCAATCCCTGGCGCTGGAGCTTCGACCGGCAGACCGGAGACCTCTGGCTCGGCGACGTCGGCGAAAGCAACATCGAAGAAGTGAATCGCGTCGTGCGTGGTGGCAACTACGGTTGGCGATGCTTCGAAGGCACACGCGATACCACCAGAGGCTGCGGCACACCCGTGGGAACGATGTCGCCTCCGATTGCTCAGTACACGCACGACCTCGGCCAAGCCGTCACGGGCGGATACGTGTACCGCGGCTCTGCCATTCCGGGCTTGGTGGGGCGCTATCTATTCGCCGACTTTGTGAGCGGACGTATCTGGAACATTCCCAACGATGCGGCGCCGACACTGGAGATGACTGAAGGATACGACTCGGGCTTGAATGTTTCCTCATTCGCCGAGGGTCCCGACGGCGAGCTCTATGTCGTTAACATGCAGGGCAATTTGCACCAGATCATCGGCTCAGGCGGCGCCACGGGCGGCGTAGCCACGCAGCTTTCTGCTACCGGCTGCGTCGATACGACGAACCCCACGCTTCCGTCGAGCGGACTCATCCCCTACGCGCCGAGCGCGCCCTTCTGGTCCGACGGTGCCGCGAAGGAACGTTGGATCGGATTGCCAGACGGACAAAACATCAACGTCGGGACTGATGGCGATTGGGACTTCCCCAACGGCACCGTGCTGATGAAGAATTTCCGGCTCGCCGACCGCTTGATCGAGACGCGTCTGTTCATGCGTCACCCCGATGGCGTTTGGGCCGGCTACAGCTACGAGTGGAACGCGCAAGGAACCGACGCGACGCTGGTACGCGGCGGCAAGCAAGTGACGATCGGCGACCAGACATGGATCTATCCGAGCGAAGCGCAGTGCCTGCAATGTCACACCGAAGCTGCGGGTCGCTCGCTGGGCTTGGAAACGAAACAGCTCGCGTCCAACATCACCTATCCGCAGACCGGTCGCGATGCGAACCAGCTGGTCACGTTGAACGCAATCCATGCGCTGGCGCCGCCGCTCGCCGATCCTTCGGTTGAAACGGCGTATCCCAATCCGACCGGGACGGCCGGTACGCTCAACGAGCGCGCGCGCTCGTATCTTCACACGAACTGCTCGCAGTGCCATCGGCCCAGCGGTCCGACGACGGCCAACTTGGATCTGCGTTATTCCACGCCGCTTGCAAATACCGGCGCTTGCGACGTTGCGCCTGGACTTGGCGATCTCGGTATTGCCAATGCCCGGCTGATCGCGCCCGGTGCGGCAGATCGTTCCGTGATACCGACACGCATGAACCTGCGTAACAACACGAATGCGATGCCGCCCATTGGCGCGCGGGTCGATACCGAAGGTGTGCAGCTGATTCGCGAGTGGATCAATTCGCTGACGAGTTGCAACTGATCGACGAACGTCTATGCACCTCGTGAGCACGAGGTGCATAGACAGCGCCGCAGATTCTAATTTTGAGCGAGCGTCGGCATCTCCGGCGCTCTGCGCGAGCGACCTTCGACATCGGCTGCCATTGCGTGCAGCCAAAGCTCAAGATTGGTGTAACCGCTCGCAGTCACCGTGTCCGGATTCGCGGGCAACGTGAGCACACGTCGATTCTGCGCTACCGCCGGCCAGCCACCAGCATTGCGGCTGCAGCGGGCACTACCGTTAGGCGCGACGCAATTGATGATGCGGCCCGTACCAGCTCGCACTTGATCCACAATGCGACGATCCACACTGTCTCGATCCGCCGGCCGCGCGCCGGCAAACTTCAACACGTGATTACGCACGATGCTATCCGAGGTCGGGCGCGTCGTCATGCCAGCCGGCCATCCCTGCGGTGAGCTGGCTCGAAAGTTCGCAAGTTGCAACGAACCGTAGATGGCACCGGCCAGCGACCAAGGATCGGAAGCAGCCTCAGGTGCCGCATTGTCCAAAATAAATACTTTCGCACCGGGGCGTAAAGTCGTCGTGTCCGCACGCAATCCAATCGGAGCCGCATCGCCCGACGTATCCGGGCCGCGCAAGAACACATTACCCACCACCGAGTTCTGAGTCACTGCGCCGTGACTTTGCAGATCAATCGCGGTGTTACCCCAGTTGTAAACCACGTTGTTGACGATGACGGTGCGCGTAGCTGCAGTCATCGGATTGCGCGACTGTATGTTCGCCAACAGATTGCCGGCGAGCGTCGCATTACCGTTGACCGGCCCGATCAAAACGCCGAAGCCATGCTTGCCTTCGGGATGAATCGAGTCGTGCAGCGGCTCGGCGAAAATATTGTTGATCAGGCTGATGTTGTTCCATTGCGTCCAGGCGCTGGCCACTTCGTCGATCGACCAGGTGAACGAGCAATGATCGATCACGATGTTGCTGATCGGCGTGGCGCCCGCCGGACCCGAGATTTTCAAGCCGTCGCGATTGATCGGCGCCTCGCCGCTCGCATCGTCGCCGGGCCGCACGTGCAGGTGCTGAATCAAAACATTGGATGTTTTCACCAGGATGCCGGCGCCACGCAGCGTGATGCCGGGCGACGGCGCCGTCTGACCGGCAATCGTCAGGAAAGGGTTGCGCAGCGTGAGATCGTCCGGCAAACGAATCGTCCCGGACACTTCGAACACACAAACACGCGGACCGCTCGCATCGACGCAGGCCTTCAACGACCCCGCGCCATCCGATGCGAGAGTCGTCACTCGATGGACAGCACCGCCGCGACCCGCGGCCGTTGTGATTCCATGGCTCGACACGCCCGGAATCACGGAAACAGCTCCCACGGAGAAGGATGCAGCACCGGACGCGACGGCAGCCGCGGCGAGCAAACAACGGCGCACGATGTTCCCTACAGAGCTGCGTCGCGCAGAACGAATCTTCGGCAAATTCCCGGACATCAATGTTTCCTCTTCCTTTTGCGTCTAAGGCGCATTTGCTGAGCGGACTGCGGAAGCTACTAGTCCACTCGTACCGATCCCATCGGAGAACCCCTGAACTCAGGGTCGAAATGTCGCGGCGGCCGGTAGTACGTTTACCTGCACGCGGATAGCGACAATCTATTTATGAGGCGACGGCCTCTGCACCCGCGGGAGGAGTGTCTGTGTCATGTCCGGCTGCTGCAAATGTTCCCAAATAGGGACAGTCGTTAGTGCTTGTGCTCTTCGACAGCAGCACGAAACGTCCGCCCCACGCGCACAATGCGGCCCGAAGCCAGCTCCAATTGCCAGCCCGGCAAGCGGCGACTCACCTTCTCGACATTCACAATCGCCGAGCGATGCACGCGAATCATCGCGCGAGCATCGAGCTCCTTCTCAAGCTTCGCCAGGGTTATGCGATGCAGATATTCCTTGCCGTCGGCGAGACACACCTGCACGTAGTTCTCCGCCGCGAGGATTGCCTCCACTTCATCCAAGGAGACGGTCACTGGCCCGGTACGATCCATGAGCACCAACGCCGGACGCTCGTCTTGAACACGAGCGGACGTATCCACATCCAATGACGGCTGCTGGCGTTTGACGATTCGTTGAAGAACGCCGGGCTTGAGCGCGAACGCGACGATCGCGCCTGAGACCACGACGCAGAGAAGCGCGCGCCGGTTGAACATCGCCCAGGGCGATTCCCACCGTGCGATCCCCAGTTGCGACAGCACCGAGTTGAGCAGCCATTCGCAACACAGCGCGAGAAGTGACACCGCCACCATCAGCCCCAACACCTGCCGCACCGGCAAGCGATTGCCGTTCGCGCTCCAGCGACGGCACACCTCGTAGGCAGGGAAGCTCAGCAGCAGCCAACCCGACCAGATCTCCACCATCCACAGGCCGGAGTTGCGCAGATCGGTCGATCCGGCGCCGTGCGCGAGGCGGCATGCCTCCCAATAGATAAGTGTCGCTGCGATGACGACGCCCCACACCAGGAGCAGCTGAAGGCGATCCCCGTTGGGGGGCGCGAACGAAATCGAGAGAGGTCGCATGGGTTCACCGTGCTGTTGGCCTGCACTTCGTCACATTCTGCCTGCGCTTCGTCACTTAGACCAACCGGTCCGCCGCACATCGGGTGTGATTGAGCGCAGGTTTAGGTGCTTCGAGGTCGATCGCTATGCCCGCCATCCCTTTGACCGTTAACGGTGCTCGACTCGTCGTCGACTCGGTCGACCCGCAGACGCCGTTACTGTGGGTATTGCGAGAAAGCCTGCAGCTCACCGGTACCAAGTATGGCTGTGGCATGGGTGTGTGCGGGGCGTGCACTGTTCTGATCGACGGCACCGCTGTCCGCTCTTGCCAGATTCCCGTTGCGGTCGCCGCCGACAAGTCGGTGGTTACTATCGAAGGGCTGTCTCGCGATTTGTCGCACCCAGTGCAACGAGCTTGGCTGGCCGAACAGGTTGCACAGTGCGGCTACTGTCAGTCCGGTCAGATGATCTCCGCAACCGCGTTGCTCGCAAGCAATCCGGCACCGACAGATGCCGACATCGATGCGGCGATGGCCGGCAATCTCTGCCGCTGCGGAACGTATCAGCGAATTCGGCGAGCCATTCATCGTGCAGCCGACATGACGAAGCAAGACGCGTCGGCGAGCACCGGACAATGAGCATCGTCGTCAATCTCAACAGGCGCGAGTTCCTGTCGGCCGGAATGGCCGTGGCCGGCACGCTGACACTCGGAATTCAACTCGGCGCCGATGCTCGCTCCACCAGCGGTAGCACATTCGTTCCGAACGCCTTCCTTCGTATCGGCAAGGACGATTCGATCACGATTGTCGTCGGCCGTTCCGAGATGGGCCAAGGCGTGCACACCGCCCTGCCCATGTTGATCGCCGAAGAATTGGATGCGGACTGGAGCAAGGTTCGCGTGCAAGCAGCACCGGTCGCACGCGAATACGACCACCCGGGCTTCGGCTTGCAATTGACTGGTGGCAGCACGAGTGTCTCATCCAGCTGGGAGCCGCTCCGCAAGGCCGGTGCGACAGCTCGCGCAATGTTGGTGACTGCTGCATCTCAGACCTGGAAGGTCGATCGCAACGACTGCCGCACAGAGGCGGGACACGTCGTTCACACTCCCTCGCAGAAGCGGCTCTCGTATGGGCAATTGATTGAACGTGCATCCACTCTCAAGGTACCGCAGAGCGTGACGCTCAAGGATCCTAGCGACTTCAAATTCATCGGCCAGCAGCTCCAGCGACTCGACTTGCCGGAGAAGACCAACGGCAGCGCGAAGTACGGTATCGATGTCACCGTTCCCGGAATGTTGACTGCGTTGATCGCACGTCCGCCGGTGTTCGGCGCGAAAGTGAAATCGGTGGACAGCACAGCCACGGTGGCTATCGCTGGCGTTCGGCGCGTCGTCACGATAGATGCTGGCGTTGCCATTCTGGCCGACAGCTTTTGGTTAGCGAATAAAGGCCGAGAAGCGTTGCGCGTCGATTGGGACGAAGGCGAGTTGGCAAGCTTCGACGAACGCAAGCTGCTACGAAACTACGAGGAGCTGGCGAAACGGCCTGGTGCCGTTGCGAAGGAGCAAGGCAATGTCAATATCGATGCGGCGAAGATCGAGCACCGGCTCGAAGCTCAGTACGAATTTCCGTTTCTCACGCACACGCCGATGGAACCGTTGAATTGCGTGGCGGACGTGCGTGCCGACCGATGTGAGATCTGGGTCGGCACGCAATTCCAAACGCGAGACCGCGAGGTCGCCGCGCAAGCAGCGGGACTTCGCGTGGAGCAAGTCGAATTGCACACGATGTTGATGGGCGGCGGCTTCGGACGACGCGGCGTGCCGGATGGCCATTTCGTGCGCGAAGCTGTTCAACTTTCCAAGATCGTGGCGGCACCTGTCAAAGTGATGTGGACACGCGCCGACGATATTCAGGGTGGTTACTACCGGCCGGCGTACTTGCATAGAGTCGCGGGCGACGTCGGCAGAGCCGGCGAGATCCTCGCCTGGCGACATCGCGTCGTCGGTCAGTCGATCATGGCCGGCACGTCGTTCGAAGCGATGATCGTCACCGACGGCATCGACCGTAGCTCGGTCTACTTTCCCTATTACCAGTGGCCAAATTATCGAATCGAGCTGCACACGATGGAGCTAGGGATTCCGGTGTGGTCGTGGCGCTCGGTCGGCGCCACGCACAACGCGTTCGTCATCGAATGTTTCATGGACGAGCTGGCGCACGCGGCCGGCAAGGACCCGTACGAGTTCCGACGTTCGCTGCTGACACCTCGACAGCGCCAAACATTGGACTTGGCCGCGCAGAAGGCTGGATGGACCACCCAACTCCCACCTGGGCGCGGGCGTGGCATCGCTGTGTACCCGTTCCACAGTTTCGTGGCGCAGGTCGTCGAGGTTTCCATCGATGCCAGCGGATCACTCAAAGTCGATCGCGTCGTCTGCGCCATCGATTGCGGTACCGTCGTGAACCCGGACATCGTCCGTGCGCAAATCGAAGGTGGAATCGCGATGGGCTTATCTGCCGCGCTTCACGAGCAAGTCACATTCGAGCGCGGACGGGTTCAACAGAGCGGCTTCGCCGACTATCCCATCTTGCGCATTCACGAAATGCCGTGTGTCGAAGTGCATATCCTGCCGTCTGAGGGCAGGCCGCTCGGCGTCGGAGAATCCGGCGTGCCTCCGCTTGCGCCAGCACTCGCGAATGCCATCTTCTCCGCCACCGGCCAACGCATCCGTCGTTTGCCGCTGCCCCAGCAATTTAGCTAACTCCGCTCACTCCGACCGTATGCCAGCCCGTGCCAGGTCCATTCTCACAGCGTCGGCGGACTTAGACCAGTCGCTGTCCGCCGTCGATGTGAATTGTCTCGCCCGTCATGAATTCGCTGCGCATGAGCTCGACGTAGGCAGAGGCAACCTCGGCCGGCGTTGCAATCTTTCTCGCCGGCACTCGGGCCGCCATGCTCGCAAAGAAGTCGAGCTTGGCTGGGCCAACGAGCTGGTCCCACATCGGCGTGTCGACCCATCCCGGCGATACGACGTTCACGCGCGTCGGAGCCAGCTCGATGGCCAGGGCACGCGCGAAGTAGCCGAATGAGCCGGCGATCGCCGATACGACCGAGCCTCCGGGAATCGGCGGCCGATCTTTGTTGATTCCCGACGTGAAGATCAGGGAACCGCCCGTTCTCAAGGTTCGCACCGCATGTTTCGCGAGCAGGACGGCGCCGATCAACTTGTTGTCGACAAAGCGTCGCACGAACTCCACGTCGGTATCGCCGATGGGATAGTTCGGTGGCGCCGATCCAGCTGTCGACACGAGATGATCGAACTCACCGACTGTGTCGAACAGCCGAGCGACGTCCGCTTCGTTCGTCATGTCGACGGCGAGGCTTTTCACGCTGCCCTTCGCGTCAAGCGTTTGTTCCGCGGCCTGCAGCTTGTCGACCGACCGGCCAACGATTACAACTTCCGCGCCGTTCTCAAGTGCGGCCGTCGCGACACCCAGGCCGATGCCTGAACTGCCGCCGACAACCACGATCTTGTTACCTTTGAGCGATGCCATGAGAGCCTCCGTTTTCGTGAGATGGGTGAATCAGGCTTTGGCCGCGTAGGCCGCTTCCAGGTCGGCGACGATGATCCTGCTCATCTGGTACATCGCCTGCCGCACGCGATCTGCCTTGTTACGATCCGGATCTCCCATGAGTCGCAGCGTGATGTTCGGAATCACCTGCCAGTAGACGCCGAACTTGTCCTGCAACCAGCCGCAGGGTCTCTCGATACCGCCATCTGCCGTTAGCGCTTGCCAGTAGTAATCCGTTTCTTTCTGGTCCTCTGTCTCGATGTAGAGCGAGAGCCGCTCGTTGAACGGTGGTCGCGGTCCTGCGTTCAGGGCTGTGAACTGCAGCCCTTCCAGCTCGAAATCGAACGTGGCGATGGGGACTGTCTTGTTCGTGCCGGACACGAAGTCGGTGAGCACGACCGAATCGAGCGCCTTGGCGTTCTTGAACACCGACAGATAGAAATCCCGGGCCTCTTTGGCATTGGCGTCGAACCAGAGGAAAAGGCGGATGGTGGCCATGTCGTTTCTCCTTGAGGATTGATCACAAATCGTTGGGCGATTCTTGGCCCGGGAGACTCGACAGACAAACCATAAATTGGCAAGAATCTGTGACTTATGCTCAACAATCGGACCCGCGTCATGGCCCGCAAGCTGCCCCCGCTCAATTCCCTGCCGTGCTTCGAAGCCGCGGCCCGGCATTTGAATTTCTCCAAGGCCGCCGAGGAGCTCAACATCACCCCCGGTGCCATCAGCCGGGCGATTAAGAATCTCGAAGATCAACTCAACGTTTTGTTGTTCGAGCGCGAGACGCGTTCCGTCCGTCTCACCTCTGTCGGCGAGCCGTATGCACGCGCCGTCCGCGACGCGCTCGATCAGCTCGCGGCCGCAACTGCATTGGCGACATCTCGCCGTTCCAATTCAACATTGAATGTCAGCACGTCCGATGGCTTCGCCGGCAGATGGCTGGTGCCTCGCCTGTATCGCTTTCATCGCGATCACGGCGATATCGATGTGCGAGTCGCGACGACCGGCAAACTCACCAACTTCCTCGGCGACGGCATCGACATCGCCATCCGCTACGGCGGCGGCAACTACCCCAACCTGACCTCGGAGTTCCTCACCGACGAGGAAGTATTTCCTGTGTGCAGCCCCAAGTTACTGAAGGGCTCGCATCCATTGCGCAAACCCGAAGACCTCAAACATCACACCTTGATCCGCGACAGCTACCCCATCGACTGGGCCACCTGGCTCGCCAGCGCCGGCGTCAAAGGCGTGAACCCAAATCGCGGCCTGACGTTCGACTCGTACACGTTCGCGGTCGAGGCTGCCGTACAAGGCGAAGGCGTCGTGCTCGGCCGAACCATGCTCGTCGCCTCCGACCTAGCGTCCGGACGGTTAGTTCGACCTTTCAAGCACGCGTTGCAATCGGTGTCGAGCTTCTTTCTGGTGTATCCACCGGAGGCGATCCGGCAGCAGAAGGTGAAAGTGTTTCGGGATTGGTTGTTTGCGGAGGTCAAGGCGGAGCGCGCGTGACAGAACGCCTGGAAACGCGCTCTCAATGGCCTACATCGATCCTTGCCCCACTCTCCCCATCGAAGAAATGCAGCCTCTCCGGCGCCACCTGTAAAGTGATATTCGACCCCAGCGGCGGCAGATGATAGGGCGACGAGCGCATGATCACCCGCCATGCGCCGGCGCTGGCGTGAATGAACGCTTCATTGCCGACGGTCTCGATAAGCTCCACCTGCACGCCGATGCGAATGTTTCCTGGGGGACTAGAGACATCGACACGATGTAGATCTTCGGGACGAATGCCGACCACGATGGAGCGGCCACGCGGCAAGCCTGCGACCGGAACGACGAGCTCGGCACCTTCGCCTTTCAGCACCCCCTGCCCTCCCGGCGCATCGTTCAACATGCCGCGGAAAAAATTCATTGCCGGATTGCCGAGGAAGCCGGCCACGAACAAGTTGATCGGGCGTTCGTAAATGTTCATCGGTGTGTCGATCTGCTGGACGATGCCGCGATCCAGCACGACGATACGCTGGCCCAGCGTCATTGCTTCGACCTGATCGTGTGTCACATAGATCATCGTCGTCTTCAGCGAGCGATGCAGGCGCGCGATCTCCGTTCGCATGGCCGAGCGAAGCTTGGCGTCGAGGTTCGACAAGGGTTCGTCGAGCAGGAACACTTTCGGATGCCGTACCAACGCACGGCCGAGCGCCACACGTTGCCGTTGTCCGCCGGAAAGTTGTCGCGGCAGTCGATCCAGCATCGACACCAGCTCGAGACGGTCGGCAGCATCTTTGACTCGCGACTCGACCTCTTGCTCGGAATGACCTCGCAGCTTCAAGCCGAAGCCGAGATTCTCCTTGACCGTCATATGCGGATAGAGCGCGTAGCTCTGGAAGACCATCGCGATGTCGCGATCCCGAGGCTCCAGGCGAGTGACGTCGCGATCGCCGATGTGAATCGAGCCGCCGGTGGCCTCTTCCAGGCCGGCGATCAGGCGCAGCAACGTGCTTTTGCCGCAGCCGGACGGGCCGACCAGCACCAGCAGCTCGCCGTCGGCGATATCGAACGTCGCGCTCTCGACACCGACATGACCGTTGCTGTAAACCTTACGTACCGTTTGAAGCTTTACTGCTGCCACGCGCGCTCAAGCTCCTCTACACTGCCGGTTTGTTGTTCGCAGGCTCATTGCTATTTCACCCGTCCATTCTGCATGACCAAGCACATTCAGTTCCCGAAAGATTTTCTGTGGGGCTGCGCCACGTCCGCCTACCAGATCGAGGGCTCGCCGCTCGCCGACGGGGCCGGGCCGAGCGTGTGGCATCGGTTTTCGCACACGCCCGGGCGCGTGCAGGACGGCGACACCGCCGATATCAGCTGCGATCACTATCGGCGTTACCAGAGCGACGTCGACTTGATGCAATCCCTCGGGCTGAACTCGTATCGATTCAGCATCGCTTGGGGTCGAGTTCAGCCCGAAGGCACGGGGCGCATCAACGCTGCCGGCCTGGACTTTTACGAGCGCCTCGTCGATCGCCTGCTGTCGCGCGGGATCCAGCCGATGGTCACGTTGTTTCATTGGGACTTGCCGGCAGCATTGGACGATCGCGGCGGCTGGCTCAATCGTGACATTGCGAAATGGTTTGCCGAGTACGCGGACATTGTGTTCCGGCGCCTCGACGATCGTGTCAAATACTGGACGACGCTGAATGAGCCGTGGGTCGTCGTGGATGGCGGCTACCTGCACGGCGTGTTGGCGCCGGGCCATCGCAACTTGTATGAGGCGCCGCTTGCCACGCATCACTTGATGATGGCGCATGGGGCCGCGGTGCAGGCATATCGAGCGACCGGAAAAAATCAGATCGGCCTGGTCGTGAACATCGAACCCAAGTATCCGGCGTCGCAGGCGGATGCGGACCTCGCGGCGACACGGCGTGCCGAAGCTTATATGAATCGCCAATATCTCGAACCGGCGCTGCTCGGCTCGTATCCCGAGGAGTTGGTCGAGGTGTACGGCGACGCCTGGCCCAAATGGAAAGCCGAGGATCTTGAGTTGATCCGGCAGCCCATCGACTACGTCGGCGTGAACTACTACACCCGCAGCGTCGTTCGCTCGGACCCGAACGCGTGGCCGCTCAAGGCTGCGCCAGTGAAACAAAAGCAGCACACGCACACCGAGACCGGTTGGGAAGTGTTCCCGCAAGGGCTCACCGACACGTTGCTGTGGATTCGCGATAACTACGGCAATCCGCCCGTTTATATCACCGAGAACGGCGCAGCGTTTTTCGACCCGCCGCAGGTCGAAGGCCCGGTGTTGGAAGATCCGCTGCGAGTGGACTATCTCCGCAAGCACATCACGGCTGTCTATAACGCCATCCAACGAGGGGCGGACATTCGTGGTTACTTCGCGTGGTCGTTGTTCGATAACTTCGAGTGGGCCTACGGGTTCTCGAAGCGCTTCGGCCTCGTGCACATGAATTACGAAACGCTGGAGCGCACGCTCAAGGCCAGCGCTCATTTCTATTCTCAGGTCATCGCCACGAACGGAGCTGCGTTGGCGAAATAGCCTGGTCATTTCGGGAACACGACAGTGAACGGCAGCCGGCCGATGCGTAAGTCCGTTCCCACCCATCGGGCGGAGCCCTGCTGAATCGTATGTTTCTTCGGCGGTTGCTCGCCGGGCCAGGACACGGCGATACCGCCGGCCGGCTTGTCCTTCATATCTTCGATGTGCAGCACCACCTGTTCGTCTTCCACCTTGAGCGAATATGTCAGCGGCCCATACGGGGTACGCAGGTTGCGAACACTGAAGCCTTCTTTCTCGATCCAGCGCTGCGGAACGCCGGCCATCAACACCAATGTTTCATCCTGCTGCCGCTCATACGCGAACATATCGAGCAACGAACGTCCGTAGTCGGACGCAACCCAGCCATGCGGCATATCGCCGATGAAGCGAGTCTTGCGTGGCTCACGACCGATGACCTCCGCCCACTGATTCCAGGCCGCCGGGCGGCGGTCGTTCATGAAGAACTCAACCAGTTCCTCACCGCGATCACGCCACCGCAAACGAATGAATGCGCCGAGGTTGCGCCACTCGTAGGGCGTATATGCGTCCCAGCTGGTGTCGGTGCGACGGGCGACGAACTGTTGCCAATATCGCTCGAACGTCGCTTGCAGCTCGTTTGGCGGCAGCATCTGCGTCTCACCGACCGGCGTGAGCGCGATGGTGGTCGAGGTCGCGTCGAAGTCGCCCAATTCCGCCGCGCCAGGCAGATAGTCGATCTTGTGGGTGCGCATCGCGATGTTCAAGGAGCGATACAGGTCGGAGCGGAACTGGTCGCGCGAGGTGATGAACAAGGACAT
>Ga0247784_1000375_pt1 | contig 12386 bp, 13 predicted proteins | sample UWRJL169409R5_FD_179909 | JGI IMG/M metagenome (GOLD analysis project Ga0247784, IMG submission 179909) | Plant litter microbial communities from Arlington Agricultural Research Station in Wisconsin, United States - UWRJ-L169-409R-5 | ecosystem: Environmental > Terrestrial > Plant litter >...
CTGTACACCGCTCACCGCTTGACCCTTCAGTCAAACAAGACGCGGCTCCTGGATGTTCACGAGTTTTCCATCCGTGAGCTGCAGGACCCAGAGGCACTTGAGGATGCCAGCAGGGAGGAGAAGCTGGAGTATCTCTCCGAGATTGTGGGTGTCTACGGACCATCCGAAGAGGACATCGATTCGTACGCAGATCAGGTTGTCAAGGACAACATTCTGGAACTCTTCGACGAATGCCTTGAGGACGAGGAGAACCCACATCTGGGCCTTGCCAAGTACCTGCTTCGTCGCGGTAGCGATCTGCGCCTGGGCATTCTCCGCGAATCGGTTTACAAGAACTTCTCGGCACTCATCCCCGTCATGAGGGAGGTTGCGCAGTACCTCATCGCGACCACGAGTCAGAAGTACGCTTCTGAGATTGCCTTGCGAACCTTCGCGGGGTTGGACGACAGTGTTCACAGGGAATTGCAGTTCGCCAACGAGTGGGCTTGTGCGATTGCCCTGAACCGTATGCAGCCAAGTTGCCCTACGGATGTGCTTGCTCAGATCGAGGAATCCTGCGGTCTCTTGGGTGTGCGGTGGAGAGCCATCGTAGCGAAAGCGTTGAATCAGACTGACTGGGTGAGAGAGCGGAAGGAGAACTGGCAAGCTGCAACGCCCTGGGATCGACGAGCGATCATCTGGGCGGCGACTGCGCTTTCGCCGGATGAGCGGAACTACTGGCTTAAGCGGGTGCAGGGAAGTCTCGACATCCTCGACTCCGCCATGGCCGAGGCCACGCTTCGAGTGGGGAACCCCGTCAAGATTCCGCTCCCGCCTCCGGCGAATTTGCCGCTGGTGCCAGTGCCACAGGTCATCGCCATTCCGCCGCTCCCGAAGCCGCCGGTCATACCTACCTGAGATGAGAGCTCCGTGGAGAAGCGCAATGCCTTCCATCGACCAGTCTTCACGGAATGCTGGCAATATGACGAGCGTCTCCTGGCAAATCGGCCTGAAAGCCAATCAATCAGCGATTGGCTTATCTCTCCAAGCCCCAGCTTGAGATCCTGCTGTCACTGGTCATCGGGCCAGTCCCGCTTACATCTCTTCCGCGACAGCGGTAAGTGCTTGGCACCTATTCCGCGGGTGACTGATCCAACGGGCGACGTCGAACGCTGCCTTCCTCTCCGTCCGCGCAAGGCGACTGGCCTCGGCGCGTCCGTGAACATCTTTCGCGGTGACTCTGGGCGACTGGGTCGCCTCCTGCACGTCCGTGAGACGACTCTAGCAGCTCGCTCTACCGGCCGCTTTCCGGCATCGAGTTCGCCGTTACGAATGACGGCAACGGGTCGATAGTGCCAGTTCGCGTGGGCGCACAGCGGACGTTCAACCGACCCCGATCCACTGGCGGCACGGCGCGTTGACGAGCGTCCGTGGGTGCCGCGTCGTTTGGCCGATCGTTCGGCTACCTCCGGAGCGCTGCAGCGTCCGCATTGAGGCAGCAAGCGGCCGATCGATAGCTGGAAGCGACCGACCGCAACCGCTGCAAAGGGGCCGCAGAGGTCCTGTGTGCTTCAGCCGGCAACAGTCACCTGCTTGCAGCCTCAAGAATCAACTCGGAAATCTCCCGCGGATGACTGATCAACGACACGTGGCTCGAAGCCACCTCGATCGTCTTCGCCTTCATCCGCGCCGCTACGAAGCGCTGCAATTCCGGCGAGGTCGTCCGGTCCTGCGTAGACACCGCATACCAGCTCGGCTTGCTGCGCCAAGCCGCCACCGTCGTACGTGACGCAAACAGCGTCTCCGCAATGCGCCCCTGCAGCGCATACAGCACGCGAGCCTTCTCAACCGGCACGTCACCCGCGAAGTCACGCAGGAACGCCTCTTCGCTCAGCTGCGCAAACCCGCCCGACTTGACGAGCCCCGCGCTCGCCGGCGGCGTCGGGAACTTGGCGGCCAGCGCGCCGTAGTCTTCTCCCGCATCGGGCGCCCGCGCCGCCACATAGACCAGCCCCACGACCTTCGGGTCGACGCCCGCCTCGCTGATCACCGTGCCGGCCCACGAGTGGCCGACCAGCAGCGTCGGGCCGTCCTGCAGCGCCAGGATGCGCTGCGTGGCGGCCACGTCGTCGGCCAGCGAGGTCAGCGGGTTCTGCACCGCGGTGGCGCGCAGCCCGGCGCGCTGCAGCAGCGCGATCACGTCGGACCAGCACGACCCATCGGCATACGCGCCGTGCACGAGCACGACGTTGCGCACGGCCGGTGCGGGCATGGTTGCCGTGGGTGCCGATGCCGATTGAGCCGCAGCAAGGCGAGCCGTGGCAGCAAGGCCGACGGTCGCGGCAACGCGGGTGGAGAACTGGCGACGAGTGAACATGCGGATTCCCGAGAGTAAGGATCCGATGCGTCGCACCCAGCGAGCCGGTTCTTACACCGCTCGCGCCATCTCGATCAAGCCTCGTCGAGGTCGGTGAACTTGTCCGGATCGACCAGGTCGCGCAGCGGCATGCGCAAGGCGTCCGCCAGGCGGCCCATGTTGTCGATAGAGATGTTTCGCCGCCCCAGTTCCACGCTGCTCACGTAGGGCCGCGTGATGCCTGCCTCCAGCCCCAGCGCCTCCTGCGACATCTCCCTGGCACGCCGCACCCGGCGCAGGTTGCGCGCGAACACATCGCGGGCCGTGAGCTTCTTGCTGGCGTTCTTTTTCATCAGCGAAGGATTGCGGTGTCTGCACAAGTACTCCACCTTCTTTGGGTTTCCAAGTGTTAACTTAGAGGTACCAAACGAAGTCTTTGAAATGTTTTTTGAACTTCAAGGGAAACATGCATGAGATCCATGGAAGTTAACTGCATCACCCTCCCGGGCCACCTCCCGCACCACTCGCTCATCACCCACATCGGCCACAGCCAGCGCAAATGGCGCATCGCCATCGCCCAGGCCATCCGCTGCATGGATCTCGATCTCGAGCGCTACTACGTGGTCGACACGCAGCTTCGCCAGTGGGTCTACCTCGATGTCGTGCGCGAGCCCGGCCAGCCGCCGCACCTGCGCGCTCGCACCGAGCGCGGCGAGTGGGCCGATCACCTGCTGGCGCTGCCGCACTGCGGCCGCGATTGCGGCGCACCGGTTCGCAAGCCGCGGCCTTGTTGCAGTTGCCCGTTCCGCTGAGGTTTTCGCCTAAAGTCAGTGCGCATGACCTTGCGCACCCACTACCCACCCATCGAGCCGCTGGAAACAGGGTTCATGCCCGCCGGCAACCTGCACTCGCTCTACTGGGAGCGCAGCGGCAACCCATCCGGCATCCCGGTCATCTTCGTGCACGGCGGCCCGGGGGCCGGCACTTCGGCCAAGGACCGCTGCTTCTTCGACCCCGCCCGCTACCACATCGTGCTGCTCGACCAGCGCGGCGCCGGCAAGTCGCTCCCCTCCGGCGAATGCCGCGAGAACACCACGCCCTTGCTGATCGCCGACCTGGAGCGCCTGCGCGAGCGGCTGGGCATCGCGCAGTGGCTGGTGTTCGGCGGCTCGTGGGGCTCCACGCTGTCGCTGGCCTATGCGCAGGCGCACCCGGATCGCTGCCTCGGCCTGATCCTGCGCGGCATCTGGCTCGCCAGCACCGAAGAGCAGCAGTGGTGGCTGCACGGCATTCGGCAGTTCTTTCCGAAGGAGTGGGAGGCGTTCGCGCATGCCATCCCGCCCGAGGAGCGCGGCGACCTGGTCGCGGCCTACCAGCGCCGCTTGAGCGATCCGGACCCTGCCGTGCATGCGCCGGCGGCGCGCGGCTGGAGCCACTACGAAGGGGCCTGCCTGCGGCTCATCCCGCTGCCGGTCGAGCCGCTGCGGCCCGAAGATTCGGTCTTCGAGCTGAACCTCGCGCGGCTCGAGGCGCATTACTTCGTCAACGGCGCCTTCCTCACGCCCAACCAGTTGCTGGCCGGCGTGCCGCGCATCGCGCACCTGCCTTGCACCATCGTGCACGGGCGCTACGACGTGATCTGCCCGGTGCGCTATGCCTTCGCGCTGGCCGATGCGTGGCCGTCGGCCAAGCTGGTCGTCGTGCCCGATGCCGGGCATTCGTCGATGGAGCCGGGCATCACCTCCGAGCTGGTCGCCGCCACCGATGCCTTCGCCGATGGCCGATGAGCTGAAGCCGATCTGCGGCGAAGAAGCCGTGTTGGCCATGCTCGACGGCTGGTTCGCCGGCCGGGCGGACGATTGGTGGGAAGGCTTCTACGCGGACCGCAAGAAGCCGGTGCCGTTCTTCGGCGATGCGCCGGATGAATGCCTCGCGGATTGGGTCGCGCAGTTGGCAGATCCGCAGGCCGCACCGCGCGGGCGCGCCCTCGACATCGGCTGCGGCAACGGTCGCAACGCGCGCTTCCTCGCGAGCCGGGGCTTCGATGTCGACGGCGTCGACTACGCGCAGGCGGCGATCGACTGGGCCACGCAGCGCGCGAGCGAGCTGGGTGTGCCGGTGCGTTGGCACTGCCAGTCGGTATTCGACCTGGCGCTGCCGGCCGGCGGCTTCGACCTCGTCTACGACTCCGGCTGCTTCCACCACCTGGCACCCCATCGGCGGCACACCTACGTGCAGCTGGTCAGCAAGGCGCTGCGCCCGGGCGGCTGGTTCGGGCTGGTGTGCTTCCGGCCCGAAGGCGGCAGCGGGCTGTCGGACGCCGAGGTCTACGAGCGCCGCACGCTGGGTGGCGGCCTGGGCTACACCGAAGCGCAGTTGCGCGCCATCTGGGCCACGGGGCTCGAGGTGCAGGGCACCCGGCGCATGCTGAAACCGCCGCCGGGCGCAGAGGTGTTCGGCGAGGATTTCCTGTCGGTGCTGTGGGCGCGCAAGCCGCTGTAGTGGCGCCAGGGCGGTTGATCGATCAGGCCTTGGCCGGCTTCCTGCCCGCCGGCTGCGGCTTTCTCGCCCGCGCGAGGTTCGACGTGATCAACGCCGCCGCCAGCGTCACCAGCCACGAGAAGTACACCCACAACAGGAACACCGGAAACGCCGCGAAGGTGCCGTACACCGTCTTGTAGGTCGGCAGCTTCAGCACATAGGCCGCGAAGCCGCGCTTGCCGAGTTCGAACGCGATGCCGGCGATCAGCCCGCCGATGGCCGCATCGCGCTTGCGCACAGGCGTGTTCGGCATGAAGTGGAAGAGGGCGGCCATCGCGATCGAGCCGATCAGCGCCGGCCCGAGCGTCAGCCCGAACTTGGCCCACGGCGGCAGCGTCTGGATCAGGCCGGCCGAGGCGCTCACCGCGTACGAGGTCGCCCACAGGCTCACGCCCAGCAGCGGCGGGCCCAGGCCGATCATCAGCAGGTACATGCCGACGCGCTTCAGGAACGGCCGGTTCTTCTTCACCTTCCAGATCTGGTTCAGCGCGTTCTCGACGGTCAGCAGCAGCGCGACGGCGGTGACCACCAGGAACAGCGAGCCGACCAGCGTCAGCCCGCCGGCGTTGGTCGCGAACTGCGCCAGGTAGCGCAGCACGGTGCGCGAGATCTCTTCGGGCAGCAGGCTGCGCAGCAGGTGCTCCTCGATCGCGTCCTCGAGGCGCTTGAACATCGGGAAGCGGGTGAAGAGCGCGAAGCACACCGCGAGGAAGGGGACGACCGACAACACGGTCGTGAAGGTGAGGCTGCCGGCGATCTGTGGCAGGCGCTCGGCGCGGGCGCGCTGGATCGTGAGACGGGTGAGGGTGATCATCGGGCGGCCATTCTGCCTGCGAGAATCCGCCGGCCTCTCGCACCGCTGACCATCACTTGCCGATGTTGCCGATGATTCCACGCTTGTCTCGACGCAGCCGCATCGCGGCCATGGCCGCAGCCGCCATCGTGGGCTTGGCCGCTGCCGGCTTCGCGTGGCTGAAGGCCGAGCACCGGCCCACTGAGGCCATTTCCGTCGCGCAGTCGTTCGTGGATCAGATGAATGCGCGCGGCGAGGGCTGCCGCATCGATCGCCTGGTCGGCATCGCGCCGTTCCAGACCAACGGCAACCGGCTGCGGCGCTGGGTGTCGGGGCGGGGCATCGACGAGCCGGAGCTGCAGATCGAGTTCGACGGCGCGTGCCCGCTGCGGATCACGCTGCGGCTGTCGTCAACGCAGGGGTGGCAGGTCGTGAGGTATGGAACTCACGCAGGGTAAAACCGATGCGCACCAACCACTGTTCGGACTGATACCGACCCCCAGTCGGGCTGACGCCACCCCCGTTCGGGCTGACGCCACCCCCGTTCGGGCTGAGCTTGTCGAAGCCCTGGTGCCATGCGAGCAGGCCCTTCGACAGGCTCAGGGTGAACGGGGGTGGTGGTGGATCCGTCGAACGAAAGTGACCCGTTCGGGCTGAGCTTGTCGAAGCCTTGGTGCCATGCGAGCAGGCCCTTCGACAAGCTCCGGGCGAACGGGGGTTTTCTGTTCGCTCCGATCCCGTCCGCCTGCCTCAAGCCGCCACCGGCGTGCGGATCAGGTGATCGAACGCCGACAGCGCGGCCTTTGCCCCATCGCCCGCGGCGATGATGATCTGCTTGAACGGCACCGTCGTCGCATCGCCCGCCGCGAACACGCCCGGCACGTTGGTGGCGCCGCGCGCGTCGACGATGATCTCGCCGTACTTGCTCAGCTCCAGCGTGCCCTTCAGGAACTCGGTGTTGGGCACCAGGCCGATCTGCACGAACACGCCCGCCAGCTCCACGCGGTGCTCGACACCCGTCGCGCGGTCCTTGTAGACCAGGCCGTTCACCTTCTGCCCGTCGCCGGTGATCTCGGTCGTCTGCGCGTTGGTGTGCACCGTCACGTTGGGCAGGCTGTGCAGCTTCTTTACCAGCACCGCATCGGCCTTCAGCGCATCGGCGAACTCCACCACGGTGACGTGCGACACCAGGCCGGCCAGGTCGATCGCGGCCTCGACACCCGAGTTGCCGCCGCCGATCACCGCCACCGGCTTGCCCTTGAAGAGCGGGCCGTCGCAGTGCGGGCAGTAGGCCACGCCCTTGTTCTTGTACTCGGCTTCGCCGGGCACGTTCACGTTGCGCCAGCGCGCGCCGGTCGACAGGATCACGCTGCGGCTCTTCAGCGCGGCACCGTTCTCCAGCTTCACGGTGATCTCGCCGCCCGGTTGCCCGGCCGGCTCCACGCCCGCCACGCGCTGGCCGTTCATGATGTCGACCTCGTAGACGCGGGCGTGCGCTTCGAGCGCGGCCGCGAACTTCGGGCCTTGCGTCTCGAGGATCGACACGTAGTTCTCGATGCCCAGCGTGTCCAACGTCTGACCACCGAAGCGCTCGGCGACGATGCCGGTGCGGATGCCCTTGCGCGCCGCATACACCGCCGCCGCCGCGCCGGCGGGGCCGCCGCCGACGATCAGCACGTCGAACGCGTCCTTGGTGCCGAGCTTGGCGGCCACGCGCGCCGCGGCGCCGGTGTCGACCTTGGCCAGGATCTCGGAGACCTCCATGCGGCCCGAGCCGAAGACCTCGCCGTTCAGGTAGACGGTCGGCACGGCCATGATCTGGCGGCCTTCCACTTCATCCTGGAACAGGCCGCCGTCGATCGCGACGTGCCGGATGCGCGGGTTCAGCACCGCCATCAGGTTCAGCGCCTGCACGACGTCCGGGCAGTTGTGGCAGGTCAGCGACATGTAGGTCTCGAACACGAAGTCGCCGCCGTCTTCGCGGGTCAGCGACTTGATCTGCTCGATCACCTCGGCCTCGACCTTCGGCGGGTGGCCGCCGGCCTGCAGCAGTGCCAGCACCAGCGACGTGAACTCATGGCCCATCGGGATCGCGGCGAAGCGCACGCCCATGCCGGCACCGGCCCGGCTGATGCTGAACGACGGGCGGCGCTCGTCGTTGCCGTCCAGGCGCAGGCTCACCAGCTCGCTCAGCCCGGCGATCTCTTCGAGCAGCTCGCGCATCTCGGCCGAGGCAGGGCGGTCATCGAGCGACGCCACCAGTTCGACCGGCTGCGTCAGGCGTTGCAGGTAGCCCTTGAGCTGGGCCTGGAGGGTGGCGTCCAACATGTGATGGTCCTTGTGTTGTTGTGTTCGGGTAGAGCTCCGCCCAGGACCCCGCCCGAAGGCGGGGCCGCAGAGCGGCAGAACAGGGGAAAACGAGAGAGAGAAGTCTTAGATCTTGCCGACGAGGTCGAGCGACGGCGTCAGCGTGGCAGCGCCTTCGTTCCACTTGGCCGGGCAGACCTGGCCAGGGTTCTTGGCGACGTACTGCGCAGCCTTCAGCTTGCGCAGCGTTTCCTTCACGTCACGCGCGATCGCGTTGTCGTGCACTTCGGCGGTCTTGATCACGCCATCGGGGTTGATCACGAAGGTGCCGCGCAGGGCCAGGCCTTCTTCCTCGATGTGCACGCCGAAGGCGCGCGTCAGCTTGTGCGTCGGGTCGCCGATCAGCGGGAACTTGGCCTTGCCGACGGCCGGCGAGGTTTCGTGCCACACCTTGTGCGCGAAGTGCGTGTCGGTCGTGACGATGTAGACCTCGGTGCCCAGCTTCTGGAACTCGGCGTAGTTGTCGGCCGCGTCTTCGACTTCGGTCGGGCAGTTGAAGGTGAATGCGGCCGGCATGAAGATCAGGGTCGACCACTTGCCCTTCAGGCTGGCTTCGGTGACCTCGATGAACTTGCCGTTGTGGAAGGCTTCGACCTTGAACGGCTGGACTTGGGTGTTGATCAGCGACATCGTGTGATTTCCTTGGTGTGCTTGGTTGGATGAAAAAAGCGAACTGGCAGAACGAATTTTGACCGCACTGCAGCATTTGCGGGATTAATTGACTGAATCAAGTCGATGGTTAAAAACTATCGATCGGGATCCCTCGATTCACGTCAAGGTCCACGTCAGAGTCGCATCGGGCTGACGACGTACTTGAAGCCGCTGCGCTGCGGAAAGGTGAACAGCACCGCCGAGCCCGCGTCCTGCAGCGCCATCGTCACCATGTCGGCATCGGTCTCGCCGAGCACCTCGGTCAGGTAGGTCACGTTGAAGCCGATCTCGATCGGCGTGCCGCCGTAGTCGATGTCGAGGTCTTCATCGGCTTCCTCGCGCTCGGCGTTGCTCGACACGATGCGCATCGCCCCCGGCGCCAGGCTCAGGCGGATGCCGCGGAACTTGTCGCTGGTCATCAGCGAAGCGCGCTGCAGGCTCGCGAGCAGGGCGGCCCGCCCGAGCGTGACGGCATGCGGGTTCGCCTTCGGGATGGCACGTTCGAAATCGGGGAAGCGCCCCTCGATCAACTTGGTGACGAACCCGATGCCGTTCAACTCGAAGCTCGCCTGCGCCGGCGCGAGGCGGATCTCGACGATGGCGTCGTTGCCCTGGCCTTCGCGCAGGTGGCGCTGCAACTCGTGCACCGCCTTGCGCGGCACGATCACCTGCTGCGCCGGCAGGTCGGCGTCGACCGAGGCTTCGGCCAGCGCCAGCCGGTTGCCGTCGGTGGCCACCAGCCGCACGCGTCGCCCATCGGTCGCGAACAGCATGCCGTTCAGGAAGTAGCGGATGTCGTGCGTGGCCATCGCGAAGCTCACCTGGTCGATCAGCGACTTCAACACCGCCTGCGGCAGGCGCAGCTCTGCGGTGGCGTCCGCGGCGCGCGCGACCAGCGGGAACTGCTCGGCCGGCAGCGTGTGCAGCATGAAGCGGCTGCGCCCGCCCTGCAGCCGCAGCCGGCCGGGCTCGGCCGTCAGCGTCACGACCTGGTCGGGCGGCATCGCCTTCAGGATGTCGACCAGCTTGCGGGCCGACACCGTGGTGGCGAAGTCGCCGGCATCGCCGCCCAGCTCGGCCTGGTGGCCGACCTCGATGTCGAGGTCCGAGGTGGTGAACGCGATCGTGCTGCCGGTCTTGCGGATCAGCACGTTCGCGAGGATCGGCAACGTGTGGCGCCGCTCGACGATGCCGCAGACCGCGTGCAGCGCGGCCAGCAGCTTCGCCTGGGTTTCCTTCAGGACGATCATCGGCGGCCCCTCACGGCTGCGCCGGCTTCGACTGCCCGAACAGCTGCGCCTGTTCGGCGGAGTGCTTGGCGGTGAAGCTGCGCATGAAGTCGCGCAGCACCTCAGAGGCGGCGAGCCCTTGCGACTGGCAGGCCTGCACGAAGGCATCGCGCAGGTCACGCTCGATGCGGATCCGCATCCCGGCGTCTTTGGTGTTCATCGGCAGCTCCGGTTTTTGGATACACACATGTGTATCCATCGCCAGGAAACTATACCGTGGATCAGAACGGCGCGGTGTCGGCCTCGCCGGCGTTGGCGCGCAGCTGGGCGTGCAGGTCGGCGATCTTCAGCTTCAGCGCGGCGTTCTCGGCGGTCAGCGTCGCGACGCGCTGCTGCAGCGATTCGAGCGTGTCGGCGGACGCGTCGGAGGGAGCCTGCGCTTGCTGCGATGGCGTCGCTGTCGCCGTAACCGCCGCCGCCTCATCGGCCGGCGCCTTGCGGCGCGAATCGCGGGCCCGCTTGGCGGCCTGCTTCAGTTCGTCCTTGCCGGCGGCCGCGGCGGCGACCTGCTCCGCGGCCGGCAGGCTCGAGACGGCCGCCGCGGCGTTGATCGAGATCGTGCCGGCCTTGATGGCCTCGACCAGCTCGGGCGCCGCCTGCTTGCGGATCTTCTCGATCAGCACGACCTGGTTGCTGCTGATGCGGGCCGCCTTCGCGAGCGCCTCGCGGGTGTCCAGCGCGGGCGACGGGCCGGCCGGCGCGGGCGGGGCGCCTTCGGCCGGCTCCGCCAGGCGCCGCGCGCGCTGCCCGGCGACGATCTCGCGCTTGCGCAGTGCCAGCACGCCGCGCTGGTAGTCCGACAGGCTGCGCCGGCCGAGGTGCTGGTCGATCATCCACAGGTGCACGTCTTCCATCGACTGGAAGCGCGTGCTCTGCACCGTCTGGAACGGCAGCCCGTGCTGGCGGCAGATGCCGTAGCGGTTGTGCCCGTCGACGAGCATGTCGCCCCACAGCACCAGCGCGTCGCGGCAGCCCTCGGCGAGGATGCTGCGTTCCAGCGCGTCGTGTTCGTCGGGCGTCAACGGGTCGATGTAGGCTTTGAGTTCTTCGTTGACGACGAGGTCCATGGGCGCGGGTTCGATGAGGCGAAAGGGGGCGCATTGTAGAGAGCCGCGACAATCGCCCGATGCTCCTTCGCATCCACCACGCCGCCATCATCTGCTCCGACTACGCGGCCTCGAAGCGCTTCTACACCGAGACGCTCGGGCTCGCGGTGCTCGCCGAGCACTTCCGCGCCGCGCGCAACTCGTACAAGCTCGACCTGGCGCTGCCCGACGGCTCGCAGGTCGAGCTGTTCTCGTTCGACAACGCACCGCCGCGGCCTTCGTACCCCGAGGCGCGCGGCCTGCGCCACCTGGCGTTCGAGGTCGACGACGTCGCGCAGTGCAAGGCCGCGCTCGAAGGCAAGGGCGTCGCGGTGGAAGACATCCGCGTCGACGAGTACACCGGCCGGCGCTTCGTGTTCTTCGCCGATCCCGACGGGCTGCCGCTGGAGCTGTACGAAGCCGCGCCCTGAGCATGCCGGGTCACCGCGAGTTGTGCCGCCCGGCCATTTCAGCGACAGTCGCGGATTACCCCCGTCTCTTCTCCCATTTCTCCTTCGGAAGCCACTACCCGTGTCCACCTCCGCCTCCAACGACCGTGCCTTCTTCGGCCACCCCGCCGGCCTCGGCTGGCTCGCCTTCTGCGAGCTCTGGGAACGTTTCTCGTACTACGGCATGCAGGCCCTGCTGGTGCTGTACCTCACCAACTACCTGTTCCTGCCCGAGAACATCGGCAACGTGGCCGGCATCGATGCGGTGCGCGGCGCCATCGAGAGGATCACCGGCACGCGCTCGCCGCAGCAGCTCGCCTCCGTCGTGTTCGGGCTCTATGCGGGCTTCGTCTACCTGACGCCGCTGTTCGGCGGCCTGCTGGCCGACCGGCTGCTCGGCCGCACACGCACCGTCGTGATCGGCGCGGTGCTGATGGCCGCCGGCCACTTCCTGATGGCCTTCGAGGCCAGCTTCTTCATCGCGCTGCTGTGCCTGCTGATCGGCGTCGGCTGCTTCAAGGGCAACATCGCGGCGCAGGTCGGCGACCTGTACGCGCCCGGCGACAAGCGGCGCGCCAGCGCGTTCCAGATCTTCATGCTGGCGGTGCAGATCGCGGTGATCCTGGCACCTATCGTCTGCGGCACGCTCGGCGAGAAGGTGGCCTGGCACTGGGGCTTCGGTGCCGCCGGCGTCGGCATGGTGATCGGCCTGTTCGTGTACCTCGCCGGCCGGCGCCACCTGCCGCCCGAGCCGCTGCGCGAGCGGCGTGCCGACCAGGCTGCCGCGCTGCCGCGCACCGCGATGACCGGCACCGAGAAGGCCCGGCTGGTGCTGCTGGTCGCGCTGATCCCGGTGCTGATGATGACGGTCGTCGG
>Ga0247784_1000376_pt1 | contig 12364 bp, 7 predicted proteins | sample UWRJL169409R5_FD_179909 | JGI IMG/M metagenome (GOLD analysis project Ga0247784, IMG submission 179909) | Plant litter microbial communities from Arlington Agricultural Research Station in Wisconsin, United States - UWRJ-L169-409R-5 | ecosystem: Environmental > Terrestrial > Plant litter >...
ATCGCCAGCCCGACGAACGTTTGATTCAGATGCATGGCATTGAATTGCTCGCCATAGGTCGCAAACCCAACGGCGTTGTTGTTCGCGAAGATGGCGGCGGCGCGGTCCTTGACGCCGCGCCGTTCGAGCTCAAGCCGACGCAATACACAATCGCAACTGAGCACGACCTGCGGCGGACCGATCCGACGACGCACATCTTCGAACGCTGCATGCAGGCCATCGATGATGTCCAGATTGCGTGCCACGGTCAGCACCAGCCCGGCGTCGATCGCGCAAAAGAACGTGAGGCTGCCGTCGTCGCCGACTTTCTGAATCGAGCGAACGTAATATTCGCCGCCCAAGCGCACGACGACCGGGTGAGCCGCGAAGATCAACGGTGTCAGTTGCGATACATCGAGTCCGACAGCCCTCGCAAACTCAGGGCCCGCAGGACGACCGTTGATTTCGCTGACGATGCGCCTCGACGGATCTGCGGCGGTGACCACCAGCTTGGTTGCAGAGGGCTCGAAATGCTGCGTGCGGAACATAGTAAATGGCAGCGTAGTGCGTACCAGTGTCAGAAGCCCGGCGTCGCTGTGGAATTCTCCGTTGTAATAGACATACGTACTGCCGAAACGGGTGCCATCGCCTGCCGAACCGCCGAGAAGTTGAATGCCTCGCAGGTTCTGATGCACCAGGCTCGCGACAAACTCTTCTCGCATCGATAGCCCGTCGATCAGCAGGAATCCGAATGTGTTGGCCGGCGTCAGCGTCGGACCACGAGCAGTAAGGTTCTCACGTAATGCCGAGATCGCCTGCGGAACGGTCTGCGAGCTGGCGACTGGGAGGTCTATGCATGCGGCTTCAAAGTCGCGCGCTCCGAACGATACGCCACTAATCGACTCGTTACTGTACGCCGATGGCGAGATTTCCCCCGCCGTCGTGCAGCCGATGAGCGGAGTCGCAGCGAATGCGCGACGCAGACTGGTAGCCAGGCGCTCGCGATCGTAATGCGGAGAACAGAAAAATACGGTGAGCGCTGCATCCTCCTGACGGATGGCCGCGGCCAGTTCGTGGGCTGCGATTTCCGGATCAGTGGACTGCGAAGCGCCACAGCGTATCGAACTCACCGATGTCATGTGACGCCCCCCGCATCAAGCGATACCGATATCGACGCACATGCGTACCAGATCAGCCAGTGATTGCGCCCCCATCTTGCCCATGATGTTTGCGCGGTGAATTTCCACCGTTCTCGAGCTCAGTCCGAATTGATCGGCGATGGTTTTGTTGGTCTCTCCCGCAGCGAGATGGCCCAGAACATCTCGCTCGCGTCGCGTGAGTCCGGAAAACCTTTCGCGTACTCCTGCCAGTCGATCGCGCTGCTGATTGAGCCGGCCGAAATGCTCGAGCGCCCGGTTGACGGCACCGATGACTGTATAGGCAGTCGGCGGCTTCTCGATGTAGTCGAAAGCGCCACACCTCATTGCAGCGACCGCGACGTTGACGTCCGATTGGCCAGATAGAAATATGAGCGGCAGAGTGCATTGACGTTGCTGAAGCTCGGCCTGGATCTGGAGTCCGTCCATTCCCGGCATGATCACATCGAGTAGCACGCAGCCGCTGTGGCACTCCTTGACGCCGTCAAGAAAGGCATGGGCGGTCGTATAGCCGCGATGGGCATAACCGACGCTTTCCAATGTGGCGCACAAGGCGCTCACGATCCTGTCGTCGTCGTCTACGACGTAAATCACCGGTGGCTTGGTCATGCTCGTAGGCTGCTGCGACCGTACATTAATATGTAGCGCCCGATGAAATCGAATCTTCATCGGTTGATGAAGCAACTATCGTCGTTACGCCTCGGGCCGTCCTTACGGACGTTCGCGTGGGAGTGCCGGGGAAGTACGGCATCCTGAGTGAACTGCATCACATGAATGTGTCCTCGGACCGGGATTTGGATGCGTATGGCGCGATGTCGTTGCTACGTTCTATTCCTATTGTCTGGCGATTTCATCTACCGCAGGCTCGAACAATATACATTCCATACTGGCTCCCACATACCGGATCGTGGGATCTGCAGTACGAAGGAGCCAGGGATCCATGAAGTCCGTATTACTCGTTGATGATGACAACAGCATGGTGCTCGCCATCGGGGTACGCCTGAAGGGCATGGGCTACACCGTGTACACGGCCAAGGATGCCGTGGGCGCGGTTTCCGCAGTTCGCCAGAACAATCCTGATGTCGTCGTGCTGGATATCTCGCTGCCAGCGGGCGACGGATTCGTTGTGGCCGAACGCTTACAGCGGATGGTCGGCACAGCGGCGACACCGATCATTTTTATCACCGCCAGCGAGAATCCGGAGCTGCGCGAGCGAGCGGCGAAAGCCGGTGCCGTTTCCTTTATCAGGAAGCCGTTCGACGCGACGCAACTTGCCAATGCCATCGAGACTGCGCTGTCACCTGGAGACAACTGGACTCCACTCACTCAGCGAGGATGACGATTGCATGAGTTGGCGGCGTGCGCTGCACGGTCGGGGGGCTTGGCCGTGACTGACAAACGTCATTTCAGCATCCTGCTGGTCGATGATGACGCCACTGTAGTGAGGGCTCTCGCCCGCATTCTCGATGAATTCACTCCGATGCGCTTTGCCAGTTCGGGCACGGATGCCCTGCGGCTGTCGCGCGAATCGGCGCCCGATCTGGTGTTGCTCGATGTCGAACTGCCGGATATCAACGGCTTCGATCTGTGTCGGATGTTCAAGAGCGAAGTCGCGCTGGCGGATGTGCCGATCATGTTCATGACCAGTCATGACAGCCTGCAGATGGAGACTTTAGGCCTGCAGATAGGGGCCGTGGACTTCATCAGCAAGCCGCCGCATGCACCACTGGTCGCCGCACGAGTTCGCACGCACCATCGCATGAAGGAGATGTCCGAGACGCTGACTCAGGCGATCAGCATGGATTACCTGACTGGCACGGCGAACCGCAGCAGGCTCTTGCAAGCGCTAAATCAGGAATGTCTGCGCGCACGCCGCTCCGGTTCGCCGTTTGCGCTGCTGCTGATGAGCATCGATGCTCTCGACGTCTATCGCCGACAATATGGCGAGCATGCGCAGGATGATTGTCTACGGGCAGTCGCAGACCGTTTGCGTACGCTGGCGCGGCGTCCTGCAGATTTGCTGGCGCACTGTGAGCTCGGCACCTTTGGACTGTTGTTGCCAGAGACCAGTGCGGCCGGGGCTTTGGCATTGTCACAGCGTGCAATCCGGGAGATCGATGCCATGAACATCGCGAATGAGAATTCTCCGAGCGCGCCGCATGTGACGCTGACAGTGGGTATCGCTTCCTGCGACAGGATCCACGTCGCAGCCGAAATTAGCAACGCACCGTCGTTGCACACGCATGCAATGCCCGATGACTTGATGAGGGCTGCGAAACACGCAGTGGACACGGCACAGGGCAGAGGCGGGCACCAGGCGGTTATCGTCAATGTATCAACCTGGAGATCCGCCGGCATCGACGCCGTCCTTCAATAAATCAAGGAGGATGCCGTTCTCATGATATGGGCGATCAATATCGGCGCGGCGCTGGCTGTCGGCGTGATGGTTGGCCGGTTCCTGGCCATGCGTCGCCAAAGATTCGGATCGGCGAGAGAGCTCGCACTCACCAGCGCGGATGCACCGCTGGAACCGCAGTCAGATGCGGCCGGCGAGCGAATTCATACAGCGGTGCGGGATCTGCATGTCCTCATGGACGCGATGCCATCGATGATCGGTTATTGGGACAAGCAGCTGCGTAATCGCTTTGCGAATCGTGCCTATGGCGCATGGTTCAACGCAGATCCGGAGAGTCTGCGCGGCAAGCACATGAGCGAACTGGTCGAGAATGAGCTGTACCTGGGTAATCTGCCGCATTGCCTGGCTGCTTTGAACGGTGCGGCGCAGACTTTCGAAAGATCCACACCGATGGCCGGTGGCGGCGGCGTAATAAATTCGGTCGTCCAGTACGTTCCGGACGTCGTGGACGGCGTGGTGGAAGGTTTCTACGTGCTCGTGCATGACATTACCGAGGTGACTCGCAGCAATCTGCGGATGACGGCGCTGCTACGTGAAAATGAAAGCCTGTTGAGCACGCTCGATCGACATGCACTGGTATCGATGGCGGATGCGCGAGGCCGAATCACTTATACCAATGAGAAATTTCGCACGGTGAGCGGTTACAGCCGCGAAGAGCTGATAGGCCAGGATCACCGCATCGTTCGATCGGGTTTTCATGACCGCTCCTTCTGGCTTGGTGTGTGGGGAACTTTGGCCACGGGGCAGTCATGGTCGGGAGAGATTTGTAATCGAACCAAGCAGGGCGCGATCTACTGGGTCGATGCCATCATCGCTCCGATCCTGGGCGATGATGGCCGGATCGAGAAATACATTTCCATCCGCACCGAGATTACCTCCACCAAGGAGGCTCAGCGCCGGCTGACACAGAGCGAAGCATTCCTGGAACGCGTCGGACAGGTGGCTGGGGTGGGTGGCGTTCGGCAGGAGTTTGCCAACGGCACCATGACGTGGACGCGCGAGACCTATCGCATCTTCGGCGTCGAGCTGGGCATAGCGCCGAGCGGTGAATTGATGGAGCAGCTGATGGAACCCAAAGCGCGGGTTGAGCTCAAGCAGGCGCTGCAGCTCGCTCAGGACACTGGCGCCGGATACGACCTGGAAATTGCCGCAGCCACGCTGTCCGGCGCGAAGATCTGGATTCGCGCTGTTGGGGAGGTCGAGTTCGAGAATGGCAAGCCGGCCCGGATCGTCGGAGCGGTGCAGGATGTGACTGCCCGACGCAAGATGGAACGTCTGCTGGTCGATGCGATGAGTGCCGCCGATCAGGCAAATCGGGCCAAGAGCGATTTCCTTGCCAATATGAGCCACGAAATCCGCACGCCGTTGAACGCCATCATCGGCCTCGGTTACCTGCTGGTGAAACAGCGCTGGGCCGAGAGCAGCGGGCGCAGCTCTCCAAGATTCAGTTTGCCGGTCGGGCGTTGTTAGGCGTCGTGAACAACGTGCTGGACCTGTCGAAGATCGAAGCCGGCGAGCTGCTGCTGGAGAACACCAAGTTCGATCTGGCGCAGCTGATTCATGAATTGGGGCAGATGCTGGCTGCGCAGGCCAACGCCAAAGGAATTCAACTGATCATCGATTCGCCGGCTGCATTGCCTCGCTACGTGCGGGGCGATGCGACGCGGCTGCGTCAGGTGTTGACCAATCTGCTCAACAATTCGATCAAGTTCACTGCCGAGGGTCAGGTCGAGTTGCAGGGCGCTGTAGTGAATGGCGACAGCGAACGTGTGCGAATTCGATGGGAGGTGCGCGATACCGGCATCGGCATCGCGCCGGACGCGATCAGCCGTCTATTTGCACCGTTCGCGCAGGCTGATGAATCGATCACTCGGCGCTTCGGCGGCACGGGGCTAGGTCTGTCGATCTGCAGGCGCCTGGTCCATCTGATGGGCGGCGAAATCGGCGTGACCAGTACTCCGGGCGTCGGCAGTGTGTTTTGGATCGAGGTTCCGCTGCAGGTGGCGGAAGTGCTCGGCAGTGCTGACGAAGATGTCGGCCCGCGCGCGTTGCACATTTTGATATCGCAATCGAGTGACAGTGCTACGGAAGCATTGCCTGCACTGGTTCAGGCGCTTGGATGGCGGCCTCGTTGCGTCAGACTCGGTGAAGAACTGATCGAGCGCCTGTCCGCGATGCAATCGGACGCTTGGCCCGATGTGATTCTGATCGACGCGCACTTGCGAGACACGGATGCCCTGCAATTGATCGCCAGGCTGCGGGGCGACTTTTCTCACATCGAGCTGCCGCCGATCATCGTGGCCGTCGATCCGGCCAGGAGCTACTTGAAGTTTGACGATCTGACGCGCAGCGCCGCTGCCACGGTCTCGGCTCCGGTGACCAGTTCCGCATTATTCAATGCAGTGAGTTCCGTGCTGGCCAAACGCGATGATCGATTCGAGCGCCTGATGCAGGATACTAACGTCGACGAAGTGCGTGCGCAGTGGCTGCCAGCCGTAAAAGTCCTGGTGGTGGATGACAGCAGTATCAATCTCGAAGTTGCCCGCGGGCTGCTGGAGCGACAGGGCGCCACCGTCGAAACGTGTACCAACGGCAGCGAAGCGCTCGATCGTCTGCGACGAGATCCGAACCACTTCGATATCGTGCTGATGGATGTTCAAATGCCGGTGCTGGACGGCAATGAGGCTGCAAGGTGCATTCGCGGTGAACTGCATTTGCGCAGGCTGCCGGTGATTGCGCTCACGGCCGGCGCACTGGTGGCGGAGCGACAACGGGCGTTCGATGCCGGCATGAACGATTTCATCACCAAGCCATTCGAATTGCAGACGCTCATTCGGGTGGTACGCCGGCATGTCGAACGGGTGAGAGGTTCATCGGTTCCCGTGGCGGTGGTGGGCAAGGAAAACGGGCAGACCGACGGCGAGGCTCTGGCATTTCCGAAATGTATCGACGCGAGGATCGCACGACAGATGTCCGGCAATGACATGGCGTTGTTCGGCTCGCTGCTGAATAGAGTGCTGCGAGAGTATTCGGATCTCGCGCAGCCCATCCAGTGCGATCTCACAGACCTCGCCTCACGACAGCAGTGGGTAATGCGTTTCCATAAGCTCAGGGGCAGTGCCGGCGTGATCGGAGCGACTGGCGTGCAGAAAGGCGCTGCCGTCGCGGAACAGGCAATGAACTCAGCGGATACGCCGGAGTCGGTGCAGTCCGCTCTCAATCGACTGACACAAGCGTTCGTTACCTTGATCAATGAAACGCAAGAGCTGCGCACCGCCCTGGAAACTACTGAGACGACGTCCGATGCAGCAAACGATACGTCGGAGGCGATCGACGAGCAAAACCTGTGCGAACTTCGCGAGCTGTTGGAAAGTCACAATCTTGAGGCACTGGACAAGTTTGCCTCGTTGGCGCCGCGACTGCGGCGAACGCTCGGGCCGGACCGATTTGCTCGACTGCATCATGCGGTCGAAAATCTGGACTTTCGCCTGGCCGCCGAAGTCGTGGGAGAGTCGGTTGTAACGGCGGTCAGCGATGAGGCGGCGGTGATGGCATGCGACCGATGAGACGTTACCGCCAGCGATAAACCCGGCTAGATCGAGAAGTCGCGATGAGTGCCGGGATAGTCAAGGCGCTCGATCTGGCACCGGCGTGCGCACTACGGAATAGTCGCTATTCGCTTCCGTCAGTCCACGGAGGGGAATTTATAAATTGCAGCCAATTGCACCTTCAACGACTAGGGTGCGCGCTGAAGATGCTGGAATTTCTAAAGTCAGGCATGTCCACAACCGAGTGTACCTATATAAGGTCCTATCGCGGCAGCTCGTCGTGTGATTCGGCGGGCTTTGGGAGTGCAGATGACGTTTCGTATCAACTCGATCCAGTTTCGGCTTGCGGCCATGCTCGCGGTCATGGGACTGATAGCCCTTGGGATCGGCGTTCTGGGCGTGCGCACCGGCGCCAGCATGCTGGAGGCACTGAATTTCGTGCATGCCGATCGAATGCGGCCTGCCGTCTGGATCGGTGAGATCAATGGGCGAGAGCGCGACGTCCTCATCGCAATGCAAGCCGCCGCGTCCTCGCGATCTGCGGAGGTGGTGCGACGAGCGGTCGATATTGCACGAGATAACGATGCAAAAATTCAGGTGTTGTGGGACAAGTACCAAACGACGCGCTTCACCGCAGAGGAAACGACGCTTGCGGAGGAGTTCTGGTCGCTCCGTCGAACCTCCGCGGCGGCGAACAGCGAAGTGCTCGCTCAGTTATCCGCTGGAAAATTTGAAGATGCACAGGCCAGGATCGACGCCTCGGCACGGCCGGCGTTTGAACCCATGATTACCTCGGCCGACAAGCTGCTCGCCCTGCAGTTGGACGTGGCGGAGTCGGCCGTGGCGGATGCCAGCACCGCGCATTCTCAGGAAAAGATGATCGTCATCATCAGCATCGTCACCTCCGGCTGCCTCGCAGGGATTCTGGGCTTTTTATTGGTGCGGACGATTGGCGGCGGGCTGTTGCGAGCGTCTTCGATCGCCAATTCAATCGCCAACGGTCGGCTCGGGAATGAGATCGTCATCGGTCAGGAGAATGAAATCGGCGCTCTCCTGCAGGCGTTGCGACAGATGGATACCAAGCTGGTCGAGATCGTGGGCGGCGTGCGTAACGCGGCCGATTCGGTCGGATCGGCAGCATCCGAACTTTCTCGCGGCAACGATGACCTGTCGCAGCGAACTCAGGAGCAGGCCTCAGCGCTGGAAGAAACGGCGTCGAGCATGGAAGAGATGACGGCGACGGTGAAACAGAACGCCGATAACGCGCGTCAAGCCAATCAGCTCGCAAGCGGTGCTCGTGGCCAGGCGGAGCGCGGCGGCGAAGTGGTGTCGCGTGCAGTGACCGCGATGACTGAGATCAACGAATCGAGCCGCAAGATCGGTGACATCATCAGTGTCATCGATGAGATCGCGTTCCAAACCAACTTGCTGGCGCTGAACGCGGCGGTCGAAGCGGCGCGTGCCGGTGAACAGGGCCGAGGTTTTGCGGTCGTTGCCAACGAAGTGCGCAGCCTCGCTCAGCGCAGCGCCACTGCCGCCAAGGAGATCAAAGATCTCATCGGCGACTCGGTGGAGAAGGTCCGCAGCGGCAGCGAATTGGTCGACGAGTCCGGCAAGGTGCTCGGCGAAATCATGGAAAGCGTCAAGAAGGTCAGCGACATCGTGGCGGAGATCGCCGCGGCTTCCGAAGAGCAAGCGCAGGGCATCGACCAGGTGAACAACGCCGTGACGCAGATGGACGACACCACTCAGCAGAACGCTGCGTTGGTGGAAGAGGCAGCTTCGGCGGCGAAATCCATGGAGCAACAAGCGCAACAGTTGGTGACGCAGATCTCTTTCTTTACGAGTCCAGGACACGTTGCCGAGCAGCGAAATTCACCGGCAAGGCCGACAGCTGATGTTCGAGCGCTGCCGAAAAAGGCGGCGCGCCCGTTGTCGGTGGTGAGCTCTCGTCCGAGTCAAGCGCCGTTGAGAGTTGGCAACGACAACAGCTGGCGGGAGTTCTGAGGGATCAGGAAACTTCATCCGGGATTTTGACGATCTCAGCCAGGACATTGCGTACCTTGCTGAGCGAGGGTGGCTTGCTGAGCACGACGTCGACGTGGATCGGTCGATCTTCCTCATATCGCAGGCGAGTGCCCCAGCCTGTCATCAAGATAACGGGCGTGGTGGGACAGGAAACTTTGACTGCCTGCGCCACCTGTCGTCCATCGACATAGGGCATGCCCAGATCCGTGAACACCACGTCGAAGGCCGAGCCGCTGTTCACTGATGACTGGAAAGCCGCGATTCCTACCTGTCCTCCTTCCGCCGTCGTGACGTCATGTCCGTCGGACCGAAGCGCGCTTTGCAGCGCCTGGAGGATGAGAGGATCGTCGTCGACGAGTAGAATTCGCAGCGGCCGAACGCGACTGAATGCTGGCGCGCGTGTCGTCGTCGGCATGGGCGACATCGCGGGCTGGATCGGGAAGCTGAGTCTCATTGTCGTGCCGACGCCAGGGGTGCTGTCGACATCGATGGTTCCTTCATGCCGCTGCATGGTTCCATACACCATGGCCAGGCCGAGGCCCGTGCCTCGATCGCCTTTGGTGGTAAAGAACGGTTCGAGGCAGCGTTGTTTCGCCAGTTCGTCCATGCCGATGCCCGTGTCCCGGACCTCTACTCGAATGTTATCGAGCTGAGTCGTGCTGTCAGTAACGCGGCCTGCCTGCAGCGTGAGCGTACCTCCGTGTGGCATGGCGTCTACCGCGTTGAGAACGAGATTCACGAGAGCGTCCTTGATTTCACTTTCCACCCCCATCACCGGTGGGAGCATCTCGTCGATGTCGGTGATGACGTTGATCACGATGCCTCGCTCCTGCGGCATGTCCTGCCAACGTGCACGCGTCAGGTCCACGACTCGGGCGATGACCTTGCCTAGATCAACTGGCAAAAGTTCTTGCTGTCGCTCGTTGGGTCGGTAGAACTCGCGCATTCGCGCCACCGTCTGAGCGATGTCTTGAATCGAATGTTGGATCGATGCCAATAGTTTCTTGGCGTGGTCGCTCAGATTCAGCTCGTGCTCCAATAGCAACTGAACGTAGAGCATGGCCGGCGACATTGCGTTGTTGAGGTCGTGAGCGATGCCGCTCGACATCTGCCCGAGAGCGCGCAATCGCTCTTGTTGCATGACCGCGCTCTGTGTCTGGCGAATCTCGTTGTAGGCGCGCTCCAAGTCGGCCAGCAGACGCGCCTGTCGTCCGGCGAGCGCCACGTGCTGGCTCAGCAGTCGCAGGAACTCGCAGTCGGCACTCGTGAAGCTGTCCCGATCGCGACGAGCGGCGATGAAAATTCCCGCGGCGGTGGCGTCCACATTGAGTGGAGCTAGCGCGAGAGTGAGCAGCCCGGCATCGGTAAAACGTTTGGTGAATGCCGAAGCCACGTTGGCAGTATCCGGCTCGTATATCAGCTGCCCCTCGAGGCATGTTCTAAAATGGTTCTCTTCGATCCCGAGCTGCGCGTTCGTCTGCAGTTGCATATGCGTTGCAAAGGGACGACTTTTGGGCCCGATTGCGGCAACGTAGAGCGACTGTCTATCGTCGTCGAGTAGCAGCACTGCTCCGAAATCGAGCGGCAGCTGTTCTTCCACGTGGCGCAGAACCGAGTCCAGGATGCTGTCGAGATCTTGCTGCTTGGCCAGAGCGCGCACCGTTTGATCGAGCAGGTTCAGGCGTTCGAGCTGAACCATCAAGCGTTCCTGACTGAGTTTCAGTTCCTGGAAATCGGTGTTCGATCCGAACCACTTTATGATCGCGCCGTGAGCGTCCCGAAATGGCACGGCTCGGGTCTTGAACCATCGATACGCGCCATCGGCGCGGCGAATTCTGAACTCCACATCGAAGAAATCGCCACGGGTCGTCGCCGCGATCCATTCCCGCTGGACGCGTTCGCGATCGTCCGGATGCAACTGATCGTTCCATCCATAACCGAGCTGCTGCTCGATGGGGACGCCGGTGTACGCCAACCATTGGGAGCTCAAATAGTCGCACCATCCATCCGGTCGGCACGTCCAGACGAGATGCGGCAGTTGCTCGGTCAGTGTTCGCATTTGGGCGTCACGGTTTCCCAACGCCTCCTGTGCAGCCAGTCTCTGCCGATCTGCGCGCGCCAATGCGAGTGCGTCGATCCATGTGATTGTCACGAATGTCACCGTCACACACAGCGCAAACATGGCAAGAGCGGATTCCGCGCCTACCCACGTCATTCGCACGGCGTAAGCCGCGGCCGCTCCGGCGAATAATGGAATCAACACAGCCGCAGGAATTATTCGGCGCGCGGTCGCGCTTCCGAGACGGCTTCGAGAAAAGATCGCCGCTATTCCGAATTCGGGTCGCAGGGCCAGTAGTCCGATGCTCGCCACGGTGATGTTGATGGCGGTGTGGATGGCCATTGCGGTGTAGGGGAAAAGCGGAATTCCACCGTAAAGATATCGAGCTATGCCCAGCCACCCGCTCATCAGGGAGATCAGAGCAAGCGTAGAAAGAACAATCGGCTTACGCGCGCGGGCGAATAGCAGCGCAATCCCCATCAGCATCAGCGAAGTTGCCGTCGCTGGAGACATCGTCATGGTGGCGATTGAATCCGCTCGCAGAGATTCAACGGCGAAACGATCCAGATCGATCGTGTATCCCGTCGCGTGAGCCGCGAGTCCGGACAAACCGATGAGAATCGTCAGCGATGCGAGCCAATGAGGCGCCCGAGCCGATTCGAAATGCTGAGCTGCCAGCGCCAGGGCAGATCCGAGCGTCACAAAACCAAACGCCGTCAGCGCAATCATGCGTGGCCAGCTTGGGACGATGTACGTCAGGCTGGCTATGCCGAACATCCACCCGAAAAGCACCACAGCGCCCAGCGAACACACGAAGGCTCCAGCGATCGTCGCCAGCAACACGCGCCCGCGCCTTTTTTCTGTGATGTTCATGGAGAAAACAAGGTATCAATTATTTGTCGCAGGGTCAGCGTCTGGCTTTTGCCGCGACGCCGGAAAATGCAAGCATGCCCGCAGTTGGGATGTACGTATCGAGCGTATGAACACGCACTTACAGTATCTGCTTGGGATCCGACCGAGGTGATCAATAACGCCGCCGTCTCTCGGCCCATCGAAACTTGAGTGAGTCGAGGTGCATGTGAGCGATCCAACGGCGAACCGCCTCCTTATTGTCGACGACGAAAAGCCATTGGTCAGCGCCCTGTGCGTGAGCTTGCAGCTGGAAGGCTATGCAGTT
>Ga0247784_1000377_pt1 | contig 12348 bp, 8 predicted proteins | sample UWRJL169409R5_FD_179909 | JGI IMG/M metagenome (GOLD analysis project Ga0247784, IMG submission 179909) | Plant litter microbial communities from Arlington Agricultural Research Station in Wisconsin, United States - UWRJ-L169-409R-5 | ecosystem: Environmental > Terrestrial > Plant litter >...
CTGGGTGCCCAAGCCGCGCCCGAGCCAAAACCCCCGGAATCTGCCAAGCCCGCGGAAAGTAGGGCGACCAAGGCGGACCCGAAGCCGGAGGCCAAGGCGGACCCGAAGCCGGAGGCCAAGGCGGACCCAAAGCCGGAGGCCAAGGTGGACCCGAAGCCGGAGGCCAAGGCGGACCCAAAGCCGGAGGCCAAGGCGGACCCGAAGCCTCGGGTTGCCGGCAAGCCGGACAAACCCAAGCCCACGACCAATCCGGCGGCGGAACCCGCTAAGCATCCCGAACCAGTCAAGACCACGGCTGCTCCCGACCCGCAGCGGGGCGTGGGCACGCGCTCGGTGGGGACATTGCCAACCGCGCCCGCGAGCGACGAACCCGAGTCGGCCAAAGCCTCCAAGCCGGTGAACGCGGACAAGTCGGATAAGCCCGACAAAGTGCGCACCGCGCATCAGAAGGGCAAGCCGCCGCGCAAACCTTCGCCGACTCTGCCCGTGGGTGCTCAACGCGTGCAGCCCGATCGCCTTGCGCGTCAGAAGATTGCCGAAGGCCCGACCGACGAGGACCTGCGCGCCGGCAAAGACGATCCCGAGCTGCGCTCCTTGAAGGCTGCTGAACGCGTGCTGTTTCCGCGCCCACTGACGGGCGTCGAGCCGGGCTGGTCCTGGGATTTGCCCGAAGCGGTCGGCAAAGTCGGCCCCGAGGTGATCACCCAGGGTGCGCCGAGCCTTCGTCCGAGCGGCGCGCGTCGAGAGGCCGTGGATGGCGCGCCGGATGCGGTCTGGCTGAAGAGCCTGGCGATGCCGAGTCTGCCCATCGTGCTCGATGAGTTCGTGATCAAGTACCTGCGCTTCTATCGTGACAGCCCGAGCGGCAAAGCGATCGCCCGCGTGTGGACCAAGAAGAGCGGGCGCTATGCCGCAGCCATCCGTGCGGAGCTGGGGCGCGCGGGGGTGCCCACCGAGCTGGTTTGGCTGTCGATGATCGAAAGCGGTCACAACCCGACCGTCGTTTCGCCCGCGGGCGCGGCGGGGCTCTGGCAATTCATGCCCGACGCGGGCCGCACCTACGGCCTAACCGTCGACCGCTGGGTCGACGAGCGACTCGACCCCGAACGTTCGACGCAAGCCGCCAGCCGCTACCTGAGTGATTTGTATCGCCGCTTTGGCAGCTGGGAACTCGCGATCGCCTCCTACAACATGGGATACGGGGGGCTCGCGCGTTCGATCCGCAAGTTCAACAGCAACGACTTTTGGGAGCTCGTTCGCTACGAAGCTGGCGTGCCTTGGGAAACCACGCTGTACGTGCCCAAGATCTTCGCGCTGGCGATCGTGATGAACAACAAGAAGGCGTTCGGGCTCGATGCCATCGAGACCGATCCGCCGGAGAGCTTCGATGTGGTGCAGGTCGGGCCGAGCGTGGCACTGGCGGATGTCGCACGCGCGGCTGGCACGACTGAAGCCGAACTCGCTACCTTGAACCCTTCTCTGCTCGCAGGGCGCACGCCGCCTGCCCTTCCAGGCTCGAGCAAGCCGAGCATTCGTGTTCACGTTCCCGTGGGCAAGGGCGTGCAATGTACGGCTGCGCTGTCCCGTATCGCCGGTGACGAAGACACGTTACAAACGTATCTGACCAAGTTCGGCGAAACCGTGGAATCGATCGCCAATGCGCATGGCGTGAGTGAAGCGCGGCTGCGCGCAATCAATCACGTCGAACCGAAGGAGCAACTGGCGGCGGGCACGGTCCTGCTCGTGCCGCGTACCGCGCGTAGCGCCGCCACACCCCCGAATGACGAGGTGGTCGTGGTTCCGCCGCGGGAATTTGCCTTTGCCGACCGCTCGCGCTTGTTTTATCGCGTGCTCTCGGGTGACACGCTGAGTCGAATCGCCAATGTGTTCGCGGTCAGCGTGGCCGACATTGGGCTGTGGAACGCGCTGGACGAGAACGCTCGGTTGCAATCCGGCATGGCTCTCCAACTATTCGTGGACAAGCGCAAGGCCTTTTCCGCGCGCACCATCAACCCCTCCGAGACGCACGTTTTGGTCGCCGGTACGCCGGAATTCTACGATTACTTCGAAGGCCAGAATGGCAGGAAGCGCGTGATCGTCAGCGCTCGCGAAAACGACACGCTGGCGATGCTGGGCAAGCGCTACGGCATGACCGTGGGCAGCATGGAACGCATCAATCGTCGATCGCGCACCGACAAGCTGCGCGCCGGAGAGAGTATCGTCGTCTACGTGGACCGCGGCCGCGCGGTGACTACACGCAAACCGGGCCCCGATGAAGACGTGGCCAGCGGCACATTGTTACCGCTGGAGCCTGCGCTCGCCGCGCCCAGTCCGGATCTTTCGGCCCCATCCGGGGACGCCAGCGCGACGCCAGCCGAAGTCGGCGCCCCGTAGCCAATCCTCGCTAGGATCTGGCATTTTTCGCGCACAAATGGGACATCGTAGGCCATGCCTCGCCTCACCGCCGTGATCCTCGCCGCTGGCCTCGGAACGCGCATGAAAAGCACGCTGCCCAAGGTGCTGCATCCGATCGCGGGTCGCCCCTTGCTTCACTATGCGGTGCGCGCCGCCTTCGAGGCCGGAGTAGAGCATGCGGTGGTCGTGACCAGCGGGCACCAGCAGATCGACGAGCTGCTCGCGCAGGAGTTCGGGGATCGCGTGCGCACGGTGGTTCAAGCTCCGCCGCGCGGTACCGGCGACGCCGCACGCATCGGCATCGAGCAGGTCGAGACCGACCGAGTCCTGATTCTGTGTGGTGACACGCCGCTGGTGCGAGCAGAGGAGCTTGCGGCGTTGGTGTCTGCCCTCGAGCAACCAGGCGCGGAAGAGTTGAGTCTCATGACCTGCGCCCTGGACAGCCCGCATGGCTACGGGCGCATCCTTCGCGACGCCGCTGGTCAGGTTACAGAAGTGCGCGAGCAGCGCGATCTGACGAGCCCGGAGCAGCACGCGGTGCGCGAGGTGAACGCCGGCATGTACGCTGGAAAAACCGAGGTCTTGCGCCGCGCCCTCGCGCAAATTCAACCGAACAATTCCCAGGGCGAGTATTACCTTACCGATGTGATCGGTTTGGTCGCGCGGTCCAGCCGAGTCACGGGGGTTCTCGGCCACGCCGATGCACTTCTGGGTGTGAACGACCGCGCTCAGCTCGTGGAGGCGGAAGAGATCATGCTGCGCCGGATCCGCCAGCGTCACGCCAAAAATGGCGTCACGGTGCGCGGTCTCGCGCGCATCGATGACCAAGTCGAGATTGGGGAGGACTCGCTGATCGAGGCCACGGTGACGCTTCGCGGTCGGACGCGCATCGGAAAGCGCACCATGATCGACGCGGGCTGCGTGGTCGACGATTCCACGATCGGTGACGGGGTTCTGCTCAAGCCCTACACCGTGGTCACTTCGAGCAACATCGGCGATGCGGCACAGCTCGGTCCCTTCACGCATCTACGGCCCAAGTCCGAGATCGAAGCCGAGGCACACCTCGGCAATTTCGTAGAGACCAAAAATACGCGTATCCGTCGCGGCGCCAAGGCCAATCACTTGGCGTATCTCGGGGACGGCGACGTCGGTGAACGAGCGAACGTCGGCGCAGGTACCATTTTCTGCAACTACGACGGCTTCAACAAAAACAAGACCGTGATCGGCGCAGACGCCTTCATCGGCAGCGATTCGCAGCTCGTGGCCCCGGTCACGATTGGCCGCGGGGCATACGTCGCCAGTGGTACGACCGTCGTCACCGATGTACCGGACGACGCGCTCGCGCTCGGTCGCATCAAGCAGGAAAATAAGCTCGGCTATGCGCCCAAGCTCAAGGCGCGCTTCGCGGCCATCAAAGCCGCCGCCAAGAAAACCTGAGTTGGCTTTTGGGCTACTGCGCGGCGCGCCGGCCTGCGCTCGACACGACCGTGTCGACGATCGCGGAAATCGGCTCGGATGCGGCGCTGGGAGAGCTCGGCAGCTCGTGCGCCATGCGACGGCGCTTCACTTCCAAATACGAGGCCGAGAACGGATTGGCGGGGATCAACACGGGCAAGCGTGCCTCGACCGTGACGCCGAGCTTTCGAAGCTCATCCACCTTGGCCGGGTTGTTCGTCATCAGTTCGATCGACTCGACGCCGAGCTCACGCAGCATGGCGGCCGCGACGTCGTAGGTTCGCGCATCGACCGGGAGGTGCAGGAGCTCATTCGCCTCTACCGTATCAGCGCCCATGGCCTGTAGCGCGTAAGCGCGCACCTTGTTGGCCAAGCCGATGCCGCGCCCTTCTTGACGCAGGTACAAGATCACGCCGTAACCGTGCTCGGCGATCGCTGCTTGCGCGTGATCGAACTGCTCACGGCAGTCACACTTGAGGGACGAGAACACCTCGCCGGTGAGGCACTCGGAGTGCACACGCACTGGCACGTTGCGGCGGCCGCGGACTTCACCCATGACGAGCGCGCAGTGCTCGCGACTCAGGCTCGGATGCACGCTCGGATCTTCCCAACGAAACACGCGCAGCTGGAACAGCCCGTGCCGGGTGGGGAGTGGCGCCACTGCGAGCTGCTCGATGCGAGCCGTGGGCTGATCGGCCCGAGACAAGGTATCCATCACGCTGCTTCCGTCAGTCAATGTGGGGCTGGCTTTCCTCGCGGTCAAGCTCGTCGCTCGCCTGCGCGGGACGAGGGCTGCGTGGGCAGGGCCGCGGAACTTCGACAGAGCTTCAAAATGCCGTGTTCGAGCACGGATTTCGCCGGTCGTTTCGAGCCACCTTTCAGCGCGTAATCGAGCTCGGCCAGGGTTTCCAGCCAGCGTTCCAAATCTGCGCGTGCGATGCGTTTGACCTGTTCGGCCAGCTCGCGAGCCTTGAATGGAGGCGCCCCAGCCCGCACCGCAGCATCATTCGGAGACGCACCCTCGCTCAGCGCGGATTCGAAGCGCAGCATTTGGCGGGTGGACCAGGCGAGCAAACCGACCAAACGCAAACCGCGATCTTGCGGATCGTACACCTCGTCGAGCGCGCTCAAGGCCGCCCCCGGATCGCGCTGGCTGACTGCCGTCACCAGCTCCCAAACCGTTTTTGCGCGCAGCCGCACCACACATTCGGCAACGACGTCTTCGCTCACCGCGACGCCCACGCCCGCGTACAAACAACAGCGCTCCAAGGCGTCGGTGACGGGTCCAAGCTCGGGCCCCGCGAGCTCTGCGATCAGATCAGCGACGCCGGCCTCGAGCGGATTGCCGCGCTCGCGCGCCGCGCGTTCGATGAACCCAGGCAAATCAGCGCGGGAAAGGGCTTCGCAATTTACCAACCAACCGTCTTTGCGGGCGGTCGTGACCAGCTTGCGGCGTTTGTCGAGGTTCCCGCCGAGCAGCACGAGGGTGGTGCTGGGGGAGGGGTTTTGCGCGTACTCCAGCAAGCGATCGAGTGGGCTGAGCTTGTCTTTGCCGTCGTTGCCTTCGCGCGGCTCCCAGTGTTCCAGTCCGCGCACGAGCACGAAGCGGCGCTTGGCCATCATGGGTAAGGTCCGCGCGGCTGCGAGCGCCGTCTCGACGTCGGTCTCTTGAGCTTGCACCTGGTCTTCGTTCAAGCCCGGAATGCCGCCCGCGGTGGCGGCGGCCTTCAGCGCTTGGACGACTTTGCCCTCCAGGTGGCGCTCCTCACCCATGAGCAAGTACACGGGGCGGAGCTTTTGCTCCTGTGCTTCGCGGATGGCTTGTTCGGGGGTCATTGGCTCGGTTGGTCGGGGCGGCGGAGCATTATTGATGGCGCCGGGGGCTGCAAGTACGCGATCGGCCACACATGGAGGCGACGGCGCATTTGGCATGTAGTAAGAAGGCGGAGTCGTGAAAGCTCGCGTGCGTGCCTCGAAAGTACTAGTGCCCGGACAAAGTTCGCTCGTCGTGATCGGCAATTTCGACGGTGTGCACCTCGGTCACCGTGCGGTAATCGAATCCGCCTTGTCCGAGGCGCGTGGGCGCGGGCTCTACCCGTTGGTGTTGACCTTCGATCCCCACCCCGCGGAGGTCCTCGGCCGCGGCGCGCGCCCACCGCTGACCGTGCTCGAGCGCAAGATCGAGCTGATCGAGCGGCTGGGTTCGGAGCTGAAGGTCGTGGTCGAACCTTTTACGCTCGCACTTTCACAATTCACGCCCGCTCAGTTCGCGCGACAATTCCTGGTCGAGCTGCTCGCGGCGAAAGTCGTGATCGTCGGGGAGAATTTTCGCTTTGGTCACAGCCGCGCGGGAGACTTACCGACGCTCGTGGCGCTGGGGCTGGAGCTGGGCTTCGCGGCCCATGCATCGTCTTTGGTTGGCGACGCGCAAGGGCCGTATTCGAGTACCCGCGCGCGCGCCGCGCTGGCATCCGGTGAGCTCGCGACGGTCGAGGCAGTGCTCGGCCGCCCGCATTCGTTGAGCGGCACGGTCGTGCACGGCATGCAACGCGGTCGCACCATCGGCGTGCCCACTGCCAACCTGGGGGGCGTTGCGGAGGCCTTGCCTCCTTACGGAGTGTACGCGGTGCTGGTCGATCGCGTTCGCGACGGAGTGAGCACGGCTATCGGTACGGGCGTCGCCAATATCGGGCTTCGCCCCACGGTCGACGCGGGCTTCAGCGTAGAAGCGCACTTGTTCGACTTCTCCGAGGACCTGTACGGCGAGACCTTGCGCGTGCACCTCGTGTCGCGCTTGCGTGAGGAACGAAAATTCTCCGGCCTGCCCGAACTCAAGGCGCAAATTGCCCAGGACAGCGAGCAAGCGCGGAATGCGTTGGCGGCAGCGCGGCCCGATCCACTCGCGGGCGGCGCTTGGCGCTAGCGATACCAAGGACCTTGACCTCGCGCGGCTCCGGGCCGCAATAATAGCCGGCCCATGGCCGAAAGCAGCGACGACCTCGAGCGCCTCAGCCGCGAACAGCTGATCTTGAAAGCGCGCGTGCTCGGCGTCGAGCGCGCGGAACTGATGACGCGCGTCGAGCTGCGCGACGAGATCGTGCGTCGCTCGGAGCCCGACATCGCCCAGCAAAAGCGCGCGCGCGGCTTCCTCGGCGTGGCGCGTGACCTGGTCGCCAGCGTGGTCGAAGCCGGCCTCAACTTGCCGGACGCCGCCGCCCTGATTCGAGGCGACAACAATCGCGAAGCTCATTGGAAGGGCCCGCCACCCGTGGCGACGGTCACGCTCGCGGAGATCTACGCCGCTCAAGGCCACCTCGATCGGGCACTGCGCATGCTGGATGAAGTCCTGGCCAAAGAGCCCGATCACGATCCCGCGCGCGCCCTGCGCACCCGGCTGGCCACCGCGACCGATTTGCCCGTCGCGCCTGCGCGCCGCCGCCAAAAAATCTCTTTCGCTGACAACTCGAACGTGATCGTGCCCGACCTCGATCGCGTGGAGGCGGTGGAGCCCGCCCCCGCGCTCGAGCCGGAACCCCTCACCACCGCACCGCCCCAACCGCCCGAACCCGCCTCCGTCCCCGAACCCGCCTTTGAGCCCGTTTCTGCGCCGGAACCGGAGCCGGTTCTCGTTTTCGAACCCGCGCCGGAACCGGAACCGGAACCGGTGCTGGTGTTCGAACCCGCGCCGGTGTCTGCACCCGAACCCGAGCTCGTCGCCGCGACCACCCTCGAGCCCGCGCCCCCTGCCGAGCCGCTTGCCGCGACGCCCGCGAACGAATCTCTCCCCGTGCCGGTGCCGGTGCCGGTGCCGGTGCCGGTGCCGGTGCCGGTGCCCGCTCTCCTCACGCTCTCCCTCTTCGGCCAACGCCAAATTTACTGGGAACTCCCCCCCGAATCCCTGACGGCGCTGCGCGCGCATTCGCCTGGTGGTCGCGCGGTGGTTCGCGTGATCAGCTTCCGCACTCGTTCCGGTCGGGTCGAACGCGCCACGCGTGATCTGAGCCCCGACTCCGAAGTGGGCTTCGCGGTCCTCCCTGACCTGCGAGCGGATGCTGTCGTCCGCGCGGTTCTCGGTTGGGAAGCCGATGGCCGCTTCATGCCGTACGTGGTCGCTTCGGATCTGGCCTCCGGCAATCCAAGTGCGCGGCGTAACGGTCCGTTCCGCGCGAACCCGCTCATTGGCTCCGTTGCTCACGAAGTGGAACAGCGGGCGCTGAGCCATTGCAGTCGCCACCCATCGCACTAATCGGCGCATTCAGTTCGCAACTAGCGCGTCCCTGCGCCCGAACTGCCCCTCATGCGGGTTCTTTGGGTGGCAATCCTGTGCGGCGTGGTTCTGGCCGCTACGCCGGCGCATGCCTCGCGTAGTCCTACCGGCTTTTCGATCTCGTTCTCCGGCGAGTATCGCACTGGCCGATTCATTCGCGAGTGGTCCGGCTTTCTCACGCTCAATATTGCGCTCGAGCGCTTTGCAGCGCCGACAATTGCGCGCGCGCGGCAGGAAGAGCCTCAACCGTTGCGCGCCGAGTCGCCCCTTTCAGCGGGCCCGCGAACGACGCACGCTGAATGGCGAAAAGCGGGGAGCGATCGAGCGCCGCGCGCCGAACGGCGTCTGGCCGACGCATCTCGGGCTATGCGCGCCGAGCCACGCCTAGCAGAGGGACCCCCCAAGAAAGAAAGCGACCCCGCGCCCGCGCTCCCTGCTCCTGCGGCGCCGAGGTCTACGCCCGCGCCGAACGGCTCACCTAAGCCCGCGCCCACCTTGAGCTCGAAACTCGCGCGCGGTGCGGTGCGACACGCGCTGCTCAGCGCGGGCTACACGAACGCGCGCTCGCGATTGTTCGGCTTGGCAAGCCGCGCGCGCAGCTCGGCGGTGTTGCCCGAGCTCGGCGTGCGCACGCTGCGCAGCTCGGGGCAACTGCTGCGTCTGACTCCGACGGTCGACGATCCGAATCGCTACACTCAAGCCGGCACCTCCGAGCTCACCATCGAAGCACGGCTCACCTGGCATCTCGATCGACTGGTGTTCGCCGACGAAGAGGTCGCTTTGGAGCGGTTGCAAATCGAGCGCGACGCCGCCGAACGTCGGCTGATCGACTACGTGCTGGAGCGTCTCGAGCTATGGCAGCGGGGCAGGGTGCGAGCCGCCGACCCCGATACCGAGCCCGAACAACGTGACGCGGCCGAAATCAATGCCATCGCCGCCGCCGTCGAGCTCGACGTGCTCACGGACGGCTGGTTTTCTCAGGCAATCGGCGAAAGCGAAGGCCCGCGCGCAGCACAGAGTGGCGAACCGGCCCGAGTCGAGGTAAACACCCCCGGCCATGCTCGCTGATGCACGCAATTCCCTGTCCGACCTCCAAAGGCGCGTCGATGCGCTAAGGGGGTCTCTTTGACGTCCCGGCACTGAAGCGGGAAATCGAAGAGCTCGACGAATTATCTGCGGCGCCCAAATTCTGGGACAATCAAGAGAAGGCCCAAGCCCTGATGCGCAAACGCGCAACGGCGGTGGAGAAGCTCAGCTGGATCGAGTCGCTGAGCAAAGACGTGGCTGACTCCTCGGAGCTGCTCGAGCTGGGGGCGGCCGACAACGACGAGAGCATCACCGGCGAGGTCGAGGCGCAGATCCCGGCCATCGAGGCCCGCGTGCGCAAGGCGGAGCTGCAACGGATGCTCTCTGGCCCGGTCGATCATGCCAACGCAATCGTCAGCGTTCACCCCGGTACGGGCGGCACGGAGGCCAAGGATTGGGCCGAGATGTTGCTGCGCATGTACTTGCGTTGGTGCGAGCGTCGCGGCTTCAAGACCGAGGTGATCGACTTTCAACCGGGTGACGAAGCCGGAATCGATGGCGCATCGTTCACCGTTAGCGGTCCCAACGCCTACGGTTACCTGCGTGCGGAAATGGGCGTGCATCGCCTGGTCCGCATCAGCCCGTTCGATGGCAACGCGCGTCGCCAGACCAGCTTCGCGGCGATCGAAGTCACGCCCGACATCGAAGACGAAATCGACATCGAGATCAAAGACACGGATCTCGAGACCACGACCATGCGCGCGGGCGGCAAGGGCGGTCAGAACGTGAACAAGGTCGAGACCGCGGTGCGCATGAAGCACATCCCGAGCGGGATCGTGGTCGTGTGTCGCGCTGAGCGCAGCCAGCACCAAAACCGGGCCATGGCGCTAAAGACGATGAAGTCCCGCCTGTATGAGCTCGAAGCCGCCAAGCGTGAAGCCGCTCAAGATCGCTATGAGGCGGCCAAAGGCCAAATTGCCTGGGGCAGCCAGATCCGCAGCTACGTGATGCAGCCCTATCAGCTGGTCAAAGACTACCGCAGCGAGCATGAAACCTCGAACGTGCAGGGCGTGCTGGATGGCGAGCTGGATGCCTTCATCGAGGCGTACTTGCTGAAGAACGCGGACCGCAGCACCAACAGCCAAGCAACGCCGCCCACGGCTTTGGCGTGATCGCGCCACCTTCGTGAGCGCAATTCCGGTCGCGGCGTTGTAGACGCCCCCCGCCACTCGCGCTACACCGAGCGCGATAAATCATGGAGAAGAGTGGCGAAGATGCGCTGATCGAGGCGCGGCGTGGCAAGGCGGAGCACCTTCGCTCGCGCGGTCAGAATCCGTTCGCGAACGACGCCGCCGAGGCAAACCGCAGCCTGTTGCGCGATCTGCGTGAGCAGTTCGCGTCCGCGTTGGTCGAGCCGGTTTCCGAGCTCCGCTACGATCCCGTGAAGGTCGAAGAGCTGGCGGCGGGGCGCGAGTACTACGTGCTGGGCAGGCTGGTTTCGCGGCGCGGTTTCGGCAAGGCCTCGTTTCTTCGCTTGCGCGACATGAGCGACGAGCTGCAGCTGTTCGCCAAGCAAGACGTGCTCGGCGAAAGCTTCGCGGCACTCGAAGACATCGACATCGCCGATCACCTCGAGGCGCGCGGTCAAGCGATGGTGACCAAGACCGGCGAGCTCAGCTTGCAAATCACCTCGCTGCGGCTGCTGACCAAAGCTCTTCGTCCGCTACCCGACAAGTTCCACGGCTTGACCGACGTGGATCTTCGCTATCGCCGTCGCTACGTCGATCTCGTCGCAAACCCGGAGGTCAGCGTCGCCCTGCGCGCCCGCTCGATCATCGTGCAAGGCTTGCGTGATTTCTTGGACTCGCAGGGCTTCCTCGAGGTCGAGACGCCGACCTTGCATCCGCTGGTCGGCGGCGCGGCGGCCAAGCCATTCAAGACCCACCACAATGCCCTCGATCTCGAGCTGTTCCTGCGTATCGCTCCGGAGCTGTACCTGAAGCGTTTGCTCGTGGGTGGCCTCGAGCGCGTGTACGAGATCGGCCGCTGCTACCGCAATGAAGGCATCAGTACTCGCCATAATCCCGAGTTCACGATGCTCGAGTTCTATCAAGCGTACGCCACGTACGAGACCCTGATGGGCCAGGCCGAGCGCCTGTTTCGCCACGTGGACGCGTTCCTCGAGCGTCGTCTTTCGGCTCTCGGCCTCGCTTCGCACTACCAGCGTTGGCTCGCCGAGCGCCCGTTCGCGCTCGATGAGCCGTTCGCGCGCGTACCAATGAAGCTCGCGGTGAGCTCCGCGCTCGCCCGCGCGGAGCTGCCCGCCGAGATTGCGGCCCAGTTTGCCGAGCTCGCGTTCGTTCTCGGACCAGATGGTAAGCGTCTGCCCAGTCCTTTGGATGCCGCCGTCGAAGCTTGGAAGCTGCGCTCGGAGCGCGCCAAGACCATCGATTGGGGCAACCTGCGCCGCGCGCTCACGCACTGCAAATCGGATGGGGAGCGCTTGTTCGTCGCTTACGAATACCTCGCAGAACCGTTTTTGGCGGTGGATTATCGCGCGACGGGCAGCGATAAGAGCTTGCCCGTGTTCATCACCGATTACCCTGCAGAGGTTTCGCCGCTGGCGCGGAAAAAGGACGCGGATCCCACGCTGGTCGATCGCTTCGAGCTATTCGTGCACGGCCGAGAGCTGTGCAACGCGTTCAGTGAGCTGAACGATCCGGACGACCAAGCAGCGCGCTTCCGTGCCCAGCTCGAGCTCAAGGCGGGCGGCGCCGAAGAGACCATGGACTACGACGAAGACTACGTGCTGGCTTTGGAGCACGGTATGCCGCCCGCGGCGGGCTTCGGTTTGGGCGTGGATCGTTTGGCGATGGCGCTCACCGCGCAACCCTCGATCCGCGACGTGATTGCCTTCCCGTTGCTTCGTCCCGAGTCGGCATGATCTTCGCTGCGCCAATCTTCGGACCGTTGCTGGCTCGGCTGTGGCTCGGCGGGGGCATTCCCGGTCGGATTGCGCTGGTCGGCACGCTGATCTCCGTTTTGGGTGGCTTGATCTGGCGCTTCCTCATCCGTCGAGCACTGCGCAAGGGCGGCAAGAACTTGTTGCGCTGGCTGACCGCGGTCAGCTTCGTTCTGCTCGTGGGGCTCGGAACCTGGGTGAAACGCTTACCCGAACCGCGTGG
>Ga0247784_1000380_pt1 | contig 12243 bp, 5 predicted proteins | sample UWRJL169409R5_FD_179909 | JGI IMG/M metagenome (GOLD analysis project Ga0247784, IMG submission 179909) | Plant litter microbial communities from Arlington Agricultural Research Station in Wisconsin, United States - UWRJ-L169-409R-5 | ecosystem: Environmental > Terrestrial > Plant litter >...
GGCGCCGAGGCTCAAACCTAACAAGACTGACGCTACTGTGAACGTCCACAACGGCAGCGGGGCGGACAACACTGCCAATCCAATCGCCGACAGCGAGAAGAACACGAACGCGATCCGGCGCGCGTCGAAACGATCCACCAGCAAGCCGATCAGCAAGCGTCCGCCGAACGCGGCCCAGCCAAACGCCGACGCCAGCCACGATGCTTGCTTTACCGGCACGCCGCGATCCTGAAGCATCGGCACCATGTGCGGAATCAGTCCGTACAGCACGAACGCGAGCCCGGAGAAAATTGCGATCAAGCTCCAGAAGTCGCGTCGATGCATCGCTTCCGCCAGCGTGTCGCCGCTGCTCGCCGGTTGCTCCGCATGCTCGCCGCTTGCCGCACCATCGGGATGCAAACCGAACTGCTGTGGTTTCTCGTGCAAAAGAAACACGATCATCGGCAACGTGAACAACAGCATGATCAAGCCGAGGCCGACGTAACCGCCGCGCCAGCCATAGTTCGCAACCAAGTGATCGGTGATCAGCGGAACGTAACCGAATCCCAACCCGGTGCCGCTGCCGGCGATGCCGATTGCCAGACCGCGGCGGCGATCAAACCAGGCAGTCAGCACCCGCATGTATGGGACGCTATTCGTACCGACTGCGATTGTTCCCATCGCCACATACACGGCAATGAATTGCCAGTACTGAGTAATGCGCGAGGCAGCGAGTAACGCCAAGCCAAAGACGATCACGGAGGGAATCAGCACTTGCTTCACACCCCAGCGGTCGACGAGCCGACCCATGAACGGCAGCGAGAACGCCGTGCATAACATCATCACCGACACGGCCGCACTGACCGCCGTGCGGCTCCAGCCGAATTCCTGACCTAACGGCCCACCCAACAGGAATAGCGAGGACAAACCGAATGCCGCGGGTCCGGTGGAGATGCCGAGCAGGCACACCACGATGGTCAGCCAGCCGCGATAAAAGATCTTGTTGTCGGACATGGGTCGCCAATCGCTGCCTATAACAAAAAGCGGCCGCCCCGCCGTCGGAGCGGCCGCTATCACCACGCTTCCAATCAGAAGTTCGTCGAAACCCTCAACCCGACGGTGCGCGGACGCGTCGTGTAAACGCGATAGCCGTCGCCGGTCACACGCAAACCGATTTGCGGAACTTCATCGGTCACGTTGTCGACGAACAGGCCGGCGTCCCAGCTATCGACGCGCACGCCGGCGCGCAGGCCGACGAGGAAATAACTATCCAGCTTTTGATAGTCGTCCGACTGGCTGTTGAAGTTGGTGAACGACTCGCCGCGATAGTTGAAGTTGGTGCTGGCGTAACCGGTCAGCGCCGAGGAGAACGGCACTTCGTATTGCACCTGGCCCGCATACGACCACTTCGGCGTGTACGGGATACGGTCGCCATCGAAGCCCGATGTCTGCGCCGTCGACGGCATGTCTTCCGACAATTTCGAATCGGTGTACGTCGCGCCGAGATTGAACGACAGGGAATCGGTTGGCTGCGCGTTGATCTGGAACTCGAAGCCGTTTACGTAGCTCTTGCCCGCGTTCGCGATGTAAACAAACGTCCCGCCCGGATCGGTGACGGAGATCTGCTGATCGGACCAGTTGATCCGATACAGCGCCACTTCGGTGTAGAACATGCGGCGCATGAAGTAGGTTTTCGCACCGACTTCATAACTCCACAGCGTGTCGGACTCGTACTTCGCCGGTGCGATCACACCCTGCTGAGCGGCTGCATCGGAGTCGTTCGCACCGCCCGGACGGAAGCCTGAAGCGATTCGGCTATACAGCGTGGTGTCGCCGGTGAGCTTGTAGGTGAGCGCAAAGTTGTAGCTCATCTCGTTTTCGCTGGTGTCTTCGTCCAGCGAGAGCACATCGGCCGTCTGCACCGGCGAGAACACCGGGTGACGCAGTGCTTGCGTGGTGATCGTGCGTTGACCGATGTCGGCCGTGTAGTAACGCAAACCGAGCGTCGCGGTGAGCTGGTCGGTGAATTGATAGTCCGTCTGGGCGAACGCCGCGAACTGATCGATCGTTACGTTACCGGTCGCGGAATTGATGTCGTCGCGGGCAAAGCCAGCCGATACGCAGTCTGCGTGAAACGTGCAGCGCGCGGCGCCGGTGGCTCGATCAGCAACGAGTGCCGCATTACGAGCATCCGACTCCTGCTCGGCGTAGAACACACCCGCGACCACTTGTGCCGGCCCATCGAACGCCGACGAGAACCGAAACTCCGACGATAGGTTGGAAATATCCTGGTCCTGGTGATATGCGAGATCGACACCGAGATTGAAGCGCGTCGCCGTCGGCGTACTGTCGCGCGACAGGAACAGCTCGCGATCCATATACGACACGGTGCCAGTGAACGTACCGAAACCGGCGTCGTAATCGGCGACCGCGCTGAACAGCTTGATTTCGTCGTCGAACGGCTCCTTGGTCGGCGAAATATTCTGATAATCGTCGCGTCCAAATTCGAAATATTGCGAGCCGTCGGCCTCGCTCTCCTGATACAAACCCATCAGCGTCAGGGTGAGGTTGTCGCTCAGCTTGCTCCCGAGCGTCAGACGCGTGCCCCACACGGTTTGATCGTTGACGTCGTCGTGCCGGGTGCCATTGCGCACCTGTTCGATATAACCACCGCCGGTATCGCCCCACACGACCGCGCGCAAGCCAACCTTGTCTTCCGCGATCGGCAGGTTCGCGACCGCCTCGCCTTGATACAGCGCATTGCCGTCTTTCACGCTTGCGGCCGACCCGGTGAAGCCGAACGACTGCTTCGATAAATTCGGTTTGTTAGTGATGAACCGCACGGTGCCGCTCATCGAACCGGCGCCGAACAGCGTGCCCTGCGGGCCTTTGAGAATTTCGATGCGTTCCAGATCGTGCAGCTGGATGTTCGGTTGATTGTCGCTGCCGCCGTCGAGGCCGAGGCCGGTGATCACCGCTTCGTCATAGTACAAACCGACGGTGGGCTTGCCAGAAGAGGCGATGCCGCGGACGATGATCTGATTGTCGCCCACGCCACGATTGTTGACCTGGATGGAAGGATCCAAGCGCGTGAAGCTTTCTAGGGAGAACGACTGGCTTTCGCGAATAGCGTCGCCGCTGACTGCGGCGATCGCCGCCGGCGTGTCTTTCAGGGTCGTCTCGCGCTTGGTCGCGGTGACGACGAGCTCTTCGAGCACCGGCTGCTCCTGCGCATTGACCACTGTGGCCGCCGCCGTCGCCGCGAGCGCGACTGCCTGCCCCATGCGGCGTGCCATCCGAGTGTTGCTGACTCTCATGCAAGCTCCTCAAGGTTTATCGACGCTATTTTTCAACAGGCGCCGGCGCGCCTCTATCCCCGACTCGAAGCAGCCACGATGCAACTTGCATACCACCAGTCAAACAGATAATACGATGGTATTTTTGTATGATGTATGATGTATGACGATCATAGATAGCTTGGTGGCGCGGATTCAAGCCCGGGATGTACGCGACCTGGTGCAAGCGTCGTGTTCCTGTGCACCGAATTCGCTCCGGCCGGCGGAATGCCGGCCGCAAACCGATTTTCAACCAACCGCGATGAGAGGAAAGCCCGTGCATTCCATGACGATGCTCCATGCTCGGTTATTCCACGTCCTGTTATATGTAGCGCTGCTTGCGTCGAGTAGTGGCATCTATGCCGCCGAGGTGGCGGCACTCGACGCGCAGGTCAGTAGCACTTTGCAGTGCGAAAAGCTGACCGAGGAAGATTTTAAGAATTCAGGCACCGCGCCCCTCTCCGTAGTTTCGGCAAAGCTGGTTCCGGCCAATGATGGCACCAGCGAATATTGCGCCGTCAACGGATATATCCAACCGCAGATCCAATTCGAAGTGCGTCTGCCGAGCCACAATTGGAACGGCCGCTACTTCCAGACCGGTTGCGGCGGATTCTGTGGCATCGTCGGCATCAACAATTGCAGCGACGCGCTGGCGGCCAACTACGTCGTCGCGGCTCATAACATGGGCCATGTCGGGCTTCCCGTCAAAGATCCCGTATGGGGCAACGACCCCGCGCTGCGCGAAGACTTCGGCGGACGCTCCACTCATCTCATGGCCGTCGCCGGTAAATCGATTGCAGAACGTTACTACGGCAAGCGACCGGCTCGTTCATATTTCCGGGGCTGCTCGACCGGCGGTCGCGAAGGCTTGAGCGAAGCGCAACGTTATCCCGACGATTTCGACGGCATCATCGCCGGCGATCCCGCCTTCCCCGGCCGGCTCGGCGCCATTGCAAACAATTGGGATGCGCGGCAGCTGCTACGAGACGACGGCTCGGAGGTCTTCACTCCCGCGAAGCTTGCGATATTGCATGCCGCTGTCATTCGAACGTGCGACAAGCTCGACGGTCTCGCCGACGGCATCCTGATGGATCCGCGTGCTTGTAACTTCGACCCTGCGAAGGTTCAGTGCAAGACTATAGACAAAGATGATTGTCTGACAGCGGAGCAAGTGGCTGCAGCGAAGGCACTTTACAGCGGCCCGGTGAATAGTCGCGGCGAGAAGTTGATGCCGGGCGCGACGCCTTATGGCAGCGAGCCTTCGTGGAGCGGCGCGGGCCGTCGTTCACTCGCCGAGGGTTATTTGAGATATCTCGCGTTTCCGAGCAATCCGCCGGCGGATTACAACTATCGAAGTTTCAACTTCGATACGGATGTGGAGAAGACGGAACAGATGGCGCGACTCTACGATCCTGTCGCTCCTCACGAAGCGCCGGATCTACGCGCGTTCGAGCAACGCGGCGGCAAGTTGATTGTTTATCACGGCTGGGCCGATGCCGGCGTGTCGCCGATGGCGCTGCTCGATTACTACGCTCATGTGACGTCTCGCCAAGGCGGTGGCGAAAAGGTGCGCAATTGGTTCCGCGTGTTCATGGTGCCCGGAATGTTTCATTGCCGTGGCGGCAATGCGCCCAACACCTTCGAGCTGCTGCCCGATTTGGTGAAATGGGTGGAACAGGGGCAAGCACCCGATCGTGTGGTTGCAACTCAGAACGGACCGACCGGTGTGATTCGTACGCGCCCACTCTTTCCCCATCCAGCCTTCGCTCGATATACAGGGAAGGGGGACGTAAACGATGCCGCGAATTGGATGAGCGCGTCGCCAAAGAAAGCAGTCGACGATCGCATCGACTGGGTCCGCGCCCCGAAGTGAAAATATGCTTCTAATTGTTAGCCCCTCTCCCACTGGCGGGAGAGGGGTTGGGGTGAGGGTCCGCTGTTACCGGGTTACCAGCACCTTCTTGACCCAGCCGCCGCCGTTGCTCGACTCGACCTTGAGAAAGCCATCTTTCTCTTCGCCCATGAAGATCATCTCTTCACCCTTGCCCAGGGTCGCAACCGCTTTGCCGCTCTCGCTGGGCGAGGAATAAACCTTCAGGTTGCCGATCTTCGGGACGATGGTGTCGCCTTCGTTGAATACCGCGCCGCCCTTGGTCTTCTTGCCGGCCTCGTCGGCCAACGATCCGACATCACGCTGCAAGCTGGGCTGCCCGCGCACCGACTTCACGATGTTGTTGTAGTTATCCATGAGGCTCGCGGCGATCACTTTGCCTTCGTTGGTGTTCGTGTAGCCGCCGAGCGCGCCCGCCGCGCTGCTGCCGAACACCGCCGCGCCGAGCTTCAAATCCGCCTTCTTGGAGCTGCCTTCAGCCGCGGCGACCTGCACGCCCGAGCGCGCATCCGCCACGAGCATGCTGGTTTGAGCTTCTTTGAACTTCAAACCACCCGCGACTGCGCCGAGGACGCGACCGCTGGAGCCACCAATCAAACCGCCGAGCGCGCCGCCGACGCCGCCGGCATTGTTCTCGGAGAACACCACCGCGGGTGTGAGAACGAAGTCCGCGCTGACCATCTGACCGCCGCCCATATTGGAGTTCTGGCGCAGCTCGCCAGATTCCTGCAGCGCGCGTTCCTGCATCATGTTCTGCATGCCAATGCCGCGCTCCACGACGATGAAGCAGTTCGACTGCTGAACCATCATACGAATCAACCCGGTGGGTGATTGCAGGCCGTAATGCGACAGCGACTGCGCGACGTAATCCTGCGGCTCGACGACCGCGAGCGCGCCCATCGGCTTGTCGCAATGTTCGAGGCCGTTATCGCCTTGCGAGCCGCCCGGACCGGCCGAGCCCTGCACCTCGCTACCGCCTTGGCCTTTCTTCTGGCCCAGCACGCCCTGAGCCGACACCACGAGCGGTAAACAGACCATGGCCAACGCGGCGGCGACACTCGCACGCACGCTCAACGTCTTGGCCGAAGTGGACTTCATAGACATTCTCCCCGATGGATGAAGCACGGCGGTGCAGGTGCTCGCCAGTCACGAAATGCTTGATTTACAGCCCGTTTTGGACAAATGAGCGGCCGTTGCCAGCGACCGGCGGCGATCTGAGCACGCGGCTCCGGGACGGTCAAGCGGGCACATCGCAGTGACGGCATAATTCAGCCCCTGGCACACGCCGGTAAATGCAACTTCAGTACATTGCGACCCTTCATGCCCATTTACCGCGCCCTGCTGCTCACAGCCTTGGCCGCGCTCACCGCCTGCGGAAATTCCGACTCTCCTGAACAGCAGGTGCGAGCAGTCATCGACAAGATGGAGACCGCGGCCGAAGCGCGCGATGTCAGCGGCCTCGCCGAGCACATTTCTCCGGAATACCGAGATTCGAGCGGCATGTCCGCGGAAGACGCGGCCCGCTACGTGCGCGGCTACTTCATCGCCAATCAATCGATCCACTTGCTCACGCGCGTAGAGCAAGTGGAATTCCCGCTGCCCGACGAGGCGCGAGCGCGTGTGTTAGTCGGCATGGTCGGGCGTGAAGCCGACGCGGCCAGCAACTGGGACCTGGCCGCGGATCTATATGAGTTCAAGGTTTCGCTGCGCCAGGAAGACGGCGACTGGAAGGTCACGTTCGCGGAGTGGGTGAGAAAATAGACCGCGCGGCGCTAGCGAACCCTGAGGCAATAACAGGCCGGAGGTTTCGCACCGCATTGACGCAGAGGGCTCGGTCTGTAATATGGCTGACATTCCTTCGGGTTGTATTCAACTTGCTCGCGGCGTCCTGGCCCAGACGGCCATGCACGCGCCGCCAACCTGCGCGAAGCAGCCCTACTGAATCAATGATTTAGACCGTTGGTCGCGGGTGATGACGCCCCCGATCAAGCGCCGCCGACCGCGGCGGCGGTCCCGCGCCGGGCGCCTCTTGGGATGCAGCAGCGGTCAAATGCTGCCCTTCGAGTGGTCCCGATTTGCGCGGCTATGGCTATGCCCGCTACTTGCAGCGGCGGGCAGGCCGGACGAATTCCCGATGATGGTAACGGTAGGCCAACATGAATATCGGCACTGAAGGGGCCTCCAACGAGGAGGACACCAACACGGCGCGTCTCACGGGACGCACCACCCGCCCGGAAAAGCAGGGTCTTTACGATCCCGCTTACGAGCACGATGCCTGCGGCGTCGGGTTCGTAGTCGATATTAAAGGTCGAAAATCGCACAAGATTCTGCAGCAGGGCCTGCAGGTCCTGACCAATCTCGACCACCGCGGTGCTTGCGGCGCCGAGACCAACACGGGCGACGGCGCGGGCGTGCTCCTGCAGATGCCGCACAAGTTCCTGGTCTCTGCCGCCGGCAAGTCGCGCATCAACTTGCCCGAGCCCGAGCACTACGGCTGCGGCATCGTGTTCCTGCCGCGCAATCCCACGCTGCGTCGTCGCATCGAAGAGCGCTTCGAGAAGATCGTGCAGTCCGAGGGCCAGACGGTGCTCGGCTGGCGCACAGTTCCGACGAACAACTCCATGCTCGGCGACACGGCGAAGTCGTGCGAGCCGTACATGCGCCAGGTGTTCGTGGGCCGCAATCCGAATCTCGCGGACTCGCTCGCGTTCGAGCGTAAGTTGTATGTAATCCGCAAGCGCGCTTATACCGAGATCCGCACGTCGACGATGGAAGGCGCGGCGCAGTGGTATGTGTCGAGCCTCTCTCACAAGACGCTCGTTTATAAAGGCATGCTGCTGACCGAGCAGCTTGGGCCCTACTTCCCGGATCTACAGGATCCGCTGATGGAAACGGCAATCGCGCTGGTGCATTCGCGCTTCAGCACGAACACGTTCCCGAGCTGGGATCGCGCGCACCCGTATCGTTACATCGCTCACAACGGCGAGATCAACACGGTCCGTGGCAACGCGAACTGGATGCACGCGCGCGAAGCGTTGTTCCAGTCCGAAGCGTTCGGCGACGACATGGAACAGATCCTGCCGATCATCAATCCGAACGGCAGCGACTCGGCGATGTTCGATAACACGCTCGAACTGCTGGTGCTGGCCGGCCGCACGTTGCCGCACGCGATGATGATGATGATTCCCGAGCCTTGGTCGAACCATCAAACGATGGACGATGCCAAGCGCGCGTTCTATCAATATCACTCGTCGGTGATGGAGCCGTGGGACGGCCCGGCGGCCATCGCGTTCACCGACGGCGAACAGATCGGCGCGCTGCTCGATCGTAACGGCCTGCGTCCGTCGCGTTATTACGTGACCAAGGACGACCTGGTCGTGATGGCGTCCGAAGCGGGCGTGCTCGACATCGCGCCGGAAAATGTTTTGTTGAAAGGTCGCCTGCAGCCGGGACGCATGTTCCTGGTCGACACCAAGCAAGGCCGCATCGTCGAAGACGAAGAGATCAAGAAGGCGATCACCACCGAGCGTCCGTATCGGCAGTGGCTGAACGAACATCTGGTGCACGTGGCCGATCTGCCGGCCGCGCCCGAAGTGCCGGCACCGGATCACGACACGTTGCTGCAACGTCAGATCGCGTTCGGCTACACGTTCGAAGACGAGCGCATCCTGCTCGCGCCGATGGCACAAAACGGCGTCGAAGCGATCGGATCGATGGGCAACGACACGCCGCTTGCGGTGCTGTCGAACAAGCCGAGGCTGCTGTACGACTATTTCAAGCAGCTGTTCGCTCAAGTCACCAATCCGCCGATCGATTGCATTCGCGAAGAGATCATCACTTCGGCCGAAACGCGTCTGGGCTCGGAAGGCAACTTGCTGAACCCGCAGCCGGCGGACTGCCGTCGCCTGGAAGTGAAGTGGCCGATTCTCACGAACGAAGAGTTCGCGAAGGTTCGCCGCATGGATTTGCCGGGCCTGCGCGTCGGCGTGCTGCCGAGCCTGTTCCGCGTGACCCGCGGCGAGAAAGGCCTCGTGAAGTCGATGGAAGAAATCCGTCTGATGGCTCGTCGCATGATCGAGGAAGAGGAAGTGAACGTCCTCGTCCTGAGCGATCGCGGCGTCAACAAAGAGTTCGCGCCGATTCCGGCGCTGCTCGCCGTCGCCGGCTTGCATCATTATTTGATTCGCGAAGGTCTGCGTACGCGCGTCAGTCTCGTGATCGAAACCGGCGAAGCGCGTGAAGTTCATCACTTCTCGTTGCTGATCGGCTACGGCGTCAGCGCGATCAATCCTTACGTCGCGTTCGAAACCATCGACGGCATGATTCGCGACGATCGGTTGACCAACATCGATCACAAGACCGCGTGCAAGAACTTCGTGAAGGCCGCGACCAAGGGCGTGATCAAAGTGATGGCGAAGATGGGCATCTCGGCCATCCAGAGCTATCGCGGCGCGCAGGTGTTCGAAGCCGTCGGCTTGCGCCAGGACGTGATCGACGAATATTTCACCTGGACGGCGTCGCGCGTCGGCGGCATCGGCATGGATGTGATCGCACAGGAAGTGCTCGTGCGTCATCGCGCCGCATTTCCAGAGCGTCCCGTGAACAATCACACGTTGCCGGTGGGCGGTCAGTATCAGTGGCGCTCGGACGGCGAATATCACCTGTTCAATCCCGAGTCGATCCACCGGCTGCAGAAGTCCGTGCGCAACGGCAACTTCAACCAGTTCAAGGAATACTCGCGCCTGGTCAACGAGCAGGCGACCAACCTGTGCACGCTGCGCGGCCTGCTGGACTTCAAGTTCGGCGACGCGATTCCGGTCGAGGAAGTCGAGCCGGTTGAAACCATCATGAAGCGCTTCAAGACCGGCGCGATGTCGTACGGCTCGATCAGTAGCGAAGCGCATGAAACATTGGCGATCGCGATGAACCGCATCGGCGGCAAGAGCAACACCGGCGAAGGTGGCGAGGATCCGGCACGCTTCAAGCCGCTGCCGAACGGCGATTCCAAGAACTCGGCGATCAAACAAGTCGCGTCGGGTCGTTTCGGCGTGACCAGCGAATACCTGGTCAGCGCCAACGAGATCCAGATCAAGATGGCGCAAGGCGCGAAGCCGGGCGAGGGCGGTCAGCTGCCCGGCACCAAGGTGTATCCGTGGATCGCGAAGACTCGTCACACCACCGCTGGCGTCGGTTTGATTTCGCCGCCGCCGCACCATGACATCTACTCGATCGAAGACCTGGCCGAGTTGATTCATGACCTGAAAAACGCAAATCGTCGTGCACGTATCAGCGTGAAGCTGGTGGCGGAAGTTGGCGTCGGCACCGTCGCTGCCGGCGTCGCGAAGGCGCATGCGGACGTCGTGCTCGTCAGCGGTCACGACGGTGGCACGGGCGCGTCTCCGCAAACGTCGTTGGCGCACGCAGGTCTGCCGTGGGAGCTCGGCCTTGCCGAGACTCATCAAACATTGGTGATGAACAACCTGCGCAGTCGTATCGCTGTCGAAACCGACGGTCAGCTGAAGACAGGTCGTGACGTTATCGTGGCTGCTCTGCTCGGCGCCGAAGAGTTCGGCTTCGCGACGGCGCCGCTGGTGGCGACGGGCTGCATCATGATGCGCGTTTGTCACTTGAACACCTGCCCGGCCGGCATCGCGACTCAAGATCCGCGACTGCGCGAGAAGTTTGCGGGCAAGCCCGAGCACGTCGTGAACTTCATGCGCTTCATCGCCATGGAAATGCGCGAGCTCATGGCTCAGCTCGGCTTCCGTTCCGTCGACGAGATGATCGGTCGTGTCGACCGTCTCGAACCGCGCAAGGCGGTGAATCACTGGAAGGCGCGAGGCCTGGACTTCAGCAACCTGCTGTATCAGCCGGATTCGAGCCCGGACGCGCCGCGCTTCAAACAGATCGAACAGGATCACGGCATCGACAAGTCGCTCGATGTCACCAAGCTGCTCGATATTTGCGCGCCGGCCATCGAACGCGGCGAGAAGGTCGTCGCCGAGCTGCCGATTCGTAACGTGAATCGCGTCGTCGGCACCATCACCGGCAGCGAGATCACTCGCAAGCACGGTGCTGCCGGGTTGCCCGAAGACAAGATTCAAATTCGCTTCAAGGGCTCGGCGGGCCAGAGCTTCGGCGCGTTCCTGCCGCGAGGCATGACGTTCTATCTCGAAGGCGACGCCAACGATTATCTCGGCAAGGGTTTGTCGGGCGGCAAGCTGATCCTGTATCCGCCGGCCGGTTCGACCTTCAAATCGTACGAGAACATCATCATCGGCAACGTTGCGCTGTACGGCGCGACCAGCGGCGAGGCCTACATCGGCGGCATGGCCGGCGAACGTTTCTGCGTTCGTAACAGCGGCGTGCATGCGGTGGTGGAATCCGTCGGCGATCACGGCTGCGAGTACATGACCGGCGGTCGTGTGATCGTGCTCGGCCCCACCGGACGTAACTTCGGCGCCGGCATGTCCGGTGGCGTCGCTTACGTGCTGGACGAGCACGGCGATTTCATGACCAAGGTCAACAAAGAAATGGTCGACGTCGGGCCGCTCGACGAGCCCGAAGAAATCGCGGCGGTCGGCGCCATGATCGAGCGTCACTACGGCTACACCAAGAGTGGCCGCGCTCGGCAGGTGCTCGACAACTGGAACGATATGGTGAAGAAATTCGTCCGCGTGCTGCCGCGCGACTACAAGCGCATGCTGGCCTGTATCGCTCGCGCTCACGAACAAGGCCTCACCGGCGACGACGCCATCATGGTCGCGTTCGAAGAGAACGCGAAAGATCTGGCGCGCGTCGGAGGCAACTGAAAATAATCATGGGCAAGCCAACAGGTTTTATCGAATATCTGCGCGAGCTGCCGGTCGATCGCACGCCCCAGGAGCGCGTGAAAGACTGGAAGGAATTCCATCACCACATGGAAGACAAACGGCTACGCCACCAGGCTGCGCGCTGCATGGATTGCGGCGTGCCGTTCTGTCACACCGGCAAATTGATCAGCGGCATGGCGTCCGGCTGTCCGGTGAACAACGTGAT